>Ga0209380_10000519_pt1 | contig 27291 bp, 27 predicted proteins | sample HubBroMetageWFT6_FD_188347 | JGI IMG/M metagenome (GOLD analysis project Ga0209380, IMG submission 188347) | Warmed and freeze-thawed soil microbial communities from the Hubbard Brook experimental Forest, New Hampshire - Hubbard Brook CCASE Soil... | ecosystem: Environmental > Terrestrial >... | reverse complement strand
CCGCACCTCGGCGGGCGAGCCCTCGGCGATTTTCTCGCCGTGGTCGAGGACGATCACGGTATTCGCCAGATTGACCACTACGTCGAGCTTGTGCTCGATCAACACGATGGAGAGGCCGATCCGGTTGAGGCTCTTGATCTGATCGGCCAGCTCCAGCGTTTCCGCCGGGTTCATCCCCGCTGTCGGCTCATCGAGCAGCAACAGCTTCGGTTGTGAGGCAAGCGCGCGGGCGATCTCGACCCGCCGGCGATTGGCGTAGGAGAGGCTGGAGACAACGTGGTCGACGCGTGGGATCAGCCGGTTGCCAAACACGGCCAGGATTTCCATCGCCCGCTCTCGCGCCTCGTGCTCCTCACGCCGCGTGCGCGGCAGCCGCAACAGTGCCTCAACAGCGCCCGTCTCGAGACGCGCATGCATGCCGATCAGCACGTTTTCGAGGACTGTCAGGTTCGGGAACAGGCGGATGTTCTGGAAGGTACGGGCGATGCCGCGCTCGAGCACGACATGCGGCGGCCGCCCGGCGATCTCCTCGCCGGCGAAACGGGTGCTGCCCTCGTCCGCCGCCACGAGCCCGGTGACGGCATTGAACAGGGTCGATTTACCGGAACCGTTCGGCCCGATCACGGCAAGGACCGAATGCGCCGGGACCGACAGCGATACCGAACGCAAGGCAACGAGGCCGCCGAAGCGGACGGTGAGGTTCTCGATCTCGAGCAGCGGGCCGGTGCGGCTTTCATCGAGCGCGCCGAGACCTTCGAGATTCTCGAAGCCGCCGCGCGTCGGGGCCGCAGTCTGCTCCTCAGTGGTCAGCGCCGCGACCCGCCGTGTCGCCGGGATCAGCCCGTCGCGCCGATAAAGCATCATAAAGACAAGGATCAGACCGAAGATCAGCTCGATAGACGAGGCCAGCTCGATCTGTTGTAGCCACTCGACATGGATCAGTCGACCCAGGCTGTGCAGCCAGCCCGACAGGTCTTCGAGAAACCAGGATTGCAGGATCTGCAGTATCAAGGCACCGAGCACGACGCCCCAGACGCTGCCGATGCCGCCGAAAACGATCATGACAAGGATCATGACCGAGACCGGGAAGCCGAACATCTCCGGGGTCGCGGTCTGCAATTTGGCGACGAACAATGTGCCGGTCGCGCCGGCGAAGGCGGCCCCGGTGGCAAATGCCAGAAGCTTCATTTTGACCCGGTTGACCCCCATCGCGGCGGCGGCGAGTTCGTCCTCGCGGATCGCCATCCAGGCGCGGCCGATGCGGGAAAATTTGAGGCGCTGGCTGGTCAGGATCAGGAACGCGACAAGCGCCAGGCCGACGTAGTAGTAGGGCGCCGCGTTGACCCCGAAGCTCCAGCCGAAGAGTTGCGGCGCGGCAACGCCGTTCAGTCCCATAGCGCCGTTGGTGACGCTCGGCGTATTGCGTGCGACGATCGGCACGATCTCGCCGAAGCCCAGGGTGACGATCGCCAGGTAATCGCCCTTCAGGCGCAACGTTGGGAAGCCGAACAGAACGCCGAAAAACGCCGTGATCGCCGCGGCGATCGGCATCATCAGCCAGAACGAGACTTGGAAATGGACGACATCGCCGCCGCTTTCGTGGAAGCGCGCGACCAGCCCCAACCACTGGAACGGCTCCCAGAAGCTGCTCCAATCCGGCGCTATCTGCCATGACGCCGCGGCACCGTAGGTGTAGGCGCCGATCGCGAAAAACGCGGCATAGCCGAGATCCAAAAGCCCGGCTAATCCGACGACGATATTGAGGCCGAGGGCGAGCGCGGCAAAGGTCAGCGCGTTGGCCGCCGCATCGATGTCGGCGTCGTTGGGGTGGGCGATTGGAAACAGGATCGCGGCACCGGCAAGACAGGCGATGGTGGTGCGTTGCCAGGTTTGCGGCGCGATCCGGGTCAGCGGCGCGGCGCGGCGAAGCCAGGTGAAGGTCTCGCCGACCGTCATCGCGACGAACTCAAGCTCGGGTAGCCGGCGCGCGACCGAACAGGCCGCTCGGCATTAGCACCAGCACCAGCACCAGGATCGAGAAGATGATCACATCGGCCCAACGGGTCTCAAAAAAGTGGCCGCCGAGGCTTTCGATGAGGCCGATCAGCACGCCGCCTACCATCGCGCCGGTGACGCTGCCGATGCCGCCCAGCACCGCCGCGGTGAAGGCGCGAAGACCGGCGGTGTAGCCGATGATGAAGCTGGTGAAATTGTAGTAGAGACCGAAGATCAGCGCGGCCGCACCGGCCAAGGCCGAGCCGAGGAAGAACGCGGTGACGATGACCCGGTCAACGTCGATTCCCATCATCCGGGCCGCCTCGGCATCCTGCGCGGTCGCCCGCATCGCCTTGCCGAGCCGGGTGCGATTGACGAAGAGATGCAAGGACAGCATCAGCAACAGCGCGATCGCCCAGATCAGCACCTCCCGCAATTGCAACGTCGCTCCGCCAATATCCCAGCGCACCACAGGCATCGGGTTCGGGAAGTTGATCGACGAGGCGCCGGCGGTCAGCAGAATGACGTTGAAAAGAATATAGGAGACCCCGATCGTGGTGATCATCGCTGCGGTGCCGCGCACATTGCGCAACGGGCGCAAGGCAATGCGCTCGATCGCTACGCCGAGCACGCCAGCCGACAGCATGGTCACCAGGAAAGCGAAGACGAGCGCCCCGACAAGCGCCAAACCGGTCAACACCGTGCTTTGGCCGGAGAGGCCAAGCAACTCCAAGGCCCACATGCCGATAAACGAGCTGACCATGAATACGTTGAAATGCGAGAAGTTGATCAGCTCCAGAATGCCGTAGACCAGCGTGAAGCCGAGCGCCAGCAGCGCGTACATCGCGCCAAGGCTCAGCCCGTTGATGACCTGCTGTAGCAGCACGGGGTCGATGATCATAATGTGCTCAGATGCAGGGAACGGACCAAAGTTGGATTCGTCAGATGTTTATTGAGCCGGGTTCGCCAAGATCGGCCATTCCGGGGCGGCGCGCCCCGGAATGAACCATGCACGCGGCTGGCTGAAGGCTTATTTTCATTCAGCCTTGCTGCGTCACGAGCTTTGCGGCGCGACGCCCAGGTATTTGAACTGATGGATCATGTCGTCGGGCGGGAATTTATCGTCCTTGACGATCTTATAGACGCTGACGATCCGGTTGGTTATGTCGCCGTTTTCGTCGAAGCTGACCTCGCCCTGCAACGTCTTGAGATGCGAGGCCTGGATCGCGTCGCGCACACTGGCGCGATCGACCGTCTTGCCCGAATCAGCCACGCGCTTTACCGCGTCGAGGATGACGAGAGCGGCATCATAGGCGGTGATCGAGTAGTTCTCCGGCTGCTGTCCGTATTTCTTGGCGAACCGCTCGACAAACGGCTTGGTTTCCGGGCTTTGCACCAAGTCGGGTGAGGCGGTCGTCGCGTACCAGCCTTCGGCGGCGGGGAACCCGGCCCCCTTGAGGACTTCGGAGCTATACATGCCATCGCCACCGCTTTTGATCATCTTGGGCATGATGTCGTAGGATTGCTTGACCACCTTGACCCCTGCTTGGCCCACGCCGCCGTAATAAAGAGCGTCCGGGTTTAAGGATTTGATCTTGGTCAGCGCCGTCGTGTAGTCCGCCTCCTTCGGGTTGAGCTGGTCGCGGCCGAGAATCTTGACGCCGCGCTTCTCGGCCTGGTGCTGGAAGCTATCGGCGATGCCGACGCCATAGGCACCACTGTCGTCGAGCACATAGACCGACTTAACCTTCAGCGTGTCGGCGAAATAATTCGCCATGTTCGGGCCCTGAAACGCGTCCGTGGTCACCGTGCGGAAATAAATGGCCTTCCCGGCCGGCCGGTATTGGCCGGCGAATTTGGGATCGGTGATATCGGGGTTGGTCGAGGACGGTGTGATGATCGCGAGATTGCCCTGAGAGAGGATCGGCGACATGGCCTTGCCCGAGCCGCTCATTTGCGGCCCGATCGCGGCGACGACGCTGCTGTCTGACACCATCTTACGAGCATTGGTGGCCGCCTGCGCCGGGTCGTACTGGCCGGCCGTCGCGGTGCCATCATCGAGCACCATGATATTGATCTTGTAACCGGCGACGCCGCCCTGGGCATTAGCTTCGTCCAGGGCCAGCATCGCACCGTCCTTGATCAGCTCGGCATCATGGGCATCGGCGCCGGTCAGCGGCAGGTTGATGCCGATCGTGATCGCCTTGTCGGCAGCGAGCGCGCGGGCCGCAGAATTTGCCGCAAGCGCAACAGCGGGGAGATAAACGACGAGGGAACGACGCGACAGCATAGGGAACCTCCCGTTCAGCGAGATGCGGTTGACCGGGCACGTTGCCAACAAAGCCGTGGGCGGGCAAGTCTCATGCCGAACCAATCGGCGTTATTCAGCTCGGTGGCTTCATCGCCACATCGAGCATTACATTCGGCAGTATCTCGCGCAGCACGCCCCGCAGCTTCGCTTCGTCGGAGGCGGTCGCCGCGGCGATCAGCCGACGCGAGCCACGCCGCAGGATCCGAGCGGTGACCCGGCCATCGCGACCGGGGCGAATCGTCGCAAACGCGTCGGCTGGTTCGATCCGGCGCAACAGCCGCTTCAGCGCTTGCAGCCCTTCGCCGGTTTCGATGTCATGCGCCGCCGCTTCGGTAGCCTCCGGCTCGGCTTCCTCCTCAACGGCGGCTTCGACCGCCTCGACCGGCCGATGCCGCGCGAACGACTGGTAGACCGCGCGGCCCGCCTCGGTATCGATGCGCGATTGCAGTTCCCAGCTCTCGCCGCGGGCGCAGAGCTCGCTGATCAAAGCGAACAGATCGTCACAATCCTCTTCATGCGTGCAGGACAGGAACGCGAGCCGGCCGTCATGTTCGATGACGCGATCGTCGTCCTCGGCAAAACCCAGTTCGCCGAGCGCATTGTCGAGCGCTCGGCGCGAGGCGACGAGAAGCACCGTCACATGCAGCCGGCGCCCAGCTTCCGGCGCTTCGTTCTCGGCCATCCCTTCTCCTCGCGTGAACAGGCCACCTCCGGCGGCGACAGGACTGGAACCGGCCGAAGCCTCAATCAATCTGGCTTTCGCTGACCCGGCTCAGCCGCACGTCGCGGTGGATACCGATATTCATCAGTAAGCCAAACCCCAGCATCACTGTCACCATGGCGGTTCCACCATAGGAAATCAGCGGCAGTGGCACCCCGACGACCGGGATCAGGCCCATCACCATGGCAGTATTGATGAATGCGTAGAGGAAGAAATTGGCGGCGATGCCGAGCCCGAGCAACCGCCCGAACTGGCTTCGGCTGCGCAGCGCGATCGCGAAGGCATAGCCGATGACCAGGACGTAGAGCGCCAACAGGACGAGCCCACCGACAAGCCCAAATTCCTCAGCGAACATCGTGAAGATGAAGTCCGTTTGCTTCTCCGGCAAAAAACTCAAATGGCTTTGCGTGCCGAGGAGGAAGCCCTTGCCGAACAGCCCGCCTGAGCCGAGGGCTATCTTCGACTGCATGATGTGGTAACCGGCGCCGAGCGGGTCGGTGTCGGGCTCGAGAAAGGTGTACAGCCGTGTTTTCTGATAATCGCGCAGAAAGGACCATGCGACCGGTGCGGCCGTTGCGCCGCCGAGCGCTGCGGCCGCAAACAGCCACAGGCGCACGCCACCGAGGAAACACAGAATGGCTCCGGCCGCGAGCAGCATGATGGCGGTACCGAGATCCGGCTGCTTCAAGACCAGCCCGACGGGGACAAGGACCAGCAGTGCTGGAACTACGAGGTAGCGTAGCCGCCCCGAATTTTCCGCCGAAAGCCCATGAAAATATCGGGCAAGCGCGAGCACCAGCGCAATCTTCATGATCTCTGAGGGCTGAAGCTGCATGAACCCGAGATCGATCCAGCGCTGCGCCCCCATGCCGACAGCGCCGTGCAGATCCACCGCTATGACGAGCGTCAGCGAGGCGCCATAGATCCAGTAGGCGCTGCGGTACCAATGACGCATATCGATCAGCGCAACTGCAAGCATCGGCGCCAGGGTTAGGGCGAACCGCGCCATCTGGCGAGACGCCCAGGGCTGCAGACTGCCGTTGCTGGCGGAATAGAGCATCGCGAAGCCGATGCCCGAAATCGCCGCGACGAGCAGCACCAGGCCCCACTGGATGCTGCGGATCTTGTCGGCGACGGTCAGGCTTCGCCGGCCGAAATCCTCGGAAAAACTTGCCATTGCCTATCCGCGTCGAGGCCCGGGCGCGACCGTTGAAGCCGGCACCGGCAATGGCGGCTCCGGCGCAATTGTCTCGGCGACAGAGTCGGTTTGCGGCACCCGCCGCGCCGGGTCGCGCCGCTGCACCTCGACCAGCACGTCGCGACAGATCGGCGCGCCAACCGCCGATCCGCCGCCACCGCTTTCTCCGCCGTGTTCGACCACGACGGCGCAGACATAGCGGGGCGCACCGACCGGCGCGAAGGCCACGAAGAGCGCATGGTCACGTTCCTTCCACGGAACCTCCGTCGCCTTGCGTATGCCATGGTCCCGCTCGTATTGGCTAATGCGGCGGACCTGCGAGGTTCCGGATTTGCCGCCCATCGCCAAGCCTGCCTCGGTAATGCGCGCGGCGTAGGCCGTGCCGCCCTGTTCGTTCACGACCGCCGCCATGCCATCAAGCACAACCCCAAGACTGCGGGAGCTCACGCCGATCGGGGCGAACCCCGGCGGTCGTAGGTCGCCGCCCGGAGGTAGCCGACCCTCCGAGCGCACGAGCCGCGGCACCACCGCTAGGCCGGTGGCGAGGCGCGCGGCCATCGTCGCCAGCTGCAGCGGGGTCGCAAGCACCGAGCCCTGGCCGATCCCGGCAATCAGGGTCTCGCCCTGCTGCCAAGCAACCCCTGTCGTCGCCAGCTTCCATTCGCGCGTCGGGATCAAGCCGCCGCGCTCGCCGGGAATATCAAGGCCGAGCGGCGCGCCGAACCCCATTCGCTTGGCCATTTCCGCAATGCGATCGATGCCGGTCCGGCGCGCTGTCTCGTAGAAGAAAACATCGCAGGATTGCTTGATTCCATCATGAATGCGAAGCGTGCCGTGGCCGCCTTTTCGCCAGCAATGAAATGTTGCGTCGCCGAGTTCGATGTAGCCGGGGCACGAGATCGCCGTTTCCGGGGTGATGCTGCCCGATTCGAGCGCAGCCAACGCGACGACCGGCTTGAAGGTCGAGCCAGGCGGGTAGACCCCGCCGATCGCCTTGTCAGTCAGCGGGTTGCGCGGGTCGGACGACAGCTCCTGCCACATTGCCGGGGTGAGCCCGGTTGAAAATGCTGTCGGATCGAAACCCGGGCTCGAAACGAGGGCGATGACGTCGCCGGTCGCGGCATCGAGCAGCACGCAGGAGACGCTGGGTTCGGCGGCGCAGCGGCGAGTCACGAAATCTTGCATCGCCATATCGATGCCGAGCACGACGTCCTGTCCCGGTTGTCCGGGCGCGGTGGCAATCTCTCGAACGACGCGACCATAGGCATTGACCTCGACCTGGCTCGTGCCCGCAGCGCCGCGCAAAACGAAATCTTGCGCTTTTTCGATCCCGCTCTTGCCGATGCGGAAATCCGGCAGTTCGAGCAGCGGATCGCCAGTCAATTCCTGCTCCGAAACCGCCGCGACATAGCCGAGGACATGTGCGGCTACGGGGCCATAGGGGTAATGGCGGATGACACCTTGCTCGATCGCGACGCCCGCGAGCTCCGGTATCGCGACCTCGATCCGAGCCATCTCCTCCCAGCTCAGATTGCCGCGCACGACGAGCGGAACAAAGCTATGCTTGCGCCTCGTATCACGCAGAACCCGGTGCCGATCGGCCTCGGCGACCTCGATTAGCGTGCCAATGGCGTTCAACGTTGCCTCGAGATCGCCGGTCTGCTCAGGAACGACGACGACACGATAATTGTGCTTGTTGTCGGCGAGCGCGACCCCGAAGCGGTCGTAAATGCGCCCTCGGGGCGGAACCAGCAGCCGCAGATTGATCCGGTTCTCTTCAGCCAGAACCGTGTAGCGGTCCTTCTCCAATATTTGCAGCTGGTACATCCGGCCGGCGATCGCGGTTCCGAGCAGCACCTGACCACCGGCAAGAAGCACAGCGCGCCGCGTAAGGACCTTCTGCCGCTGCGTTTCGCGGGGCATGGCAGCCCTCGCCTCGCCTAGGCTGCGCCTGCTAACCGGGCGGCACCCATCAACCTGCGTTGGGTCCGACCCAACAGGAAGCTGGCGGCCGGAAAAACCGCGATGGTGACGACCGTGCGAAACACGGTATTGCGGAGATCGAGGAGGCTCAGGTCAACCGCGCAGTGCAGCGCCCACAATCCGAGCATTGCGGTGCCTGCGAGCAGCGTGAAGCCGCTCCAGACGAATGGGAAGGCTCGGTTGACGAAATAGCGCCGGTACTGGAGTACCGCAGCGCGCGCGAGCAGCAGCACCAAGGCGCCGACTCCGACCGGCGCACCGGTGAGCAGATCCTCCGCGAGTCCCACCGTGAACAGCGCCACCGCCGGCAATAGATCGGGCCTGTAGATCGTCCAATGATAGACGGCCATCAGCGTAAAAGCGGGAGTCAGCGCCGCATACCCTGGAACCCGCACCGGGAGGATCGTCGCCAGCGCAGCAACAAGCATTGTCAGAACGGGCAGCAGGCGCGCCGCGCCGTTATTGACCCGGGGGAGCGCCGCCATGCCGTACACCCTCAGTGCCATCGGCTCAGCGTCCAGCCTCGTCGCCAGCAACCTGCTTACCCCGTCGAACAGCGTGGGGCGTCACCGTCACCGGCTGAGGCAAGGCTGTGGACAAGCCATAATCGACCACCAGCACATGCCCCAACTGCGACAGCTCGACATAAGGCTCGACCCTCGGGCCAGCCGGGTTGAGCGCGGCGACCATCCCGACCGGAAGGCCGGGTGGGAACACGCCGCCTTCGCCCGAGGTCACCACCCGATCGCCGATTTTCACGGCGTTCGATTCGCCGAGATAGACCAGACGCGGCCGCTCCGAGTTGTCGCCGGCCAGCACCGCGCTGACATGCGAACTCTCGACTACGACCGGAATCCGCGAATTGAGGTCGGTTATCAACAAGACCCGTGCCGCCCGACTACCGACCTCTGTCAACCGGCCCACGAGCCCTTCGCCGGTCGTCACCGCCTGCCCGCGCACCAGGCCCGCATCATTACCGGCGTTGATCATGACGGTTCGCACATAGCCGCCGCCGGAATTGGCAATGACCCGGGCGGTCACGTAGGAAACCGCGCCATCGGGAACGGCTTTCAGGAGACCACGCAACTGACGATTGTCGGCCGTGAGCCTTAGCGCGATCTGCTGCCACTGCAGCAGGCGCTCGTTTTCCCGCTCCAGCCGCAGGTTATCCTGATACATCGCGAAGACGCCGCGAACACGGTCGACCGCGGATCCCGCAGCGCCCAGCGGCCAGGACAGCGCGTCGAGCGCTGGGGCCGCGGTGTCGGCTATCCTGGTGCGAACCGAATCGAACATCGCCTCGTCCGCCTTGCCGAGCATGATGATGGCGGCCGAAAGCAGGATCAGAACTGGCGGCGTGGTGCGCTGAACCGCAGCGCGAAATTGCGCCGACGGCCGGATCACCCTACCCTCTCGTTACCTGGCCTCGCCAGATGCAAGCGTACGGACTGCGCGGTAGTGCTGCTCGTCATGGCCCCCCCGACCACTTCCCCGCCCGGAGCTTAGCCGAGATAATTATCCTCACCACATATTAATTAAGAGGTTTTTTAGCGTCTTCATTTCCTCCAGTGCACGTCCCGTGCCCATCGCCACGCAGCTCAGCGGATCATCGGCGATCGAGACCGGCAAGCCGGTGGCGTGTCGCAGCACATGATCCAGGTTGCAGAGCAGCGCGCCGCCGCCCGTCAGCACGATACCTTTGTCGACAATATCGGCGGCGAGCTCTGGTGCAGTGTGCTCCAACGCGACCTTGACCGCCTCGACGATCGAGCCCACCGGTTCGGCGAGGCTTTCGGAGATCTGCCGCTCGCTGATGACGATCTCCTTGGGCACGCCGTTCATCAGGTCGCGGCCCTTGATCTCCATCACCTTACCCTCGCCGTCCTCCGGCATGCAGGCGGAGCCGATCTCCTTCTTGATGCGCTCGGCGCTGCCCTCGCCGACGAGCAGGTTATGATTGCGCCGGATATAGGCGATGATCGCCTCGTCCATTTTGTCGCCGCCGACGCGCACCGAACGAGAATAAACGATGCCGCCGAGCGAGAGCACCGCGACCTCGGTCGTGCCGCCGCCGATATCGACAACCATCGACCCGGTTGCCTCGGTCACCGGCAGACCGGCGCCGATCGCCGCGGCCATCGGCTCCTCGATCAGGAAAACCCGCCGCGCACCCGCGCTTTCCGCCGATTCCTGAATGGCGCGCCGCTCTACCGCGGTCGAGCCTGATGGCACGCAGATGATGATCTGCGGACTGGCAAAGCTGCGCCGGTTGTGCACCTTGCGGATGAAATGCTTGATCATTTCCTCTGCCACTTCGAAATCGGCGATGACGCCGTCTCTCAGTGGCCGGATCGCCTGGATGTTTCCCGGCGTGCGGCCAAGCATCTGCTTGGCCTCTTCGCCGACGGCAAGAACCTGCTTCCTGCCCTTTACGCTGGCGATCGCGACGACGGAAGGCTCGTTCAGCACGATGCCGCGCCCTTTGACATAGACGAGCGTGTTCGCGGTGCCGAGGTCGATCGCCATATCGGCGGAAAGCAATCCCAGCATTCTACCAATCATTTTGATGATGAATCCAAAGTTGCGGCCGACTCCACGCTTTGCGGCATCCGCGGAGCGCACGTTTTATCAGTTTGCCGCTCAATGACGTTCCGGGCCCCCTCCGGCGTTTGATAGTCGTCGACCGATGCGAGCGCAACAAGCAGGCCGACACAGCTCCCCCGTCGCGCGCCGGATCTTTGCGGATCGGTCGCTCTATTTCAAGCTGCGTATCGCCAGTCCTGCCCCGGCGCCTGCCAAACGCTTGAAAAACATCCCGGTCATGCCATCGTAAATGCATGGCACGCACGGCGGCGATCTTCAAACGCTCGGTGCGCATCGCGGGTCATGCGACAAGCATCTCGCTCGAACCGGCGTTTTGGGATGCTTTGTGCGAGATTGCCTCGGGACGCCGAATGAGCGTCAACGCGCTTATCACGACGATCGATGCCGGACGCGACGGCAATCTATCGAGCGCGATCCGGCTTTTCGTCCTCGACCGCTGCCGCCGTGGCGAGATGGCCGAGGCTACGACACTGGCCCGACCGCCTTCGACCACGGGCGTGCCCGCATCTCCTGGCCCGCGCTTGCGCGACAGTCGAAGCGAGAGTATGTCGAAACCGGAGGGCGAGAAATGGCCACGGTCGTCAATCTGAACCGCTTCCGCAAGGCGAAAAAACGCACCGAGAACGAACGCCGCGCCGCGGAAAACCGGGCGGCGTTCGGACGAGGCAAATCCGAGCGGCGACTCTTGGAGAGCGAGAAGGACCGGCGCCGCCGCGAACTCGAGGGCAAGCGGCTCGATTAAGCCTCCGATCAGCGCTCCGCAGAGCCGAGCGCCAGTCGATAAGCCTCGATCGTCGGCTCGTCAAAACAGACGAAGAAAACCCTCTCCGGCACGTCGTTTTCGGTGAGATGCGCGCGCACCGTATCGACCGCGATGCGCGCCGCCGCCTCTTTCGGGAAGCCGTACACGCCGGTAGAGATGGCGGGAAACGCTATCTCGCGAAACCGCCGCTCGACGGCGATCACGAGGCAAGAGCGATAGCAGCTCGCCAAAATTTCATGCTCGCGCGTATCGCCGCCACGCCAGATCGGACCGACCGTATGGATCACGTGAGCGGCGGCGAGGCGGTATCCGGAAGTTAGCCGCGCCTCCCCAGGCGGACGGCCACCGATCGCGCGGCATTCGGTAATGAGTTCAGGGCCAGCAGCCCGATGGATTGCGCCGTCAACCCCGCCGCCACCGAGAAGAGAGGTGTTCGCCGCATTGACGATCGCATCGACGCCGAGGCGGGTGATATTGCCATGTTCCAGGCATAAGCGTTCGCCGACTGGCGAATTAGCCGTCATCGCGAGGTCGGATCCGACTCCTGGCTCAGATCGCTGCCGAACACGTGCTCCTTAAGGATGATGCCATCGCCCTCGTCAACAATGACTTTATTCGGCTGATCGGTTTTGGCGAGACGACAGGCCTCGATCACCGCTTCCTCTCGGGCGCTGAAATCGGCGCGCGGCCCGTTTTCACCTTCCTTGGCGACAGCCCAGCGTCCTTCCACTGGATGCACTCTATAGACGTGGCGTCCCAGCATGCATGTTGCCTCCCGCTTGGGAAAGGAACCTGCGCTCGCCAACACAGTCCCGGCGCACGGCGTTTCCCACGAGACAATCCGCGCGCAGGGCCGCGCATAAAAAGAAACCGGGACCGGTTTGCGCCGATCCCGGATCAAGTATGCGGGTGGCAAACCCGCGACAGGGAGACTTTGCCGAACCGGACCAGAGGTTTAAGGGCGAGGGTCCGGTGCCCGCCCACGATGTCGCATTGCTGCGACACGGTTCATAACACGCTAATCGCGATCAAGGTTCCGGACCGGCTGGGATTTTCGCCAAAAGGTTGGGAAAGAGGCTTTAGTTCAACATCGTACCGGCCGCGGGCTTGGCCGAGGCATTGGCCGGACGCGGCTGCATTGCGCAGCGGGTCTCGGTGTTGATCGCCGAATATGCAGCCTTACCGGGGAAGCGCTGCGTCGCGCGGTGCAGTGCTGCCGGTTCCGCCATGATGATCTCCGCCTGACGGTCGGGCACGATGCCCATCAGCCGCCGCAAGGCTTCGCGTCCGCGCGACAGACGCGAGCGTACGGTGCCGACAGGTACATCGAGAACCTCGGCGACCTCCTCGTAACGCATACCCTCCAGGCCGACGAGCAAGATAACCGAACGCTGCTCCTCCGGAAGCTTGGCGATGGCGCGTTCGAGGTCACGCAATTCCAGCCGCTTTCCCTGATGCGGCGCTCGGGTCAGCATCGGCTCGGTCTCGCTCAGACCTACCGCCGCGCCCTCGCGTACAGCGCGCCGCACCTGGTTCACGTACTGATTGTGCAGGATGGTGAATAGCCAAGCCCGCAGATCCGTACCCTCTTGCCAGAGATGCAACTTGCCGAGGGCGCGGGCCAGACAGTCCTGAACCAAATCGTCGGCTGCCGCGACGTCGCGTGCAAGCGCACGGGCATAGCGCCGGAGGCGTGGGATCTCAGCTTCGATGCTCCGGTAGATGTCGGCCACGAAAACCCCTCCCGCTGACCGCGATCGACCGTGGGGCCAATCCAATGCGCGGGACTTTATCGGCCGGCTGTAATCGGTTGATGTCAGCGCTCCCGCTTTTGTGTAAGAAATTGTAACCATGTGTGCGGCGGATTATATCTGGCTAGGCGGCTGCGGCCGCTCCCCTCCGATGCTGTTATCAGCCTGCGAAAAAAGGTGAGGTTGACCGTCACATGAGCGATACCGCGCACATTCTGGTGGTCGACGATCAGCAGGAAATTTGCGATGTCGTCCAGGAGTATCTGACGGGCGAAGGCTACCGTGTCTCGGTCGCGCACGACGGCACCGGCATGCGGCGGACGTTGGGCCAAGGCCACGTGGATCTGGTCATTCTAGACCTGATGCTGCCGGGTGAGGACGGGCTGACCCTCGCTCGTTCGCTGCGGAGCGAGTCGGGTAGCATTGGCATCATCATTCTGACCGGACGAGGTGAGACGGTCGACCGCATTATCGGTCTCGAGATGGGGGCGGATGATTACCTGCCGAAACCGTTTCATCTCCGCGAGTTGCTGGCGCGGGTCAAAAGCGTCCTGCGTCGCGTTCAGTCGCGCTCCGGCGAGACATCGCTCCCTGCCCGATCACGCGTCCGATTTTCCGGCTGGAACCTCGACCTGTCGAGCCGCGAGCTGATGTCGCCCGCGGGAGAGGAGGTGCGCCTCACCACCGGCGAGTTCGACCTGCTCGCGGCCTTCGTCAACAACGCAAACCAGGTGCTGACGCGCGATCGCCTGCTCGATCTCGCGCGCAATCGCGAGGCGGGCCCGTTCGATCGAACCATCGACGTTCAGGTCGGGCGGCTGCGCCGCAAGCTTGAGGACGACCCGCAGAATCCGAGCCTTATCAAGACGGTACGGGGCAGCGGCTACATCTTCACCCCATCAGTCGAATTCAGCTGAGCTCCGGTCGGCGCCGACCTTCTACACGGTCAGATAGGCGCGCACGGCGACTTCATCCATCTCGTTCTGCCGTCCGCTCAGCACCACTTCGCCGCGTTGCATCACGACATAAGCCGCGGCGAGATCGCGGGCGAATTCAAAATACTGCTCGACCAGCAGGATCGCCATCTCGCCATGCGCGGCGAGACGCTCGATGACACGCCCAATCTCCTTGATGATTGAAGGCTGGATGCCCTCAGTCGGCTCGTCGAGAATCAAAAGACGCGGCCGTGCGACGAGGGCCCGAGCAATCGCCAGCTGTTGCTGCTGTCCGCCCGACAGGTCGCCACCGCGCCGGTGCAGCATGTCCCTCAAGACCGGGAACAGCGCGAAGATCTCGTCCGGGATGTGGCGCAGGCTGCTCGGCAGGGTCGCAAAACCGGTCATCAGGTTCTCCAACACCGAGAGCCGCGGGAAAATCTCCCGCCCCTGCGGCACCAGCGCGAGCCCGGCTCGGGCGCGTTCGTGCGGCGCTAATCCTGTGATGTCGCGCTCTTCCCAGCGGATCTTACCGGCGCGGATCGGGTTGAGCCCGAAGATCGCGCGCAAGAGACTGGTTTTGCCGACACCATTACGGCCAAGAATGCAGGTGACCTCGCCCTTGTTTGCGGTCAGGCTGACCTGACGCAAAGTATGGCTGGCGCCGTAATAGAGATCGACCGCTTCGACCGACAGCATCGGTTTATCGCCCAAGATAGACTTCGATGACCCGCAGGTTGTTCTGCACGTGCTCGATCGAGCCTTCGGCGAGTACCGAGCCCTCATGCAGCACTGTTACCTTGGCGCCGAGGCTGCGCACGAACGCCATGTCGTGCTCGACGACAACGATCGTGCGATCGCGCGCGAGATCGAGGATCAGCTCTGCGGTCGCCTCGGTTTCGCGATCGGTCATGCCGGCGACCGGCTCATCGAGCAATAGGAGCTGACGGTCGTGAATCAGCAGCATGCCGATCTCAAGCCACTGCTTCTGGCCATGGCTCAAGGCGCCCGCGGGCTTATCGCTGTGTTCGGTCAAGCCGATACGAGACAGGGTGGCCTCAATGCGCTCCCGACGCTCCGGGGTGAGCTTGGCGAGCAGCGTGCGCCAGGTGCCGCGTGTTCCGGCGAGCGCGAGTTCGAGGTTCTCAAGCACCGTCAGGTTTTCGAATACTGTCGGGCGCTGAAACTTACGCCCGATACCGAGATTGGCGATGGCGCTCTCGTCGAGCCGGGTCAGGTCTTCGTTGCCGCGGAAGAAAACTTCGCCCGTATCGGGGCGGGTTTTGCCGGTCACGACATCCATCATCGTGGTCTTGCCCGCGCCGTTCGGGCCGATGATCGTTCGGAGCTCCCCTTCCTCGACGACGAGCGAGAGATCGTTCAACGCCTTGAAGCCGTCGAAACTGACGGTGACGCCATTCAGATAAAGCAGGACGTCGCCGGTTGCCCGTATAGTTGCCGGGCTCATGCGCGTTTTCTGATCGCGACCGGCTCTTGGACGGGAACCGGTGTTTTTGTAGGAGCGACACGGCGCGGTCGGGGCCAGGGCAGATTCCGGAGGATTCCGACGATCCCGTGCGGAAATACGAGGGTCGTCAGCACGAAAAGACCGCCGAGGAAGAACAGCCAGATCTCCGGCACCGCACCCGTGAGCCAGGTTTTGGCCAGATTGACTAATACCGCCCCGATCATCGCCCCAGTCAGGGTCCCGCGCCCGCCGACGGAAACCCAGATCGCAATCTCGATCGAATTGCCGGGTGAGAACTCGCTCGGATTGATGATCCCGACCTGCGGCACATAGAGCGCGCCGGCGATTCCGGCGAGCACCGCGGACACGGTGAACACGAAGAGCTTGGCATTGGTCGTCGAATAGCCGAGGAAACGCACACGGCTCTCGGCATCGCGTAGCGCCAGGAGTACCCGGCCGAGCTTCGAGACGGTGATAAACCGGCAGACTAGAAAGCCGATGCCGAGCCCGGCGACCGACGCGAGGTAGAGGCCGAGACGGGTTTCCGCCAGGTGCACGTCCCAGCCGAGGATGTCCTTGTAGTCGGTCAGACCGTTATTGCCGCCGAAACCCATATCGTTGCGAAAGAAGGCCAGCCACAGCGCATAGGTCATCGCCTGGGTGATGATCGACAGGTACACGCCGGTGACACGCGAGCGGAAGGCGAGCCAGCCGAACACGAACGCGAACACCCCCGGCACCAGCACGATCATCGCCACGGCATAGGCGAAATGATCGAAGCCCCACCAGAACCAGGGCAATTCTTTCCAGTTCAGAAAAACCATGAAATCCGGCAAAAGCGGATTGCCGTAGACGCCGCGCGTGCCAATCTGGCGCATCAGGTACATGCCCATGCAGTACCCGCCGAGCGCGAAAAATGCGCCGTGACCGAGACTCAAAATCCCGGCATATCCCCAGACCAGGTCGAGGCTGAGGGCGAGGATCGCGTAGCAGACGTACTTGCCGAGTAGCGGCACGAGGTAATCGGGCACGGCGACCGGCGAATCGTGTGCGACCGCCAGGTTAAGCACCGGTATCACCCCGCCCAGCACCAGGAGGGCTATGGCAAAACCTACCCAAAAACGCGGCGTCCAGGCGCTCTGCTCGGCACTGACGAGGCCGGCGCGCATTTGCTCACGCCTCCGCTTCGGCGGTGCGGCCCTTCAGCGCGAAGAGACCCCGCGGGCGCCGCTGGATGAACAGGATGATCGCCACCAGCACGACGATCTTTGCGAGGATCGCGCCTGTGACGGTTTCGAGGAATTTGTTGACGATGCCAAGGGTCAGCGCGCCGACCAACGTCCCCAGCAGGTTGCCGACGCCGCCGAATACCACGACGAGGAAGCTGTCGACGATGTAGATGGTGCCGAGATTGGGGCTGACATTGCCGATCTGGCTCAGCGCCACACCTGCCATGCCGGCGATACCCGAGCCAAGGCCGAAGGTCAGCGCGTCAACGCGCGCGGTGCGGATGCCCATCACCGCCGCCATGTCGCGGTTCTGCGTCACCGCGCGCACCTGCAGCCCAAAGCTGGTGCGGTTGAGGATCAGCGCCAGGACGCCGAGCACGGCGAAGCAAAAGCAGATGATGTAGAGCCGGTTCCACGTGATCGTGAAACCGCCGAGGAGATCGAAGCCACCGGTCATCCAGCCGGGATTTGACACCTCCTTGTTAGGCGAGCCGAAGATGGAGCGCACCGACTGCTGCAGAATGAGGCTGACGCCCCAAGTCGCGAGCAAGGTCTCCAGCGGGCGACCATAAAGAAACCGGATGAGGCAACGCTCCAGCACGACACCGAGGGCGCCGGCGAAGAGGAAGGCAACCGGCACCGCGACGATGAGATAGGCGTCGAACACGCCGCTCGGAAAAAACGCGCGGAACAGCTCCTGCACGACATAGGCGACATAGGCGCCGAGCATGATCATCTCGCCATGCGCCATGTTGATGACACCCATCACGCCAAAGGTGATGGCGAGCCCAATTGCAGCGAGCAGCAGGACGCTGCCGAGGCTGATGCCCTGGAACAGGTTGGCGGCAAGCCCGGTAAACCACAGTCGGTTGCTGATCGCGGCAAGCGCCTCGTCGGTCGCCTTCCGCAGATCGGGATCGAGGTCAGGCGTATTGCGAAACTCGTCGAGCAGGTTCTTGACCTGCGGGTCGGTCGTCGTGCCGAGCGCGCGGATCGCCGCAAGCCGCTCCTCCTTGCTGCCGGTAAAGAGCCGTGCAGCGGAGAGGCTCTGCTGCATCGCCGCCCGAATCTCGGAATCCTGTTCGACGGCGAGCGCCTTATCGAGCAGCGCCATTGTGGCAGCCGAGGGGTGGCGCAGCGCGTCCTGCGCCGCCGCAAGGCGTGCGTCGCGCTCCGGACTGAACAGGGTCAGGGCGCCGAGTGCCGCGTCGATCGCGCCGCGCAACCGGTTGTTGACGATGATCCGGTCGAGGCTGTCGGCCTCGACGCCGGAGATTTCCTGCCCGGTTGCGGCGTCGCTGAGTTTTGTCGTGCCACCGACCGTGTCGAGGATGAGGACTCGGCCGTCCGGCGCCTTCCGCAATCGGTCATCGCCGAGCGCATGCAGGATCGGCACGGCACGGGGATCGCCGAGCGTGCCAAGCGCAATGATCGCCTTTTCCTTCTCGGCAAAGCTGGCGCCGCCGAGACCGGCGACAGCCTCCGCCAGATCATCGGCCTGCGCCGGCAAAGCCACCGCTAACAGCAGTAGCAGCGCGAGGGCAGCCAGTCGAAACAAACGGGCGCTCATCGAGCCTTCTTTTGAAACTAAACTGCAATGCAACGAGTACAGCACGTCCCACCGGCGACCGCCACGGTCAACCCCTCACGCGGCGTCACGGCGCGTGAGGGGTCGAGTCCCTGCTCAATCCGCGTACTTCGGCGCGGTGCAATTGCCGCAGACCCACGGATAGGTCCAATCGGCGATTTTGCCCTTATCTTCTGGCAGATAGGGGCTCCAGGCGTCGGCCTTGATCGCCTCCTTGGTCTGCCACACCACGTCGAACTGACCGTCGGGACGGATCTCGCCGATCATCACCGGCTTCGACAAGTGATGGTTGGTGTTCATGATCGCCGTGAAACCGCTCGGTGCCTTCACCTTCTGGCCATACATCGCCTGGCGCACCGCGTCGACATCCGTTGTACCGGCCTGCCGTACCGCCTGTTCCCACATTTTGAAGCCTATGTAGTGCGCTTCCATCGGGTCGTTGGTCACGCGCTTTGGGTTCTTGATGAAGTCGTGCCACTGCTTGATGAAGGCCTCGTTCGTCGGGTTCTTCACCGACTCGAAGTAATTCCACGCGGCGAGGTGACCGATCAGGTTTTTCGTGTCGATGCCCGCCAGCTCCTCTTCACCCACCGAGAACGCTACCACCGGGATGTCCGATGCTTTAATGCCTGCATTGGACAACTCTTTGTAGAACGGCACGTTCGCATCCCCGTTGATGGTCGAAACTACTGCCGTCTTCTTACCGGCCGAGGCGAATTTCTTGATGTCAGCCACCTCGGTCTGCCAGTCGGAGTAGCCGAACGGGGTATAGTTGATCTTGATGTCCTCCGGCGCGACACCCTTGGCCTTCAGAAAGGCTTCGAGGATCTTATTGGTCGTGCGCGGATAGACGTAATCGGTGCCTTCGAGAACCCAGCGCTTCACCGCGCCGCCCTCGTCACTCATCAGATACTGCACCGCCGGGATTGCCTGCTGGTTCGGCGCGGCGCCGGTGTAGAAGACGTTGCGCGAGCTTTCCTCGCCCTCGTATTGGACCGGGTAGAACAGGAGCCCGTTCAGCTCCTCGAACACCGGCAGCACCGACTTGCGCGACACCGAGGTCCAGCAGCCGAACACCGCGGCAACGTGTTCCTTTGCCAGCAGATCGCGCGCCTTTTCGGCGAAGAGCGGCCAGTTCGAGGCCGGATCAACCACTACCGCCTCGACCTTCTTCCCGAGCAGCCCGCCCTTTTTGTTGATGTCGTCTACCATCATCAGGATGGTGTCCTTGAGCGTCGTCTCGCTGATCGCCATCGTTCCCGATAGCGAATGCAAGACGCCTATCTTTATCGTCCCCTGGGTCTGGGCGTCGGCGGCCGCGACTCCTGCCGCCAGCACGCCCACGGCCAACGCCGCGCGGCAAAGCCCCTTAAAGAATGTCATCGCTCCCTCTTTCTTTCGTCTGCGCGGCGTCTATGGCCGGCCCGGGCTGACGAGCAAGATCGGGGCCAAGCGCCAGGGGTGCCACTCGAAATCCGGGCGAGCTTGGCTTTGTTATGAATGCCTATATTTTAGGCAAATCTATGCCGCTCTGAACAGCAGGCAAAACACTCGAAAGCCGCGAAACTTGCGCCGGATTCGCTGCCGCCGCACGATCCCACCGCCCGCCGGCAGAACGGAGACAACCATGACCGACAGCGACGCTGTGCTCGCCGCCAATCTTGAATTCTATCGCGCCTTCGGGGCACGCGATCTCGCCGCAATGGGCGCATTGTGGGCACGCCGCGCGCCCGTCGGCTGCATACATCCGGGCTGGCCTGCGCTCAGCGAGCGCGATGCGGTGATGGAAAGCTGGCAGAGTATCTTGTCCAATCCCGACGCCCCGCGCATCGCCTGCTATGACGAGGAGGTTCTGCTTTACGGCGAAACGGCACTTGTGCTGTGCGAGGAGGAACTCGACGGCGGGACGCTCGTCGCCAGCAACCTGTTCGTGCGCGAGGACGGCATGTGGCGGATCGCCCATCATCAGGCCGGGCAGTTGGCGGCACGCCGGCCTCAGGCACGGCGCCGCGAACCGCCCCGCCCCTCCCGGCTCAACTGAAACGGCGTCGGCGAGCCGCTTCCGCCGTAGCGCGCGCGTCATCGTAGGCGATGCGCACCTGCCTCAACCGTGCGCAGGTCTCCGCATCGAGAAGACCGTCCCAGCGGTCCCGACGAAAGCGCCGTTGAAACGCGGCAAGAGCCACCGACGCGGTCGTAGTGGTCACGCAGTAACCGATGCGAGCGAGATCGGCGAGCGCGCCGGCGCGCTCTACGACGCCGACGCCGCGACCGCGAAGACGCGCGAACTCCGCCGATGGTAAGGGCCACAAGCCGATGCCGGCCTGAGCAAGCCGGGGCCAGTCGAACAGTTCGCCCGGATCCGCCTTGCGGTCCGGGGCGATGTCGGAATGGCCGACGATGCGGGTCGGCGGAATCCGGTGGCGCGCCGCCAGATCGTGGCAGAGGCGCTCGACCGCCGCCATCTGCGGCTCCGCGAACGGGCGATAGCCCCATTCGTGGCCCGGATTGACGATTTCGATGCCGATGGAGACGAAATTGAGGTCGTGCTCCCCCTGCCAACACGACACGCCGGCATGGAAAGCGCGTCGTCCTTCCCGGACCAGGCGCCAGAGCCTACCATCTTCCTCGACAACGTAATGCGCGCTGACCCGTGCCGCCGGATCGCAAAGGCGCTCGATTGCGGCCTCAGCGCTCTGCATTCCGGTATAATGCAGCACGAGCATATTGATCGGGCGAATGTAAGGCGGCTCGCCCCGGCTGTCGTGGTTCGGCGACAAGCGCTCGCGTATCTCGAACCCTGTCATGGTCGAGGTATGCGTTTTTGGATTCGACGCATCCGACGCCGCAGCGGCATCATCATTGCAACACCCTATCCCTCCGACGCATGCTAAAGGCGCCATTAGGTTAGCGGAAGTGCGGCGTTGCGCCGAGGCATCGCTTCCGGATCTCGGGTCCTTTGTTCGGCCCGTGCACTATCCGACACGGTACGGTGGCGCTCTCGGCGAGCGGCCTTGTACGAGGAGGTCAGCATGTACGGGTCAATGTTGGCGCAGCGCGATCTGTTACGGCGAAGCCCGCTGTTTTCCTGTCTCGGTGACAAGGAAACCGACGCCATGCTCGTACACGCGAACGTTGCGCGGTACGCCGCAGGAGCCGATATCTTCGCCAAAGGCGATCCCGGCAATAGCATGATGGCGGTGCTGAGAGGCCGGGTACAGATCAGCGCTCCATCGGCTGATGGCCGACAGATGGTGCTGACGATCATGCATGAAGGGGATGTGTTCGGAGAAATCGCGCTGCTCGACGGGAAGGAGCGCACGGCCGACGCGACCGCGATGACCGATTGCGAGCTGCTTGTTGTTCCTCGCAGGCCGTTTCTAGAACTGCTCGAACGCCGCCCCGATCTGGGAGTCGGTCTGTTGGTGGTGCTGTGCGAGCGCCTCCGGCGTACGAACGAGCAGGTCGAGGACCTGGCCTTCCTCGATCTCGAAACCCGGATCGCCAAAACCCTCCTGCGTCTGGCGCACGAGGGTGCGCCCGCCCCTGCCGCCGCACGTGTCGGCGTCAAAATCTCGCAACGCGCGCTTGGTGAGCTTGTCGGCGGGTCGCGCGAGAGCGTCAACAAGCATCTTCAGGACTGGAAGCGGCTGGGCATTATTGAGATCGAGAAGGGTTCGATCGTCATCTGCGACGCCGACGCCCTCGCCGACTGCCTTTAGCCCCTAGGCTGGGTACCGATCGATACGCGAACAGCCGACAAATTTTTTTAACTATAGTGTGAAGCGGCTCACACGTCCGCGCTCCCTCCCTCACCGATAATCCGCCTGTGGTTACCCGAAAAGGGTGCCGCAATGCCGAGGATCGGCAAATGGGAGTAGGACATGGACTTGGTTCTTATCGCGCCCTTCGGCTTCGCCATCGCTGTTGCCACCCTGCTGTCCGCCTATTTCTGGCGCTTGGTCGCCATCAGTGTTGGAAGCGGCGCGCCAGCATGTCGGCCCACCCCCCACTCGCCTTGACGCTTGTCAGCGCGATCACTGGGAGGATCCGAAAATGACCGACAATCAATCTATCATCGCAGAACTCAGAGCGCGCCGCCGAACCCTGGCGTTATCGGCGGCTGAAGTGGCTGCTCTTTCGGGCATCGACGTGGAGCTGCTTTGTGCCTGCGAGCATGGCGAAAAATCTCCGCCGCTCGATGCGCTGCAGCAATGGGCTGCCGCTCTTGGCTTACGGCTATCTCTCGCGGCCAACAGCGAACAGGGGCAGCGAGGAATTCGAGCCGATTGGGACAAGCGACGCATCACCGTCGATGGCGCTCCGATACGGTTGACCCCGATGGAATGGCGCGTCATCGAGCGACTGGCCCGTACGCCAGGGGCGCTCGTTACGCACCAGGAACTGTACCTCTATGTCTATGGCCAGAACTGGACATCACGGGGGCAGGCAACCGCCGTTCGGGTGCTGATCACGAAGCTGCGGCGGTTGTTGCCGCTACAGATCGAGGCCCGCTGGGGCCAGGGCTATACCTTGACCGGCATCGAGCAGTCTCAGCCGGAACTGCCCGAGGCCGAGCCGCCTCGCCCGACCGAACCGGTCCGAGAGATCGCCGAGGAACGGGACCCGCCGAAGCCTTCTGTCATGGCCGCGCCGAAGTTGGTCTCACGAAGTCTTCCGCCGATACGGCAGTCGCGCCTGAGGACCGGGGATGCCGCGGCGCGACATGCCGTCGCGACCGTGGCCAGGCTCAACCCCGGCCGTGCGGACGAGCTCGGGGTCATCGAGCGGTTTCTCGCCGAACGCGGCGTCACCCGCTGCCCCGACGTCCGAACCATCGAAAAATCGCCGCTGCCCGGGCTGATTTGGGACAAGAACAAGCGGAAATGGGTGCGACCCTCGTCCGGAGAATTGCGCATCGGCTGAGCATCCGTCGCCTGTAAAACGACCGCTCTCACTGTCAACCATCAGTCCCGGTGAACAAAAATGATCGAATCCCGCACTAAGACGATAACCCTGGTCCGCTGGCCATTAAGCAGGTCGCACAGGCGGAACAGCAATATTGCAGCAGCACTTCCATTCGCCCTGATACTCACTTTGTTGTGCGCATTGTCGATCCTCTGGGGGATCAAAGATCCACTGACCTTCAGCGCAATTTTCGACCAGATGTGAGGGTACGCCGATGACCGAAGTCGACACGCTGGGCTACCTCGTCGCTACCTTGGTGCTGGCTACCTTTACGGCGAAGAACATGGTGGCGCTGCGCGCGCTCGCGATCGGCAGCAACCTCGCCTTCATCGCCTACGGCCTGCTGGCCGGGCTGTGGCCGATACTGCTGCTGCATCTGATCATGTTGCCGCTGAACCTGATCCGTTTGCGCGAGGCGCTCGGAGAGGCTCCGGCGCTCGGCATCCGCAAGCAGGGCTTCGGTTTGCAGCAATTGGGAGGGCGCTGGCGACGGGCGCTGCTGAGCGGCAGCTGATTGCGCTCCTACCGATTTTACCGTTGTGGCCGCTGCGGTTCACGCGGCGCGCGGTTCTACCGGTAATCTGCCCTCCTCAACCGCATGACAGGCGACGAGGGTGCCCTCGGCCTCGATCAGCTCGGGCCGTTCCTGGCGGCACCGGTCGTTCGCGAAAGGGCAGCGCGGATGAAAGGCACAGCCCGGCGGTGGATCGATCGGGTTGGGCACTTCGCCCGCGACCGGATCGCGTTCGCCCTGCGGATCGAGCCGCGGAATTGTCTCGAGCAAAAGCCGCGTATAAGGATGGCAAGGTCGCCGGAACAGGCGATCGGCGGCGGCGACCTCGACCAGCCGGCCGAGATACATGACGCCGACCCGGTCCGAAATCTGATAGATCACCGCCAGGTTATGCGAGATGAACAGGTAGGTCAGCCCGAACTGGCGCTGTAAATCCTTCATCAGATTGAGGATTTGCGCCTGCACTGAAACATCGAGCGCCGAAGTCGGCTCGTCGCAGATCAGGAATTCAGGCCGCGCCGCCAGAGCACGCGCAATAGAAATGCGCTGGCGCTGGCCGCCCGAGAACTCGTGCGGATATTTGTCGCCATCGGCCGCTGACAGACCGACCTGCTGCAACAGGTCGCCGACCCGGGTCCGCAGCTCGGCTTTGTCGGTGACGACGCCATGCGTCGTCAGCGGCTCGGCGATAATATTGCGCACCCGCCAGCGCGGGTCGAGGCTTGCATAGGGATCCTGGAAGATCATCTGCATGCGCCGCTGCACTAGCGCCAGCGCCCGCCGACTCCGTAGCGCGCCGACATCGATACCGTCAAAGACGATCGCACCGGCGCTGGGCGGGTACAGCCCGACGATGCAACGCGCCGCCGTCGATTTGCCGCATCCGGACTCGCCAACAAGCGAAAAGGTCTCACCGCGCTGGATCGCAAGGCTGATTCCGTCGAGCGCCTTGACCCAGAGCCGGCTGCCGCCCCGAAACAGTCGCTCGAAGGCCGAGGGCGAGGCGTCAAAGTAGCGCTTGAGGCCGCGGACCTCCAGCAGCGGCGCGGGTTCAGCCATGCGCCGCCCTGTCCGCCTCGGCCGGTACCCGATCGTAGAGCCAGCACGCTGCCTCGCTTCCAGGTGCGGCGAGAAGGTCCGGCCGCTCGCGAAGACAACGGTCGAAGGCTTCGGGACAACGTGGGTGGTACGGGCAGCCTGCCGGGATCGCGTTAAGGCGCGGCATCATCCCGTCGATCTGGCGCAGCCGCTCGCGCCGCCCGCCGATGCGAGGGATCGATTGCATCAGCCCGACCGTGTAGGGATGGCGCGGCTCCGCAATGATGGTTCGCACTGGGCCGATCTCGACGATGCGGCCGGCATACATGACCGCGACATGGTCGGCGGTCTCGGCGATCACCCCCATGTCGTGGGTGACGAGCATGATAGCGGTGCCGTGCTCGCGGCCTAGTCGCTTCAACAGCGCGATGATCTGTGCCTGAATTGACACGTCGAGGGCGGTTGTCGGCTCGTCGGCAATGATCAGTCGCGGATTGGCGGCGAGCGCGAGCGCGATCACCACGCGCTGGCGCATGCCGCCAGAGAATTGGTGCGGGTAGTGGTCGATGCGCTGCTCCGCCCCGGAAATGCCGACTTCCCGCAGCAGTGACAAGGCACGCTCGTGCGACGCGGCGGAGCCGAGGTCGAGATGGGTGCGGATCGTCTCGACGAGCTGCCGGCCGATCGTGTAGAGCGGGTTGAGGCTGGTCAGCGGGTCCTGGAAGATCGCACCGATTTCTTTGCCGCGGATTCGCCGCATTGCCTCGTAGGGCAGGTTATCGATGCGGCGGCCGTCGAGCAGAATCTGCCCGCCGGCGATGCGCAGCGGCGGCTCAAGCAAGCCGATCACCGCCGCGCCGGTCAGCGATTTTCCCGCGCCCGACTCGCCGACAACGCCAAGGACCTCGCCGGGCAAGATGGCAAAGCTAACGTCATCGACCGCGACGAGGATGCCGCGCCTCGTCGGCACCTCGATCCGCAACCGTTCGACGCGCAACAGCGCTTCGCTCGCAGTCATCGCAGCTTCGGATTGAGCGCGTCGCGCAGCCAATCGCCCAGCAGATTTACCGATAGGATCAGAAGCGCCAGCACGATGCCGGGGAAAATCGAGATCCACCAATCGCCGGACAGAAGGTAATCGTTGCCGACGCGTATCAGCGTCCCGAGCGAAGGCTCGGTCGGCGGTAGCCCGACCCCGAGAAACGACAACGTCGCCTCAGTCAGGATCGCCAGCGCAAGGTTGATCGTCGCAATCACCAGCACCGGCCCGAGCACGTTGGGGAGCAGATGGCCGAGGACGATTTTCGCCGGGTGCACGCCGATGACCCGCGCTGCTTGGATGTATTCCTTGTTGCGTTCGACGAGGGTCGAGCCGCGGACCGTCCGTGCGTATTGCACCCACGCCGAGAGCGCGATCGCAGCGATCAGCACGTAGAGCGCGATTTCGGCTTGGACGTCGCGCGGCAGCACACTGCGGGCGACGCCATCGATCAACAGCGCGATCAGGATCGCCGGGAAGCTCAGCTGCACGTCGGCGACGCGCATGATGATCGTGTCGACGACCCCACCGCGCCAGCCGGCAATCAGCCCAAGCGTCACTCCCAGCAGCAATGCCAGCACCACCGCCGATACACCCACGACCAGGGACAGCCGGGTGCCGTATAGAATCGCCGACAGCACGTCGCGGCCCTGATTGTCGGTGCCGAGCGGATAGCTCCAATTGCCGCCATCAAGCCAAGCCGGTGGATTGGACGCATCGAGCAGGCTCAGTGAAGCAAGGTCGAACGGGTCGTGCGGCGCGATCCAGCTCGCCGCGGCGGCGCAGACGACGATCACCGTAACGACGATCGCGGCGACCACGGCAACCGGCGAATGCCAGAAGCTCCAGAGCACATCGCTGTCGACGAACCGGCGCAGCCGGCCCGGCGCCGCGCTGGCCGGCGTTGCCACTGTCGCGGCGGTCGAGGCGGTAGCGAGTTCAGACATCCATTAGCTCAGACATTTGTCGGCTTAGCCACTGGCCGCGCGCTCCCGGTCGATCCGCAGCCGCGGATCGACGACGTAGTAGAGGAGGTCGACGACGAGATTGATGAGCACGAAAAAGAACCCGACCAGCACCAGATAGGCCGCCATCACCGGAATGTCGGCAAAAGTCACCGCCTGGATGAACATCAGCCCCATCCCAGGCCACTGAAACACCGTCTCGGTGATGATCGCGAAAGCAA
>Ga0209380_10000518_pt1 | contig 27320 bp, 26 predicted proteins | sample HubBroMetageWFT6_FD_188347 | JGI IMG/M metagenome (GOLD analysis project Ga0209380, IMG submission 188347) | Warmed and freeze-thawed soil microbial communities from the Hubbard Brook experimental Forest, New Hampshire - Hubbard Brook CCASE Soil... | ecosystem: Environmental > Terrestrial >... | reverse complement strand
CGCCTGGCTGAGGCCGTTCGGCGTCGCGGGCGCATTATCCGTGGATTTTCCGACCGCTCGAACGTCTCGCGTCCCACCATCCGCTCCAGCGCTCGGCAACCCGACGATCGTGCACACCGGTATCGCTCTCGAATTCAGCACGCTCTATCTCACCGACCGGTTCACGGGCGGCCCGCCCGACAAGGAGCCGACAAACCAGTGGGTGCCGATGGTCGAGTTTCAATTCGATTCGCCGCTCAATGGCGGGTACGGAACGAAGACCGCTGCGACGGCGAACCCCGGCGTCTCCTATGTCTTCGAGACCTATCAATTGTCGCTTGAAGCGATCGTGCCGATGAACCGCCGTGGCGGCTCCAGCCTGGGTGTAAGGGCCGGCGCGGTGTTCTTTTTGGATGACCTCATTCCGTCGGTATTTGGGAAGCCATTGCTGAGCCGTTGATGACCGCGGTCGTCTCGGGAATGACCGAAATCGGCGCAAGTTGCCCGTTCAGGACCCGACTGGCGAAGGTCGGCAATCCACCCGATTCGGCCGATCGCAGGCACCGCTGCGAATGGCTGCTGAGGGCCAACAAGCCGTCGTCGTTCGCGACCGTTCCAAGCGATACACCGGATTATCACGTACAAAAAGGGGCCGAGCTGGCATAGATCACGCCGCCTCGCGGTTGGCCGTAAACCCAGGTCGTACGCAACAGCAAATCAAGGCAGTTGCGGGTCCCCGATTTGAACCTGTCAGAGAGCCCCTCGACCGGTCGGATCTCGAAAGGTCATCCGGGTTTGGGTCGATGTCGCCGCCCGGACGAGGGCGATGCGGAATTAAGCGGAGTTCGCCCTATCTCAGGACATTCCCCCGAGGAATCACGGACGGGTGGAGCACCTGCCCGAGCACCTCGGCCTAAGGTTGGGCGGCCCATGGCCTCCTCGCTAATCTGCCAAGGCTCATTTTTCAGGTCGAGCGCGCGGCTGATCCTATCGCGGGGATACCTTGGGGATACCTAGACTCGGTATCCGACCTTCGTTTCTCACGCTACCTCTTTGATATTTATGATGTCGGAATTGTCGGCAACGCAGGCGGTATTGAAATACTTGATCTGCGGGTCCATGCCGTAGCGCTCGCGGATGCCCTGCAGCCACGGGCCGGTATAAAACGCCTTGGCGTCGGCGCGGCTCTGCCACAGATAGACGCCGCCGGCCCAGCCATCCTCGGCGTAGATAAACTGCTTGCGTATCAGGCCCGGCACGCCGCGGAAGCCCGGGGCGATGTTGCGGAAATGCTCGGCGCAGGCTTTCAGGTCGATCGACGGTGGCAGCTTGTATTGCACGATCGCGGTGATCATCGGGTCACTCCTTTCATCTCACTCCGCAGCTTCCTTCAGCGCTGCGGTCTGCTGGCCGAGCGCCATATCGACACTGGCCAACGCCGTGGCAATCGCATCGGCTCGATACGGGCCTTGGCCGGTGTCGTGCAGGTGACGGTAGGCTTCGGCCTGGGCATAGCGGCGCACTGCGACCGGCAGGCTCGGCAACCAGGCGGCGATCCGTTCGGCTGCCGCGCCATGCACCCGCTCCCATTCCGTCCGTGCCGGGCCGAAATCGAAACCGGCATTAGCTGCGCGCGGCCGGCGCCGCAATGCCGCCGTAGCCGCTTCATCGACGGCGCTGCTGGCGATGACGACCCCGTACACATCGCGCGCCCGCTCCGGCGACACCAGATCGGCGGAGACATCGGCGGCGACCATTTCGGGGTCGCGCTCGAACGGGTCGCCGAACCCGCCGCCGCCGCCACCCCACAGCCGGATTACTTCGCCAAGCTCCGGGCGATAGACCGTGCGCTTGCCGATATCGTGTGGCTCGGCGCCACGCCTTGTGCCGATATTGCCGCTGGTGGTGCCGGCCTCACCGCCGGCCGCGCCCCAGGCGCAAAAGCGCTGTCGGTCCTTGCCGCGCATCACCACGACCGCGCTCGGATGCCGGATCTCCAGCTCATAGGCGACGCCGAACCCGCCGCGATATTTGCCCGGGCCTTCGCTGTCGGGCGCCAAGCTGAAGCGGCGCACGACGACCGGTGCCTCGGCTTCCAGCACCTCGACCGGGACGTTGCGCAGGAAAGCGACGCTCATCTCGGCGCCGGAGATGCCGTCGCGCTCGCCGCTCGCGCCGGAGCCGCCGGAGACCGGGTTGGCGACGACCACCCGCCCGGCGCCGCCCAGCTCCGAAGTTGAGATGTAGGTCACCACCAGCACGCCGGAGCCGGCGACCGGGGCCTCCCCCGGCATCGCCTTGTTCAGCGCGCCGAGGATCAGATCGTGTACCCGCATCGCCGTCGTGAAACGCATCCCGCACGCCGCCGGAAAGCTGGCGTTTACGACCGAGGCTTCCGGCAGTACCAGATCGATGCAGCGCAATATGCCGGCGTTGATGTGGATCGCTTCCGATTTGGTGACGACATAGTTCACGACCGACATCGCCAGAAACGGATGGTGGTTCATGCCGCCCGTCGGCAGGTTCAAGGCCGCGCGCACCTGCGGGTCGGAGCCGGTGTAGTCCAGCTCGACGGTGCCGTCGCCACGCGCGGTCAGCTTCACCACGATGCGCACCGGCAGATCGCTGACGTAATCGTCCTCGAAATATTCGGTGAAAGTGTAGGTGCCGATCGGGATCTGGGACAGCACCGCGCGGCTCAGCGCCTCGGTACGATCGAGCGTTGCCGCCATCGCGCCTTCGATGTCCGCGCGGCCGTAGCGCTCGCCGAGTCGGCGCAGCCGGGTCTCCGCCTTGGTCAGCGCCGCGACGCAGGCGGTCATGTCGCCCCAGTTCAACGACGGGATGCGGCAGTTGTCGGCGAAGATGTTCCAGACTTCCTGGTTCAGCTCGCCGCGGCGGAACAATTTCACCGGGCGCAGGCGCAGCCCTTCCTGAAACACCTCGTTGTTCTGCATGTCGATGCTGCCCGGCGCGTAGCCGCCGACATCGGTGCAGTGAATGAAGGCCCAGGCGAAGCACAGCAACTCGCCCTCGACGAAAATTGGGCGGAACACGTAGATGTCGTTGAGATGCATCACCATCCCGCGCGTCGCATACGGGTCGTTGGTGATGACCACATCGCCTTCTTGCCAAGAGATCGTCTTGGTGACGCTGTCCATCGCTACGCCCATCAGCGGGGTGGCGCCGCTGCCATAGGGATAGGCGAACATTTCACCTTCGGGAGTGACCAGCGCTACGGCGAAATCCTGCGTCTCCTTGACAAAGGTCGTGTGCGAAGAGCGCAGCACAACCCAGGCCATTTCATCGACCACGGCCTTGAACAGGTTGGCGAAGACCTCGACGCCGATCGCGTCGTGTGCCGCTTTGCTATCGGGTGTCATGGCGTCGTCTCCAAGAATGCCCCTCACCGCGGCCCTCTCCCCGCTTGCGGGAGAGGGAGGGGCCCGTTGTGTCAGCGATGGGAGGGTGAGGGGCTAGTCGATGCAAGCTCAGCTCCGTTCCAATACCAGCGCGCCGGAGGGCACGACCGAGGCCTGCCAGCCCCCGGGGATCCAGGTCGTGGTGTCCATCTGGTTGACAATGGCCGGGCCGACAATGCGCTGGTTGACGCCGAGCGCCGCGCGCTCGTGCACATTCGCAGAAACCTCGCGGCCGAACAGTCGCACGACCCGCGTCGCCTCGGCGCCGGCCATCGCGGCTTCGCTGCGCAGCGGCACGATGCGCGGCTTCGGCGTCGCGCCGGTGATGTGCGCGCGCAATTCCTTGAGCCAGATTTCGGCGGTCTCGTTGGCATGGCCGTAGGTGGCGCGATGTGCGGCGTGAAACGCGTCGCGGATACGGCCGAAATCGCCGCCGGTCAGCCACTCTGCATTGAGCGGCACCGTCACATCGTAACCTTGCCCGTCATAGCGCATATCGGCGGCCAGCTCGATGCGGGTGCCGGTGACGGCGAGCGCCTTGGTCTGCTCGGCGATCCACTCCGTCGCGCGCGTATGCAATTGTGCGACGATCCGCGCCAGCGCGGCGCCGTCGAGCGCGCCGAGGCGCTCGTACACCGGCTCGACCAGATCGCCTTCGAGATCGGCGCGCGCCGCGCCCAAGGCGCTGAGCGCACCCGGGAAGGGCGGGATCAGGATCGCATCGATGCCGATCTCCTCGGCCAACAATGCCGCGGCCAGCGGTCCGGCGCCGCCGAACGCCACCATTCGAAAACGCGGCGCATCAACCCCGCGCCGCGCCAGCACGTTCGAGGCTTCGGCCGCCATCAACGCGGTGGCAACGCGGATCGCCCCGTCGGCAACCGCCTCGACCGACATATCGAGCGGCCCGGCGAGGGTATCGAGGGCCTCGCGCGCCGGCGCCATCTGCAACGGCAATTTGCCGCCGAGCCGCTGTCCCGGCGCGAGCAGGCCGGCGACCAGAAACGCGTCGGTCAAGGCCGGGATGCGCGATCCCGAGACACCGTAACAAGCCGGACCGGGATCGGCGCCGACGCTGCGCGGCCCGACTTTCAACGCGCCGGTCGGATCGAGCCACAGGATCGAGCCGCCGCCGGCGCCGATGCTTGATACCGCGATGGTCGGGATCAGCAGCGGAAAATCGGCTATGTGCTCCTCGCTCGACAGCACCGGCCGGCCGCCACGGATCACGCCGATATCGGCCGAGGTGCCGCCGACATCCAAGGTCATCAGATCGGCCGCCTCCCACCCGGCATCCTGCGCCGCCGCGGCGGCGCCGGCGACCCCGGCGGCGGGTCCGGACAGCAAAGCCACAACCGGGCGGCGCCGCATCGTCTCGGCCAGCTCGGCGCCGCCATTCGAGCGCGCCACCCGCGCCGGGCTGGCGATCATGCGCTCGCCGAGCCCCTGTCCGAGGCGCTCGACATAGCCCTCGACGATCGGGCGGATGCTGGCGTTGATCGCGGTCAAGACGCCGCGCTCGTATTCGCGCGCCTGCGCCCATACATCGCTCGACAATTCGAGCCGCAGCGGGATCCCCTCGCGCTCGATAACCGCGCGCACCTGTTGCTCGTGCGCCGGGGTGCGGTAGCTGTGCAGCAGGACGACGATCGCGATCTCGGCGCCGAGCGCGACCAGATCCTTCGCGGCGGCGATTGCGTCGCCTTCGTCGAGCGGGTCGATCTCGCTACCGTCGGCGGCGATGCGGCCGCGGATCTCGCGCACCAGCGCGCGAGGCACCAGCGGCTGCGGCCGCCGCGAATCGAAACGCATCGGGTGCGGGATCGCCAGACGCTGCAATTCGAACAGGTCGCGAAAGCCGCTCGACACCAGGAGCCCGACGCGGGCGCCCTTGCGTTCGATCAGCGCGTTGGTCGCGACGGTGCTGCTGTGGGTGTGCGCCATCTGACGCCACGCGGCTGTATCCAGGCCGAGCGCGTCGCGGATCTCGTCGATGCCTTCGAGAATGCTCGCACCCGGCCTTGCCGGCGTGCTCGGCACCTTGAAGCAGTGCAACTCCCCGGTGTCGGTGTAGAACACCAGATCGGTAAAGGTGCCGCCGACATCGGTGCCCAGATAGCAGCCAGCGGTCGTCAAAGCACTCGGCTCCGTGCCTGTGAAACTGTCATTCCGGGGCCGCCCGAACGGCCGAACCCGAAATCCATATTCCAGAGGCCGGTGTTCATGGATTCCGGGTTCCCTCGCTTCGCGACGGCCCCGGAATGACGAATGAGAAGGTCAACTGCCGATTCCTCCTGAACGTGGCGGCTACAGCTGGCTGTCGACGACCCGTCCGTTGCCGGTGTAGTCGCGGCTCCATTCGGTCCAGACCGGCGTCGGCGCGGCGGCCGTGGGCGGCAGGGAGCGGCGCCAGCAGACATCCATCCCCGGCTGCGTCGGGATGACCCAGGTGCTGTTCAGCGGCAGCTTGAAATCCACCGGCACGATGCCGGGGTGAATCGCGCAGTCCGGATAGGGAGTGACGATGGCTTCGACATCCGCAAGTCCGAAGCGGAAGTTGCTGAGCGTCAGGCGGCCCGGGGGCAGCGGGATCGACGGCAGCAAAACCGAGACGAAATCCGGCAAGGTCGGAAAGGCAACCGCTATAGCCGACGGTGGAGGCGGCGGGGTCCCGACAACCACCGGCGCCGCCTCTACAACCACTGGCGCTGGAGCCGGTGCGACCTCCGCCGCCGGTGCAAGCGGCTGCATCACGCATCCAGTGACGGCAACGAGCGCCGCCGAAAGCCAAAGATTACGCACGGCATCCCCCTGTTGCGGGCGGCGTGTCATTCGCCGCCCAAGAAATCCTTGGTCCATTGCCGGTAGTCGGCGGCGCGCGTCACCCGCTGCATCAACTCGGGCGAGGCAATCCCGGCGAGGTCGCCCGGCTTTGTTCCCTCGCGCAATGCCTTCAGCGTGTTGTAGACCGCCTGCACCGCGGCGCTGAACGGCGCATGGGTCTGCAACGCGACCCGCACCTTGCGCGCGGCCAACCAGTTCAAATCGCCGATCGCGCCGCCGCCGCCGGTGATGATCGGCAGCCGGATCGCCGACGACACAGCTTCAAGCCCCTCGGCGGTGACCCCGCCGGCGAGGAAGATCGCATCGACCCCGGCGGCTTCATAGGCCTTGGCACGCTTGATCGTGTCGTCGAGCCCGGTGATCGCCAGCGCGCTGGTGCGCCCGGCGATGACGAACCTCTTATCCTGCCGCCCGGCGAGTGCCGCCTTCATCTTGCCGACGCCTTCCTCGACCGGGATCAGGGTCGGCTTGCCGGAGGGGCCATAGGGGCGCGGCAACACCGTGTCCTCGATCGACAGCGCGCAGACCCCGGATGTCTCCAGCTCCTCGACCGTGCGCTTCACATTCAGCGCATTGCCGTAGCCGTGGTCGGAATCGACCAAGAGGGCGAGATTGCCGGCGCGGCAGATGCGGTAGGCCTGGGCGGCGAATTCGGAGAGGGTCAGTACCACCAGGTCGGGCGCGCCGAGCACCGCCATCGAGCCGACCGAGCCCGAGAACATGCCGATCTCGAAACCGAGATCCTCGGCGATCCGCGCCGAGATCGCGTCGTAGACCGAGCCCGGATGCACGCAGCGATCGCCGGCGAGGAGGGCACGGAAGCGTGTCCGTCGTTCGGTCCAATCCATCGCGTCCCTCGTGATGTCTGTTCGCGGAGTCGGTTCAGCTTATCACGCCTGCAAATCTTGTCATTGCGAGGAGCGCGGCGACGAAGCAATCTCGATCCGACCAGCGATCATGAGCGCGCGATTGCTGCGCTGCGCTCGCAATGACGCGAAGAAAGGGTAGGGAAAAATGATCAAGCGCATCGTCGTGGTCGGCGCCGGCGCGATCGGCGGCTATACCGGCGGAAACCTCACGCATAACGGCTACGATGTGACGCTGATCGATCCGTGGCCCGAGCATATCGAGGCGATCCGCCGGGACGGGCTGTCGCTCGAGGGCATCACCCCCGAGGAATCCGTCGTCGCCCGGCCCAAGACCCTGCACCTGACCGAGGTTCAGCAGCTGGCGAAAGAGAAGCCGATCGACATCGCCTTCATCTCGGTGAAGTCCTACGACACCGAATGGGCGACGATCATGATCCGGCAGTATCTGGCCCCCTCCGGCTACGCCGTGTCATTGCAGAACTGCATCAACGAGGAGCGCATCGCGGGGATCGTCGGCTGGGGCAAGACCGTGGGCGCGATCGCCGCGCTCCTGTCGGCCGAGCTTTATGCGCCGGGCAAGATCCGCCGCACCGGCGCCAAAAACCCGCCCGGGCACGAGGTCTACCGGGTCGGCGAGGTGCATGGCCGCGTGACCCAGCGCATTGAGGAGCTGGGCGCGATGATCCGCACCGTCGACAGCTGCAAGGTGACCGACAATCTGTGGGGCGAGCGCTGGTCGAAACTCTGCGTCAACGGCATGCACAACGGCGTCTCGGCGGCAAGCGGCCTCTCCGGCAACGCGATGCGCCAGGACGACCGCATCCGCCGGGTGATCATCAAATTGGGCGGCGAGAGCGTTCGCGTCGGCCAGGCGCTGGGCTACAAGCTCGAGGACATCGCCGGTCAGGACGCCGAGAAGCTGGCGCGCGCGTCGGAAGGCGATCGGGCCGCGCTCGACGAGGTCGAATCCCTGATGCTGGCCTTGCGCAACTCGCAGCAGCGCAGTGAGCACCAGCGCCCGTCGATGGGCCAGGACATGCAGAAAGGCCGCCGCACCGAGATCGACTTCATCAACGGCGTCATCGTCGAGCGGGGCCGCGAGGCCGGCATCCCGACCCCGACACACGAGAAGCTGATCGCCGCGGTGAAGAAGGTGGAGCTTGGCCACGCCCCGCCGTCGCCCGATCATCTCTACGCGATCTGATGTCCCGCTTCTGAAATCCGCTCGGCCAGTGCAGATCTTTCGGTCGTCGTCCCGTGGGCCTTCAGCCCACGGACTTGATCCGTGGGGCAGGTCGGGACCCACTTCCGCCGTGGATACCGGCCTTCGCCGGTATGACGACGAGATGGGAGCGTCCGTGCGCGGCCTGTTGGGCATTCTTCTCGCCACGGCGATCTGCGCGCTGCTTGCCGCCTGCGCCGTGCCATTCGGCGCCGGGCCGCCCTCGGGCGATCTGCGCAGCGCGCGACAGGCCTGCAACGACGCCTACCCGCGGCGAATCGGCAATTACCTACCGCATGCGCGCTGCGTGAATGCGGCGGTCGAGACCTACGCGGTGCCGATCTCGCGTAACCCGGACCTGATGCGGCTTCAGGCGGAAGTTCGCGCAACCCTTTCGGAAAAGATCGATAGCCGTCGGCTCACCGTGTCGGTCGGCGAACACCGGATGGCCGAGGCGGATAAGCTGGTCGCCGACGCTGAACGAGAGCGTGCCGCAGGGAACGACGCCGCCGCGTCACGCCATGTCGCCGCCGTAGAAGCAATGCTGCGTTAGGGGCGATGCGGTGTTAGGGGGCGATGCTGCGTTAGCTTAGTCGCTCTCGGCAGGTCGGCAGGTGCCGAGGCTGCGGCCGATAACGGCGTAAAGCGGCTGTCCGCCGCCGGGCGGCGTGCGATCGATGCAGCGGATATCGGCCCAGTTGCCGGCTTCGGCGAAACGCTGCGCGATCTGACACAGATGGCCGGCCTCGTCGAGGAGACACCAGCAGGCGATGGCCTTTGTCGCCAGACATCGGTTCGAGAAGGTGACGACGAGCGGCGCGTCGGGCCGCAGCACCCGGCCGATGTCGCGGATGACCTCGCCGGGGCGCCTCAGATACTGGATCGCGCCGCAGATCGTGGCGCCATCGAACTCGCCGGCGCCGAACGGCAGGGTCGCGTTGCGGTTGAGATCCTGAACCCGCCATTCGTCGAGGAACGGGTTCTCCAAGAGCGCGCATTGGTCGATGCCGACGCCGACAACGCGGCGGAACGGCGATTCCGGTGGCAAGTGCGGGACCCAGCCCGACATCACGTCGAGTATCGCCCCGCCTGCGGGGAGGATTTCGCGGTAGAGATTGGTAACCGCGGCAAGGGCGACGGTATCGATACGATCGAAGGAGACATCCCCGGCAAACGTCGGGTCGGGCGGAGGGTCGACCGCGCTGAACGCGGTTGTCGGCACAAGCGCCATGTATCCCATCTCAACTCATGTGCAAGTCAAATAGGGTCCGCTGCTGATCGCCTCAAGAGTGCGGCAAAAAGAAGGCTGCCCGATATTTGCGGCTGCCGTCAATCCGCCAGAGCCCGTTCGGGCAGAATCAGCGGCAGGCCGAGATCGTGCGCTACCGCCGGATGGGTAAGCTGGCCGCGGCAGACATTGAGCCCGTTGCGCAAATGCGGGTCGTCGGCGAGCGCCCGCCGCCAGCCGCGATCGGCGATCGCCAGCACGAAGGGGAGGGTGGCATTGTTGAGCGCCACCGCCGAGGTGCGGGCGACCGCGGCCGGCATATTGGTGACGCAATAATGGACGACGCCTTCCTCGACATAGGTCGGCGCGGCGTGGGTCGTCGCGCGGCTGGTTTCGATGCAACCGCCCTGGTCGATTGAGATGTCGACGATGACCGAGCCGGGCTTCATCGCCCGCACCATCTCGCGGGTGACGAGTTTCGGGGCCGCAGCGCCCGGCACCAGCACCGCGCCGATCACCAGGTCGGCCTCGGCGACTTCGCGCTCGATCGTCTCGACCGTTGAGAACAGCGTGTGCAATTGCGAGCCGAACTGCATGTCGAGCTCGTATAGCCGTGGCAGCGAGCGGTCGATCACCGAAACATAGGCCTCCATGCCCATCGCCACCCGCGCGGCATTGGTGCCGGAGACCCCGCCGCCGAGGATCACCACCTTGGCGGCGGGCACACCCGGCACGCCGCCGAGCAGGATGCCCATCCCGCCCTGCTCCTTCTCCAGGCAATGGGCGCCGACCTGCACCGACATCCTGCCGGCGACCTCGCTCATCGGCGCCAGGAGCGGCAGCCCACCGCGGTTGTCGGTGACGGTCTCGTAGGCGATCCCCACCGCGCCCGAGCGCAGCACCGCCTCGGTCAAGCGCCGGTCGGCGGCGAGGTGGAGATAGGTGAACAGGATCTGGTCTTCGCGCAGCAGAGCGACCTCATCGGGCTGCGGCTCCTTGACCTTGACGATCATCTCGGCGGCGGCGAACACATCGGCGGCGCGCATCAGGATCTCGGCCCCGGCCGCCTCGTAGGCGCGGTCGTCGAAGCCGATCTCGGCGCCGGCGCCGGTTTCGACCACGACCTTGTGGCCGTGATGCACCAGTTCGCGCACGCTGCCCGGAACGAGACCGACCCGGTTCTCGTGGATTTTCACTTCTTTCGGAACGCCGATCAGCATCGCAGCCACCTCGCCTGCATGGCCACGGATGATATGGGTCTTTCCGGCTGATCGGCACCCCTGTGCTGGCGTCGTGCGGAGCCGCGGCAAACGCCGAGCCGGCGCGGCATGGTGTCGCAAAGCCGGTGCGAAATGCCGCCCTGGCCCGTCCTCCGGAGGAGCGTGCCGGGTCGTTTCGATATTTAGGGAATTGTTAACCACGCCGGAACAAAGTACGGGTTAGGTTGTTTTCCGCACCCAGGGCTGGTCGATGGATATACTCTTCACGCTCGTTCTCCTTTATTTGGCGATTGGCGCCGCTTTCTTCGCGCATCCGGTGAGCCCCGCCACCCCCAACGATTTTCACTGGCGCACCCAGGCCGGCGTCTTCCGCGCCACCTTGCCCGAGGTGCTGGCCTGGCCGGTAACCTTGTGGCGTTTCGGCCAGAGCTGCCTCGGCCTCGACTAGCCGAGCTTCCGCATGGCCTCGTCGGCCAGCGGCAATGACGAGGTCAGTCCGGGAGATTCGATCCCGTAGAGATTGACGAGGCCGGGGATGCCGTGCGCCTCCGGCCCCTGCACGACGAAGTCCGCGGCGGGCTCGTTGGGGCCGCTGATCTTCGGGCGTATCCCAGCATAACCCGGCTGCAGCGCACCGTCGCGCAGCTCCGGCCAATAGCGCCGCACCGCGGCGTAGAATGCGTCGCCCCGGCGCGGATCGACCGCGTAATCGACTTGCCCGATCCACTCGACATCCGGTCCGAAGCGCGCCTGCCCTGCGAGGTCGAGGGTGATGTGCACGCCAAGGCCGCCCGGCATCGGTACCGGATAGATCAGCCGCCGAAACGGGGTGCGCCCGCTCAGCGTGAAATAGACGCCCCGGCAGAAATAGGCCGGCGGTACGCTTTCCGGCGGCACGCCCCCGATGCTGCGCGCCAGCGCCGGGGCGTAAAGCCCGGCGGCGTTGACGAGGAGCCGGCAGCGGATGGTCGTCGGCTCGTCGCCGCCGACCGACAGCTCGAAACCGTCGCCCCGGACTTGGCCGCCGAGCACCGGCGCGCGGAACGCGACAAAGGCGCCGGCCGCCTCGGCTTCGCCCTGATAGGCGAGCATCAGCGCATGGCTGTCGATGATGCCGGTCGAGGGCGACAACAACGCCGTGACGCAATGCAGCTCGGGTTCGAGGCGCTGCGCCTCGGAAGCGCTCAGCCATTCGAGGTTGGTGACGCCATTGGCGCATGCCACCGCTTCGATTTTCTCGACCCCCGGGATCTCCGCTTCGCTGGTGGCGACGATCAGCTTGCCGAGTTGCGCGTGCGGCACCCCATGCTCGCGGCAATAGGCATAGAGCCGCTCGCGCCCCTCGACGCAACTCCGCGCCTTGACGCTGCCGGCCGGGTAATAGAGCCCGCCGTGGATCACCTCGCTGTTGCGCGAGGAGGTCTCGAACCCGATCGTGTAGGCGCGTTCCAGGACGATGACCTCGCGCCCGGCGAGGGCGAGGGCGCGTGCGACCGCCAAGCCGATCACCCCGGCGCCGATGACGACCGCTTCAACCTCGTCCACCGTTCTCCTCTTGCGCAGACTCAAGCGGACGCATAGGCAATAAACGGCCGCGGCGGCCGTAACCTAGCGCTGGTAATCCCGATGGCAACCATTCTGTTCCGGTCCGGCCCGGCATCGATCGCGCGATGGCGGCCGTTGCTCTCGGGGCTGATGCCGGAGCACGAGATCCGCTATTGGCCGGAAATCGGCGACCGCGCTCAGATCGATTACACGCTGGTGTGGAACCCGGAGCCGGGGCTGCTTGCCTCGCTGCCCAATCTGAAGCTGATCTTCGGCCTCGGCGCCGGGGTCGACCATATCCTGCGCGATCCGAGCGTGCCGCCCGATGTGCCGATCGTGCGGCTGGTCGATCCGTACATGACCGAGGCGATGAGTGAATATGTGGCGTTGCAAGTGCTGCGGCTGCACCGCCAGGATCTCGACTACATGGGGCAGCAACGGGCCGCGGTCTGGGAGGAGCGCGACCAGAAAAACGCCGCCGAGCGGCCGGTCGGCATCCTCGGTTTTGGCACCTTGGGTGAGCATGCCGGCAAGAAGCTCAAGGCGCTCGGCTTCGATGTCGCCGGCTGGAGCCGCACGGCGAGGGAGGTGCCCGGCTTTGCCGCTTATGCGGGCGCCGACGGGTTCGCGGCCCTGCTGGCGCGCAGCGAGATCCTCGTCTGCCTGTTGCCGCTGACCGCCGAGACTCGCGGCATCTTGAATGCTGCCGTCTTCGCGCGGATGCGGCGCGGCGCGGCGCTGGTCAATGCCGGTCGCGGCGGGCATCTCGTCGAGGAGGATCTGATCCCCGCGCTCGATTCGGGGCAGCTTTCGGGTGCGGTGCTCGACGTGTTCCGCGAGGAGCCGCTGCCGGCGGAGCATCCGTTCTGGCGCCATCCGCGCATCATCGTGACGCCACACATCGCCGCCGAGACGCACCCGCCGACCGCGGCGGCGATCTTCCGCGACGCGATCCGCTGCTTCGAGGCGGGGCAGCCGGTGCCAAACCGGGTCGATCCGGCGCGCGGTTACTGACGCAGCGCCGCCAGCAGATCCCGAAATCTTGACTTGTCGGCGTCGCCCGTCACCGGGAGCCTGAATTCGAGATGGGTGGCGAGGCCGGCGAAGCGCGCCTTGAGCTCGTCGGCGATCTCGTCATGGGTGCCGACTACCGCGTAGGCTCCGAGCATCTCGTCGCCGACGAGACCCGGCATCTCCTCCCAGCGCTGCGCCCGCGACAGCAGCTGCAACTGGCGCGCGACCTCGCCATGGCCTTGCGTCTCGAAGGCGGCGAGATAGGCGGGGGTCGAGGCATAAAACGCGACGCGGTCGCGCACGTCGCGGATCTGGTCGGCGAGCGCGGCCCTGCTCTCGGCGGTGGCGACGAGCGGCATCACGCACATGGCGAAACCCGAAAGATCGCGCCCGGCCTTCGCGGCGCCTTTCTTCGCCGCCGGCAGCATCACCTCGGCGATGTAGCGCGGCGTGGCGATCGGGTGCGCGCGGATGCCGTCGGCGACCTCGCCGGCGACCTCGCACATGAACGGGTTGACCGCGGCGAGCTGGATCGGGATTTGCGGGTGCTCGATCGGCGCCGGCGCGAACAGTGGCACCATCAAGTTGAGCCGGTAATGTTCGCTCTCGAAATCGAGCTTCGTGCCGTTCTGCCAGCAATCCCAGATCGCCCGCACCGCGCGCACGTAGTCGCGCAGCCACGGCCCGGCCGGCGACCATTTCATGCCGAAGCGCCGCTCGATATGCCCTTTTACCTGAGAGCCGAGGCCCAGAATGAACCGGCCGTGCGACAATTTCTGGAGGCTCCAGGCGCTGTGCGCTGTGATCGTCGGGCTGCGCGGGAACGCGACCGCGACCGCGGTGGCGAGCGATACCCGGCTCGTCGCCTGCGCCGCCAAAGCCATGACGATATATGGGTCTTCCTTGGTCTCCTCGGTAATGACCCCGTCATAGCCGAGGCTCTCGGCGAGACGCGCATCCTCGCCGATTCGGACGATGTCGAGCGCCGCCGCGCTCGCGCGCAGCCCCGGATCGAGGTTGCCCAGCGGCAGCAGCGTCTCGATTTTCACGCGAACCGGTCGGCGATATGAGCGTAGAGGGCGCGCAGGGTCTGCGCCTCGGCGCCTTCGGGGCGGCCAGGCCGGGCGCGGGTGTTCCAGGCCATCACATCGATATGCGCCCAGGGGATGCCGGGCTCGACGAATTCCTGCAGGTACAGCGCCGCGGTGATCGCGCCGGCATGCGGCGATTCCGAGACGTTGTTGACGTCGGCGACCTTGCTGTCGATCAGCTTGCGATAGGGCCGCCATAGCGGCATCCGCCACAGCGGGTCGTCCTCGGCCGCCCCGGCGGCGAGGAGCTTCGCCGCGAGCGTGTCGTCGTTGCAGAACAGCGCCGGCAGTTCCGGGCCGAGCGCCACCCGCGCGGCGCCGGTCAAGGTGGCGATATCGACGAGCATCGCCGGGTTTTCGGTCGAGGCCTCGGCCAGCGCGTCGCACAGGATCAGCCGACCCTCGGCGTCGGTATTGCCGATCTCAACCGTGATGCCCTTGCGGGTGCGGACGATATCGAGCGGCCGCATCGCGTTGCCGGAGACCGCGTTCTCGACCAATGGCAGCAGCACGCGCAACCGTACTGGCAGCCCGCCCTGCATGATCGCCTGACCGAGCGCGAGGGTGATCGCCGCGCCGGCCATGTCCTTCTTCATCATGCGCATGCCGGAGGCCGGCTTCAGGTCGAGGCCGCCCGTGTCGAAGCAGACGCCCTTGCCGACGAGCGTGACCTTTGGCGCGCTGGCGTCGCCCCAGCGGATGTCAACCAGCCGCGGCGCGCGGTCGCTGGCGCGGCCGACCGCATGGATCGTTGGATAATTTTCGGCAAGCAGCGCGTCGCCGGCGATAACCCGGCACATCGCGCCGGCCGCCGCGGCGACCTGTTCCGCCGCCTCGGCCAACTCGGCCGGTCCCAGATCCGAGGCCGGCGTGTTGATCAGGTCGCGGGCGAGGCAGATGGCGCCCGCGAGCCGCCCGACATAGCCGCGGTCGGCGCTTTCGGGCCAGACCAGGCGGACACGGCTTTCCTTCTTCTTCTCGCGATAAAGGTTGAAGGCATAGGTGCCGAGCGCCCAGCCGAGCGCGACGCGGCTTGCATCGGTCCCCTCGGGAATGGCTGCGGGGCGGTAGTTGCCCTCGGGCAGGGTCTCGGAAAGCCCGGCCAGCACCCACATCGCCGCCTCGTCCTCCGGCATGCCGACCAGGACCCGGCCGAGACGCCCCGCCTCACCCGGCACAAGAGCCAGCTTCCCGGCTTCGGCCGAAAACCCGGTCGCCGCCACCCAATCGCGCTCGCGCGCGGGCGCCTGTTCGCGCCAGGCGGCGAAGCCGGATTTCGACAGCGCGACGATCGGCACCGCGCCGGCATCGTCGTCGATCAGGGAAAACGCCATGCTCCATCCTCGCCGGTACAGGGCGTTAGGTGATCATCGTGCCGCCATCGACGACGATGGTCTGCCCGGTGATAAACGCGCCGGCCCGCGACGCCAACAGCAGCGCCGCGCCGGCGATGTCGATCGGCTGCCCGAGCCGGCGCAGCGGCGTCGCCGCTTCACGCGCGGCGCGGCGCGCGGGGTCTTCGTAAAGCGCGCGGGCGAATTCGGTCTCGACCAGACCCGGCGCGATGCAATTGACGCGAACCCCGTCCGGGCCCCATTCCGCCGCAAGGCTGCGGCATAACGCGTAATCGGCGGCCTTGGTCACGCCGTACATGCCAATAACGGTCGAGGCCTTCAGCGCACCGATCGAGATGATGTAGATGATCGAGCCCTCGCGCCGCTCGCACATCTCCGGCGCCACCATCTTCGACAGCCAGAGGTTGCTCAAGACGTTGTTGGTCATCATCCGCTCGAACGCCTGATCGGTCAGGTCGGCGAGCGAGCCGTAATGCGGGTTGATCGCGGCGTTGCAGACGAGGATGTCGACCCGCCCCCACTCTTCGCGGGTCTTGGCGACGAGGTCTTCGAGCTGCGCGTGATCGGAGATGCGCGCCGTCACCGCGATCGCCTCGCCGCCCCTGCCGCGGATCGCTTCCACCACCTCGTCGCAGGGCGCCTGATTGCGCGCCGAGATCACCACCTTGGCGCCGGCTTCGGCGAAAAGTTCGGCGATGGCGCGGCCGATGCCGCGCGATGAGCCGGTGACGATCGCGACCTTGCCGCTGAGGTGGAAGAGGTCCAATGCCATCGCCTACATCCCCTCGCGCACGACGGGGTTGCGCAAGGTGCCGATGCCGGTGATATCGATCTCGCAGAGATCGCCGTGCTTCAGATTGCGCGGCCAGCCATCGGTGCCCATCCAGACGACGTCGCCGGGGTAGAGCGTCAGGTACTGAGACATCCGGCTGATGAACTTCGCCACCCCGTGGACCATGTTGTTGGTCCGGAAATGGTCGGCCACCTCGCCGTTGACCTTGACGATCGTCTCCGCCTTGTCGAGGTCGAAATCGGTCTCGATCCACGGCCCCATCGGCTTGAAGGTGTCGCTGTTCTTGGCCCGCCACAGCGTGCGGTCGCCGCGCTGCCAGGTGCGCTCGCTCATGTCGTTGCCGATGGTCCAGCCGAGCACGATCGACAACGCATCGCTCTCGGACAGGTATTTGGCCTGCTTGCCGATGATTGCGACCAGCTCGGCCTCGTATTGCACGAGTTCCCCGGCGTCTTTCGGGATCACGATATTTTCGCCATGGGCAATCAGCGCGTTGTTGGCGCGATAGCCGATATCGGCAAAGGGCGGCAGTTCGGGCTCGCGCCCGAGCTTTTTCGCCGCCGCGGTCACGTGTTCCGGATAGTTGAGCCCAGCCGCATAAAAGGTCTTCGGGATAACGGGCACCAGAAACTTGACCGCGTTTAGCTTGCGGCGGGTTGCGGTCTTTTCGTGGCCGGCGAACGGGTCGCCTTTGACCTCGACAACCTCGTCGCCATCAATGATGCCGTAGGATTCGCGGCCGTCGGCTGCGTATCTGAGCCAGCGCATCGTCACTCTCCCTCTCTCACGAGGCCGCGGCGACTATAGCCCAGCGGCGTGGGGCGGCAACTCATGGCAAACGTGCAATGCGGGATCGGCGGTTGCCGCGCCGGGAGGTTGCCGTTATCAGAAGCAGCTCCTTGCCTAAGAACCGGGCACAGAAAAGCGGGGGAGCGGGCGGTCGATGGTGGAATGGGCGGGGACGAGATCGGCCGGAACCACCGCCGCTTCCCGATTTGCCGACAGCATCGAGTCGCGCCGCTCCTGGCTGGCTGCCTGCATTGTGCTCGCGCTGCTGTCGGTCTCCTACGGCTCGCCGCTGCTGATCGTTGTCGGCCTGAAGCCGATCACCGAAGACCTCGCGACGACGCGGCAGGTGGTGGCGCTCGCCGGTTCGCTGACCTGGCTCGGCACCGGGCTCGGCGGCATTCTGATGGGCTGGGTCGCCGAACGCCTCGGCGTGCGCATCACCGTAGCGTTCGGCGCCGTCATGATAGCGCTCGGTCTTGTCGTCTCGGCGAGCGGCAACATCTGGGCAATCCTGATCGGGCATGCGTTGTTGGTTGGCCTGCTCGGCAACGGCGCGCTTTACCCGCCACTGCTCGTCTATGTCAGCCGCTGGTTCGACCGGCGCCGCGGCACTGCGCTGGCGCTGATCTCGTCCGGGCAATACATCGCCGGGATGGCATGGCCGACGTTGTTCGAGCATGCGATGGCCGATCATGGCTGGCGCGCGACGATGCTGGGGTTTGCGGTCGTGCTGATCATCGGTGTGCCGCTGGCGGCGGCGTTTCTGCAGCGCCCGCCCGAGGCGCAAGCATCGGCCGGTTTCGCCGGAGCCGCGGGGCGCCCGAGGGTGCTTGGCATGCGGCCCAACGCCGTGCTGGGGATTATCGCCATCGCCGGGTTTTGCTGCTGCATTCCGATGGCGATCCCGCAGGGGCATCTTGTCGCCTTCTGCAGCGATATCGGCATCCCTGCCGCGCAAGGGGCGGCGATGCTGTCGGTGCTGCAGGCCGCGGCGTTCGTCAGCCGGGTGTTCTGGGGCTGGCTTGCCGACCGCGTCGGTGGCCTCCTGACGGTGCTCGCCGCCTCTGCCTGCCAGGCGCTGGCGATCGCCGCGTTCATGACAACCCAGAACGAAGCCGGGCTGTTCGCGATCTCGGCCGCCTATGGGCTCGGCTTCAGCGGCATCATCCCGGCCTATGTCGTGGCGATCCGCGAGCTGTTCCCGTCGCGCGAGGCGTCATGGCGGGTGCCGAGCGTCTTGTTCGTCAGCATGAGCGGGATGGCCTTCGGCAGCTGGTTCGCCGGCGCGATCTACGACGAATTTGGCTTTTATGCGCCGGCCTTCGCCACCGGCATCCTCTTCAACCTGCTCAACCTCGCGCTCGTCGGCTTCCTGGTGCTGCGCCAGCGCGCGGCCGGCGGGCTGCGCGCTCTGCCTGCGTGACGAGCTTCAGCGGTTGCGCGGCCAGTCGTCGTTCCACAGGAAATCGGGGCCGAGATGATCGAGGCTTGGGCATCCGATCTGGCCCATCACGAGGTCGATCTCGCCGCGAAAGATGTCGATCGCCTTCTTGACCCCAGGCAGCCCGCCGGCGATGGCGCCGTAAAGCGTCGGCCGACCGAAGAAGCAGAACTGCGCGCCGAGACACATCGCGATCAGGATGTCGGCGCCGCGCCGGACGCCGCTGTCGAGCATTATGGTCATACGATCGCCGACCGCGGCCTTGATCGCCGGCAAAACGTCGAGCGATGCCGGCGCTTGATCGAGCTGGCGCCCGCCATGGTTGGAGACGATGACCCCTTCGCAGCCGATCTCGGCGGCGCGAACTGCGTCGGCGGGATGCATGAACCCCTTGACGATCAGGTTGCGCGGGAACAGGCGGCGGTAGCGTTCGAGATCCTTCCAGGTCTGCGCATGCGCCGGCACCTGCGAGCGGTTGAACTTGACGGTCTCTTCGGCGGTCGTGCCGGCCGGCGTGTAGGGCAGCCAGTTTTCCAGCGCCGGGGTGCCGCCATGGCGGATGTACTCGATGACCCAGCCGGGATGCGTCATCGCCTCCGCCAGCAATGACGGCTTCAGGCTCAGCGCCGCGCTCATCCAGTTGCCGCGGATGTTGGCGAAGCCGTTGCGCATGTTGCGCTCGCGCTTCGAATGCACCGGCACGTCGACCGTCAGCACCAGCGCGTCGAGCCCGGCATCGGCGGTGCGCCGAACGAGATCGTCGGAGATGCCGCTGTCGCGCGCGGCGTAGAGTTGATACCACGCGTTTTTCGGTGCCACTCGCGCGGCGGATTCCAGCGAGTCGTTGCTCGCCCCGGACATGATGTAGGGGATGTTGGCGTCGGCCGCGGCCTCGGCCAGCATCAGATCGGCGCCGCGGCGGAACAGCCCGGCGCCGCCGGTCGGCGAGATGCCGAATGGGCTATTGTAAGTGCGGCCAAAGATCGTCGCCGACTGGTCGCGCTTCGAGACATCGACCAGATAGCGCGGCAGCAAATAATGCTTGTGAAAAGCCTCGGTGTTGCGGTCCAGCCCGCGCTCGTCTTCGAGCCCGCCCTCGATAAAGTCGAAGGCAACCTTCGGCAGCCGCCGCTTCGCCATGCGATGCAAATCTTCGATATTGACGGCTTGATCCACTCTCATGTTCTGGGGTTCCGGCTAAGGGAGGGCTCGTTGGACTACAGGATCGCGTATTTCCGCGGGCGGCGACAACCCTCAGGGTGTCGCAACAGCCGTGTCGAGCGCGCGGGCGCTTGTCGCCATCTGCCGATCGAAGGTGACCAACGTCGCATCTAGGCGCTGAGTGATCGCGATGTGAATTGCGTCGGGGGTCAGCAACGGTAAATCGAGTCGCCGCAGAAACGTCGTTGCGACTGCGACATCGGCTGCGCCAATCTCGACCCGTTGTGCGAAGCGGATCAGCAAAGTGTCAAAATCCGAAAGATCCGAGCGTGCTTCTTCGAAAGTGCTCTCGCCGATCCGCACCCGCCGGGAGATCGTAGAAGAGAATTCAGCCGATGCTAGGTCGCTGACGAGTAGTGGTTCCCGATTCGAAGCGATGAACCGATCCGCGTGATCGCTGAGAGGTTCGGGAACAATGAGCGCAACCAGAACACTGGTATCCAGATAAAGGCTCAATGCTCGCCTTCTTCACGCATCTGACGTACCAGCGTGGCGGCATCGGTCTTTGCCATTTTCCGACCGACCCGACGCGCACGGAGCCACTCGATGTCGGCTTCGGTGATCGGGCGGGGCGCCGGCCGAACCGGCTTCAATTCCACGACGGGTTGGCCGCGCCGGGTGATCACCACGCCTTCGCCCTTGAGGGCGCGATCGATCAGCTTCGACAGCTGGTTTTTGGCCTCGGCGACACTGTGGCTGCTCATCACCTGAAGATAGCCATCGCATGGCTATCTGTCGAGCGCCCGGAAGTTCGGCCGCATTCAGCGATTTCGCGGCCAGTCGTCGGTCCACAGAAAGTCGGGGCCGAGCTGGTCGAGGCTCGGGCAGCCGATCTGGCCCATCACCAGATCAATCTCGCCACGGAAAATGTCGATCGCCTTCTTGACGCCGGGAAGGCCGCCGGCCGCCGCGCCATACAAGGTCGGCCGGCCCATGAAACAGAAATCGGCGCCGAGGCACAGGGCGATCAGGATGTCGGCGCCGCGGCGCACGCCGCTGTCCAGCAGGATCGTCATCTTGTCGCCGACCGCGGCTTTGATCGCCGGCAGCACGTCGAGCGAGCCCGGCGCCTGATCGAGCTGGCGGCCGCCATGGTTGGAGACGAGGATGCCGTCGCAGCCGACCTCCAGCGCGCGCAGCGCGTCCTTCGGGTCCATGATGCCTTTGACGACGAGGGCGCGCGGAAACAGCTTGCGATAGGTCTCCAGGTCGCGCCAGGTCTGGGCGTTGAACGGCCGCACCGAGGAGGCGAATTTGTAGACGCCCTCGGCATCTGAGTTTGGCGGCGCATAGAGCTGCCAGTTGCCCAGCATCGGGGTGCCGCCGCCGCGTCGGAAATACTCGACCACCCAGCCGGGATGAGTCATCGCCTCGATGAGGATCGACGGTTTAAGGCTGAGCGCCTGCAAGAGGCCGCCGCGGATATTGGCGAAGCCGTTGCGGATATTGCGCTCGCGTTTCGAGCTGACCGGCGTGTCGACCGTCAGCACCAGCGCGCCGAGCCCGGCATCAGCGGTACGCCGGATCAGGTCGGCGTTGATCGCTGGGTCGCGCGCCGCATAGAGCTGATACCAATGGTTTTTCGGGGCGATCTTGGACGCCGCCTCGATCGCATCGTTGCTGGCGCCCGACATGATGTACGGGATGTTGGCATCGCGCGCCGCCTCGGCCAGCATCAGATCGGCATGGTAGCGGAACAAGCCGGCGCCGCCGGTCGGCGAGATGCCGAATGGGGAATTGAAGGTCTGGCCGAAGATCGTTTTGGTCTGGTCGCGTTTCGACACGTCGACGAGATAGCGCGGCAGCAGTCGGTGCTTGTGAAACGCCGAGGTGTTGGCCTCCAGCCCGCGCTCGTCCTCGAGGCCGCCTTCGATGAAGTCGAAGGCGATCTTCGGCAGCCGCCGCTTCGCCATGCGGTGCAGGTCTTCGATGTTGACGGCTTGATCGATCCTCATCGCGCCGGCTCCCCAAAATGAACCCTCTCCCGCACGCGGGAGAGGGTGGGCGCCGCCTCAGCGGCGACCGGGTGAGGGCTTTCGAAAAGCCACACCCTCACCCGCCCTCGCGCACCCTCTCCGCGCAAATGCGGGAGAGGGGCTCGATCGGTCCGTCATACCGTCTGGAGGATTTTCTCCTCGGTGATGTCGGGCGCCATGATCTGGTGCCAATCGGCCTCGCGCGGCAGCACTTCCTCGCCGGCCCGGATCTGGTAGTAGCCGGTCCCGGTGCCGTAGGGCGTACCGCCGGCCTCGACCGTCTTCACCGCCTGGCGCAACATACGCCGCGCCTGGCCGATCGCCTTGTCGGCCGGTCCGAGGTGCTCCTTTGAGCGATCGACGATGCGGCCCATGCTCTCCTGCAGCGCGCGGTCCTGCTGGTTGATGCCGTCGATCCCGGTATAGCTCTCGGTGCGCTGCACCTCGCGGTTAATGCCGTAGTTATTGGACCGGTTCTGCTTCGACCGGAAGGTCGTCTGGTCGACAAAATCGGGCCCGTTGCCGATGCCGTATTCCCGCCGGTCCTCGTCAGTCAGCGACGCGTCGGTAGTCGAGTACATCCAGTTGTATACCATGCAGTTGTAGTCATCCATCGGGACCCAGATGTGGCCAGCATCGCACGGAATCCCCGATTCCGAACGCGACGGGCGGATCTGATGGAACGGCATGACGAAATGATAGGTGCGGATGTGCACGTCCGAATCGCCGAGCGGCCGGATCCCGGCATAGAGATAGCCGTAATCGGTAACGTCGACGACGAGCTTTGGCGCCTTGCCGCGCACAAACGGGTTGGACGGCTTGATGCCGCCGCGCGTCGAATTGTCGGTCAACAGCCGATGCAGGATCGGCGCGTGCGAGGTGTCGATGCCGCCTTCAAGTGCCTGCAGCCAATTGCATTCCTCGATGACCTTGGAAACATGCCGGCGCGCTTCGGGCACTTGCGTCCAGGCGAATTTGGGCGGCGGCGGCATCTTGTCGGCCGGGCCGAGATACGCCCACACGAGCCCGCCGAGCTCGACCGTCGGATAGGCGGTGATGTGGATGTGCTGCTTGAACTGATGCTCCGGAGGCTCGTTGAGCTGATCGACGCAAGTCCCTTCGACGTCGAATTTCCAGCCGTGATAGACGCAGCGCAGCCCGCACTCCTCGTTCCGTCCAAAGAACAGCGAGACGCGGCGATGCGGGCAGAATTCCTCCAGGAGGCCGATGCGTCCCTCGCTGTCGCGGAACGCGACGAGATCCTCGCCGAGAAGTCGCACGCGCACCGGCGAGCAATCCGGCTCAGCGATCTCCGACGACAGGCAGGCGGGGATCCAATACCTCCGCATCGCATTGCCCATCGGGGTTCCCGCGCCGATGCGGGTGATCAGTTCGTTTTCCTTCGGTGGCAGCATCGGCGACTCCTTCTCGGTGAGCGTACATTGGTTGTGTCCGGCGGCGCGGGCCGGAACTTGGACGGCAATCTACTCCGAACCGGCGGTATTGCAATAAAAGTGCCGGGCTCAACCGGCTGGAATCTCTCGCAACGCGGGGCGCAGAAACCAGGCGAGCGGCAGCGTCGCCAGGACGACCGCCGCGACCAGCACCATCATCGCCGGCACGTCCAATAAATCGCTGGCCGCTCCATAGAGCACCGGCGCCAGCGCGCCCGCCCCAACCCCGGCGGTATAGAAAACGCTGAAGGCGCGCTGGCGGCGCTCGGGCGCGACCAGCTCGGGCACGGTGCCATACAGCACCGAGGAGGTGCCGTTCAGCGCTACGCCAATCAGGGGCAGCACCGTCATTCCGGCAAACAGCGGCAGTGGCAGCAGCGCGAGGATGCCGGCCGCGGTCGCCCCTTCGGTGACCCAGGTCGCCGGCACCACCCCAATCCGCGCGCCGAGCCAGCCGCAGGCGAGCTTGCCGCAGGCGCCGCCGGTGAAGATCAGGGTCAGCGCCACCCCAATCATCGGCAAGTCTGCGCCCTTCATCTTCAACAGGAACGGCAGGAAGGTCAGAAAGCCCATCCGGGTGGCGCTGTCGATCATCGCGATCGACAGCAGCAGCGGAAAGCCGCGCCCGCTCGCTGACCCTTCGGCCGCTTCCGACTTGTCGATGCTTGCTTCGACCGTGATCTCGCGGCCAGGCAGCCCGCGCACCGCGAGGATCGCAACGGCGGCGGCGAGCCCGACGATCCCGATTACCGATGTCGCCGCGCGCCAGGGCATCAGGGTCAGCAGCCAGGCGGTGGCCGCCGGGAACACCATCTTGCCGAGATCGCCGGAGAAATTGTATCCGGCGAGGGCCTGACGCGAGCGGACGCCCGGAAAGGACTGCGACACCAGATGCGCGCTGATCGGGTGCTGCACCGACGAGCCGATCCCGCCAAGGATCAGCGCGCCCAATAGCATCGCGAAGCCGACGCTCGCCCCCGCGGCCAGATAGCCAATGCCGGCGAGCGCGGTACCAAGACCAAGGATCAACGGACCGCCGAACCGTTGGGCGATCATACCCGCCGGCACCTGGAAGCCGGCCATCGCGCCGACGTAAAACGCGCGCAACAGGCCGACCGCCGCGTAGTCGAGCCCGAACTGCGTCTGCCACAGCGGCAACAGCACGTAGAGCAGATCGGTGTACCCGTCATGCAGCACATGCGCGCCACAGGCGACCGCCATCGTGCGCCGCTCCGGCGCTGCGATCCTGCCCAGCGTGGCCGTTATCAACGACATGCCGCCGCCATCCCCGCGATGTGACGGATTTATGACAGCGATCGGCCTCCGTTAGAAGCCGAGAGCGGTCGCTGCATTGCAGCCTTGCGTGGTTCGAGACACCGCCTGCCGCGGCTCCTCACCATGACGGCTCTCTCAATAGCTGAAGAAACCGCGAAGCGGCCGCCTCGAAGGACGCACAACGGTCATCCGCCAGCGATTGTCTTCGTGCGCCTTCGGTAGCAAGCTCCGCCCCAATTCTAGGGAGGATGGCGCCATGCCGATCGAACGGATGCTGACCGAGGAAGTGCCAGCGCGGGTGTTGGTCGCGCGGGTCTTGGCGGAAGCCGGCATCGAATACGTCTTCGGCATTTCCGGCGGCCATACCGGCCGCATCGTCTCGGGACTGAGCCAGGTGCAGAACCAGGTGCGGATGGTGACGGTGCGCGAGGAGTCGCTGGCCGGCGTCATGGCCGAGGTCTACGGCCGGCTGACCCGCCGCCCGGGGGTCATGCTCGGGCAGGGGCCGTGGGTGCTCGGCAACGGATTGCTGGGCACGCTCGAAGCCTATCTGTCGTCATCGCCGATGATCCTGCTTACCGATTTCAGCGACGCGCCGCGCTTTACATTGCACGCGCCCTATCAGCAGGCGACCGGCGATTACGGCAGCTGGGACGCACGCCGCGCCTTCGGCGGCGTCACCAAGCAGGTGATGCAGGCGCAGGACCCGACTGCCGCGGTGCAGGCGACGCAGCTGGCGATCAAGCACGCGCTCTCCGGGCAGCCGGGGCCGGTGGCGATCCTGTTCGGCCACGACGCGCTCGCCGGTTCGGTCGGACCGGATTCGCAGCCGGTGCTATACCCCACCCGCTTCTATCTGCCGCCGCCGGCGCCGCCGGCCGATGCGGTGCAGATCGCCGCCGCCGCCGAACGCATCCTCAACGCCGAGCGGCCGGTCATCGTCGCCGGCAACGGCGTCCGCATCGCCCAGGCTTACGACCAGCTGCGCCAGCTTGCCGAGACTGCCGGGCTGCCGGTGGCGACGACCGCGGCCGGGAAGGGCACCTTTCCTGAAACGCATCCGCTGGCGCTCGGCGTCTTCGGCACCTTCGGCACCCCCACGGCCAATGCCTGCCTCGGCGAAGCGGATCTGGTGCTGGTGGTCGGCTCGAAGCTCAGCCCCAGCGACACCGCCTGGGAGAACACCAAGCTCTTGGATCCGACGCGGCAGAGCTTTGTGCAGATCGACATCGAGCCGAAGAACGCCTCGTGGAACTTCCCGGCCGAGACCGTCGTCCTCGGCGACGCGGCGCAGATCCTCGGCGCGCTGACCGAAGCCGTGAAAGCGCGCGCGCAGGACCGGCGCGAGGCGGCGGTGCGGCGGGTGTCGCGGCATCGCGCGGCGCAGGGCTATTTCAATGCACCCGCCTATACCTCGAACGAGAAGCCGATCCTGCCGCAGCGGGTCATCGGCGAGTTGATGCGCAACCTGCCTGAGAACGCGATCGTCACCTGCGATGCCGGCGAGAACCGCATCCTGATGACGCATTTCTACCAGACGAAGGCCGCCGGCGGCCTTCTGCAGGCGGCTGGCTCCGGGCCGATGGGGTTCGGCATCCCGGCGGCATTGGCGGCGAAGCTGGTGTATCCCGACCGGCCGGTCGTCGCCTGCGTCGGCGACGGCGGCTTCGCGATGACGATGAACGGCCTGATGACCGCGATCGAGCACGACATCCCGATCACGGTCGTTGTGTTCAACAACAAGGCGCTCGGCTGGGTATTGCACGGCTCTGGGCCGTTCGCCGCCGAATTCAAGGATTTCGACCATGCCGGCATCGCTCGCGCCATGGGCTGCCGCGGCGTTCGGATCGAGGATCCGGAGGCGCTCGGGCCCGCCTTGCAGGAGGCGCTGTCGTCGAAGATACCCACCGTCATCGATGTGATGACCTCGCTGAAGGTGTCGTTCGCCGACATCACCTCGCCACTCGCCAACGAGGCCGCGCCCCGAAGGCGATAATCACCGGGCGGTAATCGTCAGCAGCTGCCGCCGCCGAAGCCGCGCCGCAGCGCCGCATAGGCGCCGGCTTCGGTAGCCGCGTTCCAAAAGCAGGTGAATTTGGGGTCGTTGTGCAACTCGTCGTCGGCGTAGGCGAGCTGCGTCTTCACCTGGGGGCAGCCGGAATGCTGTGCGAATTTCTGCAGCTTCTTTAGCCGGGTGCCGCCCCATTGGAAGAGATAGCGGAAACCGCCGGGACCGGCGGCGCAGGCTTGAAACCCGCTCTCCACCTGCGCGTGTTCGAGCAGCGCTGCGATTTGAAACTGCTGGTATCCGTGCGTCGAAAACCACTGCGCCACCTCGGCACGCGCCGTCCTTCCTGAAACATTTCTCCCCGCCAATGTTCGCGCAATGAAGCTCTCGCAATAGGGTAGTTCACTGATTCTAGGTGCCTTGCCTTCGATTGACGATCATCAGTTTGGCCTCCTGTCTGCTCCCTTCCCACCCGTTCCGTTCGCCACTGTGCTGGAAATCGAACAAGGCCCCGCTGGCTCACTCCACTTGGGAAGAAGGAAGGGGGAATGCGCAAGTGCAATGGTTGGATAGA
>Ga0209380_10000517_pt1 | contig 27367 bp, 18 predicted proteins | sample HubBroMetageWFT6_FD_188347 | JGI IMG/M metagenome (GOLD analysis project Ga0209380, IMG submission 188347) | Warmed and freeze-thawed soil microbial communities from the Hubbard Brook experimental Forest, New Hampshire - Hubbard Brook CCASE Soil... | ecosystem: Environmental > Terrestrial >... | reverse complement strand
TTGAACTACGTACTTGGTGTAACCTGCGGAGGGTTGCTCGATCACGGTCGCATCATCCAGGCTGTGATCGCCCGCGTAGCCCATGAAATAATTTCTGACCTCGGAATGACTGTTCGAGACGAAATTTGCAGGTCCGCCGGTAGGGAAGAGGCGGGCTCTTGCGCCTGTGCGATGGGAGCTGCGGTTTGAGACGGGAGCGCGATCCAGGGCGGCGGTGCATAGTGCCAATATCAAGAACAGGCCCGCAGCCCAAGCGGCGTCCTGGCCACGCAAGAATCCGGAGTTTGAACAAATCTTCATCGAATTTGCTGAGTGCGTTGAAAGCGCAGGTCACCGATTCCGGGTCGGCGCGACAGCGCGTTCACGAAGCAATTCGCCGCACACATCATCCAACGCATTAGGTTGAGAGCTCCAACTAAAAGGACGAAATACATAGAATCCTTAGATAGTTCAGTCTTGATAAACACGTCGTAAGCGAATCGTAAAAACGCCCATTGAATTTTTGTTTCGCGAGAATTCAAAATTCAACTGATCAACGAGATCCACCTTCAGGCTGATTTTCTTGTGCAAAATCCGCCTGTGCCGCCGACCGACGTGATTGCTCGACCATATTCCATTTGCCTCCGCCTCCGAATGGCAGGCGTGAGTTGAGGCCGCCATGGCGGCCTCAACTCCCCGAGAACCTTCTGCCACAAAACCGCCTATCGAGTTCCCGAGTGCCGTAAGTTGGTTGCTCTTTGGCCCCACGTTGCATCGCAACATGCCGGTCCTCTGCAAGGCCACGGTGCGTTGCATTAGAACCTCGTCATGATCGCGAAGGTAGCTACGATCTGGCTTTTGCGAAGATCCGGCGCCCATGCATACCAGGGAATGCTCCCATTCCCTGCGTTTTGAGTTGCGCAAGCGTTATCGATAGCTCCTCCACCGTTGGATCCTTTTCCGCCGTTGTCCACTCCGAAGCCCTGCCCTGACGGAGCAAAAAGGGAAACGTCGGAAATGGTGCCGTTGGTGCAGACATAGCTGGAGGGCGCCCCCGTATTGCCGAAGACATTATTCCCTTGAGGCGGCGTGATCCCTCCTCGGCCCGACCAATATGGGACATCCGAGTGGCGATAACCCATTTCCCAGCGGAAAGTAAGCCACTGGGAGGGCATGTAGTCGAACGTCGCAGTGGCGTCATACATGTGGGCTTTGTCGCCGGGATTCTCTGTAAAGTAGGGCGTACCGGAAATCGCGTCCGCACCGTTGATTGGTTGGAGAAGGGTCAGATAACGTCCCGGGTTGTTCATCTGGCCGCCGCCAAGGGTTATTCCGTAATGGTCATGCGCAAACTGGAAGCGCTGGTAGGCCATCCAGCCAAGGAACGCGGTCTTGATGCCCCCGTTCTTGTCGTTGAAACAGTTCTGGCCGCCGCCGTATTGGCAACCCAGGTCGCCCGTGACCGACATGGCCATCATGTCGAGGAATTTCTCCGGGTGGTTATATTCTCTGATCTCTACACTGTCATCCGTGTGGATACGTGACGTCCCGGGAGACCCGAGCACATCCGTGCCCATGCCATAGTTGTTGAACACAAACGAAAGCCACGGCGTCGGGCGCCACAGGATCTGGCCTCCGAGTCCAGGCTTACTATTGAATCTGGCGTAGGATTGCCAGCCATTGATGATCCACGGTTCGATCTTCAACTTGGCCGTGGGGAAATACTGTATGCGCAAGCCGTTGAAGAACCAGGGCGTGTTCGACGACACGTAGGAAGGTTGGTAGGTCCAGTTGTCGAAATTGTAGTAGCTGAACAGGCCGATGTACGACACGAAGATTCCCGCGTCGATATTCAGCCCATGACCCACGTTGTCGAAATGATATCCGCCCCATCCTTCCGAAATGTAGCGGTACATGTTGCGGAGGTCCCATTGGCCGCGCGAAGTGCTGCCGTCGTTGCGCGGCGTTGTCGTGGCAAACTCTCCAAACATGGTCAGAATCCTGCCGCGAATGTGGCCAATCCGAATGTCGCCGCCGAGGCTCAACTGTTCCAATTGCCATTCGTTGGATCGGAAGCTCTCGGTTGAGCCGCCCATCGAGGCATCGCGCGGATGGTTGAAATCATCCATGTAGTTAACGTCAGCCCTGAATTCAGGGGTGAAATATTTCGTAGACCACGGACTGTCATGTTGGCGGCCGTTGGCATTCATCCAAGTCCAATCCGCGTAAGAGAACGGTTCCCAACCATCCGGATGTGACGGGATATCTGTGTCACCCTTGTAGTAAGTAGCTGTACCGGCCGCTGAAAGAAATTGCCCGGCCTCCAGCTTGGGAGTTGCCGGAGCCTGAGCTGCGTCTTGTGGCGCGGCAACTACTGCCGGCGTTTCCGCCGCAGGTTGTTCCGTCGCCACACGGCCCTTCAATTCCGACTCCAGCTCGTCGATCCGCTTTCGCATGGCCGTAAGTTCGTCGATAACCGCAGCGGGGATCGGTTGGCTGGCTGGGCTCTCAGCAGTCTTGGGTGAAACGCTCGTCGCCGCAGGGCTCGTTGCCTCCGCGGATGGAACCGTCCCTTCCGCAGACGATTCGCCTGACGGCTGAGGATCAGCTACGCGCAGGCTGGCCGGCTCTGCGCGATAGTCCCCGTTATAGGGTCTGTACCCACTCCCGGAGCTTCTGGCTGGTATGGACGCGCTACGAATTAATTTGAGTGAGATATCAGAATTAACGCTCTGTCCCGGAACTACGTCGACAGGCACAACCCCAGACGGTGCATACCCATCGATCTTGGCGTTCAATTGATAATGCCCCGGTTTCAGATTCTTGAACGTATAGCTGCCATCTTCGGCGCTGATGGTGGTGCGCTCCACATCCACATCCGCGTTGAGGATGACAACGTGTGCCCCAGCCATGGGTAAACCACTCGGGTACCGCGTGACCCCCTTTACCTCGCCAGGAGCGTGGTCCGCCGTCAAGACATGCTGTTCCGGTTTTGGTGTCCTATCATTGAATGTAGTTGGACCATGACCACTCACCGGGTCTTCCATTCCTGGAACCAATCCTGATTGCGCATGCAATGGTGCGGTGCACAAGAACAAGGCCAGCTGGACTACCCCCCCGGCCGATAATATGCCCCGCAAAATCGGTCTTCGTTTCATATACACCTTCCTCTTAAAGTAAACTGCTGGCCTGCAAGCTAGGGGAGCCCGCGTCAATGGCGCATAAAGGGATTGATTGAAACTTTGATTGCCAGACATAAACAAATTGATATCCGTCGAACAGTTTCCCTTCACTCCGGTTTTCGCTGCGGCTCATTTTGTCTCGGCCCGCCTGCATTTCTTGAACGTTTCCGCCCTGCCCTAGTCTGGGTTCCCCTGTGATCAGAGCGGTTCGACGTCCTTTTCATCCTTGACGTTCATGCATTCAAATTAGTTTGCGGAAGGTAAGGAACGCATAAACGATCTGCGCTATCTTAATAAACGGAGATTAATATCGCCACGTAGGATTCCTATTTGATTCGCTGGTTTCAATTCGCGTATTGCGAAGATCGAACCAAAAGGACAGGATTCGGACGAGGGCGATCCGAATTCTCGAACCCTTCTGGATTTCGCCAGGATGCCGATCGCGATTGGTTCCTCAAATGATTTGTTTAAAGGAATTGAAGTTGAGGGGAGAAGAATTGCGGGAGGAGTAGCACTGCGAATGAGAAGCGGGGGTGATCCCGAATCGCCGGTTATTCTTGGAGGGCCGGCCTTGGGCGTTTCGGCCGCGCGTTCTCTTCTTGGAGAACGCCCCGGCTGAAACGCTCTGGCAGTTTTCTCATAACCTTCAGTTCTTAGCAGGAGCGATGGAGGTCGCTTGTAAAGTCCCCATCAACGCATACGTCGTCGATGGCTCCTCCGGGCTAACATGCCCGGCAACCGCTACCGTCTGCCCCGACAACTTGGCGAGCAGGTTGGTATCTCCCGTCAAGCGGAAGATCTGTTTTCCGGCGACGAGTGTATAAACGCCGCCCTGGAAGTTAACACAGTATTGGATGGTCTGGGCGATGCTCATGCCTTTACGCGCAGTGATCGAACCAATACCGTATCTCGAACAGCTTACTTTCCCTGTGATGCTGACGGCATTCGCTTCAACTTTCGCGGAGGACTGGGCCGCCTTTGCCGTCAAGGGCGCAAGCAGCACGACAAGAACAGCGAAAAGCCCTGCGTAAATCGCTAATTTTTTCATCGTGGCTCCTTTGTAGTTCTTGCTTACCTAACATTCCGATGAACAGACCCGCTTGGGTGATTTCGACCGCGCCGCTCTGACTTGAGGAGTTGACCTATCATTTCGGCGAAGTTCAAAACTCCTGTCGCGGATGCGTTCATCGTTCACGTAAACAAATGTAAACAACCCTAAGTCAACGATGCATAAACAAACCGTACGAATCGGGTAAACGGGCAAAGAAAAGGAGGCCCAATGGATAGAAACTACTCGGGCGATTGGAGGCGGTACCCTACAAATGGTTCTGTTAACAAGAATTTAGGCTCTCGCGGGGAAGCCTCAATCTTCTTCCTCAACCGATTAATGAAGACGCGCAAGTATTTTCTTTCGTCCACATGCTCCGCGCCCCAAACTTCCCGGAGCAGTTCCCGGTGAGGGATCGTCCTATTGCGGTGAGTAGCAAGATAGAGGAGGAGGTCAAATTCCTTTGATGTCAGCCGAACCTGTCTTCCGGCCACAATGACACGGCGCGACTCAAAATTGATTTCAACGTCATCCAATTTCAGAACGGTTACTCCGGAGAATCCAGTAGATGGGGTCCTCCTCATTACTGCCCGAATCCGGGCAAGCAGCTCTCCCATGGCAAAGGGCTTCGTCAGATAGTCGCAGGCTCCGGCATCGAGTGCCTCGATCTTGTCCTCACTAGCGTCGCGGACGGTAAGCATGATGATGGGCGAAGGGGACGACGTATGGATCTCCCGGCAAATCTCTATGCCCGTTTTCCCGGGCAGGTTAATGTCGAGTAGTATCAAATCGTATTTCTCGGTACGAGCGAACTCCAGAGCTTGTTCGCCTGATCCGGCCTCATCGATGACGAAACCCTTTGCCTCGAGCGTGGTCCGCATGACGCGGCGAATCTGGGGGTCGTCATCAACCACTAATACGCGCCCTTCCTGTTTGTTCATTCCCATTCTCGGATTGAACCGCGTGGATATGGGCGACGAAGCCAACTGTCCTCCGCCTCTGTTCGCCAACTTATTTTTGTGTCAGCTCGCAGAGGCAATTCTATTTTTCCCTGCTTTGTGAAACTACAGTGTCCCCAAAAACGATGTAGGCCGTGCGCTTGCACACAAACTGCAGGAAGTCCAAACCATAGGCGCCCTTTCTGCCCGAAATTACACAACTAGGCTAGAACGCAAGCCATCAACAGGACATAAACAAACTGTACGGGCGAAGTAAACGGCGGTATATGCAATCAAAAGAAATTTTTTATGTAACCCAAATAGGTTGACCAGCTGCTGATCAAACTATAATAGGCAACGTCCATTGTCTGCCGCTGTTTAAGTACATATGGCAGCAGAAATCGAAATTTGGGTCCCTCGGTCGAAATGGAGGATCACGAGCACAATGGCTGCCGGCCCAGGAAGCGAAGATTCGTTCACTGGCAATCCCAAGCGAAGCGAGGAATCCCCGTTAAAGAGTTACAGAGATTCCTCTGTGCTTCGCTTCTCGGCAATCCATGGCGATCCTTGATAAGGTCTCCGGGGCTAAGGAAACAAGGCATAAACAAATTGTCTAGATCCCGTAAATCAAATTGACGATTTGCACTCAAGGTCCTAATTTGTTCTGAATGCAAGGCTCCACGCGAGAATAAAAACGTGCAGAGAAAATTAACTTCCGAGGTTGGCCGCTACGTAGCGGGCATCGCGGTTATCACCCTCATTACATTGTTCTACCGTCGTGAATTCTTACCATTCAAGGAAACGACGATTGTCTTGACCTACCTGCTTGCAATTCTCATCGCTTCCGCAATTTGGGGCCTTGGAGTTTCCATCTTTATGTCCGTGGCCGCCACGATGTGCGTCGATTACTTCTTTTTGCCGCCTGTCGGTACGCTCAACATCAACGATCCACAAGATTGGGTGGCTCTTGTTTCGTTTCTCATTACAGCAGTGATAGGCAGTGATCTCTCCGCTCGCGCGCGGCGCCAGGCACGAGAGGCAACTCGACAGCGCAATGAAATCGATCGGCTGTACGGGTTCAGTCAGCTTTTACTCAGCGCGAGGAACCCTCTGGAGTTGTTCAACAAAATCCCAATGCAAATCGTCGAATTATTTCATGTACGTTCCGCGGCGCTCCGTCTTGCTGGACAGCAAACGATAGTTCGATCAGGGTCTGCCTCAATGGAACTCGATGAAGCCCGGATGAACGCGGTTCTGGCCGGCGGGAAATGTGAAGCAGACCTCGAACATGGAATTTGGTTTAGGCCAGTACGACTCGGCGAAGAAATCATAGCCAGCTTTGCCATTTCCGGGTCGATGTTATCGGACCAAACTATGGATGCGATCGCCACACTGATTGCGGCAGCGATTGACCGGGCGCAAGCAATTGAGCTCCTGGGAAAAACCGAAGCAGCGCGGGAGAGCGAACGGCTCAAGTCGGTCCTGCTGGACGCAATTGCGCATGACTTCAAGACACCACTAACGTCCATCAAGGCGGCGGCCACCAGCCTGCTGGAGGACTTGAGATTCAACAAGCGTCAACGCGGAGAATTACTTATTGTCATCGATGAGGAGTGCGACCGGATTAATCGAGTGATTGGCCAGGCGATCGAGATGGCTCAACTGGAAGCCGGTGAGGTCAAGCTTCAACCCGCGCCGCTCTTTGTGAGCGAGTTGATTGCCGCGGCGCTTGACGATTGCGAAAGCGTCCAGAAGGGGCGTCCAATCCGGACGGAGGTGCCGCAAAATGAGGCGAGGGTTCATTGTGATTTGTTCTGGACGAGAAAGGTGTTGGGACATTTGATCCGCAATGCGGATCTGTATTCTTCGCCGGGAGAGCCGATTACGATTTCCACGGAAGAAAAAGACGGCGCGGTTCTATTTCATGTCACGGATATAGGGCCAGGAATCGAGAAATTGGAGATTGGCCAGATCTTCGACAAGTTTTACCGCGGGAAACACCAACGGCACCGAGTCCCCGGGACGGGGATGGGCCTGGCAGTCGCAAGGGCGATTGTCGAAGCCCATGGTGGGACAATCGAAGTCGCCAGCGAAGTGGGGCGTGGTTCGGTCTTTACCTTCAGTTTGCCGGGCGAGACTGTCGCGAAAGGCGTATAGCGAAGATGTTGCTGATTCCCGCTGATTTTGCGGGACTCCTATTGATTTGCGCCGGTGCACCGCTACTTCGCCAATTCCAAACGGTACCCAACCCAAGGTTCTGTAAGCAAATACTTTGGGGAGCTCGGCGATGGTTCAATTTTTTTCCGCAGACGGTTCACGAACACGCGCAGATATTCCTGTTCACCACCGTAGTCGGGACCCCACACTGCTTGCAGGAGTTCCCGATGCGTAATTGTCTTGTTCGGATGTGCGGCAAGATAATAGATCAGATCGAATTCCTTTGTTGTCAGGCGAATCTGCTGGTCTCCAGCGATGATCCTCCGCGCATCAAAATCGATTTCGACCTCGCCCAATTTGAGTAACTTATCTCCCGTTCCTGTGGGGAAGCTCGTCCGCCTAAGGACGGCGCGGATCCGCGCCAGTAATTCGGACATGCTGAATGGCTTCGTCAAATAGCCATCGGCGCCAGCGTCGAGCGCTTGAACTTTGTCTCTTTCCGCGCCGCGCACCGTAAGCATGATAATGGGGAGGTCGGACCCGAGCCGAATCTCACGGCACGTTTGTATGCCGGAAATGCCGGGCATATTTACATCCAGCAATACCAAATCGTACTTTTCGGAGCGGACGAGTTCCAGAGCCTCATCTCCGGTCCGAGCGTCTGAAACTTCGTAGCCCTGTGCCACAAGTGTCGTGCGCATGACGCGCCGAATCTGCGGTTCGTCGTCCACCACCAAGATATGTTCTATGCTCATTTCACACGTCTGTTCCAGGGACGGCTGAGGTGTCCGTCAACATATAAACAGTAATCCTAACCAGATAAATGAAGCGTAAACAATTCACAGGCAATGTCTAAAGACCTCTATTTAAATAACGCGACTCCGTACCCTGTCTGCCTATATTTCCAGCCTATAACGAGTCGATATCGCGCTGCAGACATACTAAAATGGAACACCTATCGCTCATTTCTCGCCCCAACGTTGCGAAGATATTCAAACGGCGTGGGTTATGCAATTGTGCGATTGGCAAGGTGGGGGCTTTATTCAACGGGGCTTCGAGATCACTCCGGTAGCGGAAGGCGCAGCCGCGGTCACCGCCGCCTATTCCCAAATCCAATGCAACGAGCGCAGGGCTAAAGAAGCGTCGGCGCTACTGCGCACGTGCATTTGTTACGACGGCGGTCCTGACTCTTCCGGCTTCGCCGCGGGCGCCATCATGCCTTGCGCGGCAACGAGATCGCGCGCCGGGCCGCGCATGGAGGGCCACTTACGCGCAAAGGCGAGCCCGCCCAGGCAACTGGCCAGTCCGCCGACCGCCACCGTTACCGGCGCGCCAATGTGGTCCGCTAGCGCGCCGGCGAGAAGCGAGCCCAGCGGCGACATGCCCAGAAACATCATCGAATAAATCGACATCACTCGCCCGCGAAGCTGGTCCGGCACCATCGCCTGAATCAGCGTGTTGGTGGCGGTAAATTGCATCATCATCGTGAATCCGGAAACGACCAGAATCGCAAACGAGAGCCAATACCAGTGGGACGCGCTGAACAGGACCAGCGAAGCGCCCAGCCCCGTCGCCGAATACGCCACGATTTTCCCCAGCCCGCGCAATTCCTGACGCATCGCCAGCGCCAGGGCGCCGAACATCGCTCCCACTCCCACAGCGCCCATCAACGTGCCGTAGGCATTCACTCCGCCGTGCAGAATCCTATCGGCGAAGATCGGCATCAGTACGGTGTAAGACAGCGCCATGAAGCTTACGATGGCCACCAGCACCAGCAGGGCGCGAATCGGTTTCGTATACCGCACGAATCGGAATCCTTCGCGCAATTTTTCAAGGGGCGCGGCGCCGTCATGCACCTGCGTCGTCTTTTTAATGCGCATCATGAAGAGGCCCGCGATCACGGCGAAATAGCTTACGCCGTTGAGCAGAAAGCACCAGCCCTCGCCGACAAGCGCCACCACGATGCCGGCAATCGCAGGTCCCGCCACGCGCGCGCCGTTGAACATCGAGGAGTTCAGCGCGATCGCGTTCAGCAAATCCTCGCGCCCCACCATCTCGATCAGGAACGATTGCCGCGCCGGCACGTCGAAAGCGTTTACGATGCCCAGCATCGTGGCCAGGACAATGATTTCCCAAACGCGAATGCGCCCGGTCATCGTCAGCGCCGCCAGAATGAACGCCAGCACCATCGAAGCGATTTGCGTGGCGATCACCACGCGCCGCCGCGGCCAGCGGTCGGCCGCGAGTCCCGCGAGCGGCGAGAGCAAAAAAATCGGAATCTGGCCCACAAATCCGAGCACGCCGAGAAGCACTGACGAACCCGTCAGCCGGTAAACGAGCCAGGCCTGCGCGACCGTCTGCATCCAGGTCCCGACCAGGGAAATAATCTGCCCGCCGAAAAATAGTTTGAAATTCCGATGCCTCAGCGCGCGGAACGCGCCCGCAGCCCGCCCTTTCCCGGCAGGGCCGGGCGCGGGGGTCGCTGCAGATGCGATATCAGCCGTAGTGGGAGCGGAGTCCGCCATGTCTCGTGAAGCCACTTGCTATTGTAGCGTACGCCTCTATCACAACGTAGCCCAGGATTGACTAGTTGCGAAAGATATGATTCAGAGCGGGTTTTAGTACCATAGGCAAGAATGCCTGTGCTACTCAACACTCTGGATGCAAACGGGAGTACCCCGTTCCCTGTGCAAGCGATTTGGTGTATATTGCTGTTCAGCCGGACAGTCAATAGGCACTTTCAGGAGTCATTCGTTTCGCTTTTTCACGCCGTATCAGCAATGTTTGAAGTGGTCGGAATGAATGTGCAGCTTGCTCGATTGCGATTTCTGCGCCAGAGAGGGAACAATGCGAACAAGATTTTTGATGCTGATTGCCATAGTTAGCCTGGTTTTTGCCGTCTTTTATTCGGCGCCCAGGATCGTATCCGCCGCGGCCGACCCGCTGGGTCCGCCGGCGCTCGTGGGGCAAGTGAGCTCGCAAGACGAAGGCCCGATGGAAGGAGTCGTGGTCAGCGCCAAGAAGGATGGATCGACGATCACGGTCAGCGTGATCAGCGATGACAAAGGGCATTTCAGTTTTCCGGCGAGCCGCCTCGATCCTGGCCACTACACGTTGAAGGTTCGCGCTGTCGGCTACAACCTCGAAGCCCCTGCAACGGTGGATCTCGCCGCGCAGAAACCGGCGACAAGCGACCTCAAGCTCGTCAAGGCCAAGAACATGGTCCCTCAACTGACGAACGCCGAGTGGCTGATGAGCATGCCCGGCACGGATGAACAGAAAGTCTTCCTGATGAACTGCGTCAGTTGCCACACGCTGCAGCGCATCGTCCAGTCCACGCATGATGCGGACGAATTCACTCAGGTGATCACACGCATGATGGGCTACGCTCAGGTGAGCCAGCCGATCAAGCCCCAGCGGCGCGTCGAGCAGAATCGCGGCGGCGATCCGGAACAGTATCGCAAAAACGCCGAATTTCTTTCGACGGTCAACCTGAGTTCCGTCTCGCAGTGGGAGTACCACTTCAAGACGCTGCCGCGCCCCACGGGCAAGGCCACGCACGTGATCATCACCGAATACGATCTCCCGCGCCCCACGATCGAGCCACATGACGTGATCGTCGACGAACACGGCATCGTCTGGTACACCGATTTCGGCGAAATGTTCATCGGTAAACTCGATCCCAAGACCGGCGCGCTCAAGGAATATCCGGTGCCGCAGCTCAAGGCCGGTTACCCGCAGGGCCTGCTCGACATTGAAGAAGACAAAGCCGGCGATATGTGGGCGGGCATGATGTACCAGGGCGCCCTCGCCAAGTTCGACCGCAAGACCGAGACGATCAAAACTTTCAGCCTGCCCGCGCAATGGAACGACGAGGCGGCTCAGCCCAACATGCTCGGCATGCGCTACGACGTGGACGGAAAAATCTGGACGGACAGCGCCGGCCACTACGACATTTTCCGCCTCGACGTCAAGACCGGCAACTACGAGCGCTTTGAACCAATGAAGCAGCTGCCCGACAGCCGCCGCGGCACGATCTACGGGATCGATTCCGACTCGCACAACAACTTGTACTTTACGGACTTCGCGACCGACTACATTGGCCGCATCGACTCCAAGACTGGAAAAGTGGATTGGTTCCAGACACCCACTCCGAATTCCCGCCCGCGCCGCATCCGCACGGACGCCCAGGACCGCGCCTTCTTCGGCGAATATCAGGCCAACAAGATTGGCATGCTCGATCCCGAGACCAAGAAAATTACGGAATGGCCTCTCTCGATTCCCTGGTCCGGCCCCTACTATGTGACTTGGGACAAGAGCGGAAACCTTTATACCGGCGGCATGACCACGGATCGCCTCGCGAAGATTGATCCCAAGACCGGTCAGGACACCGAGTACCTCATGCCGTTCGATACCAACATGCGCCGCGTCTTCGCCGACGATTCCACCACTCCCGCCACCATCTGGACGGGCAGCAACCACGGCGCCGCCATTGTCAAGATCGAGCCGCTGGACTAACAGGGCGCTGATTCGTAGTTTTTGAACAGTTTTAATTTTTCGGGTGCCGCACCCTTGCCTTTTAAGGGTGCGGTTTTTTTTAGACTTAACTATTAGCTCTTTTCGCTATTCAGTTTCCTCGGTATCCCGGTCCTCGCAGCACCATGCCAGGCCGCTCGCCCGTATGATTTCCCCCATCAGTCACCACGCTCCCGTTTACCATGACGTAGTTGATCCCCGCGGGATATTGTTTCGGACTTGGGAAGGTCGCCATATCGCTGATGCGATCGGGATCGAACACGACAACGTCGGCCCAGTATCCTTCCTGGAGCAGGCCGCGGTCCTTCAAGCCAAGTCGCTGGGCGGGGAGCGAGGTCATCCGGCGTACGCCATCCTCCAGAGTCAAGACCTTCTCGTCCCGCACGTAGTGGCCCAGGATTCTTGGAAACGTTCCAAAGTTTCGGGGATGTGGATGGCCCGCGCTAAGCAATCCCTCCGTGCTGAGTGATGAGCCATCCGAGGCAATGTCCACCCAGGGCTCGCGCAGCGCGGTCTGCACATCTTTCTCGTTCATCATGAAGGGCAGGCACGTCACCTGGCCGTGCTCTTCCACCAGCAGGTCGAAAAACGCGTCGGCCGGGTCCTTCTCGCGGATGCGCCCGATTTCCTCGAGATTTTTGCCGGGGAGCGAGGCGTTTTTCTCCATGTGCGTCGCCCCGATGACGATCCCTCGCCACCCACCGGATTGCCGGACATAGTTCGAATTCCAGTCGGGCAGACCGTTTTCGATGTCATGCCTGATGCGCAGGCGAAGCTGCGGGTCCAGCAAGCGCTCCATAGTTTTGTCGAGGCCGCCTTCAAGGGCCCACGGAGGAAGGAGCGGAAGCGTGGGATGGTTTGCCGCGATGTAAGGATATTGATTGGCATTGATGTCCACGCCGCGAGCGCGAGCGGAATTTATGAGCGCGACGAGCTCCGGCATGCGTCCCCAGTTGTTGGAACCCGCCACTTTGATATGGAAAATTTCCACGGGGACATTCGCTTTTTCCCCAATCTCGATCGCTTCGCGGATGGAGTCCAGCACAGTATCTCCTTCGCCGCGCAGGTGTGTCCCGTAAATGCCGGCGTATTTCGCGACGACCTTGGCTTCTTCGATCAGCTCATCGGTTTTCGCGTATCCGCAAGTCGCCTCGAGCGCGTCCGCCAGGCCCACCGCGCCTTGCTCCATGGACGATGCAACCAACCGGCGCATCTTTTCCATTTCATCCGCGGTCGGCGGCCGGTTCTCGAACCCAACCACGTCGTAACGCACCTGGCATGCCGATACGTAAGAAGCCACATTGACGGAGCTTCGGGTTTTCAGAAGGCGCTGGAAATATCCGTCGAGGTTGTTCCAGGTCAGGTCGATCCGAAGCGGCTTGAGCAGCTCTAGATTGGGCTCAATCCCCGGTCCCTCAATCGGTCCCGGCGAAGTGGCTTCGCCGAACACTTCCGTTGTGACGCCCTGCCGAATCTTGCTCTGCGCGTTTCCGTCGTAGAGCAGCACATATTCGGAGTGCGTGTGCATGTCGATGAAGCCGGGTGTGACCACCTGGCCGGTTGCGTCGATCACGCGCGCGGCCGGCGCCCCGTCAAGACGCCCAATCCGGGCAATGTGCCCGGCGCGAATTCCGACGTCGGCTTTGATCCAGGGATTTCCCGCCCCGTCGATGACGTGCCCGCCTCGAATGATCACGTCGTAGGTCTGCGCCGACACGCTTGAACATGTGCTAATCAGAATCGTGAATAGAAGCCACCGACGTTTTGGCATGGCGAACCTCCAAGCGCGCGGGAAAGGTTTCGTTCTGGTAATTCCGTGATCACGCATCCTGACTTCAGGGCACGTTCTTCTCCAGCCAGTCCATGAAGAACTTGGAAATTTCCGCGCTATTCTTTTCGGACATGAACTGGTGCCCGTTCCCGCGTATCCCCACATCTTCGAGCTTCACAAACGTGGTCTTCACACCTGCTTGATTGAGCCACTTGGCCACGCAGTGGGCGTAGGGACGGTGATAACTGGCCTCACCGGACACATTGAGGACCCGAATGCCCTCCAAGTTAATGAGCTTATGCGCCGGCTCTTTCTGAACCCAGCAAGGGATGAGGTCCGGCCCTTCCGGTTTGTCCTCGCGGACGGTTTGCAGCTCGGAGGCACTCTTGATCGGCGGATCGTAAGTGATCGGCATGTTGGTCAGGCCCCAAACGCGGCCCGGCCCCGTCCCGCCTCTTTCGGCATTTTCGATGGGCGGCGCGACCGGCTCTGCCGCGATGATGCTCTTGACCAGCTTTGGCCGGGCATCGGCGGCCAGCCATCCGGATGGCGCCACCCCCGAGTGCAGCAGCAGGACAACCGGCTCGTGAATTAAATCCACGAGCGCCACAATGTCGTCCGCGGAAAGCTGTTCCATGTCCCTGCCCGTTGGAGCCTGCGAGTCGGTCTTGGCGAAGTAATCGAAAATCGGGTCGCCCATTTTTCCTTTGTTCGGCCCATCGCCCGGCCACTGCGTGTGCTTGGTAGCCTGCGGCCAACTGCTCTGCGAAGTCGATGGCGGCCGCGCCCCCGACCAGACCTCCTCCATCAAGGGACCGGACCGCGGCGGAAGCAAGTCGCCGTCAACACCCGGCACATATGCCGAACGCCCTCGCGCCGGAAGATCCATCATGTAAACCGTGTAACCCCGGTTGACAAAATCGTAGGCCCACCCGGGGCGCCCGTCGGGCGTTTGCAGCAGGGCGACATTGGTCTCCCCGCCGCCCGACTGCACGAACAGGATCGGATACTTGTAACGAATCTTTTTCGGCACCCACGTTTCCACGTACATGGCCCCGCGCATCACTTCCTGGCCCGGCTTGCCCACCCATTTCCCGCCCACGTAGAAATGCCCCTGGCGCGCGATATTGGCCGTAGAAAATGTCGGAACCGATGTGAGGGGAGGAACTACCGGAACATCCTTTGGCTTTTCTTGCGCGCCGCCGCGGATCGCAAGCACGAAAGCCAGGGCTGAAAGTATTCCGGCCGATTTGTTTACCATTCTCATTACACCCTCCCCCAAATGGTTTTCCTAAAATTTCAAATTTGAAATTTCAGATTTGATTCGCGTTCGGAGCTATTAGAGCGCGCCTCGTTAAATTGTCAAGCATTCAAACGAAGAAGAAAAATCGTGACTGGGGACGGGTGATTGGTGACGGGTCATCGGTGACTGCTGCAAACCCGAGCAGGGTCGCACTGGCTTAGCGAAGGGACTTTAGGGTGCGGGTTTTCGTTCAGCGTGGAAGCGGCCGAGCAGCGCACGCCTGAAATTCCGACACCCGGGCCCCCGTCGATCAACCGCGTCGGCAAAATCGTTTCAGGAGTCGATCACAAGATCGAGGCCCGCAGCTTGGGCAAACGCACGGAAGTCACGATCTCGCGTGAGGAGGGAAATACCCCTGTCGAGGCAGCATTGCGCAATCAGAGCATCGCCGAGACGGGCCCTGCGCCGCTTGGCCAGTACTCTTGCGCGCAATATTCCCGCCCTCTGCCAGAATCCGGATTCGATCTCGATCAGGGGTATTTCCAAGAGCGTTTTGGCAACGCCTGAGGGAATCTGCGGATCGCTGAGCAGTTCGGTGAGCACCACAGGCGCCATCACGACCTGCCGGTTTTCCAGCGCCTGGTCGAGCAGTTGCGCATCTTCGCCCTCGCCGCCTTCTAAATATGCAACCCAGGTGCTCGTATCGACAACGATCATCGGTCCGCTTTCAGTTCCGCTGCAGTCTTGCCAAAGCGAACCTTGCCTCGAAACTGGCGCAGACGAACATAGGTCCGCGTTGCGGCAACGAGCTGCAGTCCTGTCCGGATGGTTTGCGTAATGCCGGCGCCACTCGCTCTTTGCGCCTTCTCGAGAAGTTCCGACGGCACTTCTACAGTGATCTTGCGCACTCTATCCACAATGCAAATTATACCATATCAAGGACCAGTATTGAGTATGGTGTTTCTGGCCCGAGCAAGCTGCGAGGCTATACCTCGACCACCGAAACGCGCGTGGACTTTAAGGGTTTGTGGATTTCCGGAATTTTGAATTTTTCGGTGCCGCACCCTTTGACTTTCAAGAGTGCGGGTTTTCATCCAGCGTGAATGCGCCCCAGCAGCGCGCTTCGATCTTTTCACTCATTCCGTAAAGACAATCCCGACCGCGGTGCGATCTTTATCCTCTTGCGCTTCGATGCGCACGACGTAGCCGCGCAGGCGCAGCGGGCTGTTGGAAGAGCCGTCAATGCCGGGATTGTCGAGCAGGACTTGCAGTTCGGATTGCAGCTTCGGGCTGTGGTCCAGGTAAATGAGCGCGCCGTGCAAAGTCAAATCGCTGATCACGGTTTCTTCTTCGAAGGCGCGGCCCGTCTCAGTCTGGCCGCTGACGCGCGCCCGGAAATGCGCGTCGCGCCGTAAGCCTTCGCGCGACTCTGGGATGACCACGTCGACATCGTCCTGGCTAAGCGTCATCACCATCCCCTCGGCCGCGGCCCACACATTCGCAAATCTGCCGCGCGCGTCGCGCAAAATGTAATCCACGGCTTTGTCGGCGGAATCCGGGTCATGGTGAAACAGCACCAGGTTTTTCACTCCCACATCCTCCGCGATTTTTACGCCTTCCAGCCAGGAGGAGTGGCCCCACCCCTTGCGCGTGGTGGCCAGCTGATCGGGAGTAAACTGCGCGTCGTTGATGAAGATATCCGCGCCCGCGGCAAGTTCCCGCAAACTTTTATCCAGTGTCGGATTGCCCGGCTCATTGTCCGTGGCATACACCACGGTTCCGGCGGAAGTTTCAAAACGAAAGCCGAGGCAGCCTTGCGGATGGTGCAGCCAGCGCGCCGTTACGCGCGCGCCCGGCAGGCTGATCTGGTCTCCGCCGCTCACCTCTGTAAATTCCCGTCTCGCGCACATGGCGTTGAGGTCCACTGGAAAATACGGATACGCCATCTGCGCCTCGAACACGCGCTTCAGGCTGCCCGCTCCCAGATACTCGGACCGGAAGCTGTAAAAATGGAAGCGGTTTTGTTCCGCGTACAAGGGGGAAAAAAACGGGATGCCCTGGATGTGGTCCCAGTGATAGTGCGTAACAAAAATGTGCGGCTCTTGCTTCACAGATTCCCGCGCCGCTTCCAAATGCCGGCCCAGCATGCGCAGTCCGGTCCCGCAATCCAGAATGACGCGCGCCCCCACGGGAGTTGTCAGCTCCACGCACGCCGTGTTGCCGCCGTAGCGCCACGTGGCTTTATCCACCGTGGGAGTCGATCCGCGCACACCCCAGAACCGCAGGGTGGCCACCTGTTCAGGGGCAACTTTGCGCGACGGCTTTGCCGCTGGTTCCGCTACGATGGAGTGGGTGGATGGCACAGGAGCTCGAATCGATGATCGTTTAATACTAGGGAGCGCTTCCGGGTAAGTCAATTATCTTCCGGCGCCGATGTGCGTGAATTATACGCGTCACTAAGTCGTGTCCCGCCAACGTTCAACTGTCCCTCCGGGCGCAACTCCCGGTACAATGGGGCCGATGCACGTCCATGCGCATGGCCACGATCATTCAACCGGCCATTCGCACCCTTCCGCGCAAATGACCAGCGGGGTGCTTGCCGGAGCTGTGGCCGCAACCCTCTTTCTGGTCGTGGCCGAGCTTCTGGGCGGCTACCTGGGGCATTCCATCTCCCTAGTCAGCGACGCGCTCCACAATCTTTCCGACATTCCCACGCTGCTGATTTCCTGGATCGCTCTGCACTGGGCCGCGCGCCCCGCGGACCACGAACGCACCTATGGCTATCAACGCGCCGGAGTTCTGGCCGCATTTACCAACGCAATTTTGCTGGTCCTGGTGTCGCTTGGCCTTTTCTATGAGGCGTTCGAACGATTCCTTCATCCCGTCGCCGTCCACGAAAGCTGGATGATCGGCGTTTCGCTCCTGGCCCTGGCCATCAACGGCGGGATTACGATCGCCCTCGTGAGCAGCCGGCGCGATTTAAATCTGCGCAGCCTGCTGATTCACAATTTCGGCGACGCGATTTCGAACATCGGAATTTTGGCGGGAGCCATCGTCATTCGAATGACGGGAACGCAGTGGCTCGATCCGCTAATCGGCGTGGCCATCGCCGCGATGGTGCTCTGGTCCACCAAGGGCCTCCTGCAGGAGGCCGGCAACATCTTGCTCGAGGGCCTGCCTAAAGGGATTCAACTCGAGTCCGTGGCGCGTTCCATCCTGAGCGTCAAGGGAGTGCAGGAAGTCCACGACATTCATGTGTGGACGATCGGGACGGATATGGTGGCGCTGTCCTGCCACGCGCGCATTCCGGACATGCACATGGACGAAAGCGAAAAAATCCTTCAGGCGGTTTGCGCCAAGCTCGATCAGGATTTCCACATCACGCACATCACGGTGCAATTCGAGCGCGCCGGCCTGCCGCACGAAACCAGCTACATCATGCCGCACCCGATGCAAACCTCGAAATAATCGGAAAGTTTAGTGGCGCATGCTTCAGCTTGCGGTTTTTGGTCCATCCCAGGACGCCCCCTAACACAGAAGCCAACGCCGCCAAAAGCCGCCGCACCCGTCGCCGGAAAATGGAAATTTTGAGGCTGAATTCTGGCAGGTCAGTTGTGAATCTCTACTGTAGTCCCGCGGGCCTCATTCATCTGCTGCGTGGCGACGGCATCGAGGTCGGAAATCGCGAGGGTGCGCCGAATCCCTTCCGGGGTAACGTACTGCACTTGCGACCCGACAACGGAGAATACGGACGCGAACAATAAGCGCCCATCTCGCCGGACAAGAATGAAATTACCCACATCAGGAATGGGCACGTCCGCTTGGGGTGCTGACAATGAGGCGGATGGATTTCCCGCGCCGCTTCCTGAGTCCGCATTCTGCTGGGCCGGCGCCGGCTGTTGAATCACGATGATCTGTGGCTGTGGCTGCGATTGCTGCACCGCTTGTTGCTCTGGTTGATCGTAGCCCGTCTCATCATAGTAGTAGGGGTATCCGCCAAATAAGATTGGCACGAAAGAACCCTGCCCACGAAAGTCATGGTGACGGAAGTGCATGGAAGAATTGTTGCGAAGCGCCCCGCTGATCGCCGCCAGGTGCGGGTAATCGAATCCCAGCCCGGGCACGCCAGAGGTATCGTCGAAGCTAAACGAATCTGCATTTGGAACAAACCCCGAAGTGATCCGTCCCCGCGGCGAAATTTGATTCACACGAGCTTGCTGGCTGGATTGGGGCGCCGCCGGGGAATTGCGCGTCGAATTTGCCGGTGCCTTCGCTGCAGGCATTGCATGTCCGGTCGGCCGCGGCGCAGAAGTAGCTTCGGTCCGCACCTGCGCGCCGGCCACGGAGCAAACCAGAACCCCTGCCAGTGCCGCTGCGAAAAAGTCGAGTTTCGAGATCATGCGCTCGCCCCCACCAAATCAGATGCGCTTACGGTCGCCGCGGTTGCAGCTATCAACACGCCAGATATGAGGATCTCGCCCCAGCCTGCCGTGCTATCAACACTACACCTTCCTGCCTTGCTTTGGGTGGGATTTATAGAGGCTGCCCTGGTCAGGGGCGGACAGCGGTTTGTTTCTTCCCACGTTACCCAGGTTGTGCTATAACCTTCGGGCCGTGGAACGAACTATGCAACAAGTGGATGCGAATCACGGCGCGGTTCGCGCGGATTCCGGCGAGCAGCAACGCGCTGCGGACCAGCCCATCAGTTTCTGCCCGGCATGTTCGGAGCGGCTGGAACCGATGCGTTGCAAGCTCGTTTGCAGGAAGTGCGGGTATTACCTGTCTTGCTCGGACTATTACTGAGGGCGACTTTTCCCGGCGCTGAAAATTCAAGTTCACAAGAAAGCTTAAGTCAGGAGGATAGACCGTGGCACTGAAAATGACGGATCGAGTAGTGGATGGAGTAGTAGTAGTGGCGATGGAGGGGCGCATTGTGCTTGGTGAAGAGAGCAACGCGCTGCGCGAAAAGGTGAAGTCGCTGCTGGCCTCCGGCCAAAAAAAGATCGTCCTCAACATGAACAACGTCACCTATATCGATAGCTCGGGGCTGGGCGCCCTGGTGGCCTCGCACACCAGCGCGCGAGGGCAAGGCGCGTCCCTGAAGCTTTGCCATCTCGGCGCGAAATTTCAGGAAATCCTGCAGGTGACCAAGCTGGTCACAGTGTTTGATGTATTTCCCACGGAAGCAGCGGCTGTCGCCAGTTTTTCCAAGTAATTCCCCATATAAAAATTCTCATATCGCCGCTGGCCCCGTACCAGCGGCGATCGATTTCCTCCCTCCTTTTCCAAATCATACTGGCGTCCGGTGGCTTTATCGTGGCGCCGGCGTCCCGCCGGCGATTTTTCCGATCTCCACACCTTGGAAAACGCCGGCGAGACGCCGGCGCCACAATAGATCGCGCCCGCCGAACTCGTTGCCCGCAGTAGCTGCAAGAATCCAAATCCTGCGTGAAATAACCTGCCTAGAACGAATATTTCAGCCAGAATTTTATTTGTCTCCCGCCGTTGACCGTGATGGCCGTATTGTTGAAATTAGCGCCCATCATTGTGTACGTGGGTGTGTACAGATTGGGGTGGTTGAAAGCATTGAACAAGTCGGCCCGGAATTCGAGCGTCTGATTCTCGAGCTTCCATAAATGGATGGGAAATTCGCGTTGAATGGCGGTGTCGAAGTAAATCTGCCCGGGCCCAAAGAGCGAATTGCGGCCCACATTCCCGGGACGGTGATTCGGAACCACGAAATGAAACGTGTCGGCTGGTTCGATGGGACAAGGTGTCTTGCTCCCAAAAAAAACGCGGTTGACCCAGCAATGAAAATCGTAGTACTTCCCGGAAACGAAGCCCGGTTCGCCGAAGTCCCCGCCGTCGATCCCCAGAGAATTGAGCGGGGCTGATAAGTTGCCCAGGTCGGGCCGGGCATTCGGGTGGCCGTTGCCTATATTGTCGAAGCCGACCACCACCGTGTTCGGCGTTCCAGATTCGATCGTGGCGATCCCCGACCAATTCCATTCGTCGGTCAACGCTCGAAGGAATGCATTACGGCGAAAGTAAGGAACCTGCCAAACGTAGGCCGCGCTAAACCGGTGGAGCTGGTCAAACGCCGAAGGCCCCCAATCCGACCTCTGATTAGTCAGGATCTGCGAATAGGTACTTGTGCCGGTCGTCAGGTTTATTTCCGAAGAGTCGTCGAAGAACTTCGAATACGTATACGCCGCCCGCAAAACCAGAGTGTGAATCCTTCGCTCAACCTCGGCCTGACCCGAGTTGTACCAGGAGTCCGCGGCGTTTGTAATAACGCCGAATACTCCAAAATTGTGGTTTGCCGGAACGCCAAAGACTTGTGGATTGAAATCCTGAGTGGCAAAGAGGTGCTCGGCCCGGGTGCCGACGTAAGCGAGCGTTAGAACGAGGCCCAGCGGCAATTCCCGCTGCACGTCCGCGTTCCACTGCTGCGTAAGGGGATTGTGCAGGTTGCTGGCCATGGACTGGATGAAAAGCTTGGGGTTGAGTTTTGGCGCAATCCCCGGAAATGTGGATGCGTTTGGCTGGCCGCGCCCCGACGGCGAGGGAATGTTGCCGCCCAAAGAGTTTGGTTGCGATTCCGCGGTATCGTCGGCGATATTTGTATACAGCCCGTCGTAAAAAATTCCGTATCCGGCGCGGAGCACGGTCTTGCCGTCCCCGAACAGAAACCGGCCCCAATGCGGTGTGTAGGCCAGGCCGAGACGCGGCGCGAAATTTCTTTTGTCCGGGATCTGTCTGAATGAGAACAAACTGTCAAACTTGGCCGGATCGCTAGTGAACGACGGATCTGTAGCGTTCGGCAAACCCACTCCCACATTCGTATTGAATGCCGGGAAGGCCAGTCCATTCGCCAGAGCGCCCCAGTATTCATAGCGCAGGCCCATGCTCAGCGTCAGGTTGTTCCTGACCCTCCAGGTGTCCTCGAGGTAGGGCGAAAACATCGTGGCGCTTGAATTCAAGTCCGGATTGCCAAAACCCTTGGAGATGGTCCCCGGATCCGCGCCTGTAAAGTCGTCAATAAAATTTCCAAGAGAGCTAAACCCTCCGCCAGAATTATAATTAATCGAACCCCGGGTATTCAGCGGGAGCGTATCGTTAAGGCTGAGTACCGTGATGTCCACCCCGCCCTTGATCGTCTGGCGCCCGGCCGCATAGCTGAGCGCCTCTTGGACCTGCCAGGTGTTGTGCGCTCGCCCTTGCGGAAAGTTGCTCGCGACCCCGATGGACGGGAAATTGATGTCCGTACCAAAACTGATGGAAGGAATATTGGCTAGAGGTCCGGCAAGCGTCGCCGGCGTCAGGGGAAATGAAAAATCAATGTTCGTATACGACAACCGCAATTCGTTGACGAGCTTTGGAGATATTGTTCGAACCCATTGGCCGCGGAATATCTCTGCGGGTCCACTGAATTGCGTTTCAAAGGCTGGCAAAGCCGCTGCCGATTCTGGAGCCATCGTACCGGTGTCCCGAATGACGCTTCCAGTCAGTGTGTCGTGGTCCGTGAAGTGCCAATCCATCCGGTAGTTCCAATCCACGAAGTCGGCAACGGTGCTGACGTTCTGCAACTGGAAAAGCCCGATCTCCACGCTGGGACGCCCGTTTCCGAGCGCGATATTGGTCGTATTGGGGAACACCGCTGTTGAAACGAGCGGTCCGATCGCATTTAAGAACAGCGAAATATTGGCATTCGGCTCCAGTGACTTCAGTGTCGCGACCCCTGCCGCCGTCGGCAAATTAAATACCGGCCCCGTGGCCTCTGAGCGTTCGCGGTTCCATTGGGCGGCGCCGAAAATGAAGAGCTTGTCCCTATTCACCGGGCCGCCCGCGTCAAACCCGAAGGTATTCTGGTTGTCATAAGGGTTCTTGGTGACGGTATTCGCGACCGCAACTTGAGCCGGGATGGCCGCCACCGCGGAGTTCCGGTTGATTTCCCACAAGTCTCCGTGAAAATTGTTGGTGCCACTCTTGTAAATATAGTTGGTGACGGACCCGCCGCCGCGGCCGTACTCGGCGCTGTACGCGTTTGTCAGAATCGTGATTTCCTGGATTGCGCCTGCGTTGATCGGCTGGTAGGCCTGTCCGGCAATGGCGTAATCGTTGTCATCCTGGCCGTCGATCAGGAAATTGTTGGCTCGCGGGCGAGTGCCGTTCACGGAAAATGCGATCCCGTTCGTGAAATCTGTGTTTACCGCTCCCTGACCCTGGGGTGTATCGTGAACTCCCGGCAGAGTCATCGCCAATTCGGCGGTATTCAGACTCTTGAAAGGCAGTTGCGTAATTTCCTGAGGGCTGATGTTTTCCCCAAGCTGCCCGGATTGCGCGTCAATCACTTGCCCCGCTGCAGCTTGCACCTCGATGGTTTGCTGGGCTGCGGCCAGTTTCATCTTACCGTTGATGGTCGTCGCCAGGGACCCGTTGATGACGACTTCCATGACAGTACGGGTTTCAAATCCTGGCGCGGAAATGGTCACGGCATAAACTCCGGGCTGCAAACTTTCCAGACGGTAGGTTCCGACCGAGTCCGTGCGCGTTTCATGGGTCTGGCCGTATTGCGAACTCACGGCGGATACGCTCGCCCTGGGCAACACGGCGCCGCTAGGATCAACGACCGATCCCAAGAGTGTCCCATTACTTGTCTGAGCCCGTGCGCCGCCCGAAATCAGTACAGCCACAAGCAACAGTGCGGGCCGTACTCGATTTATTCCACGCTTCATTTCTCCCCTCTTGCCAACTTCTCCTGATTCGCATAATGAACACACCTATGAAGCAGTTTGTCCGAGCCCGCGATGGAACGCGAGCCGCGAAGAGTTGCGGCAAAGCAGGAATGTATGAGGTCTTCTCCCAAATCGCCGCTCGCGAATTGGGTATTCCAAGAGCAACGTGCCCCCAAAAAACTGCCTACCCGGCGCGAACAATAGCACCATCACAATAAGAAGCAAAGACTCTAAGGTCAACATGATTCAACAAATTTTCGAGATCATTTTCATGCTGCATTACTTCCCAGACTGGCATAGGTGAAGATGGATGGCGTGGGAATATTGTGCATCCCCGCGGGCTGGCCTCGAGCGGCAGGAGCGAATGGAAAGCCCGCCACGGGCTCGAATTGGCCCACGCCCACAGGACTCTCTTCGATTTCAATCTTTCAGCCGGTACATCGTGATGCCGCTCATCAGCTTGGGAAAAAAATCCGTGGATTTTTGCGGCAGGACTTCGCCGCCCATGGCCATCTCTGCCACGGTCTCCACGCTGACTGGATTCAGCAAAAAGCAAATCTGGGCGCGGCCGGAGTCCACTTCGGCGATGGCCGTGTCCATTTCGCGCTCGTAAGTGATGTTTTTCTCCGCCTTCACCGCGTCCTGCGTGATACTCAGGCCGCGCTCGAGAATCAGCCGGTGCAGCAGGACAATATCCAGCTGCTGCTGCGCGGGTGAAACCCCCGGCAGCAGAACCTCAAGATTCGCTTCCTTCTTCAGCACAAAAATATGGAACGCCCCGCCGCCGGCGTAGGCGCCGATGGCCCGTTGCACCAAGCCGCGCACCAGATCGTGCCGAAACTGTTCGTAGGCTCGCGGACGTTCCGCGCTTCCGTTAAAGGGATACGAGTTCACATCGAACGCGTTCGCCAGCGCGGCCCGGAATCCTGCGAAAGAAAAATTCGGAACGTTGGCAACCACGCGGTGCGTCGGCAGGATCGTCAGTCCATTGCCGGCCGTATTGAACAGCGTCATCATCACTTTTTCGTACGGGGCGTTGGGATCCACGCGGCCCGTGCGGGCGCGGCGTTCGTCCCGGTAGGCCAGCGCCGTTTCGTAGCGATGGTGTCCGTCCGCGATCACGAGTTTCTTGTCCGCCATTTCGCTCCGGATGGTCTCGAGAGTTTTCGCGTCGTTCACGGGCCATAATTTATGAACCACGTCGTACTCGTCGCGAATTTCAACTTCCGCCTTGGATCGGGCAGCCGCGTCGAGCAGGGCATCAATGCGCGCTGCGGGGTCGCTGTACAGCATGAAAAGCTGCCCGGTATGCATCTCTGTGTGCCGCAACAATTCCAGCCGGTCCGCCTTGGGTCCGGACAGAGTTTGTTCGTGCCGGAAGACCACGCCCGCCGAGTAGTCCTCGATCCGCACAGCGGCAATAAAGCCCTTACGCACGCGCCGCTCACTCGTCCCAGGCACTGTGTATTCCTGAAAATACGCGTAGAGCGAAGGCGTTGCGTCCTGCACGATCACTCCGTTCCGAATCCACTCGTCGAGTTTTCCAGCGGCCCGCGTGTAAACGTTGTCCGCCGGCGTGTCGGAAGGCCGCGATTTCCCTTTCTCGACCGGTATCAAATTGTACGGGCTGGCGGCCGCGTATTTCTCCGCCATGGCCGGCGTGATCTTGTCATAGGGTTGCGTCAGCACTTTGGCCGGATCCACGAGTGCCGTGTTGTACCGGTACGCTCGAAACGGAAAAATCTCTGCCATTCGCACTTCCCCCTGTTTGAAAAATCACGCAGCAACGCACGTTTCCGATTCAGTCCACTCGGAGAGTTTGCCCGCATGAAACGCATTCCCCTATATTACAATTAATATTTCAAGGAAGGCCGCACAAGATTTGAGTAGGACGGGCTTCAGCCTGTCTGCCTTTGCACGGCTAAGCAAACCCGCACGCCGCCCGATTCGCAATGGCAATAAATAAATGGCGGCGCCTGCATGGCAAAAGCCCGGCGGCTTGAGTTTCAAGGGGGACCCCATCACCAGTTTCTCCGAAGTCCGCGCGCTGATCTTCGATCTGGACGGCACGCTGATCGATTCCAAACTCGACCTGGCCCTTTCGGTCAACGCGACCCTTGCGGAACTGGGCCGAACTCCGCTCCCGCACGAGCAGATTTTCAGCTATGTCGGGCAAGGCGCTCCCGCCCTGATCGCGCGGGCCCTCGGCAGCGACGCCTCCGAAGAAGATTGCTCGTTCGGCCTGGAATTCTTCATCAAGTATTATTCCGCGCACAAACTGGACAACACCGCTTTGTATCCAGGAGTCCGAGAAACGCTCGACGCGCTAAAAGGCATGCCCATGGCTGTCTATACCAATAAGCCCGTGCGCGTCAGCCGCAGCATCATCCAGGAGCTGGGCGTGGCCGACCATTTTCGCTTTGTGTATGGAGGCAACAGCTTCAAGCGCAAGAAGCCTGACCCGATGGGCGTCGATTCCATCCTGCGCGATTTCGGCGCTGCGCCCGCGCAGGCGATGATTGTCGGAGATTCTGAAGTCGATGTGCAGACCGCGCGCAATTCCGGCACCTGGGTTTGCGCCGTGACGTACGGTTTTGGCAGCCACCGCTTCACCGAGTATCCGCCGGACTTGCTCGTCGACAATTTGACCGAGCTGCTTCCTTACCTTTCCGGACCCCCCGTCCAAGCGCCGCGTTAGTTCGAGCCCATCAAGCCCTTGCCGGACAGTATTGCTTTTAAATCGATTTTTCCCTGTATTCCTTGCGTTATACTCTGCCAATTCTAACCAGGCGGGAGCCCCATGGCGATTCTCCCCGGCAGACGTCTAGGGCCATACGAAATTCTCTCCGCCATCGGTGCGGGTGGAATGGGCGAAGTGTACAGAGCCCGCGATACACGCCTCGATCGAATTGTCGCCATCAAAGTTCTTCCCACTCATCTTGCAGATCGTTCAGAGTTGCGTGAGCGTTTTGAGCGCGAAGCCCGCACGATCGCCAGTCTGAACCATCCGCACATCTGCACTCTCCACGACATCGGCCAACAAGATGGCATTGATTATCTGGTGATGGAGTATCTCGAAGGCGAGACGCTCGCGCAGCGTTTACAGAAAGGCGCGCTGCCGCTGGAGCAAGTGCTGCATTATTCCATCGAAATTGCCGACGCGCTCGACAAGGCCAACCGAAAAGGTATCACGCATCGCGATCTGAAGCCGGGCAACATCATGCTGACCAAGTCGGGGACGAAGCTGCTGGATTTCGGTTTGGCAAAGCTGAAACAGGAAGGCGCTCCAGCCATTCCGGATTCGCAGCTTCCGACGATGAAGAGCGCAATCACAGGAGAAGGAACGATCCTCGGCACGTTGCAATACATGGCGCCTGAGCAAGTCGAAGCCAAAGAAGTGGATGCTCGCACAGACATTTTCGCGTTTGGTGCCGTTGTCTACGAAATGGCCACCGGCAAGAAAGCATTTGAGGGCAAGACTTCTGCTAGCGTGATGGCCAAAATCCTTGAAGTTGATCCGCCGCCGATGACCTCGCTTCAACCGATGACACCCCCCGCGCTAGACCGCGTCGTCAAGAGATGTCTGGCGAAGGAGCCGGACAATCGGTGGCAGACAGCAAGCGATCTCAGTGAATCGTTGAAGTGGATTTCCGAGGGCGGCTCGCAAGCGCGCCTGAGTACCGCTGCCATCGTTCCAGCCCGGAAAAACTGGCGCAAAATGCTGGTATGGACCGCAGCAAGCCTAACTGCCTGCGCCATTGTCGGGCTTGCCGTG
>Ga0209380_10000516_pt1 | contig 27373 bp, 24 predicted proteins | sample HubBroMetageWFT6_FD_188347 | JGI IMG/M metagenome (GOLD analysis project Ga0209380, IMG submission 188347) | Warmed and freeze-thawed soil microbial communities from the Hubbard Brook experimental Forest, New Hampshire - Hubbard Brook CCASE Soil... | ecosystem: Environmental > Terrestrial >... | reverse complement strand
CGCAATGCGCCAGTAAAGTGTACATGCTGGTGCGGTCGGGTAGCCTTTCGGACACAATGTCGCGCTACCTGATTCAACGCATCGAAGAAAATCCCGCGATTGAATTGCACTACCGCACCGAAATTGTGGGACTCGATGGCGATGCGCAACTGGAGAGCGTAACCTGGCGGGACAACGACTCCGGCGAGACTTCAACTCACGACATCCGGCACGTGTTCATCATGGCCGGAGCGTCTCCGCGGACAGACTGGTTGCTGGGATGCGTCGCTCTCGACAGCAAGGGCTTCATTCTGACGGGACGCGATCTGGACTCTCTTACCGAGCAATATCATTGGCCGCTCCCGCGTGCGCCGCAAATGCTGGAGACCAGTCTGCCCGGGGTGTTCGCGGTGGGCGACGTTCGTGCCGGAAATGTGAAGCGCGTGGCTGCGGCTGTGGGTGAAGGATCGATCTCCATCTATCTGGTGCACCGGGCGCTGGCGGAGTTGTAGGGGAGAAACTTTTTGCCACGGATTTGCACGGATCCAGGATTTCCTTCTATGGCGACGCTTGCTGAGCAGCCTCTTTGGTCGCGTTATAATACAGGGATACTTAATCATTGAGATCGGCCTCTGTGGGCCCGGCGGCAATCTCTAGCCGAGCTTTGCTCGGCATGGACAGCCGAGGGCGGCCGTCCCCACGTGCTCGGTTCAAGCTGATGGCAGAAAGCTAACAGCCAAGAGCTGCTTTCATGGACTTCAAACTCGTATCCGATTACAAACCGCAGGGAGATCAAGGCCGCGCGATTGAGTCGCTGCTGCGCGGGGTGTACGACCGCGAGCAGCATCAGGTTTTGCTGGGCGTTACCGGCTCGGGCAAGACTTACACCATGGCGAAGGTGATCGAGGCGGTGAACCGTCCGGCGCTGGTGATGGCGCATAACAAAACTCTCGCGGCGCAGCTTTATCACGAGTTCAAGAATTTCTTTCCGCATAATGCAGTCGAGTATTTTGTTTCCTATTACGACTACTATCAGCCCGAGGCTTACGTTCCCGCCGCCGACCTTTTTATTGAAAAGGAAGCGACCATCAACGATGAACTCGACAAGCTGCGGCTTTCGGCGACCAAGTCTCTGTTTGAGCGGCGCGACGCGCTGATTGTGGCTTCAGTGAGCTGCATCTACGGCCTGGGATCTCCCGAGGCTTACTACGGCATGATGCTGTTTCTGGAAAAAGGCCAGAAGATCACGCGCGAAGACATCACTCACAAACTGGTCGACATACTTTACGAGCGCACCAACGGCGAGTTCAAGCGTGGGACGTTCCGCGTTCGGGGCGACGTGATCGAGGTCTTCCCTACCTACGACGACATGGCTTATCGCATCGAGTTGTGGGGAGATCAGGTGGAGTCGCTGGCACAGATCGATCCACTATTCGGCACGGTAAAGCAGAAATATATGCGGCTGCCGATTTATCCCAAGACGCATTACGTGATGAAGGACGAGACACGCGCGTCGGCGGTGGAGTCGATCAAGAAAGAACTGGCGTGGTGGGAAGTGGAACTGGAAAAGCAGGGCCGCGTCGTTGAGTCGCAACGCGTTCATCAGCGGGTGAAGTTCGATCTGGAAATGATCAAGGTGATGGGCTACTGCCACGGCATCGAGAATTATTCGCGGCATTTTACGGGACGGATGCCGGGCGAGCCTCCGCCCACGCTGCTGGATTATTTTCCGCGCGATTATCTGATGTTCATCGACGAGTCGCACCAGACCGTGCCACAGCTGCGCGGCATGTATGCCGGCGACCGTTCGCGCAAGGAGACGCTGGTGGAGTATGGCTTCCGGCTGCCTTCGGCGCTGGATAACCGTCCGCTGACGTTTGAGGAATTCGAGCACCGGACAAACCAGCTCGTTTATGTTTCCGCGACGCCGGGACCGTATGAGCTGACCAAGTCGGCGGGCGTGGTGGTGGAGCAGATTATCCGGCCGACGGGGTTGATCGATCCTGAAGTCGAAGTGCGTCCGGTGAAAGGGCAGATCGACGACCTGCTGCATGAGATTCGGGCGCGCGTAGAAAAGGGTGAGCGGGTGCTGGTGACCACGCTGACCAAGCGCATGTCGGAAGACCTGGCCGAGTATTACGCGGAAGTGGGTGTCAAATGCCGCTACATGCATTCGGAGATTGAGACCCTGGAGCGGGTGAAGATTCTCCGCGATCTGCGCAAAGGCGAATTCGATGTATTGATCGGCATCAATCTGCTGCGCGAGGGGCTGGACTTGCCGGAAGTTTCGCTGGTGGCGATTCTCGATGCCGATAAAGAAGGCTTTCTGCGGTCGCAGGGATCTTTAATTCAGACAATTGGGCGCTGCGCGCGACATCTGAACGGGCGCGCGATTCTGTATGCCGACCGCATGACCGATTCAATGAAGCGCGCGATGGATGAAACCTCGCGCCGTCGGACGATTCAGACCGCATACAACGAGGAGAACGGAATCACGCCGGAATCGATTGTGCGTCCGCTGGATATGACGCTGGCGGGAATCGTCGCCGCCGACTATACCGACCTGACCGGCGGAGAAGCCGAGGGCATGCCGGAGTTCAAGTCGCAGCCCGAGTTGGACGCATATGTCGTCAAACTCGAAAGCGACATGCGCGAAGCGGCCAAGAGGTTCGAGTTCGAGAAGGCCGCGAAGTTGAGGGACACGATTAAGGAGTTGAAGACTAAGGAGTTCTTGTTTGCGTAGACGCGGCGACTTGCCACGACACGTTGGCCAGCACTACGAAGCTGCCTCGGCTTGGGCGAACTCTCTTGCACATTCCGGATGGCACAGCCGCTCATGCCCTGTGTGGCCGTTAGCGTAAACGGTGATTAGGTCATCGTGATCGCGCGTTTCGCCCCAAGCGATTTCCCTTAGCGCCCTCCGGAGCTGTTCTCTCCTCGGCAACTGGCTGCTGTGTTTCAAAAAGATCAGACCGTAAAAGAATGACAACGTGCCTCTTCGTAGCGGATGGTTGCGGTAATAGTCGACAAAGTCCTTGTTGGCAGTGACGATTAGGCATTTTGCGTGTACGGCCTTATCGATGACGCGAAGATCGTGCGTGCCTGTCACGCCAAGGTCTTTCGCCGTGTGGACATGCGCCTTCGCGCCAAAAATGGTCCTCAGTTCTGGCCCGAGTTGCTCATCGAGAAAAACTCTCTTCTTCATGGCTCAGATCCCGTCTGCCTCGGTATCAAACCCGTACCGGTGCCCATCTGGCTGCATAGCTACGGTATGAGGCATTGGTAGTTTGGTCCGTTCGCGGACTTGTTGGTTTACCCAGCGCATTGCTCGCTTGTTGAAGAACGACATCAACATCCAGCGAGCACCGCTCATCACGCCGCGCCAGAACTCAGCCTGGATGCTATCGGGATTCTTTTCGTGCTCTTCTACAAGTCGGGGAAGTATCTGCTCGATGGTCTGGATGGCTGGCTCCAGCGATACCGCATGAGAAAGCACCCGCACCATGAAGTTAGCGCGTGTCCGGTCGTCTCCTTTCGCGATCTCATCAAGGTCCCTGACTAAGGAACGGGGAGCGCGGAATGATACGACTATGCTGTCGGAATCCGATGTTTCCTTATTTGTCGCCCGAGGTGTCACTATGATGGCCTCCAGAGTTGTATACATTAAACAACAAACAATGGCAAGTGAAAACGCTCATTAAAGCTGCCCACGCGAGATCCCTTGCCCGGCTGAAACACGCCCTGCTTCGGGATGACGCATTTGTTCTCCTTTGTGCGCAGCGTGCATTACTGCTCATCTCCTCAGGTAATCGGTTGGCGATAAAACCGCAATCCACGCATGGTCCGTTGTAGAAATCACACTATTTTCGTGTCCACTCCCAACCGCCTCCGCAACGTAACCGTGACGCTCGAAGAAGACGTCGCTCGATGGGCTCGCATTGAGGCGGCCAAGCGGGATACCAGCGTTTCCCGGTTGCTGGGAGAATTACTGAAAGAGCGCATGGAAAAGCTTTCGGCTCAGAGGTCCGCCGCCGATGCGGTGGAGCGACTGGCGAGTTTCGGACAGCGGCATAAGCTGTCATTGCGCGGGCTCAAGGTCAAGGACCTGATCAATGAAGGACGCCGATGAGCCGATTTGTGGTGGATGCGTCGGTCGTTCTGACCTGGTGCTTTCCCGATGAAAACTCCGCCTTAGCCCAGCGAGTCGCGCAAATGTTCAGGAGAGGCCACTCGGCGATCGCCCCTTCGTTCTGGCCGCATGAAGTGCTCAACGCCTTGCTGGTCGGCGAAAAGCGCAAGAGAATTTCTGGCGGGCTGGTGCGGACGTTTCTTGCCGACCTCGTAGCGCTTCCAATCGAGTTGCAAGCCGCACTCGCCGAATCGGTATTTGAGCAGACCCAAATCCTGTGCCGCGAGCACGGCTTGACCGCTTACGATGCCGCTTATCTTGACCTTGCCAAGAGTAACGGTCTACCGCTGGCTACCTTGGATGAGAATCTAATCCGAGCATGCGCTAAGACGGGCGTAGAGCTAATGCGAGAATAGCTTTGCCTAGCGCCCGTAGGCCGCGCTGGCCGCCAACGGTTTGCGATGAAACATATAGCCGTCAAAGGTCTCGGAGCGGAAGTTCAGGTTGGGGGCGCTGAGCTTTTCGGTTTGGCTGAGGAAAAGGTATCCACCGGGTTCGAGGTAGAGATGCAGGCGCTCAAGCAGCGCCAGCCGCTGGGCACGGGAGAAATGCGGCAGGACGTCCATGCAGAAGATGCAATCGAAGCGTCCGATGTAGCCCGGGCGGGCCAGGTTCATGCAATTGAAAGTAACGAGACTGCGAAGGCGCGGCTTTACCAGCAGATGAGCGATGCTGGAAACATTCTGTGAGACGCCATCCTTGGTTTCTCTCCGGCTTTCGCCATCGACCCCGTTCTCCGCTTCGTTCTCAGTGCCATTCGGAGCAACCACCGGTGAACTGATCTTCGAGAAATAGTTGCGGATGGTAGCTGGCGGCAGGCCGTCAAGTGCCGACTGCCGATATACCCCGCGGTCAGCAGTTTCGATGTTGCGCGGCAGCAGATCGCTACCCACGATATGAATCGATAATCCTGCGCCAAGGTTCGTCGAGGCTGCATTGCTTGGCGCGCCATCGGCGATGCCGCCGTTGCGCGCGGCTTTCCCGTTTCCACTGCCATTCCCATTGCTCGAACCGTTCGCGCTATTCCCTGCACCGGCGCCGCTCTGGCTTAACCCGTCGCAGACCGCCATGGCGATAGAGTAGGTCTCTTCTCCGGTGGAACAGCCCGCGCTCCAGATGCGGAGCGCACTGGGACCGTCGGCGGACTTACGAGCGCAAAGCTGCGGCACCACCTGGCGCGTCAGTGCATTCAGCGCTCCGGGATGGCGGAAAAAGCCGCTGTTGGTGTTGACCAGCCCATCGAGCAAAGACGTCAGGAAGGAAGGATCTAAATCGGACGAGCGCAGACGCTCCAGCAATGTGGCCGATGATCCCAGGCTCTGGGTCTCGAGGCAGTCAGCCACGTGCGCGGCCAGGGCGCTGTTGGGACAATCCAGGACGATTCCGGTTTGGCGCTCGACCAGCAGGCGCAATTCCGAGAGTTCGTGTTCGAGGATGGTGCTGGTCGCTATTAGCCTATGCATAGAGTCTTTCCCCAAGGGGGATTCGGGTTCTCAGTTCTCAGTTTCCCGCTTTGCTTAAGCGCCCGCTGCGGCGGCTGTCCGGTATTTGCCGGAATCCCGTTCTACCTGCTGGGCGACTACGTTCATTTCCTTTTCGAGCGACGAAAAACGCTGCATCACCTCGTGGATGCGCAGAGTCATATTGCGAATGGTTTCTATCTGTGCGCGAGCCTGAGCTGAGAGACTGCCGGGCTCGATCAGCAACAAGTCGGAATTCCCCAGAAGCGAGGTCAAGGCGTTGTTCAGACTGTGGCGCATCTCCAGCATGTAGCGGCCGAGCATGGCCTGGCGTTCGAGAGTGGCGCAAGCCTCTTCGGCGGCGCGGGCGCGAGCCTCGGCAGCGGCGCGGAGCACGGCTTCGCTTGCAGACGGGATTAGAACGTCGAGCCAGCTTTCATCGCAGCGCAGCACGGTGGTCCGCGGCCACCGCTCGCGCACCAGTTGCGCAGTCGACGCTTCCTGACAAATGCAGAATAGCGGTTGCTGGGTCGCGTGAAGAGGTTCCAGAATCACGGAAAGCAGTTCGCGGCGCAGCGGGCCCACGATGGCAACGGAGAAGTTATCGACAGAGCGTGGCCAGAGATCACCGCTGAGCATGGTGAAGGTGGGCACATGGCGTTCCACCTGCCAGCGCGCGGTGATGCTTCGGGAAAACTCCACATCGTCGGAAATTATGAGTACGGTTGCTTGATCCACCTGCAAGTTTCCTCTTCATGGCGTCCCGCGAGTTTCGCGGGAGCCGTTATGTTTCCAATCTTCTGCGCCACGGTGTTCCTCGGCGTTGAGATCGCGTGAACCTTAGTTACTTCTTGCCGGGTTGCGAATCCGCATCCGGATTCCATTCCTGCGGTGCGGCAGAAATCTCGAATTCAGGGACCTCCGCCTTGGCGCCAGCAACTTTAACTTTTGGTGCTGCGGACCCGGGGGATGCAGCTTTCGGCGCGGACGTGCCTTTCGAACCACCTGCACCCGCCGCGGCGGCCGCGGCTCGCGGCGGGGCGTTCGCCGGTGCAGCTGCGACAGCTTTCTCGTTGTTCTTGCCGGCAGTGTTCTCCCCGACAGCGTTTTCCCCGGCAGCGGACCCGCGACCCAATGCTGCTTCGACGGAGGCGCGCAGGTCGACGAGCATGCGCAGGGGCTGGCCGGAAGAATACTCGGCCTGGAACATGACCTTCCATGACTGGCAGATCATACGCAGACGAATGATTGGCTCCTGCTCCGAGAATTGCGCGCGCCGGCAGTCGATGGTTTCCACGCCTTTTTCTTCCAGCTCGGTTAGACCGTCGAGAATGCTGTTCAGATCGGCGAGCATCAAGCGGAAGAAAACGCGCCGCATGAGATATCCGAAGCGGGTAAACGCCACCAGCGCGATGGGCAGGTAGAAAAGATCGCCAGCCTGGATCTTGGCCTTTCGTCCCTGCTCGAGGATGCCGCCGTGCAGCAATTCATCGAGCGAGCGGCACTTGCGCGCGGAATCGAGAATGCGATCGAGAGCATTCAACCATACCGGCAGCTTGAGGTCCACTTCACCGAGTACAGGCTCCAAACCCTGAGCAACGTAGCCGATGTCAGCTCGACTGTCATCAAGATCGGTTGGCGCGCTCTGGCTAAAGTGCTGCACCAGCAGAAAGTCAATCTTGTCGCGCACGGAATCGGTTCGTGTAGTTTTGGCCAAAAGATGCTTCAATAGCGCGGCCAGCCCTTCGGGATCAACCAGCGAACTGGTCTGCAGAAACTGGCGCAACTGGTGAACCTGGATTTTCTCATCCATAAGGTTCAGCCACTGCTGCGCTTGTTCCACGGACTCGCGCCCTGGTGTGTCGGCAGCGACCTCAAGGTCGGAGCAGGTGGGTATATCGATGACGAACTCGCGCGCCAGTTCGGCATAGATGGGATGGAGCCGGCGGGCATTCGCCCAAATGGCCGCGAGATCTGGAGCGGCGTCCGGAGCTGCGGAAGGTGACGACGAAGGTTGCGATGGAGTCATGGCTTCACGATCCAGTTAGGGACTTCGGTGACAAAGCGGGCTGCCACAATGGTTTTGCCGGGGTGGTATTGCACGGCGACCACGGAGGCTTCGGTATCGAGCGAACCATCGGAGTTGCGCAAGCGCAGGATGTCGGCGAACTCCAACGGGGTAGTGCAGGCAAAGAGTACTTCGCGCGAGGTGCCGAATTCGATGACGGTATTTTCCCGCACGCCGGCGCCAGTTGGCTGGTCGCCCGTATCGATGCGGGTTGGGGTGGGGTGGTTCGCGTGAATTCGACGTGTGAACTGAACGGGAATCCGGACCGGAGTCGCCTCCGGGAAAAAGCGGGCCAGTTCGGCGACCGTGGCGGTTTGCGCCGTCCGCGATAGAGCTGTGGCTGGTTGCGCCAAGCGATGTTGACCCTTTCCCGGCTTGTCGTACTGCGAAAAACTTCGCCCACTTTGAAAATGCGGTTGGGCTCCCCCTCTTCCCGGTTAGAAAGAGGATTGGGGAGCCAGAACACGCGGTTACGGCAGAAAGAGGAGCACGACCGGGACCACAGTGCGGAACGGAAGGATTAGCACTCAGGCGCCAGCTTTTTCAGTAGGTTAGCGGGCGGACGAATGAGGTACGGAGCGCATTCAGGAGAAGACCATCTCAGTCTGAGACGCAAGTCTCAACTGGGCGCTGATCTCCATTTGACGAAACTGCATCGAACACTGCGGCACGAAGGACCCCATGACCCACACTCAGCGATCTGTTATGCTCACACTCCACGAAAATCCACAGTGGGTGTCGGTCGAGCGCATTCGCCTGTTCGTGGCGCTCGTTGAGCTGTCAGGGACACGCTTTGTGAATCCTCTCTGTGGCGGCCATCTTCGTCCAGATTAAAGTCGACACAAATTCCGCGAAGCCTATGCTTCGCGAGAAAAGCTTGGGGACTATCAATGAGAAGAACACTGAAGTTAGGCTGGTGGAGCGCTGCGCTCGCAATCGCGCTCTCGACCATTATTCTGCCTCTATTATCATCCGCTCAGGATCAAGATCAGGACGATCCGCCCAGCCGCGTCGCTCGCCTGGGTTACCTGCAAGGCTCGGTTTCTTTCCAACCGGCCGGTGAAACCGATTGGGTTGGAGCTGTTCCCAACCGTCCCATGACTACCGGCGATCAGCTTTGGACGGACGAGAACTCCCGTGCCGAAGTGCAACTGGGGTCGGCTGTGATCCGCCTCGCGCCTCTTACCGGCTTCTCTTTCCTCGATCTGGATGACAACACGATTCAGATTCAGCTCACCTCTGGAGCCGTCAACATTACGGTGCGCAGGCTCGGGGAGGATGATGACTTTGAAGTCGACACGCCGAACCAGGCGCTTACCGTGGTTCAGCCCGGACACTATCGCGTGGAGGCGAGCGCGGACGGAAGCTACACGGTGGTCAGCGTCCGTGAAGGCGCGGGCGAGGCCACGGGCAACGGTGAGACCTATTCCTTGCGTGGTGGGCAAAGAGCCACCTTCAGCGGCACCGATTCGCTATACGTCGACGTGGAGCAAATTTACGCTCCCGATGACTTCGACACTTGGTCCGACGGCCGCGATCATCGCTATGACTATTCGCGTTCGGCCCAGTATTTGTCGCACGATGTCGTCGGCTATGACGATCTCGACGACTACGGCGACTGGCGCGACGATCCTAGCTATGGTCATGTCTGGTTTCCCAATCGGGTTGACGTCGGCTGGGCGCCGTATCACGAAGGCCATTGGGATTGGATATCTCCCTGGGGATGGACGTGGGTCGATGATTCCTCGTGGGGCTATGCTCCCTTCCACTACGGACGCTGGGTAAGCGTTGGCGGACGCTGGGGTTGGGTAGCCGGGCCGGTGGCGGTGCAGGCGGTATATGCGCCCGCGCTGGTGGTCTTCATCGGCGGAGGCCCCGGCGGTTTCGGCGGCAATGTGGGATGGTTTCCGCTGGGTCCACGGGAAGTTTATGTGCCGTCGTATCACGTAAGCGAGGCTTATGTGACGCGGGTCAACATCAGCAACACAACCGTAACCAACGTTACGATCACAAACGTCTACAACACAACCATCATCCATAACACCACGAATATTACGAATATCACCTATGCCAACCGGAGCGTTCAGGGTGCGGTGATGGTGGTTCCCCAGCACGCGTTTGTGAGTGCGCAACCCGTGGCGAAAGTGGGAGTCACGGTGAGCGCGCAGCAAATTGCGGCTGCGCCGCTGAGTGGACGCGTCGCCGTAGCTCCAACCCGCGAGAGCGTTCTGGGCGCGAAGGCTGCTACTGCGGGCCGCGTGGCTGCGCCTCCAGCCGCCGTCGCGAACCGGCAAGTGGTTGCCAAGAAGACGCCGCCTCCGCCCCCAGTGCCTTTTGTCAAACAGCAGCAGGCTCTGGCAGCGCATCCCGGACAGCCGCTGGTAAAGAGCGAAGTGCAGACGCTGCGTCCGGCAGCCAGCGCGGCAGCGCGGCCGATGGTGAAGGTGGCGCCTCCGGCGAAACCGGCGACACCGAATGTAGGCCATCCGGCTCCGACCAATGCGGCGCGGCCCAGCCAGCCCGCACCACCTGCGAACCAACCCATGAACCGGCCGGCAAACCCGCCTCCAGCGAATGCACGTCCAGCGGCAGCCGCTCCGGCGCAGCCGAGTCGTGCGCCCGCGGCGCAACCCAACAATCGTCCGGAGACGCAGCCGAGTCGTTCTCAGCCTCAACCTCAAACTCAACCACGCGCGAACCAGCCTGAGACGAATCGTCCGGCGCCAAACCATCCGCCGGCGGCGGAACCGAACAGCCGTCCAGAACCGGCTCGCCCGGAGGCGACGCGTCCCGCACCGGCCCCGCGGCCGCAAACGCCACCCGCGACCGAGCGTCCGGAACAGCGCACGCCTGCTCCAGCGGCCAAGCCAGCGCCGCCTCCGCAAAAGCCGCCAGCCAAGGCGCAAACGCCGGAGCAGAAGAAAAAGGAAGAAGAGGAGAAGAAGAAGGAGCCGAAGCCCAACGGCGAGTAGAAAATCGCACTGCCGAGTGCGATGCAACCGGCCAGGCACCCTGAATGTTTCAGGGTGCTTTTTTTTGCGAAGATCGGAACTTATTGCAGCGTGTGGCTCGACGACCCTGACCCGGAGCCCGGGTTGCCGCTGATGTTGTAGCGCTTGAGTTTGCGGTAGAGCGTGGCGCGGCTGATACCCAGCATGCGTCCGGCGAGGGCTTTGTCGCCTTTGACTTGCTCAAATACGCGCTGGATGGTGGCACGTTCGATGTCTTCCAAATCGGTAGTTGAGAGCGGACTCGATGCGGTGCCGCCCGCGCTTGATTCGGTCGCGGCGGCGAGATCAGAAACCAGTTCTGGCGCGGAGTCTGATGCCGCCGAACGAGACCCGGCCGCATTCAAGCCGGCGATCGATAACGGCAGGTCGCTAAGGTCGATCAGGGTGCCGTTGCCGAGTGCGACGGCGCGCTCCACGCAGTTCTCCAGTTCGCGAACGTTGCCCGGCCATTCGTAATTCATGAGGGCTTTCATAGCAGTGCTCGAGACGCGCAGGTCCGCGCCGGGAGCATAACGTTCGCAAAACCAATTCACCAGCATGGGGATATCGCTGCGACGCTCGCGCAGCGCGGGAACGTGCACCGTGACGACGTTGAGGCGAAAGTAAAGATCTTTGCGGAAGGTTCCGGCCTTGTAGGCAGCTTCAAGATCGCGGTTGGTGGCCGCGATGATGCGCACGTCCACTTTGACCCGCTGGTTGCTGCCCACGGGACGCACTTCTTTTTCCTGCAGCACGCGCAACAGCTTGGCCTGCAACTCCAGCGGCAATTCGCCGATTTCATCCAGGAAGACCGAGCCGGTGTCAGCCGATTGAAAGAGTCCCTGCTTCGATTTCAATGCACCGGTGAAGGCTCCTTTTTCGTAGCCGAACAGTTCGCTCTCAATCAGCGTGGGCACGAGCGAGCCGCAATCGACGGCGACAAAGGGACGGTTGGCGAACGCTCCGCGAAAATGAATGGCGCGGGCGACCAGTTCTTTGCCGGTTCCACTTTCGCCGGAGATAAGCACCGCAGTGCGCGTGTCTTTCAACCGCGAAGCAACGCGCAGCACTTCCTGAATCTTGGCGGAGGAGCCGATGATGCCGTGTACGGCAGTCTCCGAATCCATACGCTGGCGGAGAAATTCGTTCTCTTCCACCAGGCGAACTTTTTCAGCCATGCGGCGCAGAAACAGCCGGAGTTCTTCGAGCGGAGAAAACGGCTTGGTGATGTAGTCGTAAGCGCCGAGCCGCATGGCCTGCACCGCCGTTTCGATCGATCCATGCCCGGTCATGAGCGCGACTTCGGTGCGCGGCAAAAGTTTCTTCACTTTCTCCAGGAACTCGAGACCCGACATGTGCGGCATGACCATGTCGCTTAGGATCATGTGCACCGGTTGCTCTTCGAGCAGCGCCAGGGCGGATTCCCCGCTCTCGGCCTCGAGGCAGATGAAACCCAGGGCTTCGCCAACAGTGATGCAGAGCCTGCGGATGGTCTGCTCGTCGTCAACGATCAAGAGACGAACGCGAAGATCCTCACGACTTATGCCGGACTTGTTCGACGTGGCGCTCACGCTCACCTGGCCTTCCCCATAGTTTTTTCAACCGCGGAAATGAGATCCTGCACACGGAAGGGCTTCTCAAGATATAGAGCGCCGATCCTCCGCAGAGTGCTGACGGTTTCTTCGTTGGCGTAGTCGCCGGTAATAATGACGACTTTGTCGATCAGGTCGGGGCGATGGGCGGAAATCCAGGAATGGACCTGGGCGCCATCGACGCCGCCGGGCGTGCGCATGTCAGAGACCACACCCAGAAATTGACCTTTCTCCAGCAGGCGCAGAGCGTCGGCACCGGACTCGATACAGACGACCTCGTAGCCGTTGCGCTCGAGCGTGGCGCTGACCAGGGCCATGATCGAAGGCTCGTCTTCGATAAGCAGTACCGGCAATGTAGTTGGACGGATGGCAGGACTTGTCATTTTTGTATCACTCCTGCGGCCACACTCAGAGAAGCGATGTGGGGCGCTGCGGGAAAGCGGACGATGAAGGTGGCTCCCTCTCCGTCGATGTTGTTGTGGCAGAGAATCTCTCCTCCATGCTCCTTCACGATGCCGTAGCAGATGCTCAGGCCGAGGCCGGTTCCCTTGCCGATTTCCTTGGTAGTAAAGAAAGGATCGAAAATGCGATCGGGGTGGGAGATGCCATTACCGTTGTCGCGGAAAGAAACCTCGACGGCATCGCCAACTTTGGTGGTCATGATCTCGATGCGGGCGGGACGGCCGACCTCGTGGACGGCGTCGTAGGCATTGTTCAGGATGTTCAGGAAAACCTGCTGCAGCTGATGGGCGTCGCCGATAATATCAGGCAGGCCCTCGTCAAGATGCTCGATGACATCGATGCCGTGGCTGTTGAAGTCATAGGAACGCAGCTGGATGGTGCGCCGAAGAATGAGGTTGACCTGCACGGCGTTGCGCTGCGGAGGCATCTGGCGGGCGAAGCTGAGCAGGTTCTGCACGATCTGCTTGGTGCGCTGCGCTTCCTGCAGAATCACGCGCAGATCTTTGCGCGCGCTCTCCGGAATCTCCGGATTCTCCATGAGCAGATCGGCGAAGCCGAGGATTGCGGTCAAGGGATTATTTACTTCGTGGGCCACGCCGGAGACGAGTTGGCCGACCGCGGCCATTTTCTCGGCATGCACCAGTTTCCCGCGCAGGTCGGCGGAGTCGGTAATGTCGGTCATGACCACGACGATGCTATTGATGTAGCCCTGCTCGTCGCGCATGGGGCTGAGGTTCACGGAAAACTGGCCGGCCTGCCCGTTGCCGCGCATGATCTGCAGTTCCAGGTTATCGACTTGGCCTCCGCGCAGAATGGCATCGAGCGCATCCGATAGGGCACGGACGTAGCCGGGTGCAGCCAACTCGACCAGAGGCCGCCCCAGAAGTTCGCGCTGCTCGAACCCGGCTTCATGCCAGCGGCGGTTGGCATAGCTGATAAGGCCGGCGGTGTCAGCCACCAGAATGAGGCTCTGAGTGTTGCTGAGAATCTTGCCGGAGAAATCGCGCTCCCGCTGCAATTCCGATTGATAGGTGTGCACGCCGGTAACGTCCAGCATCAGCCCGCGGATCTGCAACAGGCGCCCAAGATTGTCGTACATGCCGAAAGCATTGATGAGAACGTAAATCGGCGAACCATTCTTGCGGCGAAGCTTGGCTTCAAAGTTACGCAGATGACCATCTTTTTCCATGGCCTCCGCGTGGCGGTCGCGCTCGCCGGGTGAAAAATAGATTTGGGTGGGGATGTCGACCTGGAGAAGTTCTTCGCGGCTGGAGTAACCCAGCATCGCCACCAGAGCGTCGTTGACTTCGACAAAGCGGCCTTCGGGCGTGCTGAAGAACAGTCCCTCCTGAATGTTGTCGAATAGTTCGCGGTAACGGCGCTCGGCCTCGCGGCGGTCGGTGATGTCCTTGAGCACGTGAATGGTTTGCAGACTTTCGCTGGATGCGCCATGCACTCGCGAAGTTGAAACCAGATAGGTGCGGTCGAGCGCGGGATGGACAAACTCGTCGCTGTCTTCGCCGACGGAACGGCAAAAGGGGCAGGAATAAAGTGCGGCTTCGTTGGTCAGCGCGAGGAGCGCTCGCATGTTGACACCGATCAATTCGCTGGGCGCGACTCCAATCATGTTGGCCAGCGACCGGTTTACGCGCAGAACCTTATCGGTCTCATCGTGCACCACGATGAAGTCCGTGATGGCGTCAAAGATTTCCAGCCAATGGCGGTTCGCCTGTTCGATGCGCGTGAACAAGCGCGCATTTTCCAGCGCCATCGCCGCGTGGCCGGCAATGGCCTCGAGCAGATCGCGGTCCTCCTGCGTGAGGGGGCGGGTACGTCCGGAGAGGCAGAGCAGTCCGGCGAATTCTCCGTGAGAACCGGGAAGACGCACTACCACCAAATCGTTCCAGGCCAGACTTGATGCCAGCGCCGAACCGAGCAGTTCAGCGGCAGAGCCGGAGACGATTGGCTCTGCCCGCTTCGCGGCCAGCTCAGAGACAGCGTGTGCAAATCTCTGCTGCAACATGTGGTCGTCGGCGCGTGCCGGATTCGTGCCGGCGCGAGACGCGGCGTGGTGGTCGTGTGCGTCGCTATGCGCGGCCGGGTTGGCCGCCGGCGGCTGGGGGTGCAACACGATCGTCTGGAATCGTGCGTCTTGAAACACAGCGACCGCACCCGCGGCGGCTCCTGCCAGTTCGACGGCCCGCTCGACGAATTTGCGGGCGAAATCGGGCAGGTGGAGCAGACCGTCGATCTCCCGCGCCAGTTGCGTGAGCGCATCGGAGCGGCGGCGATGTTGCTCCGATTGGTGCAGGTTATGCGCAACTTCCAGTGCAAGGGAAACCTGTGCGGCGAGCGCACGGGCGCGGCGAATATCCTCTTGCGAGATGCCCGCGTTGTCGAGGCGATCAAGCACGCCAAACATTCCGATGATCCGTCCATCGGCGCCCAATAGCGGAACCGCCAGCAGTTGCCGGGCGTGGTATTGAACGATAGCGTCGAGGTTAACCCCTGGTACCTGCCTCAGGTCGTCGGACCAGAAGACCTCTTTTGCACGCAGAGCGCGCGTGGTAACTCCCTCTGGGTAAACGGTGTCGACGCGCCGCGGTTCGCCGCGCTCGACCGCGTAGCGAACCCGGAACTGTTCATCTTCAAGCAAGGCGATGAAGCACCGGCCGAAGCCGAGAAAATCGGCGGCGCGCACCACGGAAGCCTGCAGAAAATGTTCGAGGTTACCGCTGGAGCTGAGTTCGGAAGAAATCTCGAGCAACTGGTGCAATTCGCGCGCCTGGCCCTGCGCGGTAGCGCAGAGTTCGGCGTGAGCCACGGCAACCGCGCCGAAGCCGGCGATCGACGATACCAGCGACTTCTCCTCGGCGGTAAATGGTGCATCGTGGCGAGGGTAGACAAGGATCGCTCCCTGCGTGCGAGACGTGCGGAACGGCGCGGCAATCAGAGTTCCGGAAGAAACCAGGCTGCCGAGCGAGTGCTGATCGCTGCTGATGGAGATGGTAATCGCCTCTCCGGAAGCGACGGCACGCTGCGCCAGATCGGCGGCGAAGCGAATTGTCTGCCGGTCGTGCCCTGCCCGGAAGGAATTGGCAAGCTGAGGAGTGTCCGCGGATACGGCTCGCAATTCGAAGGGCCCGTCGCGGCGTAGAAGAACCGACACAAGGTGGGTACGCAAAAGCACCCGGAGACGATCGGCGAGCGCCTCGATGACGGCGGCCACGTCCGGCGTTCCGTGCAAAGCATTTGCAACTTCAGCCAGGATTTCAGTCCGGCGATGCTCCTCGCGCGAGGCTTCGCCGAGCCGGGTGGCTTCAAGCAAACTGCCGAGTTGTCCCGCGAGGATCGTCGCCTTGGCGGCGAGGTCATCATTAAAAAATTCTTCTTCGGAATCATGCAAAAACGTTACCGCGCCGATGACTTCATCGAAGACCACCAGGGGAGCGGCCATCAGGGAGCGGGGTTCAAACGGTTGCAGTACTGGTAGAACCGCGGACAACACCTGATGGTTGGCGATGACGGTGCGGCGGCGGCGAACCGCTTCGGCCGTTACCGCGCTTTGTTGCGGCAGCAGACGGATGCCGGCGAAGCGGCCGGCCAGCTTGCCATCGGCTTGCTCCCCGATGAGTTCGTCGCCCGCGTGGCGCCGCCAGAAATAAACGCCGCTGACTTGAAAAAATTCCCGCGTGGCGCGGCAAAAGAGCTGAATGAGCGACGTAGAATCGGGGCGCTCCGCGGCCTTGGCGGCGATCCGCAGGAGGAGGTTTTGAAAAGCATCCTCGGAGCCAGTCAGGGCGCGGCCTTCCGAGGACGGCGTCGAATTGCCTCCAATTATGCTCAGAGCGACACCACTCCCCGAACAGGGATTTTTGAGAGTCCCATAAGTGATTGAATCTAAATGAAAAATATCCTGCCATCTCAATTTGAGTCAAGAGAAATGGGCTGGCGGGGTGCCTTAGTGTGAAATCCCGAGAAAATTGGGATTGGCGATCTCATCGTGAGAATCGTTGAGGAGGAGGCCGACAAATGAGACGGAGCTAATCTCGGATTCGGACCGGGGAGCGACCCCTATAGTCATGTTAAGTCATTGCTCATCATATATATGGACACGGTTACCTTGGTTTTCCGAAAGGCTGACGCATGGCCCCGGTGTTGCTCGATGGGCATTACCGGAACTATGCCAAGGAGGAACTGTGTCTGTGCGGAAGACAGCGGTGCTGTTGGCGGTCATGGCTGTGGGGGTAGGTAGTGGGGTGGTGGGGCTTCAAGGACAGGACGCACCAAACGAAGTTACTCGACGAGCTAAGAGCAAGGTAGAGCCCGTGTATCCGGAACTGGCTCGAAAGATGAATATCACCGGCGTGGTGAAGGTGCAGGTAGTAGTAGCGGCCAACGGCACGGTGAAGGAAGCCAAGGTAGTGGGCGGGCATCCCTTGCTGGCCAATGCCGCGCTGGATGCGGTGAAGAAGTGGCGCTTTGAGCCGGCCCCGGGGGAAAGTTCCGGTGTGGTGGATTTCAAGTTCGAACCTCATCAGTAGAGGCAAAGGGCAAAGAGGCGGGCCGGGAGGAAACGGCATGACGATTGGCAAGAAGCTTTACGTGAATTTCGGAATCATCCTCACCATGGTCGTGGTGCTGTTCCTGGTAAACCTGCTGGCAGTACGCCGGGAACACGAGGCCAAGGCCGCCGCCGCTGCCTCTCTCAAGCTGGAGGATGCCACCAACGAAGTGCGCTTCCAGATGATGCAAAACCGCCTCTACCTCAGCAACTACCTGTTGAGCGGCGATACCCGGGAAGTCGACCGGATGAATGACGGCCTGCGCACCCTGACGGATAAGCTGGAACTCGGCCAGTCGCTGGCCAACTCCGAGCAGGAGCGGTCTGCGCTCACCAAGGTCGAACAACTGGAGCAAGCCTGGGGAAAAGAGTTTGCCCAGCCGCTCATCGACAAGCGCAAGGACGTGGATTCGGGCAATGCCACCGTCGCCGAACTGCAGATTTACTACCTTCAGAAAGACGCTTCCTCCTGGGTGAAGAACTCAACCGATGCTCTCGATGTGGCCGACGGTGAAAACCGCAAGCTGGTCGAGGCCGGGCACAAATCAGATGAGACGGCCAGCACCTACACAATTCTGTTCTCCGTGATCAGCACGCTGGTTGCGCTGGGTCTGGGTTTGGTGGTTGCCTTCACCACCGCCAAGTCGATCACCGAACCGCTGATCAACCTGATGCAGGTTTCGCGGCAAATCGGTGAGACCGGCGACCTGGAACACAGCATCGACGTGAAACGCGAAGATGAGATCGGAGAACTGGCCCGCACCTTCGCCAAGATGGTCAACTATCTCAAAGAAATGGCGGGCGTCTCCGAAGCGATCGCGGGCGGAGACCTTATGGTGCAGGTCAAGCCGCGCTCCCCGCACGACACTCTGGGCAATGCTTTCGCGAAGATGGTGGACGGCCTGGGCCGGCTGGTGCGCAGCGTGCGCGACGCCTCGGCGCAAGTGGCCAGCGCCTCCGGGCAGGTGGCAAATGCCTCCGACGACTCGGCGAAAGTTGGATTGCAAGCTTCTTCTGCCATCGACGAGGTCACCAGCACCATGCACGAGATGAGCGTCAACGTGCAGAACATGGTAAAGAGCACGCAGCTGCAGGCTTCGAGCGTAAGCGAAACCTCGGCCTCCATCGACCAGATGGTGGCTTCCATCCAGCGCGTGGCCGATACCGCCAAAGTGCTGCTCGATATCTCGAACCGCTCGCGGGAAGAGGTTCACAGCGGCATCGCCACCATGGAAAAAGCCACGGACGGGCTGAACCGCATCAATTCGACAATCACCAGCTCGGGAGAAATCATTGGAGCGCTCGGGCAGCGCGCCGATGACATTGGAAAGATCATCGAAGTTATCGACGATCTGGCGGAACAGACCAACCTGCTGGCTTTGAACGCGGCCATTGAAGCGGCGCGCGCCGGCGAGCACGGACTGGGCTTCGCGGTAGTAGCCGATGAAGTCCGCAAGCTGGCGGAAAAGTCCGCGCAATCGACCAAGGAAATTTCCGAACTGATTCAGAGCATTCAGAAGGAAGCGCGCAAAGCCGTGGAAAATATGGACCGCTCCACCGGCATCGTGAACGAAGGCCTGGATCTGGGCGGCGAACTCAATTCGGCGCTGCGCAAGATTTCGAACGTGGTCACCGAAGTCTACAAGTTCGCGCAGGAGATCGGCGCGGCCACCAACGAACAATCGCACGGCTCCTCGCAGATCGCTCGCGCCACCACCCGTCTGAACGAGATCACCCACGAAATCAACTCGGCCGTGGAGGAGCAGGCCTCCGGAGCGCAGGCCGTGGTCAAAGCCATGGAGCGCATGCGCGAACTGGTGCAGCAGTCGACCTCGGGCTCGACCGAGCTGGCAGCGTCGGCGGAACAGATGTCAAAGATGTCGCGCGGCTTGCTGGAATTCATGGACCGCTTCACGCTGGAAGAGAGTACGCGACAAACGTCCGACGAGAAAGCGCATGCCGCCCGCCGGGCAGCGGCGGCGTCGCGCTACTAGGAGAGCGAGATCGACCGAGCATGACCGACCAAGCATGAATCGCGAACTCCATATCGTGGGCTTCCGGGTAGGGCGAGAAACCTATGGCGTGCCCATCACCTCGCTGCACGAAATCGTGCGCGTGCCGGAAATCACCGCCGTCCCGGACGCGCCCGATTATCTGGAGGGCGTGATCAACCTGCGGGGCAAGATCGTCTCAGTGATGGATCTGCGCAAGCGCTTCGGGGATCAACAGGCATCGCTGAAAAGGCAGAACCGGATTCTGGTGGTTGAGCACTCAGGCAAGCTGGCTGGACTGATCGTGGACTCGGCGACTGAAGTATTGAAGATTCCCAGCGAAGACGTTGAATCTCCACCCGCAGTATTCCAGGAGGGCGGACTGAACTGTGTCACGGGTTTGGGCAAGGTTCGCGGCCGCCTGATCGTGCTGCTCGATATGACCAAGTTATTGGCTCCGGCCTCCCTGCTGCAGGAGAGCAAGAGCGCGGAAAGCAAGACGGCGAAGCCGGAAGCGCGCGGAGCTGCCGCACGTTGAGTCTGGGCCGGAACTCGCCGGGAGAACGGGCAGTCGAAGCGGGACGCGGAGAACGAGAGAGAGCATGAGCACATTCGGGACGGCACCGGCTCCTGTATTGACGGAAGCGGAACTGCGGCTGTTGCAGGCGCTGGTGTATCAGGAGTGCGGCATGCACTTCGATGAGCGGCGCACACACTTCCTGCAGGATCGCCTGATGCGGCGGCTCAAGGAGTGCCGCGCCGATTCCTTCTACGCCTACTACCGGCTGCTGATCAGCCACGAAGGCAAGGCGGAGCTGGCAAAGCTGGTGGAGAACCTCACCGTCAACGAAACCAGCTTTTTCCGCCACAAGGCGCAGTTGGACCTGTTCCAGAAATATGTGCTGGAAGAAATGCTGAAGCAGAAGCAGGCGCACCGGGAATATTCGATTCGGGTGTGGAGCGCGGGCTGCTCCACTGGGCAGGAGGCTTACACGCTCGGCATGATGGCGGCCGACACGCTGGCCTATTACTACCTGCGCAATCCTCTGCCGGTGGAGATGGCTCTGCCCAAGCCGCTGATTCCACCGCCCTGGCGCGTGGAAATTCTGGCCAGCGACATCAGTTACTCGGTGCTGCGCACCGGTCAGGAAGGCGCTTACAGCGAGAACCAGATGGCGACCGTCGATTACAGCTTTCGCCTGCGCTACTTCGACAAAGTCGGCGAACGCTACGCGGTCAAGAAGGCGCTGAAGGAAATGGTGCACTTCGACTTTCACAATCTCAAGACGGAATATCTGCCGCAGCGCAACGACGTGATCTTCTGCCGCAATGTGATGATGTATTTCGACGAGGCGGAGCAGAAGCGGCTGATCGAGAAGTTTTACCGCTGCCTGAACCCCGGCGGCTATTTGTTCGTAGGCCATGCGGAAAGCTTGCTGGGACTCACCGAGAAGTTCCACATGGTGCACAAAGACAGCGGCACCGCCTACCAGCGGATTGAGGTGCGCGAGTGACCAATCCTCCCGATGATCGCGGGGCCGAGCTGCGGGAGCTGTTTTTTGAGACCTCGCAGGAACTGCTGCAGGCTCTGAACGAAGAGTCTCTGAAGCTGGAGAAGAATCCCGGCGATGAGGAGATCGTACGTTCGATCCGCCGCACCGTGCACACGCTCAAAGGCGACTCCGCGGCCTGCGGGCTGCGGGAGTTGAGCGAACTCGCACACCAGTTCGAAGATGCGCTGGCGCTGGAGAGCGCGGCGTGCCATGGGGCGCTGGCCGAAATCGCCTTTGCCGCTGCGGACGTCTTTGCGGGAATGCTCGCAGCCTACCACGGCGGAGGCGCTATGCCCGCCACCGAAGCCCTGCGGCAAAGAATCAACGAACTGACTGCGGCGCCGGCGGCCAAGAAGGCGCGACGCAAGAAAAAATCTGCACCCAGCCCCCAGCCTGGGGCGAATTGGACCGATGCCGAGAAACGCTCCGTGGCTAAGGCCAGGGGTTCCGGGTTGGCACTCTACGAGATCGTGGTGAAGATCGATCTTCACTGCACCATGCCGATCGCCGCGCGGCAATTAATTCAGAATGCGATCAGCGGGATCGGCCAGGTTCTGGTGGTGCGGCCCGATGCAAAATCGCCCGCCGCCTCCAAGCAGGTGGAGTTCGTTTTTGCCAGCGCGCAGTCGAAGGAAGCGATCGCCGCCAAGTGCCACATTCCCACCATCGCGGGCGAAGTCAGCGTATCTTTGATTGAAGCAGCGCCGATAGAAACCGCACCAATCGAACCCGCATCAGCCACGGCGTCCCAGGAAGTCGTCGAGCCGGCAAGCGAGGCGATGCCCGCGGGCGTGATCCCGGCGGGCGCGTTTTCGGCAAGTCCAACTTCGGCAATCCCAGCTTCGACAAATCTAACTTCGACAGATCCAGCGTCGACGGCCCAGCCCGTGCTTCCGGAGGCGCCTTCGCCGGCGACCGAACCTGCCCTGCCGCAAGTTCTGATGGAAAACATCCTGCGCGTCGAGGCCGGACGCATCGACAATGTGCTCAACCTCGTGGGCGAACTCATCATTGGCAAGTCGATGTTGCAGCAGGCGCTCAGCGAGTTTGGCAAGCGCTATCCTAAGGAACTGTTGCGCGGCAAGTTTGCCGACGCCATGGCTTTCCAGGCCAGGGTTTTGAACGATCTGCAACGCTCCGTGATGAAAATCCGCATGGTGCCCGTGGACCAGCTCTTCCGTCGCTTCCCGCGCATCGTGCGCGACGTGGCCCGGCAGTGCGGCCGCGAAGTAGATCTGGAACTCAGCGGGCAGGAGACCGACCTCGATAAAGGGATTCTCGACGCCATCGCCGAGCCCCTGACGCACCTCGTGCGCAACGCCGTCAGTCATGGCATCGAACCTCCCGAGGAACGGCGCAAGCTGGGTAAATCCGCACGCGGAAAAGTCCGCCTGAACGCCTATCACCAGGGCAATCAGGTGGTGGTCGAAATCGCCGACGACGGCCGGGGCATCGATGCGCAAAGAATTCGCAGCAAAGCCATCGAACTGGGAATGGCGACAGCGGATGAAGCAGCGCGTCTGAGCGAAGCCGAAGCCCTCGACTTTATCTTCCGTCCCGGATTCAGCACAGCCGAGGAGGTCACCGAGGTTTCCGGACGCGGGGTAGGGATGGATGTGGTGCAGAGCGTCCTTCAGCGCTTAAAAGCCACGATCCACGTGGAGACTCGCGCCGGCCAGGGGACGACGTTTCGCTTGAAGCTTCCGCTCACGCTGGCGATCATCAAGGCCCTGATGTTTTGGGTGGAGCAGCGCCTTTATGCCATCCCGCTCAACGCGGTCAGCCAGATTGCGCGCACCTTCGAATCCGAAGTACATCAAGTCGATAACTATGAAGTGCTGCAATTGCGCAACCAGGTGCTGCCGCTGTTGCGCCTTGGCCGCCCTGCTGCCGACCAGGCGGACGGAAAACCGCGCAAGCTTTTCGTTCTCGTCATCACCGTTGGGGAGAGGAGATACGGCTTGGTTGTGGATGCTCTGGAAGGGGAAGAAGAGCTGGTCATCAAGGCACTGGACGACCAGACCTTCGCGACTGACCTGGTGAACGGCGCTTCCATCCTGGGAGATGGGAAGGTTGTGCTGATTTTGAATCTATTGGCAGTCGTGGAACACGTCGCGCGCAGACGCCCGGAAGCGGTGGGCCAAACCAATTGCGGACTGTTGCTGAACCACGCCGATCGCGCCAGGCTGGCGCTGAGCGCCGCGGGAGGCCAGGCATGAAACCAGACTTGAAACCAGCCCTGAAAAAGGTGCGCGTGCTGGTGGTCGATGACTCCGCGCTGATGCGCAAGTTGATCCCGCAGATGCTCGAGTCCGACCCTTCGATCGAAGTCGTGGGCACCGCGATGGACGGAAACTTCTGCCTGAAGAAGATCGAAGAACTGCGTCCCAGCGTGGTCACGCTCGATCTGCAAATGCCGGGCATGAACGGCATCGAAACCCTGAAAGAGATCATGCGCCGTCACCCGCTGCCGGTCATCGTGGTCAGTTCGCACAGCACTGAAGGCGCATCGGTCACCTTCAAGGCGCTGGGTCTGGGGGCCTTCGATTTCGTCACCAAACCGCAGGACACGGCGCACATCGCCGAAACCGGGACGGAACTGATCGCAAAAATCAAGGCGGCTGCCGATTCCAAAGTTCTTCGCCCCGCCACCCTGTTGGGAGCGCACGCGCCAGCCGAAAAGATCTCGGCCGCAAAGTCAGCCCCGCCGCCCAGCAAATTGGTGGCGATCGGGATTTCCACCGGCGGGCCGCAAGCTCTTGAGTTCATGCTGCCGCAGTTGCCTCCGGACTTTCTCGGAGCGATTGTGGTGGTGCAACACATGCCCGAAGGTTTTACTGACATGTTCGCTCGCCGCCTCGATGAGTTGTGCTCACTGCGCGTGAAGGAAGCTCAATCGGGCGATCTGCTGCAAGCCGGGCGCGTCCTGGTAAGCCCTGGCAGCCGGCACATGAGAGTGAAGCGCATGAGAATGGGAGACATTGTGGTGCTCAGCGACGACGCGCGAGTCCACGGCCATCGCCCCAGCGTAGACGTTCTGTTCCAAAGTGTGGCCGACGAATTTGGCGCGCAAGCCGTCGCAACTCTGATGACCGGTATGGGTGAGGACGGCGCGGAAGGACTTGGCGCAGTAAAAAGAGCCGGCGGCATGACCATTGCCCAGAGCGAAGAATCCTGCGTTGTCTTTGGCATGCCGAAAACCGCCATCGAGCGCGGGTATGCCACGCGAGTCGTAGCCTTGGACGTGCTTTCCTCGACCTTGCAGGCGCTTTGTGGCCGCAACGAAAGCCAGGGAGAAAGCACCGGGGCGGGAAAAGCATTCCGCGCCGGGCGCTAAACGAATTGCTGACTCTAGTCCTGTGACTTGAGTCATGTGACCGGCGGGATACCGCCGTGATGGAATGGTACAGGAGGTTGTTATGGAGCAGTTCGCAGCAGTGAGACGCAGCAAGGACGGACAGCCCGTCCGCTACTTGATCGTGGACGATTCCGTGTTCGCGCGCAAGAACCTGGCCCGCATGATCGAAACCTTCGGCGGGCAGGTGGCGGGCGAGGCCGGTGACGGATTGACCGCCATCAGCGAGTTCGAGCGCACCCATCCCGACATCGTGCTCATGGATATCACCATGCCGCAGATGGAGGGCATTGAGGCCGCAGAAAAAATTGTCCAGGCGCATCCCGAGGCCCGCGTGGTCATGGTGTCTTCGGTGGGATACCAGGAGAACATCGTGGCCGCATTGCAGCGCGGGGCGCGCCATTTCGTACAGAAGCCGGTGAAGCCGGAAGTGCTGTACGAAGTCATCAAATACGTGCTCGGAGAAGACGGCGCCGTGGCAACTGCGGCCGGCGCGGGGGTCTAGTCGCATGAAGATGGAACTGATCCAGCCTTTCATCAACGCGGCGGACGCCGTGCTGTCGCAAGGCCTTTCGGGAACCACGAAGGTGGGCAACCTCTCGATGGAAGAGGAGGGCTATCGCCGCAAAGGCGTGGCCGGCATGGTGGCGCTCTCGGGTGATATCGAGGGCCGAATCATTCTCGACCTCGAGCCGCAAACTGCTCTGCGTGTGGCCAGCCACTATGCGGGCGCGGAGCTGCCTGAATCCGATGGGCTGGTCAAGGAGACTATCTTCGAGCTGGCCAATCAAGTCGTCGGCAATGCCGTGAGCGCGCTCAACGACCAGGGCTTCCACTTCCGCGTTCATCCTCCGGTTCTGCTTACTTCCGAGCAAGGCGACAAGACCAGCGAAGACGTCGAGGCGCTGATGATCTGTTTTGAAACGTCCCTGGGAAATGTGTTCATGAACGTGGCGCTGCGCCACAATCGCCGGCGCATGTCGGACCACGCCAAGATGGGGGCGTAGGAGCAGTTCTCAGTTCTCAGTTCTCGGTTCTCAGTTCCTGCCACCGGGGCAGCTTCGCCCCGCAGATCGAATCACTGATAACCCTCTTTCACTCTTGCCCGCGATGTTCTCTCCCGGTGTCACGCAAATCTTCTAACGCTCGGTGCAGATCTCCCTGCCGCTCTTTACAGGCAGGGGCCCGGAAATAAAGTCCGCTGCCTGGTTGCGGCGGGCATTGGATGGCTCGCTCGTCGGCTGAAAATTCGCGGTACCCCTATCCACCGGCCCTGATTGGAATCATCACCTTAGCCACAAAATTCCTTGCAAAATACGTTTTTCAAAGAGCTTACGTACTAAAATCCGTGAAACAAAGGACTTCGGGGAGCGACGAATTGGCTTGTGCCGACCGTCACGGCCTCGACCATCATGGCGCATGCGATGGGGTGTGGACAAGGTTAGGTGTCACAGTGGGTTGTGGAAGTTCTTTAGGCGGCAGTTGCGGTACCGCAGTCCCACCCTTTCGCAAAGGACGCGAAAGGATGGGCCACCCCGCGCGAAAGGATGGACCACCCGATACTTGACCGGCTATACGTGTAGACGTATACATGTATCATGGTTGTAGAACGCCCGATCGTCTGGGTGGGCTCGAGCCGAAGAGACTTGCGCGAATTTCCGCGCGTAGTCCGCCGCGATATCGGACGAGCTCTCTACGCGGCGCAGGAAGGTGAAACCGATCCTGCGACTAAGCCCATGCATGGGTTTAGTGGAAGCTCCGTCGTCGAGATCACCGCGCACCATCGTGGGGACACATGGCGGACCGTGTACACGGTTCGTTTTGCGGAGAGCATTTACGTGCTGCATGCGTTCCAGAAGAAATCCAAGAGTGGCATCTCCACGCCGAAGAGGGAGATGGAACTGATCCGGCAACGTTTGGCGGAAGCTGAGCGGATGCATCGAGAAAGGCAGAATTGACATCATGGGAGTAAGCAAAGTCACGAAGGCAAAGAAAATCCGCGCCGAGAAAAGTAGCGGGAATGTTTTTGCCGATCTCGGTCTTCCTCATCCGGAGCAGGAGCTGTTGAAATCACGACTCACGCTGCAGATTTACCGGCTGGTCAAAGCGCGCGGCCTGAAGCAGGCCGAGGCCGGGAAGATCCTGGGCATCAAGCAGCCCCACGTCTCCGCGCTCATGCGCAACCGTTCGGGCAGCTTTTCGGTGGAGCGCCTCATGGAGTTTCTCACTGCGCTGGGACAGGATGTGGAGATTACAGTGAGACCCACACGCAAGCCGCATGGGGAGATGTCTGTCGTGGCGTGATGCTGACCGGTTCGCGGTGACCAATCAAAGTCAAAATCTTCTCGCCCTCGGCTGCATCGCGCGCACCTTTCGAGAACCGCGAAAGGTGCGGCAGCCTCAGTTGTGGCGGTGCCAGCTTTAGAAATCTAAAGATGGGCCAGCCCCTTCTTTCTTCTCTTCCTAGCTTGCTTTCGCCTCTTCGTCGCGCCTTCGTATGGCGGCTCCTTGAGGGTCGGTGATGATATCCACCCACTTGGCGTGAGGCGTTGGCTCGGCATCGTAGTTGTCGTGCCAGTTCCACCATTTGTATGGCGGCGTCTGGGGGTAGCCCTCCGGCGAGTCCTCCCAAGTCTCCTGACGGCCGAGGGGCGAGAGGTCGAGGTAGCTCCAGATGGTCCCCATCGCCTCGTCGGCGCGGTTGTTGATGAAGTATGTGCGGAACACCTTGTCGCCGTCGCGGAAGAACACGTTGTGACCGTGCCACTCATCGACGCCGAAGTCCTTGTCGAAGCTGTCTGTCATGGTGTACCAGGGCATCTCCCAGCCCATTCGCGCCTTGAGGCGCTCGATGTCCTTTTGTGGCGCGCGCGAAGCGTAGGCGAGGGTGGTGTCGCGGGCGTGCAGATGGGCCAGGTGGCTGACCTGATCGGCCCCCAGGGAGCAGCCGCGGCAGGCGTGGTCGGGCCAGCCGAACACCCCAGGCTCGAAGAAGGCGCGATAAAGGATCAACTGACGGCGGCCTTCGAACAAATCGAGCAGGTTTACCTTGCCCTTAGGTCCGTCGAACTCATACTTCTTGTCCACAGCCAGCCAAGGCATACGCCGGCGTTCGGCGGCCAGTGCGTCACGCGAGCGGGTAAAGGCCTTCTCCTTCACGAGGAGCCGCT
>Ga0209380_10000515_pt1 | contig 27415 bp, 26 predicted proteins | sample HubBroMetageWFT6_FD_188347 | JGI IMG/M metagenome (GOLD analysis project Ga0209380, IMG submission 188347) | Warmed and freeze-thawed soil microbial communities from the Hubbard Brook experimental Forest, New Hampshire - Hubbard Brook CCASE Soil... | ecosystem: Environmental > Terrestrial >... | reverse complement strand
CTCTCGGATATCGCGCGCCGCGGCGAGGGGATCAGGCTTTCCATTCGGCCCTTCCGGATTCACATAGATCAGACCCATCTGCACGGCGCCGAGCGGCTTCTGAAGATCACGATCGCCGGTGTAGCGCTCGTCGGCCAGCCACTTGCCCTCGGGGCCCCAGTTCAATTCTTCGGGCTCCCACACATCCTCGCGCCCGCCGCCAAAACCGAAGGTCTTGAATCCCATCGAATCGAGGGCGACGTTGCCGGCGAGAATCATGAGATCGGCCCAGGAAATCTTTCGGCCATACTTCTGCTTGATCGGCCACAGCAGCCGGCGCGCCTTGTCGAGGTTGACGTTGTCCGGCCAGCTATTGAGCGGAGCGAAGCGCTGCTGTCCGGCTCCGGCTCCGCCGCGGCCATCGCCGATGCGGTACGTGCCTGCGCTGTGCCACGCCATACGAATGAACAGCGGCCCGTAGTGCCCAAAGTCGGCCGGCCACCACTCCTGCGAATCCGTCATCAAGGCGTGCAGGTCCTTGATCACGGCCTTCAGGTCGAGGCTCTTGAATTCTTTCGCGTAGTTGAACGCCTTGCCCATCGGATCGGACTTCGGAGAGTGCTGGTGCAGAATGTTCACGTTCACCTGGTTCGGCCACCAATCGGCATTCGTATAAGATTGGCGAGCGCCGTGCGCTACTGGGCACTTCGATTCGGTTGCGGTGTTTTTTTGCTTAACTTCGGGGACAACACTTCCTGATGAACTCGCGAGTGTGTTTTCCATATGTTTTCGTCCTTCGAATATGATTAAGTACCGGCTGAAAAAGTTACTTTTTGACGCTGCAGCGGCGGCAGAGGCCGAAAACCTCGACCAACGGTTGCGTCAGATCAAAGCCATCCGGCAGATGCCGGGATAGCCTTTTGAAATCGATAAACTCTCCTTCGATGTCCTGCACCGATTTGCAGCGCGAGCAAACCAGGTGATGATGAGGTTTGAGATTGCCGTCCACAAGCAACGTGGTCGCATGAGGAGTGACCTCGCGCAGCAACCCGCACTCGATGAAAAGCCGCAGATTGTTGTAGACCGTGGCCAAAGAGATAGATGGAATGCGGCGCCGGACTGCGGCGTAAATGTCTTCCGGGGAATAGTGTCCGTGGGAAGCGACGACAGCCTCATAGACGACCTGACGCTGGTGCGTAACGGCCAAACCGTGCTTCGCGGCCAGTTCACGGAACTGTTCATGGCGGAGACGCATGGTTATCGGATGAGAATGATTATAAAACGATAGAGAGTAGTGTCAACTGAAATCTTCCCGTGAGCCGAAAAAAGAGTCGCACGCTGCACTCCGCCCCGGCACGCGCCGGAGCGGAGCACAATCGCGCAACCTAGCCTTGCGTGGCGTGCAACACGCGGAACGTACTGCCTCCGCTGGACCAGACCAGCACTAAAGCATCCTCCCCTTTCGGGACATCGGCTAGCGCTTTGGCGACGTCGGCTGCTGACTGCTGGGAATGGCGGTCGACTTCGATAATTACATCTCCTCGCTGCAAGCCTGCGTTGTCTGCCGGACTTCCAGGCTGCACGTCTTGTACTACAGCGCCATGAACGTTGCTCGGGACCTGCAGTTGATCACGAGTATCTGGACTCAATTCGCCCAGGCTCAGTCCCCAGCGGCCTTTTTCGTGGTCGCCAGCTACTGTCACGCCGCCGTTGGTCGCGCCCATCGCTTCCAGAGTGACTGGAACGCTCGTCGTCTTGCCTTCGCGCATCACCTCGAGTTGGATAGTTTCACCGGGCCGTTTTTGCCCGACTTCCATCTGCAACTCTCCGGCATCCGTTACGGATTGCCCGTTCAATTTGGTGATGACATCGCCAATGCGCAGGCCAGACTTGCCTCCAGCAGAGTTCGGTTCGACTTCGGTTACAACGGCTCCGTTGGCATTGCTCATCCGGAAGAACTTGGCGTTATCCGGAGTCACATCCGAAATGCCAATCCCGATAAGGCCATGACTGACTTTGCCGTCGCGAATCAAGGTCTCAACCGTGGGTTCGACAATCTGCGCGGGAATCGCGAAGCCCATTCCGGAGAATGAACCGTTCGACGAAATCAGAAACGTGTTGATCCCGATCAGTTCGCCACGTGCATCGACCAGCGCACCGCCGGAGTTGCCGGGATTGATGGCGGCATCAGTCTGGATGAATTCTCCGGGCTTGCGCCGGTCACTGGCATCGAGATTGGGGCGCTTGAGCGCGCTGATGATGCCGCGCGTCACCGTGAACTGCAAACCATAAGGGTTACCGAACGCCAGCACAGTTTGACCGGGACGGAGCTTGGCCGAATCGCCCCAAGGCACGCTGGGCAGGTTCGTTCCGTTTATTTTGATCACAGCCAGGTCGGTGAGCGGGTCGGTACCGATAAGCTTTGCCGAAAATACATCACGGTTGCTCATGGTGACGCGGATGTCGGTGGCGCCATCGACCACGTGATTGTTAGTAACGATGTAACCATCAGGGGAGATGATCACTCCGCTGCCCAGACCGTGCTCCACCCTCGGGCGCGGATTATTCGGTATGTTGAACTGAAACTGATGCCCCGGTGTACCGCCGAATGGGTTGCCCCCGAAAGGCGCGAAGAACTGCTGCATGTCTTGCGAGGAATCGTCGCCGCTTTGCTGAGGGCTCGCCTTCGACGTCACGGTTACGTTGACGACAGCAGGGGTAACCCGGGCCGCCAGCGTTTCCATAGCGTGGTCGAGTGACAGTATGGCGGCGACGCTGTTGTCATCGAGCGGTGCAGCGGCAGGGGCCGCCGCGGACGCCCTCGCTGGTTTGGCCGAGGCGAACTCGTAAGTTGCCAGCGACGCGACGGTTAGCACAGCGACCACGGCCACGAGCAAACGCCGGGTCAGGATTGTCTTCCAGGTATTCATTTCACTTCTCCTTGTGGAACTAAGTATTTAGTTGTTACTGCCAAAAATTTTTGCCTATGTCTTATTCGCAACAGGCCCTCGGTCCACCTGCTGCTCGACCAAGGTGATGCGCCACACGCGAACGCTCCATACCCACGAATTCGGCGCTACTCGCTGCGTGGTCCGGACCACCAGTAAAGTTTCTCCGGGCACGATTGTCTCGTTCGCTTCCGCGGTCACGATGTCCAGCAGGCCGGGATCGGTGTCTGCGCTCCACCGTGCCGCGGCCACCATCGGGACAAGGGATCGAGGTTCGGTCGCTTGACGTTCAACAGCGTGGCTAACCGTTCGCCTCGCAGCTGGTCGCAGTAATTTTCGAATCGGCTGTTGCTGGCTGGTCTGCAACGCGGCTGGAATCGCTGCAGCCAAGGAAAATTCCGGCTGCCTCAGCGTGCCGGCGTGGACGTTGTCACTGAGAATCGGCTGGGCTGCCCGGTCGAATGCCACTAACTCGGGTACACGCGGCACCAGCACGAGGCACACCAGAGAAAAAGCACCCACGATACCCAGAGCTGGCTTCCAGACGTGTCTGGCATGCGGTCGGCGGGCATCGAGAATCTGCGCCACGCGCAGGGAAGCCTCGCGTGCGCGGTGCACGGCAGCCTGCGCCATAGTCCAGCCCCGCCGAGCAAAACTCTTCTCCAGGAGAGCGACCAGGCATTTCGCATAACCGTGCGGATTGGCGGTCTCGGCCAGCACTGCGTCGTCGCAGGCCATTTCGCGTTCCAGCGCGAGCCGGCCGTCGATCCACCAGACTGCAGGATGGAAGACGAATACCGCCCGCACGACCTTCTGGAGCAAATTGGTCCAGTCGTCCCAGCGCTTGAGGTGCGCAAATTCGTGGAGCAGAATGATCTTCAATTCGTCAGGAGGAAGTTCTCGCAGCGCCCAGGCTGGAATGACAATCATCGGCTTGAAAAAGCCGAAGGCTGAAGGCACGCTTACGTTCTTTGAGGTGGCAAGCGTTACCCGTCTTGACGAAGAAAAATCAGCGACGGTTTTTCGTATCGCGGGCTCAAGCTGGACCGAGTCGATGGCGATGCAACTCCTGCGAAGCCCTCGGAGCCGCCAAAGTCCCGCGGTCAGACGCAGCATCGCGGCACAGACTGCAAGAGCCCAAGCCAGAAACAGAAGAATTCCCCAGGGACCGGGCAAAGTGATCACAGGCCGCACGCCACTCGCCGACAGAAGAAACCGTGGGCTCACGATGCTGCTGATCAGCGGGAGCCCCGCGACCGCCAGCAGGGCCACGAACCAAACCGCAAATCGCGTTCCGGAGTTCTGTCGCGGCAGAAGGCGCAATGTGACCCAGGCGAAAAGAGCGACCAGCAATCCTTCGGGTAAAGAATTAAGAATACGCCCGATGGCTATCTGAGCGATTGTCTGGAACTGAGGCGACATCATTCCGCGCCACTCCGTTCCAGCATCTCGCGCAGGCGATTAAGTTCCTCCGCCTCGATGCCTCGATCCTCAAGGATGTTTAGGACGAGTTGCTCATGGGAGTTTTTGAAGAAACGGCCGACCAGGTTGCGGATCTCCGAACGCGTTGCCTCTTTCTGCCCGACTAGCGGAGCGTATACATGGGCGCGCCCATCTTTGGAATGCTTTACGTAGCCCTTTCGCTCCAGGACGCGAATGGTGGTCAAGACCGAGTTGTATGCCAATGGGGTTTTCTGCGAAAGGTACTCCATGACCAACTGGACCGTGCCAGACCCCTTGAGCCACAACACGTTCATGATCCGAAGCTCGGCTTCTGTAAGGGTCCTGGACTGTCTTCTAGGCACGCGCTTTGTCCCTAAATCCTTAGACGGTTTACACAATAAAAGGTAACTAATGATTTAGTTGCAAGTCGAGAATCTCGGGTTGCCTCCACATCTACTTTGGCCGAAAATGACTGGGCTAGTCAGGTCGGGTTCTATGTGTCCCGCCACACAATTCGACCTACGCAGTTGCCGACTCCGAGGCCTTATCTATGAAGCTAAATAAAGCAACTGGGATCATCGACATACCCAGCAGTCATTCGGTGGAGCAGACGGTAGAAAAACTCAAAGGGATTCTGCAGGCGAAGGGAGTGACCCTGTTCGCTCTGGTCGACCATAGCGGAGAAGCGGAAAAGGTGGGATTAAAAATGCCTCCCACCAAGCTGCTGATCTTTGGAAGCCCCAAAGCCGGGACGCCCTTGATGCTGGCCGCTCCCAGCATTGCCATTGACCTTCCACTCAAGATTTTGGTCTGGGAAGATGCCCAGGCCCGCGTCTGGGTCAGTTACAACAGCCCGGGCTATTTGCAGGTAAGGCACAACCTGCCACCGGAGCTGTTGCAAAACATCGCGGTGGTCGAAACCTTGGCGGCTAAGGCAGCGGAGTGAAACAGTCAGGAAATCCCAACTACTATTACGGAGAATATTTATGCCAGCGATTGCGACAAAAGATGGTACGCAGATTTATTACAAAGACTGGGGCACGGGTCAGCCCATAGTGTTCAGTCATGGATGGCCACTCACGGCGGACGACTGGGACGGACAGATGTTGTTCTTCGGCCAGCGCGGCTACCGAGTCATCGCGCACGACCGGCGCGGCCACGGCCGTTCCACCCAGACGTGGGACGGCAACGATATGGACACGTACGCAGATGATCTCGCCGTGCTCACCGAAAAACTTGACCTGAAAAATGCGATCCACGTGGGCCACTCCACGGGCGGCGGCGAAGTCGCCCGCTATATCGGACGGCATGGCTCAAAACGTGTCGGCATGGCCGTGCTGATCAGTTCCGTGCCACCGCTGATGGTGAAGACGGACAAGAATCCCCTCGGCGCGCCAATCTCGGTCTTTGACGGCCTCCGAGCCCAGCTTGCGGCCAATCGGCCGCAGTTTTACCGGGACATTACTCTTCCGTTCTACGGATACAACCGGCCCGGCGCCAAGATTTCCGAGGGTATCCGAGAGCACTGGTGGTTGCAGGGCATGCTGGGAGGAATGAAGGCGCACTATGACTGCATCAAGGCTTTCTCCGAGACAGATTTTACCGAGGACCTCAAGAAGTTCGATGTGCCGACGCTTGTCATGCACGGCGACGACGATCAGATCGTGCCGATCGATGCCGCGGGTCGAATGTCGGCAAAGATCGTTAAGGGTGCGCAGCTGATCGTGTATCCGGGTTTCCCACACGGAATGCCCACAACTAATGCTGACCGGATCAATGCCGACCTGCTGGCGTTTTTCGAGCGAAGCAAGCGAGCCGCCGCGTAGAGAAGGCCAATCCCGGCCTCGGAGCTCTGAGAGAGGAGGTAGAAGCCTCGACTGGCTCCGCAGTCTTAGGCTGCAGCCAGATACACATAACGCAGGATAAACAGGATGGTAAGGATCCAAATCAGCGTGTTCACTTCGCGGATCTTGCCCGCTGCAACTTTCACGACGGTGAAAGAGATCAGACCCAAGCTCAGGCCGGTCGCGATGCTGAACGTGAGAGGTGTGGCCAGCATGGTGATGAATGCCGGGACTGCCTCGCTGAAATCGTGCCAGGCAATTTGCGCAATGGATTGCGTCATCAAAACGCCAACCAGAATCAGCGCCGGAGCCGTTGCGTAGGCTGGAATTGCGGTAGCCAGCGGCGAGCAGAAAGTGGCGAGCAGGAAGAGAACGGCAACGGCAATATTGCTCAGACCCGTGCGAGCCCCGGCAGCGACTCCGGCTGCGCTTTCGATGTAACTCGTCACCGTCGAAGTTCCCGTCAGCGCGCCGAAGATGGTGCCCACGGCGTCTGCAACCAGCACGCGGCCCACGCGGGGAATCTTGCCGTCTTTGATGAAGCCGCCTTGTTCGCACACTCCTACGAGCGTGCCAACGTTGTCGAAGAGGTCGACAAACAGGAATGCGAACAGGATCTCGAGTAATCCAAGATGACTGGCGCCGCGAAAATCAAGCTGCAGGAAAGTGGAAGAGGGGTGCGGCATCGAAAAAATTGCCGCCGGCCAGTTTGATATCCCCCGAAGAATTCCGACAAGTGTAGTACCGAAGATGCCAATCAGGATGGCGCCGTGAAGTTTTCGTGACATCAGGATTAGCGTCACGGCGAGGCCGAAGCAGGCGGTCTGCACTTCTTTGTCGGCAAAGCTGCCGAGCCCAACAAACGTGGCCGGATTTGCCACCACCAGCTTTGCGTTGCGCATGCCCACAAATGCGATGAACATTCCAATCCCCGCCGCCGTCGAGTGCTTCAAGCAGTCGGGCATGCCGTTGACGATCTGTTCGCGAACTCGGGTGACCGTGAGCACAAGAAAAAGGACGCCTGAACAAAAAACCACCGCCAGCGCGGTACGCCACGGGACATGCATGGCGATGCAAACGGAATAAGTGAAGTACGCATTCAGAGACATTCCCGGCGCCAACGCGATCGGATAGTTGGCATAGAGTCCCATGACCAGCGTAGCCACAGCTGCCGAGACGCAGGTTGCGAAGACCACGCCCTCGACGGGCATTCCTGCCTGGGCAAGAATCTGTGGGTTCACCACGATGATGTAAGCCATGGTGACGAAGGTGGTGAGGCCACCGAGCATCTCCTGCTTCACGGAAGTCTGATTCTCGGCGAGCTTGAAGTAGCGATCGATCAATGGTTCTCCCTGGGCTAAGGTCCGCGAACCTCAGACCGACTCAGTATTCGATCTTGTTGGACTTGTTTTCCCACGCACGAAATGCCGCTAATGCCTCTTCGCGCATCAGTTGAACCATCGGAATCTTGCGCTGCGAATAGGGCAGTGCGAGTTCACGGTAGATCAGCGAATCATCAAATCCGACGCGCGACGCATCTGCGTCGGCATTGGCAAAATAAACGCGAGAGAGGCGAGCCCAGTAGATTGCTCCAAGACACATCGGGCAGGGTTCGCAGGAAGTGTAAATCTCGCAAGCTTCAAGCTCGAAAGCGCCAAGCTTGCCGCAGGCTTCGCGGATCGCGACCATCTCCGCATGCGCGGTAGGATCATTCGTGGAAGTGACCTGATTCGCGCCCTCGGCAATAATGTTGCCGTCTCTCACAACCACAGCACCGAAGGGTCCGCCGCGTCCTGAGCGAACATTATCAATCGAGAGCTGAATGGCCCGGGCCATGAAAGGGTTATCCATGTTTTGATCTATCCATATTTTGATCTCTGTTTTCGGATGATCTTTTTCAGCGCCAGCTTGACCATGCCGCCTGAGCCTATCACTTTGTCCCCATCGACCTGCGGATCTTGGCATAACCGGGCTTGATGGCAGAATAAATGAAATCGCAGCGCTGTCGATATGGCACAAAGGCACTCTTCATCGCATTGATCGTGATCTTCTCAAAATCATCGATGGTCAAACCAAAGGCTTCGGAAGCGGCTTCGAATTCCCGCGTCATGGTTGTGCCGCTCATCAGCCGGTTGTCGGTGTTCAACGTCACGCGGAATTTCTCCTGATAAAGAATCCGGAAGGGATGCTCCGCCAAACTCGGCGTGGCGCCGGTGTGCACGTTGCTCAGCAGGCAGATCTCGAGGGGGATACGCTTGTCCAATACATATTGTGCTAAATCTCCCAACTTCACTGCCCTCCCATCCACAACCGCGATATCGTCGATCAACCGCGTCCCGTGCCCAATGCGGTGCGCACCGCAATACTGTATGGCTTGCCAGATCGATTCTTTTCCGTAACCTTCGCCGGCGTGAATCGTGATATTGAAGTTCTCGCGCTGGATGTAATGAAAAGCGTCTACATGTTTCTTCGCGGGATAACCGCCTTCTTCCCCGGCCAGATCGAAGCCCACAACTCCGCGCTCCCGGAAGTCGACTGCCAGTTCTGCCATTTCGAGCGAAGTATTCATGTTGCGCATGGCGCAGACAATCAAACCGGAAGAGATACCGAAATCTTTTCGCCCCCGCTCCAGCCCTTTCAACACGGCGGCCACAATCTGCTGATGGGTTAATCCTTTCTGAGTGTGAAAAACTGGCGCAAAGCGTGTTTCAAAATAAATAACTCCATCCCGACTCAAATCTTCGGCCTGTTCATACGCGATGCGCTGCAGCGCCTCCTCGGTCTGCATAAGTGCAATCGTGTGCGCGAAGCCCTCCAGATATTTTGCGAGACTCCCTTGATTCGCGCCGCGGAAGAACCACCGGGAAAGCTCATCCGGATCTCTGGTTGGAAGGCCGGTGTACTTGGCATCTATCGCCAACTCAATCACCGTCTGGGGCCTTAGAACGCCATCCAAATGCTCGTGCAAAAGAACTTTGGGAAGGCTTTGCAGCAACTGTTTATCCAGTTTCATGGCAGTCGAAAACGTTGCAAAATGATACAACACTTAGAATACTGTCTTCTCTGCGCCCGTCGCTCGTGCGACTCGTGTTGTACAATCCCAGCCCACTCTGAATTGTGGAAGCATTAACCGAGGAAGGATTAGCCCCGATGGAGCGGACCGTGCAAGAGTATTCCTCAAGCGCCGACTACGGATTGCGGCGCGGGATTCTCTCTCCCATGGAAACGCTCGCGCAGTCAGTCTCCACCATGGCTCCGACGACCACGCCTGCAGCTACCATCCCGTTGGTGTGTGCACTCGCTGGCAACGGCACCTGGCTCGCGTACGTGCTGGCCACCGTGGCGGTACTGCTTGTCGCGTTGTGCGTCGGCCGCTATGCACGCCACTCAGCCTCGCCCGGATCGCTCTACACCTATGCTTCAATGACCTTACCTCCATGGCTCAGCGCAACCGTCGCCTGGAGTCTTTTGCTTGCGTACGTCGCCACGGGGTCCAGTGTCATCGGCGGCTTCTATCACTATGCGAACTTGTTGCTGCGCGATGCCACCGGTCATGTTTACTCAGCCGTATTGCTGGCCACGTTGGTCACCGGCGTTTCGATTTGGATTGCCTACCGTGACGTAAAAATCTCGGCGCGCCTTATGCTGTGGATCGAAGCAGCCTCCGTCACGGTGATCGTGATCGTCGTGGTGATGTTGCTGGTGCGACATGGCTGGCACTGGGATCGAGAACAACTGCATCTGCGCGGCATGACCAGCAGCGGACTCCGCCTGGGGCTCGTGCTGGCTCTGTTCAGTTTTGTCGGCTTCGAGAGCGCGACCACGCTGGGCTCAGAGGCACGCAACCCGCTGAAGACTATTCCACGAGCGGTCATCCAAAGCGCGATTCTGGCCGGAGCCTTCTTTACGGTCTGCGCCTACGCCGAGGTGCTGGGCTTCCACATTGCTGGCCAAGAACTGGGAGCCAGCCAGGCTCCCATGTATCTTCTAGCCCGCGTCGCAGGCGTCCCCGTGCTCGGACTGTTAATTGATATCGGCGCGTTGGTAAGCCTCTTTGCCGGAACTCTGGCATGCATTACCGCGGCAGCTCGTGTGCTGCTGCTGATGGCGCACAACGGGCTTGCCCACGGCGCTCTCTGCAAGACGCATGCGCGGAATCAAACCCCAAGCCGCACCGTCGTCATCACCGGAATAGCAGCGCTGCTGCCCGTCGCGGTGCTTGCCGCCCGCGGCGCCAGCGGTCTGGATGTTTATGGCTGGCTCGGCTCTCTGGCGACTTATGGCTTCATCGTGGCCTATGCGTTGGTTTGCGTCGCACTGCCGCGTTATTTGCGGGACCACGGTGTCTTTCGCCAAGGCGCGCAAATCATTCCCTGGCTAGCGGGCCTCGCCATGTTGCTCGCCCTGGTCGGGAACTTCTACCCCGTCCCCGAGGGGCCGTATGGCAAGCTCCCTTTCATCTACCTCGCGTACCTGATCGGCGGGCTGCTCTGGTTCTTGATTCGCGGCCACAGAAAGGATGCTCTAGTGGCCGGCAGCTAAGGAAGCGAGGAGACGACGCTGGTCTTAAGAAAGTCATTATCGCGATAAAAATATCTAATCCAGGTCAAAGAAAGTTTGACTAACCGAAGGCTTTCCTTCCACAGGGAACTCGTGTAGATTCGGTCAGTCTTTTTGTGTGCGGACGGCAAACCATCTAATTCTGCCGCCAACATCGTTAAAACAAAAACTTGGTGGTCCGCCGGCTTGTCCCGCACGGGCGTGCTTACAGACTTGCGCGAGGTCACTGAATGTTCAAAGGAAAGAGAATCGGATTTGTCGCTCTCTTGGCCGTCTCCTCCCTGTGGATACCGCTTCTCGTTACACCCGGCGCTGAGGCGCAGCAAACCCTCGGCGGAATAACCGGCACCGTCACCGACAAAACCGGAAGTGTTCTTCCGGAAACCGTCGTGACCATCGTTGGCGACCAGACAGGTCTCACCCGCACCCAAAAAACGAACGCGAATGGCACTTACGATTTCGTCAACCTGCCCATCGGCATCTACACGCTCACCTTCACTCACGAAGGTTTCGAAAGCGAAAAGATTCCTTCCATCACGGTGCAGGCCGACCGCACCGCCACGGTGAACGTCACGCTGCCGGTAGGCAAGGTGGGCACAGTGGTCGAGGTGCAGGCCGAGCCTTTGATGAATGCAGTCGACACCACCAACGGTTACATTCTGGAAAAGGACCAGATCGACGCCGTGCCGCTACCGACCGGCAGCTTCACTGGACTGGCCATTCTTTCTCCGGGCGTCAGTGCCGAGCTTTCCGGCGGCACGGGCGCCAACAGCGGTCTGGGCAACCAGCCAATCTGGGCCAACGGACAGCGCGACACCAGCAACAGCTTTCTGCTTAATGGCGTCGACGCAAGCAATTTGTTCAACGGCAAGAGCACCAGCCAGGTAGCCTCGGCCCGCATTGTGAACAACACCGGAGTGGCTAACGCTGCCAGCACGAGCGCGGCTCCAATTCAGAGCACGGCGTCCGTATACCTGGCCGTCGGCCAGGCATTGCCTACGCCAGCTCCCGAAACGATCATGGAAGTTCGCGTGAATACCTCCATGTACGACGCGCAGCAAGGCGCCACCAGCGGAGCTCACATCGACATGAGCACCTCCTCCGGCACCAATACCCTTCACGGCAGCGGTTACGTACATCGCGGTACGGATTGGCTGAATGCCGCTCCCTTCTTTGACAAGCAGGATCCCAACATTCCCGCTAACGACAAGGTTCCACAGTTGCACCGCTACACGGCGGGCGGAACGCTGGGCGGCGCCCTGATCAAAGACAAACTGTTTGGTTTTGTCGGCTATCAGCACCTGCACGACTCTGACCAGGAAATCGGCCTCTCCCGGATGCTGGTTCCTTCCGGCCTTACTGACACCAACCGTACCCCCCAGGGCCTGGCCCAGATCTCGAATAATTTCTGGGGCACGAGCCTCACCGGGAACGGTGACGTCAGTCCCATAGCAGTCGCGCTCTTTCAGTACAAATTACCTAACGGTCAGTATTTGATTCCATCGGATGACGGCCAGATTGCCACGCCGATTTTTCCGGAAAACGCGACCAGTCCAGGTACGGCATACTTCACTTCCGATCAGGTGGTCACCGATCTCGATTGGAATAAAAGCCCCAAGGATACCGTGTCGGCGAAGTATTACTACCAGCACGATCCGAGCGTCGCTCCCTACGCTTACTCGAACGTTGCGGGCTTTGCGCAACACCTCGATGCAGGCAGCCAGGTCGCGTCGATCACCAATACGCAGAGCGTCCGGTCGAATCTAAGCATTATGGAAGTTCTGGGCATTCTTCGCGAGAAGGTCTACAGCACAATCGCCCAGCCTTTCACGCCGCAGTCGTTCGGGGCGCAAACTGGAACGACGCCGATCAATACCTTCGGCTCCTCGTTTTTTCCGGGAATCACTATCGTGGATCCCCTGGGGTTGTTTAGTTCCGCCAATACAGGCAACATCGTCAATCTCCAATTTCTAACGATTGGTCAGGGCTCAGCCTCACAAGGGGCTTTCACAGGAGTATTTCAGAACCGCATCATGCCCTCCGCGAACGCGATTTGGAGCCACGGAAAACACACGGTCACCTTCGGCGGTAGCTTTGCTTATACCCAACTCAACACTCGTGACGAGAGAACGAACCAGGGCATTATTTCCACGGCGGATTTTTCTCAGTTCATCCAGGGATTCGTCAACACCAACGATGATTTCACTACCACCAAGTTTCTTCAGGGAAATGCCAATCGCTATTACCGGGCACGTCAATCCGGGGCGTATGTCCAGGACAAATTTCAGTTCCGCCCCAATCTCAGCCTGACCGCCGGGCTGCGTTTTGACTGGGATGGCGGCCTTACCGAAAAGTACGGTCGCGTCTTCAACTTTGACCCCTCGCTGTACTCCTACGACGCAGCTACCGACGTTCTCAACTCCAACGGCTTCATCATTGCTGGCAACAACAAACTGTTCCCCACCAAAGGCGTCAGCAATACCACGCTTACCGGAAGGCAATGGGGACTGGCGCCGCGTCTGGGCGTTGCCTGGAGTCCGAAAAAATTCAACGACAAGCTGGTCGTCCGCGCCGGTATCGGGATCTATTATGATCGCGGCGAACTGTATTCCTATCTTTCACCGGGCTTTGCCGAGGGCGTGATTAATGGCGGACCATTCGGTGTCAACCAGACTCCGCCCTACGTGAACGCGCAGTCTTGTGAGAACGACCCCAACGTTTACTACTACCAGGGCTACATCCCCACATGCCCTTCTGCCGACGGATATTCGCTCGCCAGTCCGTGGGGCGCGACTCTCGGTCCAGCTCCCAGCGGCAATCCTGCGGATATCACTCAGTACCTCCCGAATACCGGAGTGCCAGGCACCGGAGTAGCGGCGGGAATCGCTCAAGGGCAGCAGCTCTTTACTTTTGCAACCTACAACCGAGCCAACAAACTTCCCTACACCATCAACGACACGCTTGACTTTCAATGGCAGCCGCGCAACGATCTGGCGATCGAGATCGGCTACGTCGGCAACCTGGGTCGGCACGGAGTGATTCCCATTCCTTTTAATCAGGCGCAGATCGCGACTCCCACGAACCCCGTTCGTCCCGGCACTCCTTTCGAACAGGACTACACCTACGGCTACACCGTGCAAGGCCCTGCAAACTGCAATCCAAGTGTTACTGGAAGCTGCTCATCCATCAATTTGCCCAACGGACAATCGATGCTGGCAAACTATGAAGGTGGCAATGTTGACCTGCGAGTTCCCTACGTTGGATATTCGGCGGAGTCAGAGAGCTATACGGCGGCCGGAGTCTCGGCCTACAACGCGCTGCAGACGCACGTCGAAAAGCGCATGAGCCACGGACTGCAACTCGGCTTCTCCTACACTTATTCCCACGCGCTGGACGAACAAAGCGGCATGGGCCTTTTCTTCAACGGTAACAATCCGCTGGACCTGCGATCCGCTTACGGTTCATCTGACTTCGACCGTACTCACGTTTTCAACTTCAGCTATGTCTACCAGCTACCCACGTTCTACTCTGCATCCACTCTGAAGGGCAAGCTGGCGGATGGCTGGGCCATTCAGGGGATTGCTGTGCTGCAGAGCGGCCAACCCTACAGCATCATCGACTATACCGGTGCGGTGGGCAGCATCTTTTACAGTGTTTACGACGGCATCACTAATCCCGTCGTCCCACTTGCCCCCGGCTGCACGCCAAAGAATGCGCTCACTGGCGCCTCTGGCGCATATGCCAACTCCGACCCCTCGAACCCCAACCTCTACGTGCTCAAACAATCCTGTTTCACGCTGCCACTGCTCAATCCCGGCGATCTGGGAGGCGCCATTCCCGCTGGGGACACTTTCGAAACCAACTTCACTACGGGCCAGCGCAACATCTTCCGCCAAGCCTGGCAGAAGCGCGCGGATATTTCCTTTGTGAAGCTCACCAAACTCACGGAGAAGGTATCGCTGAAATACAGCCTCGACATCTTCAACCTGACCAATACCGCGAGCTTCGATATCCCTATCGACGACGTCTCGCAAAATGCGGAATACAACCAATTCCCGGTAATCGGGACAACTCCATTGCCCAGTGGGTGCAGCACTTCCACTCCCACCAATGGTTTCTATAACTGTCCTTCCGGGCTGGGTGCCGTCAACAAAACCATCGGCAGCCCGCGTCAGATTCAAATGACGTTGCGCTTCGATTTCTAGTTCACGCTTAGGGATAAAACGGTGGACGCAAGAGGATCACTCCTCGCCGATGTCTTCGTGCCAGATCTCAGGATTCGCACGAATGTACGAGCTTAATAGGGAAGCGCATTCCGCAGAATCGAGGTCGATCACCTTCACCCCAAGCGAGCGCAGCCACTCTACACCGCCCTGAAAGTTTCGGCTCTCGCCTATGATTACTGTACCGAAGCCAAATTGTCGTACCAGCCCGCTGCAATACCAGCAAGGTGCCAGGGTAGTGACCATGATGAGGTCGCGATAGCTGCGCTGGCGTCCGGCACGGCGGAAGGCGTCGGTTTCGCCGTGCAGCGAGGGATCGCCGCTCTGCACGCGGCGGTTATGACCGGCGCCGATAACCTTCCCCCTCTCATCAAAAATCGCGGCGCCGACAGGAATGCCACCCTCGGCAAGCCCCATGCGGGCTTCTGCAATCGCCACCTCCAGCATCGCAGAGTAATCGGAGTTCGGCATTAACCTTTAATAATATTACGGCGCCCAAGGGCAGCCAGTAGCTTTCCAGTCACTTCCGCGGGTCTCCTTCTCCAAGTACAAATGTTCTTGTTTTCGTGCGCGATCGAAAGCCGGACTCATGACTCACGCCCAACTAGTCGAGAAAGCCGTACGCTGGCTGCGCAGTTACCGCTGCGGAGTCGTGCTCTCCGAGCAAGCTTGCGTCAGCGGCGAGATGCCCGACGCCATCGGCTGGAAGCGCGCCTGCCATTCTGTGTTGATCGAATGCAAGGTCACACGCCCCGATTTCCTGGCCGACCGCGCCAAGCCCTTCCGCCTCAAACAGGAGCTGGGAGTCGGTTGCGAGCGCTTTTATCTAGTTCCCGCCGGGCTTATATGCAGCGAAGAGCTGCCCCCGGGCTGGGGTTTGCTCGAACAGAATCGGGGCAGGATCGAAACCGTGCTTCCTGCTGCCAAGAATCTGCGCAGCGCCACCGGCTTCCGCTACGAGATGAATCTGCTACTCGCCAGCCTGCGCCGCGTCGAGGTCCGCGTCGAACCGCAAAGCATCACCGACTTCCTTAAATGGAAGAACCGCATGGCAGAATACAACCGCGGCACCCTCCCCGAAGGCCTGGCTTCCGCCGAAGAAGAGCTCAATGTTTTCCTCGAACAGATCTGATGTACGCCCAAAGGCCCAAGACCTAAGAGCTAAAGCCCAAGACTTTCTCACAACTCCCGCCGCCCTTCCATGGCCTTCAGCATCGTGATCTCATCCGTATATTCAATGTCGCTGCCCACTGGGATGCCCATGGCGATGCGCGTCACCTTCACGCCCGCGCGTTTCAGTTGCTGCGAAAGATAAGTGGCCGTGGCTTCGCCTTCCACAGTGGGATTCGTAGCGACGATCACCTCATCGACATTTCCCGCGTCGACGCGCGCGATGAGATTAGCGATGCGCAACTGCTCCGGCCCCACCCCGTGCAGCGGAGAAAGCGATCCATGCAGCACGTGGTAGACGCCGTTAAAGTGTTTGGTCTTCTCGATGGCAGCAATATTAGTAGGCTCTTCGACCACGCAGACCAGCCGCTGGTTGCGAGTCGCGCTGGTGCAGTAGACACAAGGATCAACGTCAGTGATGTTGTTGCACACTGAACATAGCCGCAAGCTGGCTTTAACGTCGCGTACTGCAGCCGCCAAAGCCTCAGCGTCTTCGTCGCTCGCGCGCAGAATGTAGAAGGCAAGCCGCTGCGCGCTCTTCGAGCCCACGCCCGGCAACTTCTTCAACTCGTCAATCAGCCGCGACATCGGCTCAGCAAATTTAGACATAAAAGAATTGTGTGATTGATTCAGCGAACTAATGAGCAATGATTCAACGACTACAGCCCGCCGATCCCTAACCCGCCCAGCATTCCACCTACGGTCGACTGCATCAATCCATCGACCTTGCGTGCGGCTTCGTTGACGGCGGCCAGGATCAAATCCTGCAGCATCTCCACGTCGCCCGACTTCACCGCTTCCGGATCGATACGCAGGCTGAGCAGTTGCTTGCGGCCGTCCATTTTCGCCGTGACCGTGCCCCCGCCCGACGAGGCCTCAACCACCGTCTCCTGCATCTTCTTCTGCAGGGAGTCATACTGCGATTTGGCCTTGGACATCAGTTCTTGCAGATTAAATCCACCCATAAAACCTCACGTTTCAAGGTTTCAAAGATTCAAGATTTCGAGAAGGTGAAACCCTGAGACTCTGGCACCTTGATTCTTACCGCTTCTCCTTGTAATCGATCACGGTACGAATCTCGGCGCCGAATTTCTCTTGCAGCCGCCGGACCACGGCGTCCTGCTCAGCGCGGCTACGCCCACCAAGCCCAGGCTTCGTCGCGCTGGACTTGCCAGTGTTGCCGTTAGCGTTTCCTCCCGCTGTCGCTAGGGCTGCGCCGGGGACAATCCTCAGCTTGACTGGCCGCCCCAAAACTCCACTGGCCGAAGCGATGGCCAGCCGGCGGGCATCGGCGCCCAGCGACATGTCGACCACGGTTTGCGATTCCGACACCTTGATCACGACTTCGTTCCCTTCGACCGTCCATTCGCCCGCTTCGAGCATCGAGACCAGGATGCGCTGATTCCCATCCCCGAGCGCTTGCAATACGGCGCTCCGCAATCTCTCGACCGCCGGCACAGGCAGAGTAGCCGCCGGCGGGGCCTGCGGGAGTGGCGGCGCAACCTGCAATTTCGCTTCACTCGGTTCACCCTGCGGGATAGGCTGAAGGTCGGAATTCTCGCGAAGATCTGCCGGCGCCGCTGCACCCATCACTACTCGCGCGGGCGGGCTTCCACTCGCGACCATGCGCGGTCCGTTGCCGGAAGAGGCATTCGAAACAGACTCCTGCCGCGGACCGCCTTTGCGTGCCGAATCAGCGTCGAACGGAGAGACCTGCTTGGAAGCCGTGACCGGAGCGACGTCCTCGCGCTCCTGCAGAAACCGATTTTTCTGCGGAGCGGTACTTCCAGACGCAACGGCAATCGGTCTCGCAGACGTCCCAACTCCAGATCCGCCGCTGGAAGAGGCAGACACGTCACTCAGTAACTGCTCGATCGGCAGAATCCGCTGCGCATGCGCCATCTTGAGCAGGCCGAGTTCCAGATGAAAGCGCTGCTCCTGCTTGTATCCCAGCTCGCCGTAAGTTCGCAGCATGATCTGCAGATGCCGTGTTAGATCTTCTTCGCCGAACAATTCCGCGACCCGGGCGACTCGCTCCCTTTCTTCGCTGGATACCTGCAGCAGGGAAGAGTCCTTACCCGCAATCTTGGCGACGGTCGAATTGCGCAGGAAGCGCACCATCTGTCGCGCGAAGTGCGTAGGGCTATGGCCTTCACTTATGAGGTGGTCGACCTCCCGCAGCACTTCATCGCTGGCCCCGCGAGCGACCGCCTGCATCACTTCTTCGAGAATGTGTGCCGGCGCTGCGCCGACCAGATTGCGCACGGAATCAGCTGTGATCTTTCCGCTGGAGGACGCAATCGCCTGATCAAGGATCGACAGGGCATCGCGCATGGAGCCGTCGCCGGCCTCGGCCAGCAAGGCAAGAGCATCGTCATCGGCCTCAATCTTTTCGCGGCCGACAAGATCGCGCAGCTGGCTCACAATGTCGATAAACTTCACGGCGCGGAAACTGAAGTGCTGGCAGCGCGACCGGATGGTCTGCGGAATATCTTCCGGCTGTGTGGTAGCTAGCATGAAAACAATGTGATCCGGAGGCTCCTCGAGAGTCTTGAGCAGGGCATTGAACGCCGCGTCCGTGATCTGGTGCGCCTCGTCGAGAATGTAGATCTTGAAGCGGTCGCGGGCCGGACGGTAGCGCGCCGCCTCCCGCAGTTCGCGGATTTCGTCGATCCCGCGATTGGTGGCAGCGTCGATCTCGATTACATCGACCGCGTTCCCCGCGCGAATCTCGGTGCAGGATTCACAAACGCCGCAGGGTTCCGCTACTGGCCTGTCGGAGGAGCGGCAATTCAGCGCCGCGGCCAGAATCCGCGCCACCGTTGTTTTTCCAATGCCGCGATGGCCGCTGAAGATGTAGCCGTGGGCCGTGCGTCCTTGTTGTAGGGCGTTCTGAAGAGTGCGGGTGACGTGCTCTTGTCCGATAACCTCGGAGAATTTCTGCGGCCGATATTTGCGCGCCAGGACGGTATAGCTCATGAGCCGGAAGACACGATTATACGTGATCAGAGGGGGATGAGCTCGCCACGCCCTCACTATGGCCGGCTTGCTAAAACCGCCACGCAAGCGCTACGCTTGTTTCTCGACTAGGTCCGGGTAACCGAGAATGTGGTCCGGCTCCAGCCGAGGTTGGCACGGACACCCAGAAGGAGCTCTTATGCAACTCAAGATAACAACCCGAACCAAAGATGGTGTTCTTGTGGTCGATTGCAGCGGTCGAATTGTGTTTGGCGAGGAATCTTCGCTGCTTCGGGAAACCATCAGGCAAGCTGTGACTGAGAACAATCGCATCGTGCTCAATCTGGGCGAGGTGAGTTACATCGATTCGGGCGGCCTAGGCACTCTCGTAGCTCTGCGCATCACGGCGCAAAACGCAGGCGGAACGATCAAATTGGCGAATTTGACCAAGCGTGTGGGCGATGTCCTGCAGGTCACCAAGCTGCTCACGGTTTTCGACGTCTATGACTCTGAAGCGGAGGCCATCGAATCCTTCCGCAAGGCGGCCTAGCCCGGCCCGCGATCGGCGAAGTATGATCAGCGGAATATGATCGGCGACGCGGATCAACGGAGTATGATCCACATCGCATGATCGATAACGCGACTGACTCAGTCACGCCGGTTTCCTCCCGAATGCTGCCTCGCGTCATCTTTCTCCTCTGCCTGTTGGTGAGTGCCAGCGGCTTCGTGTCGCCGCCCGTAGCGCTGGCCATGGGACTCTTGTTCGGCCTGGCGTTGCCCCATCCCTACGGCAGCGAGGCCAAGAAGTTCTCGAAATTCTTGCTGCAGGCCTCAGTCGTAGGACTCGGTTTCGGCATGAACCTGCACCAGGTCGTGCGCGCCGGGCGCAGCGGCTTCGTCTACACGATGCTCGGCATCAGTTTCGCGCTGCTGGCGGGGATGGGCCTAGGCGCGCTGTTAAATGTGCAACGAGTGCCGGCATTTCTAATATCCACGGGCACTGCGATCTGCGGCGGAAGCGCCATCGCGGCCGTCGGTCCCATCACGCAGGCAAGCGACGAAGAAATGGCCATATCGCTGGGAACCGTCTTCGTCTTGAATTCCATAGCATTGCTGATTTTTCCTTCCATTGGCGCGGCCCTAAAGCTGACGCAATCACAGTTTGGACTGTGGGCGGCCCTGGCTATCCATGACACCAGTTCCGTGGTCGGCGCGGCCGCCAAGTATGGTGCAGAGGCACTAGCTGTCGCGACCACGGTGAAGCTGGCACGCGCCTTGTGGATTGTCCCTCTGTCACTGGCTACGGCCGTGGTACGCGGCGGCAAAGCCAAGATTCAGTGGCCCTGGTTCATCGGCCTGTTTTGTCTGGCCGCAGTGTGCAACACATATCTGCCCGCTGAAGCACATGCCTACTCGATCGCGGTGAAAGTTGCGAAGGTAGGATTGACTGCTACTTTGTTCTTAATCGGCAGCGGAATCTCAGTGGCAACCATCAAAGAGGTAGGGCATCGCCCGTTGTTGCAAGGCATCCTTTTGTGGTTACTCGTTTCAGTGGGATCGTTGTGGCTGATCCGCATCGGGTGGATAGCGTTGTGAAGCAGGGAAGCAAGAACTTCGGGAAACGTGGCGCCAGGTCTTCGCCAGATCAGTCGTCGAAGGTGCGCCTGCGCATCGAGGCGGTCATACGACGGATTCCCAAAGGGAAAGTGTCTACCTACGGAGCGATCGCGCGAGCGGCCCGACTGCCGGGAGCAGCGCGGCAAGTAGCGAAGGTGCTCCATCGCAGCTATGGATTGCCCTGGCAGCGAGTCTTAGGCGCAGGTGGAGAAATCAAACTGCGTGGCGATTCGGCCATCGAGCAGCGGTTCAGGCTCGAAGCCGAGGGGGTCCGCTTCCGCGGCCGAAAGGTGGATATGAAGCAGTGCGAATACAAGTTCGCGCGCCCAACAAGAAAACGCTGAGTTCCTCTCTCTTGCAACGGTCGCTACTTCTTGAACTGCTCATCGATCTCCACCTGATATCCGCTGACCATCTTATTAGTTTCGTTAGCCATGCCGACCACCGCCATTAACTCCTTGAACATGGCGTCGGTCATCCCTTTTTTCTGCGCGGAAACGGTATGTGAAGCGATACAGTAGTTGCACTGATTCGTCACGCTCACTGCGACGTAAATCATCTCCTTGGTTAGCGGATCAAGCGCGCCCGGCGCCATGATCTGCTTGATGTCTTCCCACGTGCGCCTCAGCGTAGCGGGATCGTGTGCGATCGCCTTCCAGAAATTATTGATCCAGTCGGTCTTCCGCGTGGCCATAATGTCGTCATAAACGGCGCGCACTTCGGAGCTGGCATCCTCGTATTCGATGAGTCCCAGCGTTGCCATGAAGTTCTCCAGTTCCTAAAGTCAAATTCCGAGTCACCGAGACAACCTTTTAGAGGCTCTGCTTTTCTCTGTGACTCTGTGGTGAACGCCTTTGTCTTACGGCTACCTACTTCGGCAATTCTCCGCTCAGCAGTTTCTCCAACGCTGCCGCCGGGCAGCGCACGCCCACAAAGAACTGACCAAACAGCGCGTAGACGGCGCTGACATGGTCGAAGCGCATTTCGTAGATCAACTTCTTGAAGACCAGCGGATCATCGGCGAACAGATCAACGCCCCACTCCCAGTCGTCAAAGCCAATCGAGCCAGTGATGATCTGCTTGACCTCGCCCGCATAGCGCCGGCCCACCAATCCGTGCTCACTCATCTGACGGGCGCGCTCTTCGATCGGAAGCGTATACCAGTTCTTATCTTCGCCCCGCAAACGGTTCATCGGATAAAAGCAGACGTAGCGGTTCGACGGAATCTCCGGAAAGAGCCGTGGACGCATGGCCTCCCGATGCCGCTCGAGTTTGCATTCGATCTCCGTTTTCCACTGGTCGGAGTGCGGTTGGATGCCCTGATCGGCCAACTCCTTGTAAATCTTCAGCGTCGAGTCGTATAGCCCGAGTTCGATGATGGAAAGATATGAAGAGGTAGGCTCGAGGTAATCGCTCAGACGCAAGCTAGCCAGCTTGAGTTCTGCCTGGTTAAGCTCGGCAAAAGAGTTGCGGAAATGTACCAGCATAAGATCGCCCTTGTGTCCGATCAATGAAAAAAGAGCAGATTGTCCCGCGGAATTCTGCTCCATTCCTCCCAGCGCCGCCGCCGCTTCCTGAGCGATCGACGACCGTGCGGCATCGGGCAGGCCGCGCCAGGCCGTCCAGCGGAAGCGCATCATCTGGTGCAGCACGCTGTAGCCCTCAGTAGTCAGCGGCACCTCGGGGAGCTGCGCGGAGACAATCTGTGGGTGAACGGGAGGAGTTGATGTCATCGTCATTGTCTTCTCGGGACGTGTGCTCATAATTTTCAACCCCCATTGTACGCAAGAGCCGCGGAGCCAGCGAGCCCACGGTTTACAATCAGGCTGGCCGTTTCTACGGCACGCTGTTCATGCAAAAACTCATCCCGGCACTGTGTGTGGTTCTAGTCCTGGCTGCGTCGCTGGCGGCGCAAAGCCAGCGCCTGTGGGTTCTGCGCCCGCCCGGCGAGATGGTGGAGTACGATCCGGCTACGTTTTCTGCTAGACAAACGGTGAAGGTCCCGGCAGAAGCCGTGTCCTCGCCGCAGAACGTCTCCGTCAACCATCTTGGGCAGATGTTGTATGCCCCATCTGTGTCTTTGCCGCTGACGGAGGGCGATCTCGCGACCGAGCAGAAGGTGTGGTTCTGGGACGGCCATGCGGCAACCACTCTGACACGTGAGATCTCGCGCACCTCAGCCACGGTGGGCTCAAACCTAGCCATCACCGAGTCAGCGCCCGTCCCTTTTCTCTCAGCTGATGGAACCAATCTCGACTGGTTTTCGAACCAAGCCCGACGCCTGCAGCGCGATGGCGTCGATCTCTCCACCAAAACAACCTGGCTGAGCTGGCAAACGGATCTCGCCGGCACTGGCCGTCGGGATTTGGCCTCAATCGCGCTCCCCGACTGCCCCTGCCCGACGGGAGGCTGTGAAGAGACCTGTCCCTATGGCGAAGTGTGGATTCCCGACAATGGCCTAGGCAATTTTTTTCTGCTGACGCAGTTCGTCTCCGGGAAGACCCAGCCCCTCTATAAGGCAACCTCTTTATATGAGGAAAACGCTGGAAAATGGGCATCGACATCGATCGATCCACCCCTCCGCCGCGTGCTTGACGCCGCCAATGCCAGCACCATCTTGGAGGCTATTCCCGATACCGCCTGCTGCGGTTGGCAGAATCAGAGCGACGATCAAACTCTGTTACGCCTCCATGGCAAGACATTAAACGTGTTCGACGAACAGGCCCTGTACAAAAATCCCGACTACGATGTCAGCTTCTACACCCAGAACGGCAAGCTGTCGCCCGATCTGGCTTCCGTGGCATTTACGATCGTCGCCACTTCCCAGCCCAACACGCCGATTCAGATCTCCGAGCAAGGTCAGGCCAGCCCGGAAGAATCGCAGCGCCTTCGGAAGGCCTTGCTCGATCTGCCCGCAGTCGAGGTGAAGAGCACGGAAGATGTGCCCCGCCGCATTGCGTTTCTACCCCATGCCACGCTGGTAGGCTGGATCAGCGACAAGGAGATCCTCATCGTCGAGGGGCATCTGCTGGTAGCCTATAACCTCGCGAAGGGCACGCGTCGAAAATCGGCCATCCGCGTGGAGGATGGGGCGCACGTCTTCTTGCGTTGAAAAAGTCAAAACCTACCCTGCCCAGTCACGCCGCCCAAAATCGCCCGTATGGCACTCTTGGGCCTCGTGTTCCCATATCGTGCCATTGTCACCAGTTGCTCCTGGCCTGAGGATACTCGTGCTTGGTGATCGGTGATCTTTATTAAGGGCTATTTCGCAAGGCAGGGCTGAAATGGGAACACACCAAATACTGCAGCAGAGTTCAGTCGCGGAGCTAACCAGACCTCAAACTGGTCTCGCTGGTGAGCAGCCTCGCCGCCTCCAGATCGCGCTGGCTCTTCTGCTGATTGCCCTCGCTTTTGTAATAGTGAAGGATCGTGATTTCTGGTTTGGCTCAGACGATGCGCTCGAATCCGATGCTACAGGCGCGCAGATCATCCCGGACACAGTCGCGGCCGTGCCCGCCAAAACTGCTCAGCCGCTTGCGGCACGCATCGCTGCCAAGAACCACGTTACTAAGAAGAATGCCATCACAGCCATCACCGAGCCGTCTCACCAGGACGCTGCTCAGACAAACTCACCGGTGGTTGCGGCCACTCGCGCCGCACTACCTCCGCTGGATGTCGAAGTGATCACCGGCGACAGCCATCGCACAGTTCGTCCCGGTAGCAACGTCGCAAAAGTGGTGGAGATCCCCAACGATTCGAACCGCGTGTCGGCTATTACTTCAGCGAGCCTAACCACGAATGCAGCCGAGCACGAGCGGCTTACCACCAGCAGCTTGCCGGAAGTAAGGCAAACCGTCGATGCGACCTATCCCTTACTGGGACAGCACATGCGGGTACAGGGCTCAGTGGTCTTGCAGGCGGTCGTCGGGACCGATGGGAACATTGAAAACCTGCGCGTGCTCAGTGGCCCCTCCATCCTGACGGCCGCGGCGCAGCAAGCCGTCCGTCAGTGGCGCTTCAAGCCCTACCTCCAGAACGGGCAGCCGGTCGAGACCAAAGCCAGAATCACCGTGAACTTCTCCATTCGAATCGCCGACGATCCCGCGAACGCCAGCTAGCACGCAGCAATTGCGCCGCTCCCGCGCACACCGGTACTGTTGATGAGCGAGGTGCTATCTAGGCGCCCCTGTTTAGTGGTGGTCGCCGTTGCTGTGCCGCCAAGTCCAGTATTGCTTCTGTTCCTCAGGGGGCAGCTTGCGAAAGTCTCTATTCTCGTCGCGGTGGTTTTCGTGGGCCCACTGATGGTAATAGGTGACCTCACTATCGTTCCAGACGTGATAGTCGCTGTAGTAGGGGTCATAGACCCTGTAGTAGTGATGTGCGCAAGCCGTGCCCAACGCTGAAGACGCCAGGGCGGCGGCCAGGAAAAGTGAACTAACGAAACGCGACTTGCTGTCCATCAGCGAATGTTCCTCCTCATGGTTTCAATTACGAAATATTGACAGTCCATCTTTCCCTGCAATCACTCAGCCCCTGTAAATGCGTAGTCCAAGTTCGTTGCCAGGATATGCTCATAGGTTGCTCACAACATCAGCCAGCGAACCTGAATTCCAGCAGCGGCGAAAGCTGCGGGTCGTGAAGAACTCATACGCGGCGCGACCCGAACCACTGTGCGGGTCTCCGAACTGAAACACCTTGGTCACGCAATAGTTGCGCGGTTGGCTGCTTCCTCATTTGCTCCACCTGTTAACTCTCCAGTTCTAATATAGAATCAATAGAAGAATCTAAGGAGCACACATAATGTATCCGGAAATTATGGTTATCCCCATGCGCGAAGAGTTAACCCGCCTGGGAATCGAAGAACTGCGCACGCCCGAGGCCGTCGACAAAGCTTTGAAAGCGCAGTCGGGTACGACCCTGGTGGTAGTAAACTCGATTTGCGGATGCGCCGCCGGCCGCATGCGTCCCGCCGTTCGCATGGCTCTGCAGCAAGCCGCCCAGCCCGACAAAGCGTTTTCCGTTTTCGCTGGGCAGGATACCGGAGCTACCGAACGGGCCCGCAGTTATTTCACGGGACAACCTCCGTCCTCCCCCTCAATCGCCATTCTGCGCGACGGCCAACTCGTTTACATGATGGCCCGCCGCGACATAGAATCCCGCGAAGCCCCGGCCATAGCCAGCGACCTGAAAGCAGCCCTGGACAAATTCTGCGCCAGAGCAGTAACGACACAATAACTTCGTGACGGGTCGGAATTTCTATCGATTCCCCGGCCCAGTCCTCATAAACGCTTTCACCACAATCCCGTTCGGCTGCACTCCGACCGGAATCATGGTCAACAGCGAATATTCCGTAGGCTCCAGCTTGCGCGGCGTGCGCTTCTGAATCACTGTCACATCGCCAGCTTGTGTGTCCAGCACCAGAACATACCGCTGATCCTGCGACAGCGCCAGGGCGTCAGGATGACTGCCCACTCCCATGGTCGCGATCCTCCGGCCCAGGTCAATGTCGTAGACCGCAACACTGTCCGATCCGAAGTTGCTCACGTATAGCCGCGAGTTATCCAGCGTGACCACGGCGTGGGTGGGATGTTGCCCGATCAGCGCGCTGCCGCCTACCTCGTTGGTCCCCGTCTCAATGATCGAAATGCTGTCGGAATCAAAATCGCACACGATCAGTTCACCGCCATCAGGCTTTAACGCCAGACTCACCGGCGTTCGCCCCACATCCAGCAGCGCCAGCACCCGGTCGTTCGTCGCCTCGCCGCTCTTTTCGCTCCTCGCCAAGGCAATGGATGCTACCTGCGACGATCCTGAGCACGCCACAAACGCTTTGCTCGAATCCGCCAGGATGGTGATATCCTCCGGCTGTCGGCAAACCGCCAAGGTCGCCCGCACCCGCAACAGCTTCGCGTCGATTACGGAAACCGTATTGTCGCCCCGGTTCGACACCACCACGCTCGCACCGTCGGGCGAAACCCGCGCCAGTCCGGGCGCAGCGCCCACTCGCACATTGCCGATGACAACCTTCTTGTCGAGATCGATCACCGAAACATTGGCCGACCCCGAATTCGCCACATAACCGCGCTTGCCATCTTCCGAAACGTCGATGAAGTACGGCCTGCCATGAACTCCGATAGTCGCCACCACAGCGTTCTTCTCGGCATCAATCACGCTGACGTTGTTCGACCCTGTGTTGACCACATAGATTTCGTTCTTCTTGCTGTTGGCCGCGACCCCAGTCGGCTCCACACCCACCGCAATGGTCTTCGTTGGCTCAAACGTCCGCAGATCAATCACGCTCACTGTATTGCTCTTCCCGTTCGTGACGTAGGCATACTCGCGGTACGCGGGCCCGTAATCCGGGAGAGCCTGCTCGCGGAGATACCACCAGCCCAGCGCGCCCAGCAATGGAATCAGAACAATAAGACTGAGGATTTTTCGCAAGATCGGAAGCCGTTCCCCTGGAAGAAATAAGATTACCAGAGAGAAGTCATCGATCTGCGCTAACCTTCGCCGCCTTCGACAGTCGAATTGATAACGGCAGGGATAATCGGCGTACGCGCGCCCTCCCGTCTGAGCTAACCGATGCGCATGCTCCTGGATACTTTCGGCCAGACTTTGCGCACCCTATGGGCGCACAAGCTGCGTTCATTCCTCACCATGTTCGGCATCG
>Ga0209380_10000514_pt1 | contig 27427 bp, 20 predicted proteins | sample HubBroMetageWFT6_FD_188347 | JGI IMG/M metagenome (GOLD analysis project Ga0209380, IMG submission 188347) | Warmed and freeze-thawed soil microbial communities from the Hubbard Brook experimental Forest, New Hampshire - Hubbard Brook CCASE Soil... | ecosystem: Environmental > Terrestrial >... | reverse complement strand
TGGAAAAATCCCGCGCCTGGAGTGCTTGCGGCGGCGGCGACATCGAATCCCGCTTCAGCCAGGACGAACTCCTGACTCACAAAAAGCGGGCAATGACCAACGTAGGCTTGTCCGTGGCTCCGACAATCAGCACTTCCGACTTCCAGAATGCGACGCATGATAGCAGGGTGCCCCTTTGCGGTAGGTTTCGAGTGTGACCAGAACTCTACCGAAAGGAACACCCTTTCCGCCGAACTCAGGCAAGGTCATAGCGATCAAGGTTCATCACCTTGTTCCACGCAGCCACGAAGTCCTTCACAAACTCCTTCTTCGAGTCATCACATGCATAGACTTCTGCGATTGCTCGGAGCTGGGAGTTTGAACCGAAGACAAGGTCGACACGGGTGCCCGTCCACTTGATTTCGCCCGTCGCGCGATCATGCCCCTCAAACACGCCTTCCGAAGTAGTGGAGGCCTTCCACTCCGTAATCATGCTGAGCAGGTTGACGAAGAAATCATTTGTCAACGTCTCCGGCCGGTCGGTGAAGACGCCAGCTTTCGACTGCTTGTGGTTAGCATTCAGGACGCGCATGCCGCCGACGAGAACTGTCATCTCGGGAGCAGTCAGCGTCAGCAACTGCGCCCGATCGAGCAGCAGCTCTTCAGCCGATTTCTGGTGTCCGATGCGGAAGTAGTTGCGGAAACCGTCTGCGGTCGGCTCCAGTACGGCGAATGCATGCGCATCCGTCTGCTCTTGCGAAGCATCCGTGCGACCCGGCGAGAAGGGAACCCTTACGTCGTGCCCGGCCTTTTTGGCAGCTTCCTCAACCGCCGCGCAGCCGCCGAGAACGATCAGGTCAGCCAGCGAGACCTTCTTCCCCTTATTGCCGTTGGACTTTTCTCCGGCCTGGGAGTTGTTGAACTCCTTCTGGATCGCCTCCAACTTCTGCAAGACCTTTGCCAGAGCCGCCGGCTGGTTTACGTCCCAATCCTTTTGCGGTGCAAGGCGAATGCGTGCCCCGTTTGCCCCCCCGCGCTTGTCGGAGCCGCGGAAGGTAGCCGCCGAAGCCCAGGCCGTCGTGACCAGTTGGGAGATCGACAGTCCGGAGGCGAGGATCTTTGCCTTCAGTGTCGCAATGTCCTGCTCCCCGATTGATGCATGATCCACTGCGGGAACGGGGTCTTGCCACAGCTGAGGCTCCGCCGGAACAAGCGGCCCAAGGTAGCGGGAGACGGGCCCCATGTCTCGGTGCGTCAGCTTGTACCACGCCTTGGCGAAGGCGTCCGCGAACTCTTGCGGATTCTGGAAGAATCGCCTCGAGATCTTTTCGTAAGCAGGGTCAACCCGCAAGGCGAGGTCCGTTGTCAGCATGGATGGTGCGTGATGCTTGGCGGGATCGTGCGCATCGGGTACCGTACCGGCACCTGCGCCGTTCTTCGGTGTCCACTGGTGCGCACCAGCCGGGCTCTTTGTCAGTTCCCATTCGTAGCCGAACAGATTTTCGAAATAATTGTTGCTCCATTTCGTAGGCGTGGTGGTCCAAATGACCTCCAGGCCGCTGCTGATCGTCTGATCGCCGTTGCCGTTGCCGAAGCTGTTCTTCCAACCGAGGCCCTGCTCCTCGATCGAGGCGCCCTCTGGCTCGGGGGCGACATACTTCTTGGGATCAGCAGCGCCGTGGGTCTTGCCAAAGGTGTGACCGCCGGCAATCAGCGCAACTGTCTCCTCGTCGTTCATCGCCATCCGTCCGAACGTCTCTCGGATATCCCGTGCCGCAGCGACTGGATCTGGATTTCCATTAGGCCCTTCCGGATTCACGTAAATCAGTCCCATCTGCACGGCGCCGAGAGGATTGTCGAGTTCACGATCGCCTTTATAACGCTTGTCCCCGAGCCACTCGGTCTCAGGTCCCCAGTTGACGTACTCTTCCGGCTCCCAGACATCCGCGCGCCCGCCGCCGAAACCGAAGGTCTTGAAGCCCATTGACTCGAGGGCGACGTTTCCTGTGAGAATCATGAGGTCGGCCCAGGAGATCTTCCGACCATATTTCTGCTTGATGGGCCAGAGCAAGCGGCGCGCCTTGTCGAGGTTCACGTTGTCCGGCCAACTGTTGAGGGGCGCGAAACGTTGTTGGCCAGAGCCTGCCCCGCCCCGCCCGTCGGCGATGCGGTACGTGCCTGCGCTGTGCCAGGCCATACGAATAAAAAGCCCGCCGTAGTGGCCGAAGTCGGCCGGCCACCAGTCCTGCGAGTCCGTCATCAAGGCATGCAGGTCCTTGATCACGGCATTCAGGTCGAGACTCTTGAATTCTTCCGCATAATCAAACTCCTTGCCCATGGGATCGGACAGAGAGGAGTTTTGGTGAAGCATCTTCAGATTCAGCTGATTCGGCCACCAGTCCGCATTCGTCGGAGCCCAGGATGTTGTGTGTCTGCCGCCCATTACTGGGCATTTGGATTCGGGGGATACCTCTGGCTCCGTATTACCGGGGCCGGGCACCCCGGCCAGTACTTGCTTATCTTCAGACATAAATTTCCCTTTCGCTTATGAAGTTGTCTTTTTGGCACTACAGCGCGGACAGAGGCCAAATACCTCGATCAGCGGCTCGGTTAAATCAAAGCCGCCCGGCGCCTGCCGGGCCAGCCGTTTGAAGTCAACGAAGTTACCTGTAATGTCCTGCACCGACTTGCAGCGGGTGCAGACCAGGTGATGGTGAGATTCGAGGTTGCCGTCCACGAGCAATGTGGAGGCATGGGGCGTCACCTCCCGCAACAATCCCTTTTCCACAAACACCCGCAAATTGTTGTAGATCGTGGCGAGAGAGACAGAGGGTATGCGCCGTTTGACGACCGCGTAGATTTGTTCGGGCGAGTAGTGTCCCGGAGCAGCCACGACGGCTTCAAATATGATCTCGCGCTGGTGCGTGGCTGCCATGCCATGCTTCCAGGCAAGGTCGCGAAACTGCTTGTGACTCAACCGCATGGGAATTAGATGAGAATGATTATCAAAGAATTCAGCTTATTTAGCAATCGGCGATATGCCGGGTGGCAGATGTGCCAGATATCTGGCGGGCGTTGCCAATGGCCACCGCTATTATCAGAACGCGATGGTGAATGAGCAGCCGGATTCTCAGGCTAGGTTCGGCAATACCCCTTCCACGCTCTGAAGCACTGTCGCGGGCAGCGGTATTACGCGGACTCCATCGCTTTTTTCGTTTTGACGCTAACCGCAATGCCGCCTGCTTCAGGAAAGAGATCCGAGATTACTTCAAATTCCTCGCCGTAAAGGCGAATGCTCTGCTGGGAACCATATTCCAGACGCTTAACACTTGCGTAAACTTCCGCGATCGAAGGAGTTTCGTATGAATGGCTGGTCATGGATATTCCCATTTTACTGCCTTTTTTGGAGCCAGTTGTAAAAGGGAAGGTGTGCCACATGTCTCATGGCATTTCTTGATGGTCGCCAGTATATCTTCTTGCCCGATCGGGCTTGGGATTGCAATTGCCAGCATTGACCGACCATTAGATACCTTCAATTGATGATATTCACCTCGCCGATTGTTCACTTCAGACATTCGTCCCAGCGGTGACATGCGGCTCCGCTGGTTGCGTGCTCTGGGCGGGGCTAGGCTTGTTGTGGGCGAACGGCCTGTGCAGAAGTTTTCATAAATTCGTAATCCAGGCGCAACACTTCGGGTCTAACTTGTCTGCTACAACTTTCGTCTCCCACCACCGAGGTCTTAATCCGCCGTCCTCACCATTTGAGGACCGAACCGAAGTACTTCTGGAGGATTAGAGTATGCAGATCAACAGCTTTCTTCGCGGGGCCGGCCTGGCAGCAGCTTTGGCAGCGACGAGCATCGGCGGTCACACCGGCGCCTATGCTGCGTCTGAGCCCCTAGTTCTACCTACGGGCGCAACCATTACGCCTAACGCAGCACCGGGCGCTGTGTTCCAACCTTTGAAAGTTGCTTTGCCGGACTACCCTGATTACTCGCCCGACAGCGCCGAAACCACTCGCATTAGTCCGGATGGCAAGACTCTGCTCATTCTAACCAGTGGCTTCAATCTGAATCTCGATAAGAATGGCAACTTTCAATCCGCCGATTCCGGTGAATACATCTTCGTCTATGACATCTCGTCACCCGGGGTGCCTGTAAAGAAGCAGGTCGTGGTGGTGCCGCGAGCCTTCGGCGGTCTGGTCTGGAGTCCGAATGGCTCCAAGTTTTATGTTGACGGCGGAGCGGATGACGATCTTCACACGTTCGCTCAAACGAACGGTCAATGGGAAGAGTCAGGCACACCAATCTCCCTTGGCCACTCGGGGGATTTGATGAACAAGGAGACTCTCGTTGGCCCGACAGCCGCCGGTATAGCTGTCACTGCTGACGGCGCCACGGTCGTCGTGGCCAACTATGAAACCGATTCCATTACGGCGGTGGACGTGCTGCACCGTGCGCTGCTTGCCGAATACGATTTGCGACCTGGCAGAATCAATCCAGCGCAATCGGGCGTACCGGGCGGCGAGTTTCCATTTGGGGTGGCCATAGCCGGCAGCCACACAGTTTACGTGGCCAGTACGAGGGATCGCGAGATCGATGTGGTGAACCTTAACAGCGGAGCGCTCACCTTGACCCACCGCATTCCAATTAAGGGCAATCCCCAACAACTAATTCTCAACAAGGCACAAAGCAAACTTTACGTGACTGTGGCAAACGCTGATGCCTTGGTCATCATCGACACAGCTACCAATGCGATTCTCAGCCAAGTCAATACGAGTGCTCCCGTCGACGTGCTAGGGACCGACAATCATATGCCAAAAGGGAGCAACCCGAACAGCATCAGTCTTTCGCCGGATGAGAGTACGGCTTACGTCACCAATGGCGGAACCAACAGCGTAGCGGTCATAAGTTTGACGGGTAAGCAGCCCTCGGTCACTGGACTGATTCCGACTGGCTGGCAGCCGAATTCAGTGAGCGTCAGCCCCGGCGGCTCGACCCTTTACGTCGTCAATGGAAAGAGCGATCCTGGCGCCAATCCCCGGAACTGCCGTTTCATCAACGCCGGCGGCAATTATGGTTCGGGATGCAAGAGCGTCGAGGAGCAGAATGGCTCTGCCAACCAATACGCGTGGCAAAACATGAAAGCGGGTTTCCTGGTTCTGCCTGTACCGGGAGCAAATGACCTGACAGAGTTAACCGCACTGGTCGCCCAAAACAACGGCTTCAATCTGCAACTCACCGAGCAGGACATTGCAACCTCGCTCTTCTTGCGTGAGCACATCCAGCACGTCATCTATATCGTGAAGGAAAATCGGACCTTTGATCAGATTCTGGGTGACCTGCGCAACGGTGCGAACGCGGATCCGGCATTGACACAATTTCCAAGACTTGTCACTCCCAACTTCCATAACCTTGCAACTCAGTTCGTAACCTTCGACAACTTTTATGACAGCGGCATTGTCAGCATGGATGGCTGGCAGTGGTCGACAGCCGCGCGTGCTCTCGACCTGAACGAAAAGAGCGTGGTGGTCAACTACGGAAAGGGCGGTGCAAATTACGACAGCGAAGGCACGGCGCGCAACATCAACGTCGCAGTGGTTGGAGTTGCAGCGCGCAAGGCGTGGCAACCTCTTTATCCGAACGATCCTGATCTTTTGCCGGGCACAAGAAATGAAGTGGCGGCCGACGGTCCGGAGGGAGAAGAGGGCGCGGGCTATGTCTGGGATGCTGCCATCCGGGCTGGCCTCTCTGTACGCAACTACGGATTCTTTCTGGACCTCGGCGCAGTGCAAGCTTTGGATCCAACCCTAACTGATCCTTGCGCTCAGAAACCCCGCGTCCAAGTAGCTTTCCCGGCGCATCCAGCGCTGCTTAAGCGGACAGACTTCTGCTTTCGTGGCTTCGACCAAGCGTTCCCCGACTTTTTTCGATACAAAGAGTGGGCGCGTGAATTTGATAACTATGTGAAGAACGATAATCTGCCAGCCCTGGAACTGGTCCGCTTCAATCACGACCACTTTGGAAGTTTCGGAAGCGCCTCATTCGGCGTGAATACTCCGGAGCTGCAGATCGCCGATGATGACTACGCGGTGGGCCTGCTGGTCGACAAAATTGCTCACAGCCCGTACGCCAGCAATACACTTGTGTTTGTCATCGAAGACGATCCACAGGATGGTGCGGACCACGTCAGTAGCTCACGAAGCCTAGGCTTCGTGGTCGGTCCCTATGTGAAGCACGAAGCGGTTGTTTCCACTCACTACGCGACGGTTAACATGCTGCGCACAATCGCAGAAGTGCTCGGGACTGAGAAGTTAGGCGTGCATGATGCGGGCGTGCCCCCTATGACAGATGGTTTCGACACAGCCCAAACGTGCTCCCCAATCATGGGGGGTGGATCTTCTTGCTGGAATTATTCTGCATTCCCTGCGCAGATCCTGTTCACCACGTCACTTCCGCTCCTCAACAAGTTCGTCATAAATAAGGCACAATTGCCCCACCCAACACACGACGCCGCCTGGTGGGAGGCGAAGACAAAAGGGTTTGACTTCAGCCAAGAAGACCGAGTTGACCCAGATCAGTTTAACCGGATCATTTGGGAAGGCCTGATGGGTGACAGACCCTATCCGGCAACACCCTCGGGCGTGGATCTGCGCCGCGGCGGTACGCCCCAGCCCGAAAGCAAGCAAATCACGAACAAAGACCGGGACTGACTGAGAGTTTCATCGGAATGGGACGCCTCTGAAAGGAGGCGTCCTAGCTTTCTGCTGCGCGGGCCGTGCCCGTGAGAGGAGGTAGCAGTCTTCTAATCTCGGCGTTCTGTATCGTCATCGAGCCGAGCCGCTTGTGTCATCAGGTAGTTCTGTTCCGGGATGCTTGTTGTCCGGCTAGCCGCAATGCGGTAGTGCTTGATGGCGCTTTCATAATCGCCAGTCATTTCGAGCAAGTGGGCACGAACCGCGTCGAGACGATAGTGACCGGAAAGCCGAGCGTCGGAGTCGAGCGTCCTGAGGAGTTCGAGACCTTCCGAAGGGCCGTGTACCATAGCGGCTGCAATGGCATGATTGAGCGTCACCATGGGACTGGGAGACACGCGTTTCAGCAGTTCGTACAGCGCAAGGATCTGCGGCCAGTCCGTGTCCTCAACTCGTGCCGCTTCGTCATGAACTGCAGCGATCGCCGCCTGCAACTGATATAGGCCCACCGACCCTTTCGATAGTGCGGCAGTCAAAAGCTCGATACCTTCGGAAATCTCGACTTGGTCCCACAGAGTTCGATCTTGTTGGGTCAGGGGGATCAACTCCTCCTCCGGTCCGGTTCGTGCCGCGCGTCGCGCGTCGGTTAGCAACATTAGCGCCAGCAGGCCTGCTACTTCTACATCATCCGGAAGCAGTGTTTTCGCACAGCGGGTCAACCGGATTGCCTCACGCGCCAAATCGAGTCGTTGCAGGTGTGTTCCGACGCTGCTGGCGTAACCCTCGTTAAAGATCAGGTAGAGTACATGGAGTACAGCAGGCAGCCGTTCAGCACGCTCCCGCGGGAGAGGTAGGCGGAATGGCACGCCGGAAGCCTTGATGCTTTGTTTGGCGCGGCTGATCCGCTGCGCCATTGTGGCCTCAGGAACCAGGAACGCCTTGGCGATTTCAGCCGTGGATAAACCACCGACAGCCCGCAATGTGAGAGCAATGGCCGATGACGAAGTCAAGGCCGGGTGGCAGCACATAAACAGCAGAATAAGCGTGTCGTCCGGATCCATGTCAGAGTTGATATCGACGGAGGGCGCCATGATTGCCACTTCTCTGGCCACTGTGGTTTCCCGCTCGCGACGGGCAATTTCGCTGCGCATCTGGTCGGTCAAACGTCGAGACGCGACCTGAATCAACCAGCCGCGCGGATTGTCAGGAATGCCCTCCTGCGGCCATTGCGTGAACGCGGCAAGCATCGCCTCCTGCACCGCATCTTCGGCCGACACGAAGTCGCGAAAACGGCGAGCGACCGCGCCGAGCACCTGCGGCGCAAGTTCACGCAACAGATGCTCAGAAGTTGTGTCCCACGGCTTTGTCATCAGGGTTCTGGTTACACCATTTCAGGTGGTGGCGCGCTCATCACCGGGCGCACTTCAATGGGCATGTTTAGCGGAGTACCGCCAGGCCCGGGCGCAGCGGACGCTTTGGCGGCAATCGCATAGGCACGTTCTGGGCTGTCGACATCGACGATCCAGAAACCGGCAAGGAACTCCTTGGATTCCGGGAATACGCCGTCTGTGATCGGAGTGCCGTCTTTTGCGGCCCGCACCACCCTGGCCTGATCGGGAAAGGATAACCCTTCCGCCGAGACCAGTTCGCCGTTCTCGCGAAGCTCCTTATTCAGATTCATCATAAACGCGATGTGCGCATGCAAATCTTTCCCAGGCCAGTTGAGCACGCCCTGCCCGGCCTTCATCGTATTCATCATCAAAATGTATTTCATTTTCATCGCTCCTTTGATTTCACTCGGCGCTACTATCGGCGCCTTCGAGGGTTAGTCGGAGTGCGTGCGGCATTCTCGACATCCCGTCATTGGGACTTGGATTGCTCAAAACCCGCGAACCGCCGGACCTCGATGGCCATGTTCGTAGGTATTGCTCCGGGGCCCGGCGCAGACGAAATCCGGCCCGCTATGGCATAAGCTCGCTCTGGAGTCGCGACGTCAACGATCCAGTAGCCCAACAGAAATTCCTTGGATTCGGGGAAAATCCCGTCTGTGACCGGAATGCCGTTTTTCTCCCCGCGCACAATCTTGGCTTCAGCCGGGCCGGCTAGGCCTTGTGTGGCCACAAACTCTCCGGATTCGGTCAACTCCCGATTGATGGTCCATAGGGCCGCCATGTGCGTCTCGATATCCTTTTGCGACCAGGCATGATAGCTGTCAACGCCTGCCTTTGAGCCAGACATCAGCAGAATGTATTTCATAGCATTCGCTCCTATATTGATTTGTTTTGCCGTACAACGGTTCCCCTAAGCCTTCTTGTTGGTTACAAACATCCACCGCACCTCAAATTTGTCGTTGAGGGCGCCGTAGGTACCAAAGAACTGTTCTTTCAGTGGATCGGTGACATCTGCTCCTTCGGAGAGCTTTTCGAATAGCGCTTTCAGTTCATGGAGTGTCCCTCCGCTCAGATAAAGACAAACCGTGTTGCCACGAATTGGGGTTCGGTCCGGCCGCAGCCAATCCGACGCCGAAATCTCCAGGTTGCCGCTTCGGAGTCGCGCATTGAGGACTTTGTCCTGTTGGACTGCCGGCAGGTGATCCTTCATTGGAGAGTCTTTCACCTTGATGACAGTCAGCTCCCCGCCAAGGCAGGATCTGTAAAACTCCATTGCCTGATGGCATTTGCCATCGAGTAAAAGGTAAGGCGTTAAAGTGGTCATTTCATCATTTCCTTTCATTTTCCGCATCTGGTTGTCTGCTTTGGAACAGGTGGGCAATGCCGCCAACGCTGCGCTGGAGAGTTGGCTTGGACATTGATTGCTCCTTGGCTTCGATCGACTGTGGTTCAGGTTTGGGTATCTGCCCTTTTCATCGACTAGTCGGAGCCACGGAGGGATTCTCGACATCCACTCGAAAAAACATTTGAGGACAGATCAGGGGTCTCGTATGTCGATTTCGGCAGCCCAGAACCGACATAAGGGTGGAGGTTAGAAAATGACCACGGACGAGATGGTGGTTGATGTTAGCCAAGACTGGGTGCTTGCCTGCGACGTCCAGCGGCGCTTTATGCGGGGCTTGGGGCGGAGCAGCGAGTCCGTAGACTGCAGCGGGCAGTGTCGCCAAGTTCGAGCCCTCGGCGGTGATTGCTACGATTTCATGCCGCTCACGGATAACCGCCTGGCGTTGGTGGTGGGAGACGCGTCCGGTAAAGGTCTCGCTGCAGCGCTCATGATAGCCATTGTCCAGTCCTCACTTCGGACAGCGGCTTTGTTCACGGGAAACGACTTGGCCTCATTGCTCAAGGTAGTGAATCACCAGGCGTACACTTCGTCGCTCGTGGACCACTATGCGACGGTATTCTATGGTGTCTTCGACGGAGCGTCCCGCAGGCTACGCTACGTGAATGCCGGGCATTATCCGCCGGCTGTTCTTCGAGGCAACGGCTCAATCGACTGGCTTGAAGGGGGTGGCGCACCTGTTGGAATGTTCCCGGATTCGAACTATGAGGAGAAAATCGCACAGCTTGATCGCGGCGATCTGGTCGTCGCCTATACCGACGGAGTCATTGAAGCGGCAAACCAGTCTGGCGAGGAGTGGGGAATTGATGGCCTCTTGAAAGCGACAGCGGGTTGGGCGTCGCAACGCCCGGAAGATGCTGGAGATCTCGTCCGGTTGATCTTCAACTCCATGGATGATTTTTCCGGAGCATGCCAGACGGATGATGCCACAGTAGCAGTTATGCGAGCGGTCTGACCTTTGGATATGTGGCACAGTTAATGTTTTCGTGCATCGTTCGCGTCCGCAGGGAAGCCAACTCGGCCTTGACCAATTCGAGCAAAGGAAAGTGGTATCCAAATGAAGCTGAACAAGAAATTCTCTGCCGAATTACGAAAGAGTTCCAATAAGGGAGGTTGGACCTATGTTGTCTGGCCCAGTTCGGTCGAGTTTTTTGGAACCCGTGGATTGGTAAAGGTCAGGGGCAAAATCGATGGGCATCCCTTTCGGAGTTCATTTATGGCTCTGGGTGATGGCACACATAAGCTGCCGGTAAAAGCTGAAATACGCCAAGCGATCGGGAAAGACGTAGGTGACAGGGTGGTCATATTCTTGGAAGAGCGAATCGATTGACCCCTCCTGAGAGATGTTGAGATGCGCCGGTTTTGTGGGCGAATCGTTGGCGTTACGGAAGGATCGAATTATTAGGACCAGGCGATGGGAAAATTGGTCCCCGCAACTCGACAGCGCGAGCCCATTCCGGAGCCCCGAATCGCGCTATGTTGCCCATAGAAGTCACGCGACGCGAGGCTGGCGAGGTTTCCCGTCAGGGTGCCTTCTCAAGAGCCAGCCAAAGTTTTGAGTTTTCGAACGACTCTGGAACGTCGGACGGGGCGAAAGCCGTTATCGAGAGCGACATAAAACACCGGACAATATAAGAATGAAGGGTTTTTTTGTTTTATTCTCCTTAGGAGGTCGTGGCCGATCGTCGGGAAAGAGTCTGGCCAAAAATCGCTAACTTTGTCCTAATCCCTGAGAGAAGCGTGTTCCATTCGAACTAATAAAACCTGCCAGCCAGTAAAATCCCTGGTCTTGAGGTTGTTAGGAATCGCTTAAAACTCGCGTGGGATACCGCACGGCGAGGAGCTGGTATCATTTCACCCCGCTAGGGATATTCGATTACTGCTCGGAAGGGCGCTGCTATCAGGTCAACTTCTACAGATCAACTTCTACAGATCAATCGGTGAGTAGGTTTATGGCGCAGAGGCATAAGGAAGCGAACATGGAAACCAAATCGAGAGGGAGCAAGCGGATATCCACAGCGAGACGGCTCAGCATTGCCGTGGGCCTGAGGAGCTTGTTTCTCTGCACTCTACTGAACGCTCAACAATCTGCTCCCAACATGCCCATGCGGGCGAAATTTGAAGAGGGCGCCGAATCTCGATGGCTCAACAAGAAAGTCCTCGACTCTCATTTACTGGACAGCATGGAAGACCTCTCCAACTGGTCTTTTTCCGGCTCGGGAGACATGTCGCTTACCGACATGCGCGCCAAAGATGGGCAGCATGCTTTGCGAATCCGTTCCACCTCTAACGTTGCCCAGGCGGGGGGAGACGAAGAGTGGCAAGACCTGGTGGCCACCAGAAAATTTAACGGCGATGACTGGAGTCGCTACAATCGAATTTCTGTTTGGGTTTATCCCGACATCGTCGGATCGCCCGCTATTTCCTGCTCCCTTACCCTCCACAATGACGGCGCTCACAAGCTTCCGGACCACTACAACGAGGGCCGCCACGAATCGATCATGCTCAACAACCGTGCCTGGAATCACATTGTGTGGGAGATTGCTCCCCTCGACCGCGATCGCGTGACGGCGCTCGACGTTGCCTATAGCCTGCCCAAAAAGTTTCCCGACCCAGGCGATCAGACAATCCTGGACATCGACAAATTGGAATTGCAGAGCGTGGTTGCTGATCACACTGAAGGCTGGGACGTGGCGTCAGGAAAGATTGCTTTTAGCCACAGCGGTTACACAATAGGTTCTTCGAAAACCGCTATCGCGAGCGACCTGGCAGCCCGCGAGTTCTCTGTGATTGATCAACGGACTGGCAAGGCGGTTCTCAGCAAAGCGGTGGAGCAATCGGCTACTCCTCTAGGCAAATATCAAGTGCTGGATTTTTCCGAAGTGCGCAAACCCGGCGTCTATGTAATTAAAGCCGGGGGCACGCTGACTCGCTCATTCAAAATTGGAGAGGACGCTTGGCGTAGCAGTATTTGGAAAGCGATCAACTTCATGTACAGCGAGCGCTGCGGAGCTGAGATTCCCGGCATTCACGGCATCTGTCATCAGGACGTCTATACCATCCACGACGACAAGCGAATCATCGTCAACGGGGGTTATCACGATGCGGGCGATCTTTCCGCCACGGGAAATACGCCCGGCATGGTTTACGCGCTTCTATCGCTGGCGGAGAGTATGACGCGACAGGGCCAAGATCCAGTTCTCCGCGATCGGTTGCTCGAAGAAGCGCGATGGGGCTTGCATTGGGTGCTCAAAACGCGATTCGGCGACGGATACCGGAGCACCGGTCAATTAGTTAGTTACTGGACCGACGGAATCATGGGTACAGCCGATGACCGCTTCGGCAATGCCGTGAACGATCCCGAATGGAACTTTCGGGTGAGCGGAGTCGAAGCCCTGGCGGCACGGGTATTGAAAGAAAGCGATCCCGAGCTGGCCAACCGCAGTCTCGAGATTGCGAAAGAGGATTGGCAGTTTGCGGTCGAAGGCCTGAAAACGGCCCCCGCCCTTGCTGAAGTCTATGGAGCGAAGGATGAACTGGAGCGAATCTCATTTGGCGTTGTCGCGTCGGCGGAGCTTTATCAAGCCACCGCAGATCAACGCTACGCAGATGAGGCTGTAGCCTTGGGAGATATGGTACTGGCTTCTCAAGAGCGCGCGCGGCAGCCTTGGAAGATACCGCTAACCGGATACTTTTACACCAGTCCGAAGAGGGAAAATCTTTTCCACCGTTTTCACCTTGGCCAGGAGCAGGAACCGATTGTCGCACTGGTCCGGCTGTGCGAACTGTTTCCGGACCATGAAAAATGGATGACGTGGTACTCGGCAGTTGTCCTGTACTCGCAGTACTACCTTAAATCAGCTGCCGTCGTGGATGAGCCCTACGCAGTTCTGCCAGCTGCAGTGTATCGCGAGAGTGAAAAACGTCTTCTTCCCGAAGACAAGAATTGGACCCCGCTTCGAGCCGCGGACCGGGATTCCTACGTGGAACAAGTGAAGCGCGGGATTCCCTTGGGTGGAGAGTACTATCTTCGGAGATTTCCAGTCTGGTTCGACTTCCGCGGCAACTCGAGCGTTTTGCTGGCGGAGGCAAAAGCGTTGTCGGCGGCGGCACAGTTGAGAGGCGATCTGCAAGGCGAAGACCTGGCCCAAAAACAAGCACAATGGCTAGTCGGCCGCAATCCCTTTGGCGCCAGCCTGATGTATGGCGAGGGCTATGACTGGACGCCACTCTACAGCGTCCGCTCTGGCCCGATGGTCGGCGCGCTGCCTGTAGGCATAGAAACCAAGGGCTTCAATGATGCTCCTTACTGGCCCACACAAATTTGCTGGACTTATAAAGAGGTGTGGACGCAACCGGTTGGACAGTGGGTCTGGCTGATGCAGGATATCAGCCTTCCCGCCACGGTGAGAGGAACAGCCGACCCGGCGAGTCGCGAACCTGTAAAACTCATCGAGCAGAGAACTGGACAGGTCACGACTGCGACTCTCAGTCCGACGGACGGCGAGTTCAATATTCATCTACCTGAAGGTCACTACGAGGTGCGGCAGGGTGCAGCCCACACGCGTCTTACCGTTCTCCCAGGAGGACTCTATCGCGTGGATCTGCGTCGTGACCGCGTCCTGGATTTCAAGGTTTCGTTTCAGGATGCTGGAACCAACGAAGTGGTTCTGAAAGTTTCCGCTGAAGGCTCTGGCCCTCACACGTTTACCCTTCGCACCGATAATCTGGTTTTAACCGAACAAGCAAAGCAGGAAATCGATGAGACTTCTGGAAGTGTCCGGGAAACGGTGTGGCACGGCCACGTACTCTCGCCGACAACGCCATGGGTGGTCGTGGTCATTCCAGACGGCAACCTGAGTCAACGCCGCGAAGTCACAGGCGCAGAATCGCGATAGAAATCCACGCGCTTTCTTTCTTCTGTCTCCCGCGTTGATTTCGAGAGTGATTGGAGACGGCAACAGAGGAGGTTCTGGGCGAGAACACTCCGGCCAGAGGTCGATTTCAAGAGATTTGGAAGCTGCGCTGCCGTTGCTGCCGGATTCTGGGCGGGTGACGGGCAATTCAAGAGCTGATCGGCGACGGGTCTTGTGGGACTCGCCTACTCGGACGGTGTCAATGCCGCTCAGAAAACGGGCTTCCGATTGCCTCTGCGGTGCTCGCAGTTGCGGTTGCTCGAGATCGATGGAATTGCGCTGCTTTGTCACCGGCTTCGCTGATCTGTGCGCGCGTCATCAGTCGTGTGAGGCTCTCAAGTTTCGAGCGAGCCCGCTCTTCTCCTCCGGTCACCGCCAACTGGTACCACATGCAGGCGCTCACATAGTCCAGAGGTACTCCCTTGCCTTGCTCGTAAAGGTACCCCAGATCGAGCTGCGCCCGAGCATATCCTTCTTCGGATGCCCGCTGGACCCACTTTGCCGCTATTCGATAGTCCACTTTCACTCCGGCGCCGGTGTAGTACATCCACGCCAGATTTTCCTCGGCGGGCGTATAACCAGCCGCGGCTGCGACCTGAAACCACGTCGCTGCCTGTGCATAATCTCGTCGCACACCTCGTCCGCGAAAGTACAACGAGGCCAGATTGCACTGCGCAGTAACTTCTCCCTGTTTGGCTGCGGCGCGATACCAGTGCTCGGCCTCGTGAGGATTTCTCCGCACACCTTGGCCATGCTCGTACATTGAGGCAAGATTGTTTTCCGCAGTCGGGTGTCCCTGCTTTGCAGCGGCCGTGTAATAAATCACCGCTCGTTGATAATCGCGGGCAACTCCTTTCCCTTGTTCGTACAGGTAGCCCAATCCAAAGGCAGCGGGAGCCGAACCACCGGAGGCGGCCTTCTGGTACCACTTTAAGGCTTCTTCGTAATTCTGCGGAACGCCTGCTCCGGTCATGTAAGAACGACCGAGCAGGCATTCCGCCTTTAGGTCTCCATTCTGGGCCTGCTGCATGAGGCTCGCAATGTCGACCTGGCCTGTCTTTCCGTCGGGGTACCGCCCCGCGTTTTCCTGTCCTTCTGCAATCTTTGCAAAAGTGGAGAACCAAATTAGCGCAAGCAACGTAACTTGGAAAGATGTTCGTGAGTTCATCACCATGTCTTTTCTCCGTTCCGACTTTCACGGAAAAACCCTTGGGCGGCAATGCAACAGCTCTCACGAGTGCCACACGCCTGGGTAACGGAGATACTTGCTGATGAGATGGGGCTTATGGGCAGATCACGCAGGCCGAAACAAGCGATTTCGACCCGCGTCACTAACTTCGGTGATTGATTCACGTCCAATCAATGGGTGAGACATGCAAGAACCTGGGTTGCCTTCGAGGGTGGTCAGTTTTGACGTTTTTGAGATCGATCTACGGGCAGGGGAACTGCGCAAGGAAGGACGACGAGTCAAGTTACAAGAACAACCCTTCCGTGTTCTGTCTCTGCTCGTGGAACGGGGTGGGGGAGTGGTCACGCGCGAGGAGTTGCGTGAGAAGCTCTGGCCGGCTGACACTTTTGTCGATTTTGATCACGGACTGAATAGCGCGGTCGCCAGATTGCGGGAGGCCCTGCGTGATTCGGCCGATAACCCGCGCTTCATCGAGACAATTGCCAAACGGGGATATCGGCTCATCGCTGCTCTGAAGGTGGCCGCGCCCGAGATGTCCATACCCAGTGCCATCCCACCTCAGAACAAAACACAGTTCAAAGGTTATGCTTCGGGAAAAGTCTGGATCAGCGCTGCAGGATTCTTGGCTCTGCTTTGCAGCGTGGGGGTTTGGGCGTCACACCGGCAAGTTCAAGAGGCGGCATTGGCATCGATCGAAGTAGCGCCCCTGGTCGGCATGCGCGGGTTCCAAGCCACACCAGCTTTTTCACCCGACGGCAGCCTGGTTGCGTTCCGTCAAAGCGATGGTGCGCATAACACGGGAATTTATACGGCGCTGGTTGGCGGAGAGAAGTCGGTGCAACTCACGAATGATCCTGGCGACTGCTGCCCAACTTATTCCCCAGACGGCCGACAGATCGCTTTCATACGCTATTGGCACAGAACTTTCTCGATCTATACCGTGCCTGCTCTCGGAGGCACGGAACGTCGCGTATACCGCGGATCCGCCCCTATGGGGGCGGGCCTCGCATGGTCACGCGATGGCAGGTTTCTCGCTTTTCCAGAGAGCAGTGCCACAGATCCGCCGCGTTCCTGGATATCCGTACTGTCGCTTCTCGACGGCACCACGCGCGCTCTTACCTCGCCGCCGGGTGGCTCGCTTGATCAGGAACCCGCGTTTGCACCGGACGGATTGCACGTCGCTTTTGTCCGTTCGACTGTGGCCGGTGTGAGCAATGACGTCTTTGTTATTCCTGCCACCGGCGGCGCAGCTTGCCGCCTCACCTTCGACAATCGTCCGATCATGGGGCCCCCGACATGGACTGGGAACAGCCGTGAAATAGTCTTCTCGTCCGACCGGGGGGTTGCCACGGGTTTGTGGCGCGTGTCGGCCGCCGGTGGCATCCCACGTCCGGTTGCAGGACCTGTCGGCGTAGCCATCTGGCCTTCGATCCCCCCAAAAGGAAACGCACTGGTATACGAGCAGTCAGTTTCGAAGTTTAATATCTGGCGACTGGATCTGAAGGACCCGAAACACCACGAGCGATCGCCCTCCGTCATGATCTCAGAGAAAGGCGACAAGATGCGTCCGGATTTGTCTCCGGACGGCAAGAAGATTGCCTTCGAGTCGAATCGCTTAGGTTTTTGGGATATTTGGACATGCGCCAGCGACGGCTCGAGTTGTGAGCAGGTCACTTCTCTGCACGGAACAGCAGGACGCGCCCGTTGGTCTCCCAATGGACGTTACCTCGCCTTCGAATTTCATCCCAAAGAGAGAAGCGAGATCTACCTTGCCGAGGTGCCGGGTGGAGTTCCGCGCCTTCTGCCCACGATTCCCGGCGCTGACAATCTCTCACCCAGCTGGTCGCGAGATGGCAAATGGCTTTATTTTGCTTCGAAGCGTGGCTTGGAAGCCTTCCAGCTGTGGAGAATAGCTGTGCAGGGCGGCGTTCCAACGAAACTCACGAACAACGGCGGAATCTCTCCCGTCGAGTCGCCTGACGGGCGCTTCCTTTATTACTCCAAATATGAACGAGGCGGCATCTGGCGAATGCCCGTCGAGGGCGGGGATGAGACTGAAGTATTGCCGGAGGTCGATGGTGACAGCTGGCCAAATTGGGCAATCACCTCAGACGGAATCTATTTCCTGAAATTCGATAAATTCCCTCGCGTAACGATCCAGTTCTTTGAATTTGCCACCCGCAAAAGTATACCGATCTGGACTCTCGAGAGAGAACCGGGTTGGGGACTAAGCATATCGCGCGAAAGTAAGTCGATTGTTTACGTCCAGAACGAATTCGCAGAATCCAATATCGTGCTAGTAAAGAATTTCCGGTAAGCTTTTGTCGCCGAGCAATCGACGCGCGAGCTTTGCGTACTCAGCCGTGTCCCCGGCTCATCCTGTAGGTGACCGCCTTGTGCAGTTGGCACGTTGGACACACAAGCAGTCGGAGATTATTCCATGCTAGAAGTCGTGCGAGGACACGACCGTCATCTTTTCAAGAACTTACCAGTTGTCGTAAACCTTATATTTCCAGGTGCGCCGTAAAGTCTGGCCGTAGAACCGTAAGTTAAGAAACGATGTGATGTGACTGAGTGGCCTACGCCCTGACCGCCTCCTGAAGGACTTCGCGTAAACGCTTCGCAACAACCATGTCTTCCCCGGGCTGCAGCATCCAAACACCGACGACAATCGTGTTGGGACCACCCGGTAATCCCGCGCTCGCCGGGGCGCCTCCGGTTGATGGATTCAGTTCGATGCGCGGCGTGCCCCCTCGCATCTTTTGCATGACTTCCGCGCCCGTAATTGTGATCCGGCTCTGGTCGTAAGTGATGAGCAGGTGCGGAACATGATTGGCTACCTCGGGAATAAAGATCTGGGTCTGCACCGTTGGAACGGCGCTCAAGTGTTTGGCAATGCGATCAGCCCGCTGCCGGAACTCGGCTTCCATCGCCGCATCATCCTGCTGCAAAAACCAATCGACCGCAGCAACCAGGCCCACAATTTCCTCTTTTGCTACTTTCATTCCGCGACCAATCGTATTCGAGTTTGGTGAATTGTTCTTTTTAGCGGCTTCGATCAGATCTTTTCTCCCCAGCAGCAAGCCAGTGCATTGCGGTCCGCGGAGACCCTTTCCTCCGGAGAATGTCACGAGATCGAATCCCATCTGCGTATAGTTCCATAGATTTAAAATCGGTGGGATATCGGCAGCAGCATCGTTGAAACAAGGGACTCCATGCTGATGGGCCACTCGCACCCAGTCTTCTCGGCTGATTCTGCCTGAACCGGCATTGAAGAAATGCGCCATGACCGTGCGATCGGTGAATGCTTGCTGGTATTGCTCGAGCGTTTCCACCTCCACGAACCGAATTCCGCAGTTGCGCAGGGCATGGTCGTAACCGTAACGATGGGATTTCTGCACGACGACTTCATTCTTCAGTCCAGCCGTGTCCGTTGGAATGCCGAGAATGGCCTGCTCGTTTCCCATATTGACGCAAGCTGCGGTTCCCACGACCAGTGCCGCCGCAGCGCCGGACGTTACAAGAGCGGCCTCACAGCGTAGTCGCTTGGCCAGATATGCTCCTGACGCATCCAGCAGCTCGTTGAGGTTGACGGGATGGCGCGCCGCCAGCGCGATTGCCGCCTGCACTTCATCAGGCATGGTGGAAGCCGAAAGAACTGTATAGGTGCCTGCCGCATTGATGAACGAAGTGACTCCCAGCTTCTGGTAGTAGTCCACCGCTTGAGGCGCCGATTTGGAAAACGCCCGAGGTTCTAAAGTAGCGATTCCGGAGACAGCGACACTTCCCGCGACAACCGCCTGCGCTCCCTTGTGTAAGAGTTTTCGCCGGCTCATCTGTCCCATTCTGAAGTCCCCCTCACGAATATTTCGGAACACCAACCTCAGTCTCGCGGATAATCATCCGCCCTCGCCGGCAACGAATCACCGCGATCGGGAACCGTGAAATATTGTGGACGCGCTTTGTCCCACTCCACCATGCTGAGACCCGAAGGATCGTACAAAATGTGACCCGCGCGCACGGTCATGCGGGCGGCCAACTTTACGTTTCCGTCCATCCGGGCAACGCCGCTGTCAATGTAGCTGAAATGCCCCTTCATCACCTCCAGCACGGCAATATCCGCATCTTTGCCTAGCGATAATGTTCCCAACTCCGGCCGGTGAATCTCGCTGGCAGGGTTGACGGTCGAGCGTCGAATGATATCGTCCAGCGGCACACCCATGGCTAAGAATTTCGACATCACGTTATTCATGCTGACGACCGTGTAATTGCCGCTGTGCAAATCCGTGGACATGGAATCGGGTACGAATCCCTGTTTCTGAGCGGTGACTGCGTTGCGAAACCAAAAACTGCCGCTGCCATGCCCCACATCGAAAATGACGCCGCGTGCACGAGCTTCCGCCAGGATGGGATTGAGTTTCCCGTCGGGAAGGATAATGGGAAATTGCTGGGCGAAGACGTGAGTGTGGATGTCACCGGGCCGCATCTTGTTCAGAATCAGGTCGGCGTAAGTTCTTTCCGGTCGCGGCCAGAAATCGAACATCACCGGAACACCGGCAAGCGTGCCGCATTCAATCGCGCGGTCCACGGCAGCCCAGGGCACGTGTTCTGCATCCCAAGTCTCCTTCGTCCAGTAATGCGCAGTCTTTACTCCCACGATGAGGTCAGGATATTTCTTGATCGTGGCGGCGCAAAGTTTCGAATCCATCTGGTCCAGACTCTGCTCGAGTCCACCGCTCATCCCATTGGCCACGACGTTGAGGAAAGCCAACACTCGCACTTTCGCACGGTCGATGACTTCTTCCTTTTCCTGGAGGAACGTCTCCGCACCGGAGGTGCCTGCGTCCACTATGGTTGTCACTCCTGACTGTAAAGCCAGATCTGCCGGAATACCGAGAGGCAAAGCATGGGCTCGCGCATCAACGGCGAACCAATCTAGCGGCGCTCCGCCATGGCCAACGTGATAGTGAATATCGATCAATCCGGGCGTGACGTAGAGGTTCGAGACATCCACGACCTTTCCGGCTTGGTCCGGCGGAATATTTTTTTCGACGGCAGCGATTTTGCCCTGGAGAACCGCGACGTCTCGTACTTCATCGATGTGATTCGCGGGGTCAATGACATGACCGCCTTTCAATAGCAAGTCATAACGAGGAGCTTGCGCGCACAACTTCACGGGCGATCCGAGCGCGCTCGCGATGAACACAATGATTGCAACCGACCTCCTGATCCAATTCTGCATAGGACCTTTCTTCTGTTTCATTGAAGTGAAAGTGTACCCAGCGAGGATGAGATTGTCACCATGGCTCGTGGGTATACTCCAGCAGAGTTGTAAACAAGCGAGCTGCTATCGTAATCTGATCACACTTTTTGAGGTCCAATACCCAGAGCTGCAGAAACTGGCTGGGAACTGACTTATGGATCGCCGTAGTTTCGTCAAGGCCGGTTGCATCGGAAGCGCGTCGTTACTGATGCAGGGGCTCGATCCGATGATGCGTGCGGACGCGGCCCCTAAGGCAACGCCGCCAATCGAGCTCCAGGGCCTGTCCGATTACAAGCCTTCGCCGCTCGGTATGCCAGGACTATTCCCAGGCCGAGTGGTTGCAGTTCGCAAATCGAACGCGATCGTCCGGAATCGAGTATCCCAGCCGATTGTGCGCCAAATGCTGGAGCACTCGATGAAGGAGTTGACGGGCGAAAAATCCGTGCAGGCGGCGTGGGCCAAGTTTGTTGAACCCAACGACATTGTGGGAATCAAGATCAATCCCTCGGGCGCACCCGCTTGCTGCTCCTCTCCCGAAGTCATACGCGAGATTATCAGCGCGGTTCAGTCGGTTGGAGTCCCGTCGCGGAACATTGTGGTATATGACCGGTACTCGTATGAGATCGATATCGGCAGCTATCAAGCGTTATTGCCACCAGGAATTCGGATTGTGGGCATCCAGGAGGCGTTCTCGGGTACCGCTGGTTACGAACCGAAGATCTATTGCAGTGCCGAGTTTTTCGGCGAGTGGGAAACACGCTCTTACATGGCCAGCATCGTGGCTCACGAGTTAACGAAGATCATCAATGTGCCGACGATGAAAGATCACTCGGCGTCAGGTGTCACCGGATCCCTCAAGAACCTCGCCTACGGCACATTTAATAATGTCGCGCGCACACATCGCGCGCCCTACTCCTTTACCAACCCGCTCATCGGCCTCATGTGCACTGTCGAACCGCTGCGTTCGAAAGCTGTGCTGCATATTATGGACGGCATGCGGCAGGTATGGCACGGTGGGCCGCTCACCCAGGTCCAGAATTTCATCGATCAAACTGGCATTCTCCTGGTGGCGACGGATCCCGTAGCCTTGGACACCATCGAACTGGATGCGATTGAAAAGAAACGCCGCGAACGGGGTGCGCCTTCCTTGTGGCAGCACGATCCGAACAGCATCACATCCGACAATGATGTGTTTTGTCACGACGCTTCGAAAAACCTGTTTTTCCGACAGCCCGGACACATCGCAGCGGCTGGGAAGCTCGGCTTGGGAGTCGCAGACCTGGAGCAGATCGATTACCTTCTCCTCTCGGCCTGAATTTGACAATGACGCCAACCGCCAAGCCCGAAGCTCCAGGTGACTGGCCCACGCTGCTCAAAGACAACGCACGCACTGGAGGTCAAGGGCTACATCAAGCAAAATCGCCGGAAGGAGCCGTTTGGCAATTTCGTACCGGAAGTTCTGTGCGTTCCGCGCCGGTACTTGAGGACGGGGTCTTGTATGTGGCCTCTGTGAATGGAGTGCTGCACGCGATCGACGCGGTCACAGGCGCCTTGAAATGGAAGTTTCAGGCAGCGGCTCAGATTCATTCCACACCATCGCTTTCCGAGAATCGAGTCCTGTTCGGATGCGACGATGGCCGGGTGTGCGCGATTGATCGGCGTTCCGGAGAGAAACTGTGGGAAGCACCGACTGGAGCTGAGGTTTGGGCATCTCCAGTCGTTCGTAACGGAGTGGCCTTTTTCGGAAGTGCAGACGCAAAGGTGCACGCCGTTGACTCGGCGAGTGGGGAGACACGATGGGTCCAGGACCTTGGCGGAAGAATCTACTCTACGATTTATGCTGACCAACACTCACTGAGTCTTGGTTGCGGAGACGGCAAGGTGTACAGCCTCGAGGCCTCCACAGGAAAAATACTATGGAGTACACCCACAGGCAACGGGATCGACTCATCGCCTGCCGTGGCTGATGGCCTCCTGCTGATCGGGTCTGAAGATTTTTTTCTCTATGCTCTGAAGGCTGCAACTGGCGAGGTGCGGTGGAAATACGAAACCGGACTAGGCATATCGTCTTCACCAGCGGTTGCGGGTGACTTGGCAGTCGTTGGCAGCAAAGATGGTTTTCTTTATGCGTTCGACACTCAGGCCGGCCGCTTGCGCTGGAAAACCCTGGTGGGCGAAGTGGTGACCGCGCCACCCGTTATCGGCGATGGCGTGGTCTGTATTCAGGCTGAAGGCACATTTGCCCTGGACAGCGCCACCGGCAATGTTGTGTGGAGAGCTGCTCTGGCAGGAACAGTCCAGTCGGTTCCGGTGCTCGCCGGCGACATTGTTTATTTGGCGAGCCTGAGCGGTGAGGTCTATGCGCTGCGATAAACGACGGGCGTCAGCGCTGGTCATCTTCTTCCTAGCAATCGCTGCCAGCATCCAGAGCTCAGTCGACCAAGTTCTTGTTTATCGAAAGAAGTACGTCATGGGTACGGTGTTCGAAATCGCTGCCTATGACCAATCACCCGAACGTGCCTCGAATGCCATCGAGAAGGCGTTTCGCGAAATTGTTCACCTCGATGATCTGTTCAGTAACTACAAACCTGATAGCGTCCTGAGCCACGTGAACCGGTCGGCTCACTTTCACACGGAAACAATTCCGTCTGATTTATACGTTGTGATCGACCAGACCCTGCAATTTTCCAAACTATCGGACGGGAAGTTCGACATTTCCGTTGCGCCTCTGGTGAATCTATGGAAGGCGGCTTTATTCGGCGACAGCATGCCTTCCCGGTCGCAGATAGAGCAAGCCCGGAATTGCGTCGGGTACGAGAAGATCGAATTGACTCCTCCTGATCAGATCACATTTCGTTCTCCCTGCCTGCAATTGGACTTGGGAGCAATTGGCAAAGGCTACGCCGTGGACAGGGCTGCTGCGGTCCTACGCTCCTGGGGAATTCGCAAGGCTCTTATTAACGCCGGGGGCAGTACGATTCTCGCAATCGGTTCTCCTCCGGGTCAGACAGGGTGGATTCTGCATTTAAGAGATCCCTCGCACAAGATTGATCCACAGATCATGCTCCAAGGCGACAGCGTTTCTACCTCGGAGCAAACCGCGCCAAGTTTGCTCGGAAAAGATTCAGCGGGGCATATCATTGATCCGAATACTGGAATGCCGCTGAAGACGAAGTTCGCGGTCAGCGTCATTGCGACGACCGGGACAGCGTCGGATGCGCTTTCGACCTCTTTGTTGCTGCTGGGTCCGGCAAAAGGCAAGGCGATGATCAACGGTATGCCTGGCGTTTCTGCTGTTTGGATTTCACCTGAAGGGGAAATGGACCTGGTGACCGGCGGGCCGCAGATTCTGTTTGGCAAAGGACCATAGACTGCTTGAATCTGGCAAAATTCTCGTGAATATTCGGAAACCGATTCTTCTTTTGTCCATGTTCTTGATCTCCACACCCGCATGGAGCAGCGTCTTCGTAAAGTGGAGCAGTTCCATTGTGCCACCGGCACAGGCGCTCGGCATAAGCGATCTGGTGGTTTCCTGGAACGAGGGCGCTTCTCCTTTCGTGAAGCAAGCCCACAAGCAAGGCTATCGAGTCTACATCGAAGTGTCCTTGCAGCAAGCTCCAGGCGCAGCGGAGAAGGGAATTGAACTTGGTCTTGCGGGCATCATTCTCAATGTTCGTCAATCGGAACGTGTAGGGTTGGAGAATGCTCTTCAACGCCTCCGCTCGGCGCATCCCAAACTCAGGTTATTAGTGCTCAACCCTGATGGTAAGCAGCCGCAAATGAGAGGCAGTCTGGTCATTAGGCGTCACTCCGTCCTTGAAGTGTCGAGCCCCACCTCCCAACCGTGGATCGACACGAACCTCGCTCTAGTCAAGATGGAACAGGCATCTCCGGGGCAGAATCCGCTTTATACCTTCTCATGGGAACCATCAGACTCCGGGCTGCAACGGCACACGCAGGCAACAACGGATTACGCGTTAGCAGTGGCTGAGGCAGGCGCGTTTCATGCCGATTTAATTCTGGACGTCGATGATGCGCTCCAAAAAGCGCTCACCGAACATGACTCCAAAGCTTGGACACTTTGGAACCAGGTGCGGTCCTATGCGAAGTTTTACCCGGACCCGGCCGAACTACAGCTGGAAGCGGCTGCCAATGTTGCAGTCGTTGTCGATGAACTCGATCCAGGTGACGAAGTTATGAATCTGCTGGCGCGTCACAACATCCCTTTCAAAGTTTTGCGTCCTGCCGACTTGAAATCTGAAGATATTGAAGGATTCGATGTCGTACTCGTGTTCGCAAGGCCGAACCGACAAGTTCTTGAGCGCATCTCTGATCTTGCAACTCATGGCAAGACTGTCGTGCTCGTAGACGCGCAAGGCTCCTATCCCTGGCAGAACGGTCAATCCCTCCGCGTAAACGAACACGCGGTGTCCTACGACGTCGGAAGCGGAAAGGTGCTGGAGTTCTCGGAGCCTGTTACGGATCCCGAGACGTTTGCTCAAGATGTCCGCCGGTTGGTCGGGAAGGAACACGCGCTGATGAGTCTATGGAATGGCTTGACGACGATCGCGGTACCTTATGGGGAGCGCCGTGGAAACGTCAAGGTGCTGGAGTTCGTGAACTACGCTGAAGAGCCCCTTCCCGTACAAGTACAGGTCAAAGGATCGTTTGCTTCTATTCAATATGAGACGCCGGAACATCAATGTTGCGAATCTCTCGTGGCGGTGAAGAACAACGGATTCACGGAATTCGTAATTCCCGAATTGCGGATTGCGGGACGTGTGTATCTGAGCGTCGCACCGGCGCATGCTTCCGATTCAACGGGAGTGAGTTCGCACTAACGGAATCTGCGGATCAACACCATGTGGCGGTCCGATCGGTAAAGCCCCAGAACGTACAAGGCGACCTTGCCTTTCGTGGAATGAATCTCCTGGCGAATGCGAAGCACCGGCGAACCTAGAGGAATATGCAGAAGGCGAGCGTTGTGAGGGTCGGCGGTGGTGGCGTCGACTTCTTCGTCCGCATGCCCGATCTGGAGTCCGTAATCGCGCTGCAGAATGGAAAATAACGAGACCCGGTCCAGCCGGGCTTGAGTCAGGCTACCGAAGTCGTCGGCGGATAAGTAGCAGGTTTCGATTGCGAAAGGTTCATCTCCACCGAGCCGCAGTCTTTCCAACTTGATCAGTCGGCTAGCAGCGGGCAGGGCCAAACGCCCGGCAACTTCCGGTTCCGTATCAATCACGCTCAGAGAAAGCAACTTGGAAGAAACGTCCAGCCCGCGGCCCGACATCTGTTCGGTATAGCTCATCAACTTATTGAAGTGGATCTTGGGCGGAGCGACAAACGTACCTGCGCCACGGCGGCGCACAACCTTTCCTTCACGTTCGAGTCCGGCGAGAGCATGGCGGGCGGTCATGAGGCTGACACCGTGAATCCTTGCCAGCTCGCGCTCCGAGTCGACCAGATCGCCCGGCTTTAAATGGCCCGCCTCGAGCCGCTTGCGAATCCCTCCTTGAATCAGCATGTACGCAGGCAGTCCGTGGTTGCGCACCTTTGGCATGAGCGGTCCTCTAACGAAATTGCCTGCACCATACTACAAAGTGCTATAGAGCTCCAACATAAAATTCTCTGTTTTGATGGAAACGGCCTCAGGCGGGGAGGATCGAACCTAGGCTTCGATGGCATGGCGGCATCAAGGAACCGCGCCGAACCCGTCAGCAGTCGTCGATTGTAAGTCCTTCATTATAAATAAACCTAGCTGGAAATTGCTGTAGTCCGCGGATGGGATTTGGATTACCGGATTGCGGTCGAATGCGCGCGAGTGTTTCAAATATCAGGTTCGCTAATGCAATCCAATTAAAAAATTTGTGGTCGGCGTGCATTTTTTTCTTGACGATGTGTTGAATCGTGCTATATAGCATGACCCACCGTTTCTTAGCGTGTTTCAGGAGGCGTTGTGATGAGACAACCGTCAACTGCACTTTGCTTCTTTCTCCTTGTTTTGGTGGCCGTAACAGGGGCATTCCAATGCGCGTGGAGCCAAGAAGTAACTGCCTCCATCACCGGCACCGTCACGGACCCGAGCGGTGCTGCTGTCACCGGAGCCGCGGTTACAGCAACGTCAGAGGAGCGCGGTCAGAGTTATACCGCGGTGTCGAACGATTCCGGCCTTTATCGCATCGCGCAACTCCCCGTAGGCACGTATAGCCTGAAAGTTGAAAAGTCGGGGTTCTCTTCGGTCTCGCACCCGGCATTTGTGCTGGCGCTGAATCAAGTCGCCCGCGTCGACGTTGCGATGAAACTCGGACAGGCCAGTGAAACTGTGGAAGTGACCAGCGCCGCGCCCATCCTGGAAACAGACGTGACACAGGTCGACACCATCATCAATGCCAATACAAACGACAATCTCCCGCTGGCCTCACGCAACTATGTTCAATTGACTCTGCTGGCGCCGGGGGCAGTATCGACCGATCCCAGCAGTTTCAATAACGGCAACAACACCGGCGGTTATGGCGGGCGTCCAGAGATCAACGGCAATCGCGAGCAGGCCAATAATTTCCTGCTCGACGGCATGGACAACAACCAGGTCTCGG
>Ga0209380_10000511_pt1 | contig 27478 bp, 29 predicted proteins | sample HubBroMetageWFT6_FD_188347 | JGI IMG/M metagenome (GOLD analysis project Ga0209380, IMG submission 188347) | Warmed and freeze-thawed soil microbial communities from the Hubbard Brook experimental Forest, New Hampshire - Hubbard Brook CCASE Soil... | ecosystem: Environmental > Terrestrial >... | reverse complement strand
GCGACGCTGATCGCCACCTGGTCCTGCAGCTCGAACACGTCTTCGAGCGAGCCGTCGAAGCGGTCGGCCCATAGATGCGTGCCGTCGCTCGCATCGATCAACTGCGCGGTGATGCGCACTCGGCTACCGCCCTTGCGCACCGAGCCTTCGAGCACGTAGCGGACGCCGAGCTCGCGCCCGACCTGCTTCACATCGACCGCCTGACCCTTGTACGTGAAGCTCGAATTGCGGGCGATCACGAAGAGCCAGCGGATCCGCGACAGCGCGGTGATGATCTCCTCGACCATGCCGTCGGCGAAATATTCCTGCTCGGGATCGCCCGACATGTTCTGGAATGGCAAGACCGCGATCGATGGCTTGTCGGGCAACGCCAGCGGCTCGGCAGCCCCCACCCGCGCGCTATGCGCGCTTCCCTCCCCCGCATGCGGGGGAGGGTTAGGGTGGGGGCTTTCCGGGCCAGATGCCCCGCTCCGCACCCGGTAGACCCGCACCGGGCCGGCGATGTTCTTGAGGCTCTGCTCGCCCTGATCCTCGAAGGCGCAATCGAGCCTTCCCTCGACCTGGCTCTGGACGATCGCCGAGACGCAGATCGCACCTGGTTCGGCGAGTGCTTCCAGCCGCGCGGCGATATTGACGCCGTCGCCGTGGATGTCGCCGTCCTCGACAATCACGTCGCCCGAATTGATGCCGATGCGGAACTCGATGCGCTGGTCTTTCGGGACAGCGGTGTTGCGCGTCGCCATGCCCTCCTGCACGGCGAGCGCGCAGGCGACCGCTTCGACAACGCTGGGAAACTCTGTGAGGATTCCGTCGCCGGTGGTCTTGACGATGCGGCCCTTGTGCTCGGCGATCTTAGGGTCGATCAGCTCGCGGCGGAGGGCCTTGAGGCGCGCGAGGGTGCCGGCCTCGTCCTGGCCCATGAGCCGGCTGTATCCCGCAACATCGGCCGCGAGGATGGCCGCGAGCCGGCGCTCGACCCGCTCTCCGCTCAAATGTCCCTCCCTGCGGCGCTTGGGCAGTGTGCGCCGGGCCGATGCAGTGGGCAACAAGCGAGCGGGCTCGACGCCGAACGGCTCGACAGCATCCGGGGAGATCGGCCAAAGTGGCTGCAAATCTAGGCGCGGGGGGGAGCGCGATGGAACGGACGGCGCAATGCCATTGCGGCTCGCTCAAGGTGATCGCCACCGGTGAGCCGGAGCGGGTCTATCTCTGCCATTGCAGGGCCTGCCAGCGGCGCACCGGCACCGCGTTTCATTTCGGCGCGACCTATCAGAAGGACCGGGTGCGGCTCGACGGCGAACGCAAAATCTACGCGCGCGACGCCGATAGCGGCAATCGCATCCGCTTTCATTTCTGCGCGAATTGCGGCACCACCCTCTATTGGGAAGGCGACCGCAACCCGGCCGTGTGCGGCGTCGCCGTCGGCGCGTTCGAGGTCGGGGCGTTCCCGCCGCCGAGCGACTCGATCTGGGAGGAGTCGATGTTTCCGTGGCTGGGCCTGCCGTCGGGCACCGTTCGTCACCCGCAGGCTCGGCCGCCGGGCGCGTGACGGGTGAGCAACGATGAGCCAGGAAACCAGCCTCCCCTACGAGACCGGCCTCGACAAGAACCCGGCCAATTTCGTGCCATTGTCGCCGATCGGCTTTCTGCGCCGCTCGGCCGCGGTCTACCCGCAGCGGACCGCGATCATTCACGGCAATCGTCGCTACACCTGGCGCGAGGCGGAGGAACGCTGCCGCCGGCTCGCTTCCGCACTCGCCAAGCGCCGCATCGGCCGCGGCGACACCGTGGCGCTGATGGCGCCCAACGTGCCGGAAGCGTTCGAGGCGCATTTCGGCGTGCCGATGGCCGGCGCGGTGCTGAACGCGCTCAACATCCGCCTCGACGCCGACACCATCGCCTTCATCCTGCGACACGGCGAGGCGAAGGTCCTGATCACCGACACCGAATTCGCTCCGGTGATCGGCCGCGCGCTGGCGCAGCTCGATAAGAAGCCGCTGGTAATTGATATCGCCGACCCAGCCGGGCCCGGCGGGGACAAGCTCGGCGCAGTCGATTACGAGAGCTTTCTCGCCGAGGGCGATCCGGATTTCGCCGGGCTGACCCCCGAGGACGAGTGGGACGCGATCTCGCTCAACTACACCTCCGGCACCACCGGCAACCCGAAGGGCGTCGTCTATCACCATCGCGGCGCCTATCTGAACGCGCTCGGCAACATCCTCACTTGGGGCATGTCGCAGCACCCGGTCTATCTGTGGACCCTGCCGATGTTTCACTGCAACGGCTGGTGCTTTCCGTGGACCGTGACCGCGCTCGCCGGCACCCATGTGTGCCTGCGCCGGGTCGAGGCCGGCGCGATCTACGAGGCGATCGAGCGCGACGGCGTCACCCATCTGTGCGGTGCGCCGGTGGTGATGAACATGCTGTTGAACGCGCGGGACCGGAAACTGCCGCGCCCGGTCCACATGATGACGGCGGGTGCGGCGCCGCCGGCGACAATCATCGGTGGCATGGAGGCGCTCGGCTTCAAGATCAGCCATGTCTATGGGCTGACCGAAACCTATGGCCCCTCGACCGTCTGCGCCTGGCACGACGAATGGGACGCGCTCCCAGAGGACCAGCGGGCGCGGCTCAAATCACGGCAAGGGGTCGCGTATCCGGTGCTGGAGGGGCTGACGGTCGCCGACCCGATAAGCCTAGGGCCGGTGCCGCCCGATGGCGAGACGATGGGCGAAGTCTTCATGCGCGGCAACATCGTCATGAAGGGCTATCTGAAAAACCCGGCGGCGACCGAGGAGGCGTTCGCCGGCGGCTGGTTCCACTCGGGCGATCTCGGGGTCATGCACCCGGACGGCTATATCGAGATCAAGGACCGCTCGAAGGACATCATCATCTCCGGCGGCGAGAACATCTCGACCATCGAGGTCGAGGACGTGCTCTACCGCCATCCCGCGGTGCTCGAAGCCGCGGTCGTCGCCCGCCCGGACAAGCAATGGGGCGAGACACCCTGTGCCTTTGTCACGCTAAAGGACGGCGTGACCGCCGAGCCGGCCGAGATCATCGCCTTCTGCCGCCAGCGCATGGCGCATTTCAAGGCGCCGCGCCGTGTCGTCTTCGGCCCGCTTCCAAAAACCTCGACCGGCAAGATCCAGAAATTCGTGCTGCGCGAACGCGCGAAGGCGGTGGGCTGAGGAACCTCAGCGCATCGCCGCTGTCCCCTCGAACAGCTCGCTGACGACTTCGGCGAGCGCTGCGCGCCAGGGCCGCGGCACGATCCGGAACGTATCGCCGATCCGCGCGCAATCGAGCACCGAATTGGCCGGGCGGCGGGCCGGGGTCGGGTACTCAGCCGTGGTGATCGCCTCGACCCGGGGCGGCGGCCCGTTCCAGGGCGCCGCCAGTTCGAAGATCGCCTCGGCGAAGCCGTGCCAGGTGACCGCGCCAGCACCGGTGAAATTGTAGGTGCCCCATTTCGCGTTGCCGGCTTGAAGCTGCCGCACGATCTCGCGGATCGCGGCGGCGACATCGGCGGCGCTGGTCGGCGAGCCGGTCTGGTCGGCGACAACCCGCAATACCGGCCGCTCCGCCCCGAGCCGCAGCATCGTCTTGACGAAATTGTGGCCGTGCGCGCTGTAAACCCAGGCAGTGCGCAGGATGACGTGCTCCGGCAACGCCTCGCGGACCGCCCGGTCGCCGGCTTCCTTGCTAGTGCCGTAGACGCCGAGCGGGTTGACCGGATCGTCCTCGCGATAAGGTTCGATCTTGGCGCCGTCAAAGACGTAATCCGTCGAGAGATGGACGAATGGGATCGCCGTCTCGCGGCAGGCCGCGGCGAGATTGGCCGGCCCGGTGCAATTTGCCGCCCACGCCGCGTCGGGTTCGCTCTCGGCGCGATCGACCGCGGTGTAGGCGGCGGCGTTGACGACGATGTCGGGGCGCTCGCGCTCAATGGCGGCGAAAACCGCGTCGCGATCGGCGATTTCGATCTCGGCGCGATCCACCGCCGCAATCAAGGTCCCGGTGGGCCAAGCGGCGCGGCAGAGTTCGCGGCCGACCTGGCCTGCGGCGCCAAGCACCAGGAGCTTCATCGACTAGGCCCGGTACGAAAACAACGGCGGCAGCTCGGCGAACGCCGGCTGGCGCCAGTCCTTGTCGGAAAGCACCGCCTCGCCCGCGCCAACCGGCCAGGCGATCCCAAGCGCGGGGTCGTTCCACAAAAGTCCGCGATCGTGTTCGGGCGAGTAGTAGCGGTTCACCTTGTAGATGACCTCGGTGTTCGGCTCCAACGTGCAAAAGCCATGCGCGAAACCTTCCGGCACGAAAAGCTGGTTGCCGTCCGTCCCGCTCAGCACCACTGCCACGTGGCTGCCGTAGCTCGGCGAGCCTCTGCGGATATCGACCGCGACATCGAGGATCGAGCCGGTGGCGACCCGCACCAGCTTGGCCTGCGCCGCCGGCGCGATCTGGAAATGCAGCCCGCGGATCACCCCCCGATCGACCGACAGCGAATGATTTTCCTGAACGAACGGCATATCGATCCCGTGTTGCCGCAGCACATCCTCGCGAAAGATCTCGGAGAAGAAGCCGCGCGCGTCGCCGTGCCGGACCGGCCGTATCTCCTTCACATCGGCGATTTCGGTGGCGATGACTTCCATGCGCTTTTATACGGCCGGGCGTTGCGCGATTGAAGCGCCCCGCGCTTGCCGCTGCGCCGCCGGCTGTGCCAGTGTTTGACGATGCGACCGCCCAATTACTACACCCACCCAGGGTTCGAGCGCGTCGGCCTGCGCCGCCGCGACCTCGACTGGATCCGCGAACAGGTACTGCACCCGGCGAGCCGGCTCGTCCCGGTCTGGCGCACGCAGAACCTCGTGATCGAGATCGAAGGTGCCGAGCCCCGCGCGGCGGTGCTGGCGGTCGAGGCTGTCGGCTCGGTCCTGGGCGGGCTCGCCGATGTCGAGGACCGGCTCGGGCGCGGCGAGATCGTCTTTCTCGGCGTCCATGACGAGCGCGCCCATTTCGCGCTCGACATATCCGCGATCGAGGCACCGCTCGATACGATGCGTTCACCGACGCTTGCCGCCGCCGGCATCGCCGATGCCGAGGTACGCTTTGCCGATCTGCGCCAATTGGGCGGACGGCTCGAACGCCGCGAAGGGGCGCTGCTCGCCTTCGCCCGCGCCATATTGTTCTGGCATTCGCGCCACCGGTTCTGCGGCCTCTGCGGCAATCCGACCCGCAGCGAGGAGGCCGGGCACATGCGCCGCTGCACCGACCCCGCCTGCCACGCGATGCATTTCCCGCGCACCGACCCGGCGGTGATCATGCTGGTCGTCGATAGCGACCGCACGCTCCTCGGCCGCAACAAGAACTTCCCCTTGCCGGGCATGTACTCGACCCTGGCCGGCTTCGTCGAGCCGGGCGAGAGCCTGGAAGACGCGGTCGCCCGCGAGGTGCGCGAGGAGACCGCGATCGAGGTCGGCGCGGTGCATTATCACTCCTCGCAGCCCTGGCCGTTCCCGGCCAACATCATGCTCGGCTTCTATGCCGAGGCGGCCTCGACCGAGATCTCCGTCGATTACGGCGAGTTGGAGGACGCGCGCTGGTTCGAGCGCGGCTGGCTCTTATCGCATGAGGACGACGAGACGTTTCGGCTGCCGCGGCGCGATTCGATTGCGCGACGGCTGATCGAGGACTGGCTCGCCGGCCGGGCCGGGATCGGCTGAGCGAGGTTGTCGCCGATATTTGCGTGATCGGCGCCGGCGCTGCCGGCCTGACCGTCGCGGCGGTCGCCGCGCAGCTCGGTGCGCGGACGGTGCTGATCGAGCGCGGTGAGATGGGCGGCGAATGCCTCAACACCGGCTGCGTGCCATCGAAGGCGCTGCTGGCCGCCGCCAAGGCCGCGCAGGCGGTGCGAACGAGCCAGCGGTTCGGCATCGCCGCATCGGAGCCCAATGTCGATTTCGCCGCGGTCAGCCGCCATGTCGAAGGCGTCATCGCGGCGATCGCGCCGCATGATTCGGTCGAGCGGTTCGAGGGTCTCGGGGTCGAGGTGATCCGCGCCGAGGCGCGCTTCCTCGGCGCACGGCAGCTCGTCGCCGGCAACCGCACGATCAACGCCCGCCGGATTGTCATCGCGACCGGCTCGGAACCCGCGATCCCGCCGATTCCGGGCATCGATAGGGGCGCCTATTTCACCAACGAGACGATCTTTGAAAACACAACGCTCCCCAAGCACCTCATAATCATCGGCGCCGGCGCGGTCGGCATCGAGCTGGCCCAGGCGCATCGCCGGCTCGGCGCTGGCGTGACGGTGATCGAGGCCGCCAAGGCGATGCCGCGCGACGATCCAGAGCTCGCCGCCACGCTGCTGCAGTGCCTCGCGGGCGAGGGGATCGCGATCCGCGAGCGGACCGAGATCAACCGGATCGAGCCGAACGGCGGGGGACTCGCGCTGATGGTTCAGCAGGACGGCCATGAGAGCCGGATCGAAGGCTCGCATTTGCTGGTCGCCGCTGGCCGCAAGCCACGCACCGCCGGCCTCGATCTCGAGCGCGCCGGCATCCTCTACAACGAGCATGGGATCGTGGTGGACCGGCGGCTGCGCACGAGCGCGCGCGGCGTATATGCGATCGGCGACGTAACGAGCGGCCCGCGCTTCACCCACGTCGCCAGCTACCAGGCCGGGATCGTGATCCGCAACGTGCTATTCCATCTTCCGGCGAAGGTCGATTATTCGGCGCTGCCCTGGGTCACCTACACCGATCCCGAGCTCGCGCAGGTCGGCTTGACCGAGAACGAGGCGAAGCGGCAGTACGGCGTGGATGTCGCGGTCAGCCGGTTTGATTTCGCCGAGAACAACCGCGCACAAGCCGAGCGCGAGACCGCGGGCACGGCCAAGATCGTCACCCGCCGCAACGGCCGCATTCTCGGTGCATCGATACTTGGCGCCCATGCCGGCGAACTCGCCCATGTTTGGGTGCTGGCGATCCAGCAGGGTCTGAAACTCAGCGCCGTCGCCGGCATGCTGGCGCCTTATCCGACATTCGGCGAAGTCAACAAATCGGCAGCCTCGGAATTCTACAAGCCCAAGCTCTTCAGCCGCTGGACCCGAGCCGCGGTGCGCGTTCTGGGCCGGCTCCCGTGAGTGGCACTTCGCTGCCGGAGCCGGCGGGGCTATATTGTCGGCAGATCGCCCTGTCCGGCAGGAGGGTCGCCCGATGATGACAAAACGCCAGGCGGGTTTCCGCGCCGATTACCGCGCCCGCATCTCGCCCTGGTACAGCGGGATCGGCCACGTCGTGGTGATCGCGGCGCTGGGCCTCGCAGTGATCTGGTATTGTGCGCGACACATCCATCAGCCGAACTGGCTCGAATGGCTCGTCGTGCCGCTCGCCTTTCTCGGCTGCAACATCTTCGAATGGGCACTGCACCGCTATGTGATGCACCGGCCGCTCAAGGGCTTCATGGGCATCTACAAGCGGCACACGCTCGCGCACCATCAGTTTTTCACCGACCACGAACCGACGATCGACACGACACGCGACTTCCGCATTACCTTCTTTCCGCCCTATGCGCTGACCACGTTCATCTGCATATCGGCGGCAGGGGGCGTCGTGCTCGGCTGGCTGTGGTCAGCCGATGCCGCCTGGCTGTTGGTGGCGACCACCACCGGCGTCTATCTCAATTACGAGCTCTTTCATTGGGGCTGCCACGTCAAGGACGACCGGATCGTCCGGCACGTCCCGTTCATGAATACGATCAGGCGCCATCACATCGCCCATCACGACCCGGCGATCATGATGGGCACCAACATGAACCTGACCTATCCAGTCGCCGACTGGCTGTTTGGCACCAGCGATCTCGATCGCGGTCTTTTAGGTCACATCTTCAACGGCTACGACACGCGTTTCCGCAAGCGGAACTTGAAGAAGGCTCGCGCCACCGCGGCCGACTCCAGGCTGTCGCCAGCCGGGGCCTGAGCTGATGGCGGAAGCGCGCGTCAAGCGGTCGATGCCGTCGCTGGTCGGCGGAATCTTTACCGCGATCGTCGTCTTCGCGCTGTGGTTGCTGTTGTTCGGTACCACAAGTGCCGTGACGATCGCCCTCGGCGGCCTCGTCGCGCTCGGCCTCGGTGCCTGGATCCGCCTCGCCGACCTCTAGCGGGGGCGAGGCGGGCGACGTCCTACTCCACCGTAAAGCCCAGCTTGAGCTGCAAGCGGATGCCGCCGAGCACCTCGCCGGAATCGTCGCAGACCGCAACCGCCCGACAGGCGCCTTCCTCAATCAGCTCGCGGGCTCGCTTGAGCGCTTCCTGTTCCGTCTCGAAGGTTTCGATCCCTGTTGGGTTGTCGTTGCGCCATTGTTTGTCGGCGATTGTCGCGTTGTCCTCGTAGGAAATCCGATACGCCATCTCACTCCCTCAACTCAGGTTCCATGCATCAGCCCGACGGCTGAAAAGCTCGTGCCTTGCAACGTTCGCACCGGTTGCCGGCGGGAGCGAGCCTTGCCCCAGCTGGCATCCGATCTGCCCACGCGCTTCGCGGTCGCGCCAAGCGATGCGCCGGATCGCGTCGATGTTTTTGTTAAATGTTCGCTTTCCCCACAGCCAGCCAGCATAGTTGCGTGCTTTTCGGGCATGACTATGACGCTGCCGTATCCGAACGTAACCGGTCAGGAAGACAATTTCGTGACGCCTTCCCTTGTAAAAAGACGGCTGCGTAGCGTCGCGCCGATGACGAATCCTGGACGCTATTCAACAGGATCGATCCTCGGTCGGGCGGCGCGTCGTGCTTCTCTACAGCGCTGCCGAAAGCGCTCTCCGACGGCAAGAAGGCCATCCGGAGCGGCGTTTCAACATGAGTGGCTGCGTCCCGGGGGCGATGCCCACCTAGCGATTCCGGGTCGCCGACACCAAATAAGCACAATGGCCAGGACACACCCCCACGCGGAGGCGACCTACCGTGTGATCCCGCTCGGCGACGGATCCTTTGGGGTTCAGGTCAGCATCCCGGAGACCTATCCGACCACCGTCAGCCCGTTCGGCACCGAGCTTGATGCCGAAGCCTGGATCGCGCGACACAAAGACCAGGTGCAGACGCACGCCGCGACGAACGGATGGTTTCGCAAGCCTCGCGGCGGAAGGCGCGGTCCGTGAGGCGGCCGGCAAACCCTCTCCCGTATTGCTGAGTGCCGTCGGATCGGGGTTACTGTTGCCTTCCCGCCGTAGAGGAGATGCCTATGGCATTCAAGCCGAATTACCGTTTCGAGCGCAGCGAGCGCGCTCGCCAGAAGCAGGCAAAAAAAGACGAGAAATTGCGCCGCCAGCAGGAGCGGACGGCGGAGCGGCAGGAGCCGGATCAGTCTGAATCCGACAATACTGCGCCGCCGGAGGCGTGAGCGATAATGCCGAGTGTTGTCTTGAAAGTGAGGCGACCGCCATCGAGCGGCACCGACGACGCCACGCCGGGCTCAGCCAAGCCGCTGTTCCGGGGCCAGGGCGGCACCGATTACGTGTGCGGCAGTTGCGGCGTCGTGATCGCCGAGGGCATGGGGCCGAACCAGCATGTCATTGTCGATACCGCCGTCTGTTCTGGCTGCGGCGCAGAAAACGAGTTTCCGCCTGAATTGCGCGCATGAACTATTTCCCCTTCGGCCCTGATCGGGTTACGGGCTGAGCCCATCGGCATCGCGCATCGCCCGATCGAGCTCCGCCGCGAGCCCCGGCGACACCTTGGTCAGCGGCAGACGGCATTCGGGTGATTGCAGCAAACCCTGGCGCCATAGGCAGTACTTGATCGGCATGGGGTTCGCTTCGCGGAACAGCAGCGGGATCAGCGGTTCGAGCCGGGACCAGATACGCCGCGCGCCGCGATGGTCGTTGGCGAGCATGTGCTCGTACACTGCGACAAAGGCGGCCGTCTCCAGATGCGCCGAGGCGAGGATGCCGCCATCCGCGCCATGCGCGAGCATCGTATAGAAGTACGGGTCCTCGCCGGTCATCACCGCGAAGCCGTCGGGACGGCGCCGCAGCAGCTCGATCGACTGAGCGATATTTCCGCACGAATCCTTGACGGCGATGATGTTGGGCCGCTCGGCCAGTTCGAGCAGCGTGTCATTGGCGAGGTTCACCCCGGTTCGATAGGGGATGTTGTAGATGACGAGCTGGCGGTCGGTTGCCTCGGCGATCCGGCGGAAATGCTCGCGAAGTCCGTCTTGACTCGGCCGGTTGTAATAGGGGCATACCGAGACGATGCCGGCGAAATCGTAGCGGTCGAGCCGCCGTATCGCCTTCAGCGTTTTGGCCGTGGCATTGCTGCCGATGCCGACAAAAACCGGAACCCGCCCGGAGACGACTGCCAGCGTCCCTTCGACCAGCGCCTCGATCTCGTCATCGTCGAGGACCGGGCTTTCGCCGGTCGTACCAAGCGGGAAGATCCCGCTGATTCCAGCAGCGATGTAATGCTCGATCAACCGCTCGTAGCTCGCGAAATCGACGGCGCCGTCGCGGAACGGCGTCACGATCGGCAGCCAGACGCCGGAAAGGGTGGTCATCGCATCACCTCGATCGCGACAGCGGGCGGCGTTCGGCGCAGGCGAGAGGATTGTCGCGGGGCGGTCGATTGACTGGACACGCTCTGTCTCCATGCTGACCGGGGAGACGGGCGCCGAAAATGAAAAGGCCCCGTCCGGATCCGGCGGGGCCTCGAAGATCGAATTAGCACTGAAGCTCAGCGCGCAAACACCTCCGACACCCGACCGGGCGGCGTTTTCGTGGTCTTGCGCTTGAGCACAATTGCTGACATGCCGCAAAGACTAGCGCCGCGCGCGCAGCCCGTAAAGCTATGTTCTATCGAGCCGCGTGAACGACGGCCGTCAGACCACCTGGTTGCGCAATTGCGCCTCGCCGCGCCAGAGCCGTTCCAGATTGTCGCGCAGGATCTCGATCACATTGTCCTCGTATCGCCGCGTCTCGCCCGCCGTGTGCGGGGTCAAGAGCACATGCTCCATGCCCCAGAGCGGCGAGTTTGGCGCCAGCGGCTCTTCCGCCGTCACGTCGATGCCGGCCCCGGCGATGCGCCTGGCGGCAAGCGCCTCGATCAGCGCCACCTCGTCGACGACCCGTCCGCGCGCCAGGTTGACGAGATGCGCCGAGCGCTTCATCCGAGCCAGTGCGTCCGCGTCAACGAGGTTCTCTGTTTCCTTGGTGAGCGGACAGGTGAGGGCGACAAAATCCGCCTCGGGCAAGAGGGTTTTGATCTCCCCCATGCCGTGCACTGCATCCGCCGCGCCGCGGCCGGCGGCCGGATCGCGCCGCAGCCCGACAACGTGCATATCGAAGGCCTTCGCCAACCGGGCAAGTCGTCCGCCGATATCGCCCAGGCCGACGACCAGAAGCGTCTTGCCGCCGATCTCGTCTTCGCGCTGCGAAAGATCGCCGATCATGCCGCGCCAGACGCGCTTGGCCTGGTTGTCGCGCGCTTCGGGAAGCCGGCGGCTCAGGGCGAGGATGAGCGCCATCGCGTGCTCGGCGACCGCGCGGGCGTTGACGCCACGCGCGCTGGCGAGGCGGATGCCACGTCGCGCCAGCTCGTCGCGCGGGAACTGGTCGGTGCCGGCACCGATCGCCTGGACGAAGCGGAGCTTCTTCGCGCGATCGAGAAGACTGTTCTGCCATAACCCGGAGATCACCAGCACATCGGCGTCGCCCACGCGGTCCTGCAAGGCCTCGGCATCGCGGACGGCAAAGCTGTCGATGCCGGTCTCCTGGGCCGAAAATCGCTCATGCAGCCGATAGGCGACATGGGCAAAGCAGATCGCAAGCTTGTCCTTGGCGGGGATCATGGCCGCACTCCGTTCGACAACAAAATCGGCGCGATCGCACGCGCCTGGCTCTTGGAGAATGACCATATCACGCCGGTCTCGGGGCGTGGGCCTTGGCGGCTCGCGCGCTTATGGAATCACAGCGGGCGATTGTGCGGAGTCATCACTTTTCTTCGCGAAAGCGCACGTTCCGCGCCAAGCCGCCGATCAGCGCGCGATATCGTCCATCCGTACCGGACCGGTCAGTGAACCAGCGGGAACACGAAGGGGCTGTCGAGCGCGTGCTCGTCGAACCACTCCGCGGTCACGGTAGGATCGCGGCGGGCGGCGACGAGAAGCGTCGCGTTTTTCAGCCATTGGGTTTTGTCGAGAAGCCGGAACACCGCAGTCCGCGCCGCCGGCGGCAGCAACGCCAGCCGCCCATACCAATACGAAACACGCTGCACCCACTCGATGAAGTGGCGCTCGCGCCGCTTCCATTCCGCGATGCCGGCGATGATGTCGCGCTTGCGGTCGATTGCCTCGGCGAGGGCAAAGCCGGACATCATCGCGCAACCGCCACCTTGCCCGAGGAACGGCGGCTGTCCGCTGGCCGCGTCGCCGACCAGGACGACGCTGCCACTCGACCAGTCGCGGGTGCGGATCAGCTCGAACCAGTCGCTACGGCCATCGTCGGGAACGCGGTCGATGATCCAGTCGAGCCGCGGGAACAGCGCTCGCCAGAAATCGCGGTCGATCGGTACCCGATTGGCCTGCTCGTCACCTTTCAGCGAGGTGAGCTGCACATAGGCGAAGTCTTCGGTGCAAGGGGCATAAAGGAGGCGCCGCGGCCCGTTCCAGTTTTCGCAGTGCGCGCGGCCGATCTCGCTGGTCAGCTCGGCTGGCTCGCGCGGGATCATCGCGCGATAGCCGAACTGATCGACGGCACGGCGTGACCGCAGCAGGCCTAGCCCGTCGCGGATCGGCGAGTTGATGCCATCGGCGGCAACGACGAGATCGGCGCGCGCCCGGCTGCCATCGGCAAACAACAGACAGCCGCGCGGGTCGGCGGAAACGGCGCGCGAATTGAACACGACCTCGCCGCCGGCGGCGATCAGCGCCCCGAACATCGCTCGGAGGAGTTTCTCCCGCAGCGGCACGTAGAGCCGGAAATCGGGGCCGATGCGGCTCTGCGCAAAAATCTCGCCATCCTGGTTGCGCTTCTCATGGCGCCACGCAGGGATCGCCCCGGCGATGACCGCATCGAGGACACCGAGCGCGTCGAGCACGCGCAGCCCGTTCTCCCAGATGTAGATCCCGGCGCCGAGAATGCGCAGCTCGCTGTCCTGCTCGTGAACGCGCACGCGCCAACCCTTGCGCGCAAAGGCAAGACCGGTGGTGAGCCCGGCGATGCCGCCACCTGCGATCTCGACGCTGCCGGTCACGGGGTAAAGCTCGCCGGCTCGTCGAGGTGACAGACGGTGTAGTCCCGGCTGTTGGTGTCGAAGAGTTCGAGATTGTAGAAGTCGCGCTGTTCCTCGAAGAAATAGGGGCCGGCGTGCCAAGTCCCGTGCGCCAGCGCGATAAAGCAGCCGGCCGGAACGCGAAAGGCTCGAATGTCCGAGAGTGTCGGTGCCGCGACATCGGCGGGCGCCACCGCGATCAACCACGGCAAGCCGTCGACCGCGCCTAGGCACTGCGTCACGCGGTCGTGTCGGGCCAGCCTGTCGAAGGCGATGCCGCGGTGTTCGAGTCGCATGATGGAGAACCGCGGCCGTCCCTGCGACAGGTCCAACGACACGTCGCCATCGCCGTGCGCGCCATCGGGGAGCGGAACGCCGACCTCGCCAAACGACGCGAAAGCGGCGGGCGAAAGCTCGGCAACAGGGATCCAGTTCATCTCGGCCGACCCTCACCCGGGTTGCGACGAGAAGGTGCGGGGTTACCCGGCACGAACCGTGCCAAGCCGGCACTCAGGCAGCTGGCCGGTTGCGGGAGGTTATCCCTCCGCCGCCTGCAGCTTCAACAGTTCGGGGTCGGCGTATTGCGGGCGCAGCGGCTTGGGCTTGGCGAGCAGCGTCTGCAGATGGCACTCGCCGGCGCCCCCGTTGAGCACTTCATGCTGCAGAAAGGGCGGCAGCGCTACCAGGTCCCAGCGCCCGAGCCGGATATCAAAGCTCTCCTCGCCATCCCAGCACCGCACCAGGCACTCACCGTCGAGGATGAAGAAGATTTCCTCGGTCTCGTGGCAATGCTTCGGTATGCGGTTGCCCGCCGGCATCGACTGGATCGACATCGTGAACGCGCTCGCCGGGATCGCGCCGCGGAGATCCGATGGATCGGTAGAACCGCTGGCGCCAAGGTAGCGACGTTGCGCGCGGGCATAGCGCGGGTCGCGGCCGGTCTCGAAGCCGAAGACGGTCCAGTCCTCGCGCCGGTCGGCAAAGCGAGCGACGCGCCCGGCGAGTTTGTCCTTCAGCGCAACGCCGGCGATTGCGTCCATGGCTTTCTCCTCCCTTACGCTATTTCTGGATAACCGAGTTCTCTGGCTTGGCGCTCGTAATCGAGCAGTCCTCGATAGGCCGCATCGGGCAGGTCGACGATGTCGTTCAGCAGCAGCTCTTCGCGCACCACTTTATAGCGCGCATCATGCGCCAGAGTGCGAAGCGCCGCGCGCAGGATCTGGACGATTTCGGCCGGCGTCGCGACCGAGGTCACGAACGGGATGGCCGGGCTCGGCGGCGTCTCGCCGATGATGCGCAGACGCGCCGCCGCTTCGGGGCGGTAATGCCGCCAGAACGCGTAGGTTACGCAATCGATCGACGCGACACCGCCTTCGCCGCGCAGCAGGCGGTCGAGGCTCGCCGGGTGACCGCCGGTCTCGATCACAGCGCTGAAGAGCCGACCGCCGGTGGCGATCTCGGCCAGGCTGCGGCGCGGCAGGTTCATGCCTGAGTTCGAGACCGGGCTGTTGAGCAGGTAGCGGCTGCCCTTGAGATCCGCGAGATTCTTCGTGGGGGACGCTTCCGGCACGATAAAGAATGCGCAATGGGTCGGCCCGTCGCATCCGGGTGCGGCATAGCACGGCGTCCCGAGGCGGATCGCCTGCCCCCGAAAGACCGTCTCCAGCGGATAGCCGCAGGTCTGCGAGAACAGCACCTCCGGGCCAATCCGCTCCGGGACCGGCAATCGGTCGAAGCTAAGGTTCTCGGGCACATCGCGCAGGCCCGCCTCGATCAATATTCCGCGCAACACCCCCCAGAACCGCGCGTTCGCCGCCAGCATCTCCGGCAAATTGTACATCGGCAGGCTCGCGGTCGAGATCACCGCACCGCCTCCATCGCCGCCGTCATATGACGCCGCCGACCGGCATCTCGCCACCATACCAGCGCCGCAGCGCCAATTCGCCGAGCGCCACAATGCCGAACAGCGCCAAGCCGATGCCGCAGAGCAGGACGATAGCGGCAAGCACGGTGGCGGTCTCGCCGGCCGAGGAGGCAAACATGATGATGTAGCCGAGCCCGGCCTGCGCGGTGATGAACTCGCCGACGATGACGCCGATCATTGCCATCGTCACGCCGACCTTCATCCCGGCAAAGACGAACGGCATCGCATAGGGAAATCGCGCCAGCCGAAACATCTGCCATTCGCTGGCGGTCAACGACCGGCACAGCAGCAGAACCTCCGGCTTGGCGCTGACGAGGCCGGTCGCGGTCGAGACCACAACCGGAAAGAACGCGATGAAAACGGCGACGACGATGCAGGATCTGCTGCCGACCCCCAGCCACACGATGAAGAGCGGCGCCAGCGCGATCTTCGGGATCAGCTGGAACATCACGATGTTCGGATAGAGCGCCTCGCGCACCCAGGCCGAGAAGGTGATCGCGACGGCGAGGGCGATCCCGAGCAGGGTCGCGAATCCGAAGCTGACGACGGTCTCGATCGTCGTGGGCACTGCATGCTGCAACAGGATCTCGGAATTCTCGGACAACACCTCCCAAACCGCGGAGGGCGGCGGCAGCAGCAACGGCGAAATCCGGGTCACGCGGCACAGAATTTCCCAGGCGATGGTCGCCAGTATCGCGAAGCCGAGCGGCAATAGCACGCCGCGGCCGATTTGCCGCGACCATCCCACTATGTCGGCAGCGCCGACCCGAACGGGAGTTAGAGCGGTTTCCTGCAGAACGGCCATGCCGCGAGTGTAATCCTATTCCGCGGCGCGGAGCATGACCGGATGCAGCGCCTGGCGCAGGGTCTGGTCGTAAGCCTCGAACCATGGCTGACCCTCGGGCGCGATCAGATCGCCCGAGCGCGCGCTGGCGGCAATATCCGGGTTGTGGACGAGCGGTGGCGCGGTTGCGCTGTCGCGCAACGCTCTCGCGGCGTCGAGGAGCCGTCGGCGTGTCATCACAATCATCCGGTCGCTCGGCGCCAGATGTTCTAGCGTCCGGTCGGAAATCTCGCCCATGCTCTCGGTTACCGCCGAATCCTGCGGAAAGACGCCGTCGATCCCGGTGTAACTGATGGTCCGCTGGCTTTCCCGATCGATCAGGTAATCGTTGTGCTGGTTGGCTATCGGGCGCCAGCGGCCGAACCAGTCGGCGGTCTTCGGCAGCGTCGGCGTGCTGCGGGCAAGGAGCGGCAGCGGTTCGCCGGCCCGGGTGAGACCCAGCACCGGAGTCTTGCGCTTCCAGCTGAACAGAAACGACATCGTGTGGGTGTCGTCCATCGGCACCCACGCCTGGGTGAGCACGTTGTCGGTCAACGGACCGTTCGGGAACAGCGTCCAGAACGGCATCGCGAAATGGCCGAAGCGGTAATAGAGATGACCCGGCTGCGCCGGCCGGTAGGCCGCATACATCGTGCCCCACTCGGTCTCCCTGAAATGATAGCGGGGCGCGCGATCGGTGAGCTGGAACCGCTCCAGGTGGTTCGGGTCGATGTCTTCGATCGTAATCTTCCCGGTGTGCAGAAAGCTGAAATGCGAAGTGTCGAGATCGCCTTCCATGGCCTGCAGCCAATTGCATTCCCGCTGCCGGCAAGAGAGGTCCATCTCGGCCGGCGGACAGAGCGTCGCTTCGATTGCGGGCAGCGGCGGTGCCGTTTCCCTTTCGCCCATATAGACGTAGATAAGCCCGCCGCGTTCGGCGACCTGGTAGGCCTTGGCCTTCACCTTGTGCCGGAAGTCCTGGTCGGCCGGCAGGTTCGGCATCTCCAGGCAGTTGCCGGCGGCGTCGAACTTCCAGCCGTGATAGACGCAGCGCAGCCCGCCTTCCTCGTTGCGGCCGAAGAACAGCGAGGCGCAGCGATGCGGGCAGCGGTGATCGAGAACACCGACCCGCCCGGCACTGTCGCGAAAAGCGATCAATCGCTCGCCGAGCAGCATCAGACGCAGCGGATCGCCGTCCGTCACCAGTTCCGATGAGAGGCAGGCCGGCAGCCAGTACTGACGCATCAGCTCGCCCATCGGCGTGCCTGGTCCAACCCGGGTGAGCAGCTCGTTTTCCGCAGCGGTGGTCATGGCTGTGGTTCCTCCTTCTGGAAGCTAGCGCCTGCCATAAGACCGGCGCACCAGCTGCTCGGCCAGCGCGACCGCGCCGAACAGCGCGACCCCGATCACGCACAGCACGAACAGCGCCGCGAAAATAACCCCGGTCTCCATGCGCGAGCTGGCGTAGAGGATGTAGAAGCCGAGGCCCGCCTTGGCGGAGATGAACTCGCCGATGATCACGCCGATGATCGCCATCGTCATCGCGATCTTCATGCCGCTGAAAATGGCCGGCAGCGCGAATGGAAAGCGCACCATCAGGAACTGCTGCCACTGGGAGGCGGTCAGAGAGCGGCAGAGCCGCAATGCCGACGCCTCGGTGCTGGCGAAACCGACCGCCGCCGAGATCACCACTGGAAAAAAGCTGATGAAGGTGGCGAAGGTGACGCGCGATTCGCTGCTGATGCCGAGCCAGACGACGAACAGCGGCGCCAGCGCGACTTTCGGCACGAGCTGGAATGCGACCAGATTGGGATAGAGCATGTCGCGCAGCAGCGGCGAATAGGTCAGGACGACGGCGAGCCCGACCCCGAGCGCGGTCGCCAGCGAAAACGCCATCAGCGAGTCGAGCGTCGTCGGCACTGCGTGGCTCAGCAATACCGGCAAGTGCCACCACAATTCGCCCGCGATCTCGACGGGCGGGGGCAAGATCACCGCCGGTATGCGTAACGCCGTAACAATCGCCTGCCAGATCAGCAGCACCACCGCTGCCGTGGCGAGCGGCAGGATGATGGGCCGCAGCTGCCGAAAATTCGCCGCGATGATGCCTCGGGTCGCGATCCAGCCCGGAGCCGCGACGATCCGGGCCGTGACCGAGCTTTCGGCGGTCATGCGACCAGCTCCCGTCGAGTCGGTGCAGCCTCTGCCCGCCGCGCCCGCTCGCGGTAGTGGCTCTCCTCGATACGCTCGCGCAAATGCCCGCAGATCTCGTTGAACTCGCGGCTCTCGCCGATCGCCATCGGACGCGGCCGGCCAAACGGGATCGTCAAATCCTCGACGATCGTTGCCGGGCGCCGGGTCATGACCAGCACGCGGTCGGCGAGAAACACCGCCTCGCGGATGCTGTGCGTCACGAACAGCGCGGTCTTGGTGTATTGCTGCCACAAACCCAGCAGCAGCTCGTTCATCTCGTCGCGGGTGATCGCGTCCAGCGCGCTGAACGGTTCGTCCATCAGCAGCAGCTCGGGGTCGTAGACAAGCGCGCGGCAGATCGCGACACGCTGGCGCATTCCGCCGGACAGCTCATGCGGCTTCTTGCGCGCGAAATCGTGCAGACCGACCCGTTCGAGCAACTCGTTGGCGGCCTCTCGATAGGAGTCTAGCGGCCGCTTCAATACGCGGATCGGGAACAGCACGTTGTCGAGCGCGCTCTTCCACGGCAGCAGCGTCGAATCCTGGAACATGATGCCAATGCTGGTGCGCGGACCGGTCATCGGCGTGCCGGCGACGGTAATTTGCCCGGCCGTCACCGGCTCGAGACCGCCGACCATCATCAGCAATGTGCTCTTGCCGCAGCCGGACGGGCCGAGGATCGCGACGAACTGGCCGCGCGGCACGGAGAAGCCGACCGAGCTGACCGCCTCTACCGCATCGGCCGTGCCGCTGCGATACACCTTGCTGACTTCCGCGACCTCGACGTACCGCTCCGGCGCGACAACCGACATGAAACGCTCCCTCGGCGCCGGTGTCGCAAGCGACGTGCCAGCCGCGGCAGCGGGCCGGGGAAGTCCCCGGTCAGCTCACGAAGGATCGGAATTCCTGGGCGTTCTTCTGTGTCTGCTCCCATTCGGCCGGCGTGAGCTTTAGGCCGCCGCCGAACCGGTTGGTCATCATGTCGGCGACAGCCGGCCGCTTGTCGGTGTCGCGGGCGATGTATTTCATCACCAGATCGGTCATCACCTCGTAATCCTTGGGCTCCATGTAGCCCATTCCGTTGGTATTGATGATGTCGCGCGCGCTGACATAGATGTTGATGCCGGTGCCGAACCGGATCTGCTCGCGCGCCTGGGTGGCCAGCGCCATTTCCGGGACCTGCTTGAAGAAGACCTTCATCGCCTCGGCCGGGTCGAGCATCGTTGCCTTCAGGCCCTCCAGAGCCCCGTCGACCATCGCCGCGCACAATTCGGGCTCCTCGGCGACGCGTTTCGGCTGGGTCAACACGGCGGTGCCGTAATTGAGCAGGCCAAAGTCGCTGAACAGCATGAAGCGCGCCTTCACCCCGGTGGCGATGTAGGTCGGCATCGCGCTGCTGGCATATCCGGAGATCGCATCGACCTTGCCTTCGGATAAGAGGCGGTCGCGCACCTTGTTGTCGACCTGGATGCGTGTGACCTTCGCCAGGTCGACGCCGGCGTTCTCGGCGAATGCCGGCAGAAACGGGTACTCGCCGGAGGTCACGGTGGACGCCATCTGCCGGCCCTCGAGGTCTTTCGCGGTCTTGATCGGGCCATCACTCATCACGCCGATGCCCATCGTCGCATCATATGCGCAGGCGGCGAGCGCCACCGTCGGCAGCCCCTTGACCGCCTGCAGGATCGAGGCGGACGGGGAGGCCATGCCGAATTCGAAGCGGGCTTCGCCGATCGCTTGCGCCGCGACGACCGATCCCGAGCCGCGGGCGATATCGACATCGAGCCCGTGCTTCTCCCAAAACCCCATACCTTTGGCGACGAAAGTGAAGAGGTTGCTGCCTTCGGCCACCCAAGGCAGGGTGAATGTGACCGCCTTCTTGTTCTGCGCGAAGACGAGGCGGGGAAGCGCAATACTGCCGGCGGCGAGGCCTGCCGCGCCGAGTACCCGACGGCGCGAGAGCCGGCGTTCGATGCTCATGATCTTCTCCTGCAAACCCCGGGCGGGAAACCCGACTTGGCTCGCAGGAACCGTGCCATTTCAATGGCACACCTCGTGCAGCCCCAGCTAATATCAAGATACCAGAGAGTGCTGGAGCGGAGAGCGCGGGATGAGCGTGGAGCGACTGCCGAGCAATGATCCTTATGCCGGCACCGGTCTGCCGGAGCTCGGGCTGCGCAATTACTGGTATCCCGTTCTTGCCGGGTGGCGGCTTGGCCGCAAGCCGAGATCGGTCAAGTTGCTCGGCGAGGACATCGTCCTGTTTCGCGACCGCGGCAAGCTTTACGCGCTGAGCGACCGCTGCCCGCATCGCGGCGCACGGCTGTCGCAAGGGAAATGCCTCTACCCCGGCACCGGGACGCTGAGCTGCCCCTACCATGGCTGGACCTTCTCCGGCGAGACCGGGCGGTGCGTCGCCAAGCTGATGGAGGGGCCGGATGCGCCGCTGCCGCGCCAGGCGGTGGTGAAATCCTATCCGGTGCGCGAATTGCGCGGCGCGATCTGGCTCTTTGTCGGCGATATCGAGGCACCGCCGCTCGAAGATGATGTGCCGGAATGCCTGACCGCCACGGCCGACTGGCACGGCTTCTCCACCTGGCGCACCTATCGTTGCAACTGGCGCATCATGAAAGACAATTTGTGCCACGATCTGCACGCGCCGTTCGTACACCGCCACGCGCCCGAGCTGATGTTTCAGCCGGTCTTTCCGTTCGCCTCGCGTATCGCCGCGATGCCGCTCGACGAGGGCAACGGTCTCGGCTATGCCGCACGCGACGGCATAAATTCGGCGGATTATCCTGGGCTCGGCAAATTTCCGCCGCCGCACGAGACCTGGTACCGCTTCCTGAAGCCGACCGGCAGGGGCCGCGAGATCGACACGAAATCCGCCGCGGTCGTCAAATACGGGGTCAAGTATCGACAGTCGTCGCTAATGCCCGGCGCCACGTTCATCGGGCGACCCAATGGCAATTATTTCGCGCTGCGCTGGGTCACGCCGATCGACGCCGAGAGCTGCTATTACCACAGCTGGAGCCTGTTCCGCCGGCGCGGGTGGTGGCGGACTTTTTTCGACCGCCTGTTCTGGGTGTTCTGGGTGTCGTGGGTGCACGATTGGGTGTTCTCGGACCAGGACAAGCGCATCCTCGAAGCGGTGATCCCTGGTCCGGAAGCATTGTCGCGTAGCGATATGGGTGTCGTCGCCTGGCGCCGTTATGCGGTGGAGCATGCGCGGCAGCGGGCGAGGGCCGGAACCGCGCCGGATAATGTCGCGGCGAGCCAGCCGTCGGCGGCAGAGTGAGCGCGCTTCGGTGAACCCCGAACTCCGGACGATCGTCGAGGCGCTGTCGCCCTATGCCGGCAACGAAGCCGCGGCGCCGATGCTGCCGCGCTTCTGCTACACCTCGCCGGCCTTCTTCGAATTCGAGCGCGAGGCGGTGTTTGGGCATAGCTGGGTCTGCGTCGGCCGCACCGACCAGCTTGCGCACCGGGGCGATTGCCTCTCGGTTTCGGTCGCGGGCGAGCCGCTTATCGTCACTCGCACCCAAAGCGGCGGGCTGCATGCGATGAGCGCGGTCTGCCAGCACCGCGGCCATGTGCTGAGCTGCGACGCCGAACGGCCAAGCGGTCTCTTGCGCTGTCCGCTGCATTATTGGACCTACGACCTCGAAGGGCGCCTCGTTGGCGCGCCGCGCATGGGCGACATGCTCGCGGGCCTGCGCGACACGGTTCGTCTGCCAGCGGTCCGGATCGAGCTCTGGCATGGCTTTATCTTTGCCAATCTCGACAACGAGGCGCCGCCGCTGGCACCGAGCCTCGCCAAGGTCGAACCGTGCTGGCGCGGCTATGAAGAGGCTGACCTCGTCACCGTGCCGCCGGTCGCCGCGGCCACGCCGGTGCCCTGGAACTGGAAGGTGCAGCTCGAAAATTTCACCGACGCCTATCACCCGGAGTTCGTGCATCGCGGCACGCACGATTTCGCGCCGAGCATACATCCCGATGGCGGCGTTGCGTTCACCCCGATGCAGGACGGCGACAACGCGATCGTGCGCAGCGTGCCGATGCTGCAGCCGGATGGCGGCATGATGCGCGACGGCTGGGGCGCCGAGGCGATGTTTCCGACAATCGCGAGCCTATCGCCGAAGCAGCGCGCCTGGCTGACCTTCGCGATGATGCCGCCCAATCTGCAGCTGATGTTCGCGCCGGGCGCGGTCTCGTACACATTGCTGACGCCGGTTGCCGCGGACGCGACATTTGCGTCGAGCGATCGGGTTACCGGGGGCGGCTGGATCCTGCCGAGGAGCACGGTCGCACTGCCGGATTTCGCCGAGCGCGCGACCGCGGTTCGAGAAGGAGCAAGCAAGATCTGGGCGCAGGACATACCGGTCAACAACGCGATGCAGGCCGGCAAACGCTCGCGATTCATGCCGAAGGGTTGCTACGGCCCGCTGGAGACGACGCTGGTGCAGTTCAATGCCTGGCTGTTGCGGGCATACCACTCTCACATCCGCGAGCTCGGCCGATAAAACGGCTGATGCTGCGCGGGGTCGAAATAGCCCGCGTAGAACGCCTTCACATGCGGCAACAGCGCCTTCGATAACCGGCGCCGTTCCACCTCGTCATCCGACAGCGCCCGTTGCAGATCGTCGTGCAAGGCGCGCAGTGCGGCGTCGCGATCGACCTTGGTGAACTTGCCGTCGCTATAGATCACCTCGCCATCGCAAAGCACCGTCCGCACGCCGCTCGTCTTCGCCCGCTGCAACACGGCGTCGAGCAGCGGTGTCTCGTCATCGAGATAGGGATAACTGACCTGGCCCCAGTCGATCAGCACCATATCGGCCGCCTTCCCAACTTCCAGCGTACCGATTGTATCGCCGAAGGCGGTGGTCTTGGCGCCGCCCGAGGTTGCCATGCGGAACACTTGCGCCGGGGTCGGCACGTCGTCATCCATGCCCGGAACGCGGTGAGCGCGCAGCACCATGCGCATTTCCTGCAGCATGTCGCGGTCGTCATTGATGCCGGCCTCGTCCATGCCGATCGCGGTGTTGACGCCATGAGCCTCGAACGCGTTCAGCGCCGCGACGCCGGAGCGCAGCCGGAAATTGGACGAGCAGTTGTGACAGACGCAGGTGCCGGTTTCTGCCAACCGCTCGATGTCGTGCTCGTTGAGCCAGACGCCATGACCCAACGTCATTTGCGGACCTAGCAGGCCGAAGCGGTCGATGTACTCGACCGCCGTGCCGCCGCCGCGCCGGTGCGCATATTCCTTCTGGTATGCCGTCTCCAGCAGGTGCATGTGCAATGGCACGCCGTATTTGCGCGAGGCGTCGGCGAGGCGGCCCAGCGCGTCGTCGGAGCACCAGTGCAGATTGGCCGGGGCGAGCTGGATCTTGACACGGCGCTTGTTGTGATGCCGGCCGTAAAGGCTCTCGAAAAGGGCCATGTAATCGTCGAGAGTAAGCTGGAAGCGCTCGTACCAGTGCTGCATCGGCCCCCGCAATTCGGCTGGCAGGCTGGCAACGAAATCCTCGTCGCGCTGGTAGACGAGGCGGTTCTGGTCGCGCACCGCGAAGGAATAGGAGACCCGCATCCCGACATCCTCGTAGGCGCGGATTGCCTCGTCGGTGCCCTTGTCGACCTCCGCCAGCCTCCCCGGCAGCCAGCCATGCAGGTGCTGAACCGTCGTCACCCCGGAGGCGATCATCTCGAAGGCGGAATAGAGCGTGTCGAGGTAGAGATTGACGCTACGCATCACCATGCGGGTGACGAACCACAACTCCAATGGCATGTCCGGCGAGCCGAGCTGCACCGGGGTCAGGCCGATATGGTGGTGACCATTGACAAAACCGGGCAACAGCACCTCGTTGCCGGTGCCGATCACAGGCAAATTCGGGTGCTTGCGGCGCAGTGCGGCATAAGTTCCGATCTCGGCGACGATGCAATCCTCCTGCAGCACCGCCCCGTCCGCTATTTCATTCCAGCGGTGACGGTCCACCGCATGAGTCACCATCACGCGGCTGCGGATCAGCGATGCAGGCATCCTGGCCTCCCTCGGCAAGGTTCAATCGGCAGCGAGCGCTTCCTGCTCGGCAAAGGCACGCTCGACCTCGTCCTGCAACAGCTCGGTCAGGTCGAGGCGCAGCCGCTCGGCTTCCGGCGCGAACAGGTTGCGCGGGCGTTGCAGCTCGACCGGTAGTATCTTTTTGACCCGGCCCGGCCGCGCGGTAAAGACGATAATCCGGTCGGCCAGCGCGACCGCCTCGTCGATGTGATGTGTCACGAACAAGACGGAGGCTCCGGAGGTGCGCCAGACATCGATCAGAAAATCTTGCATCTTCGCGCGGGTCTGCACGTCGAGCGCGGCAAACGGCTCGTCCATCAGCAATACCTTGGGCCGCATCGCCAATGCCCGCGCCACCGCGACGCGCTGGCGCATGCCCCCGGACAGTTCATCGGGTCGCTTGTCGACGGCTTCGCTGAGCCCGACCCGCTGCAATGCCTGGCGCGCGAGCTCCTTGCGCTCGGTGACGCCGATACCGCGGATCGACAGACCGAACGACGCGTTCTGCCAGACGCTGAGCCACGGAAACAGCGAGGTCTCCTGAAATATCAGACTGCGCTCCGGCGAGGGACCCTCGACCGGGTCGCCAAAAAACCGAATCTGGCCACGGGTCGCCTCTTCGAGACCGGCGATCAGGTAGAGCAGGGTCGACTTGCCGCAGCCGGAGGGACCGAGCAGCACGACGAACTCGCCGGGCGCGATATCGAGGTCTATCTCGCGCAAAGCCTCGTGTGCGCGTGCCGTGTCGGCGCTCCAGATCTTGCCGAGATCGCGGCAGGAGATGGCGCTTACGCCATCATAGGCCACGCAATGTCTCCGCGCCTTGCGGCGCCCAATAGAGCAGCCTGCGCTGCAGAAACCGCATCAGCCAATCGCACGAATAGCCGAGCACCCCGATCAGCACGATCGTGAAAAAGACCAGCGACGGGTTGAAGGTGTTGCGGCCGAGCATGATCACCTGGCCGAGGCCGTAGCCGACGCCGGTCGCTTCGGCGACCAACACGACCATCCAGGCGCCGAACAGGTTGAAGCGCAATACCACGAAGAGCTGCGGCAGGATCGCCGGAATGATCACCCGCGCATAGGTCTGACGCTTGGTGGCTCCCATCGTGCGCGCGACATTGATGAAATTGCGGTTGACGTTGTCGATCTGCGTGATCGTCGCCAGGATCATGTGAAAGAGGAGCGCGATCACCACCATGAAGATCGCCGGCTTGTTGCCGATGCCGAACAGGAAGATCGCAACCGGCAGCCAGGCGATCGGCGATACCGGCGCCAGCAGGGTCACGGTCGGCAGGGTCAGCTTTTCGAACAGCTTGAAGTACCTGATCGCCACCCCGATCGAGACGCCGAGGCTCGCGGCGATCGCAAGACCGGCGAACACCCGGCCGGTTGTCGACAGTACGGTGTAAAGCACGGCCATCGGCGGGCTCGGGCCCGAATCCTGTCCGACGCCGACCTGCCAGCGGCTGACCGTGTTGAAGAATTTTGCCTGGTCGACGATGTCGCCGAGGAAGACATGCGGCGGCGGCAGAAGCTTGGGATCGGACCAACCCAACGCCCAGCATGCTTCCCAGATCCCGGCGAATAGCGCGAGCGACAGGCAGGACCAAAGCAGCCGCGGGGCGACATGCGCGATGCTCGCCCAGAGCCGAACAACCGATTGGCGCAGCTGCGCGCGCGCCGGCTCAAGCCGGGCGGTCCGAGTGGAACCCCGCCCGATACCGATTTGCAGCGGCTCCATATGCCCCAAGCGCCTCAGGCGGCGGATTTGTATTTGAGCTGGTCGTAGATGTCCTTGTTCTCGGCGATCACTTGTTCGAGCAAGGTCCAATCCAGCGCGTCGGGACCCGGCTTCTTCTTGATGTAACCCATTTCCTCGAGCGAGTTGACGCGTTCGAGAATGAACTTCGCCTGGTTACGGGCGTCGACGACCGAAGGCTGCTTCGACATCGCGATGCGCGCATTTTCGACCGAGGTCTTGTAGTACGGGCCGACCAGGAGCTTCAGAACTTCCTCGGGCTGGGTCTCCGCCATGTGCTGCGCCTTCATCATGCCCTTGATCAGGGATTTGATGCCGGCCGCGTTGTCCTTGATCAGGGTGTCGCGCACCGCCAGCACACAGTCGGTATAGCCCTTGCCGTAGATGTCGGTGCCGTCGGACAGCATCACGCTGCCCTTGACATCGTTCAGCAGCGCGGTGCCGTACGGTTCGATCGTGCAGATCATGTCGAGAGCGCCGGCCTTGAAGGCTTCGACCGCCTCGGGCGTGTTGCCCATGTAGCGCACGTTGATGTCGCGAAAGCTGACCCCGCGTTTCTTCAGCCAGTCATAGGGCAGCACTTCGAGCGTATCCATCTGGAAGGTGCCGAGCGTCTTGCCCTTCAGCTTCTCGGGCGAGTCGAGCCCCGGCTGCGCGACGAGGATGCAGCCTTCGATGCCGCCGCCGGCGACAATCTTAACCGGCGCCCCCTTGTCGTAGAGCGCGATGAAGCTGGTATAGGGGATCAGCGCGGCATCGACCTGGCCGGCGCCCAGGAAAGTGACCATCTCGGCGGTGGTCGGTGTCACCACGAAATCGAGGATGACGCCGTCATCCTTGGCCAGTTGCTTCGCCTCTGTCAGGAAGTAGTTGAGGTTGCAGAAGCCGCTGCCATGCACCGATTTGATATGCGAATCCGCGGCCTGGGCGTGACCGTGCAACCCGCCGCCGATCGCGATGGTCAAGGCGCCGGCTCCAGCCGTGCGCAGAAATCCGCGCCGGTTGAAGTCCGTCGCGTGCAGCGACGATAACGGGAGTGGGGCAGACCGATCGCACATCGGGGGTCTCCGTCGGTTTGGGTTACCGATGCGGAGCAATGCGCGTGCCATCGCTGTCGCGCAGGCGGCCTGGTGGCCGCCCGCGCGCATCAGCTCGGCAGGGCATAGCCCCATGCCTATAAATTCATCACCTGGTCGACGCAGTGCGTCGTCCTCAGTTACGCCCGGTCACCCGTGCCGCGTCTCGGCGTCGGCGCCGGGGGCGGCGGGCATGGCGCCGGCCAGCGCATGGTGGTCGAAGGCGATGCTCTTGATAACCGCATAGACCTCCCGGCCGGGTTCGAGGCCGAGCGTCTCGACGGAACGGCGGGTCAGCCGCGCGACCAGCGCCTCGCCGGCGCAGTCGAGCCGGATCTCGACAATGGGGCCGTCGGCGCGGCCCACTTCGGCGACAATGCCGG
>Ga0209380_10000510_pt1 | contig 27484 bp, 28 predicted proteins | sample HubBroMetageWFT6_FD_188347 | JGI IMG/M metagenome (GOLD analysis project Ga0209380, IMG submission 188347) | Warmed and freeze-thawed soil microbial communities from the Hubbard Brook experimental Forest, New Hampshire - Hubbard Brook CCASE Soil... | ecosystem: Environmental > Terrestrial >... | reverse complement strand
CTCTCATTTCCGAGGGGGATACTCTCGCCGGTCCCAACCAAGTAGGGGACCGACTTCCGAAGCGCGTGGACTCGATCGTGAAGAACCTCCGAGCACTGCAGGCGGAGCGGCGGCAGCGGATCCATGCCGATCCGGACAGGGAGTTCCGGCAAAAATCCAACCACTCCCACTCCGAGACTTCCGATTCCTATCTCAAGGGCCGTCCGGGATGGGTTGGGCAACAAAGTCCTCAGGCGTGATGCAAGTGCCTGATTGTCTGTCAAAGTTTGCAAGATAGCATTATCGTCCGCGGCGACTCCCGTCCAGCATTCGTGTTCGGCCCGCTGTGCCTCGTGCCATTTTGCGCCAGAGTGCATCGTGTCTTTATCGCTTTTTACGAGTCTGTGCATACTCGAGGAACTCAAAAACCTGTTGGGCGTTTCGTCCCCAATCATATTCTCTCGCGACAATCGCCGCTTTCCTGCCCATATCCGCGCGGAAACCCGGGTCCTCGCAGAGCTTGCGTATTCTTTCCGCGAGCGCTCCTACATCCTTTGAGTCGCGAAGGAGAAATCCGTCTACGCAATCAGTAATCATTTCTGAACCGCCGTTATTGACCGTTGTGATTACTGGCAATCCACACGCCATGGCCTCGGCAGGGGGCAACGCAAACGAATCGTGAAGCGAAGGCCCAGCATAAGCGTCCGCGGCCGCATAGAATTGAATCACATCTTTCGATGGCTCAACAAATCGCACACGCGTCTGCAGCCCAAGATCGTGGATCATTTTGTTGTAGGGCACGCGATCATCGCGTCCCACGATGAGCACCTTGCAAGGAAGGTCCGCACATCGCGCGGTCGCCTCGAGCAGTGCGTCCACACCCTTCTTTTTCCAATCGTTGCCAATTAAGAGCAAAACAAAGTCTTGCTCCTCGAATTGCATTCGACGCCTTGCGTCGGCGCGGCGTTGCAAGCATGCCTCTGGATTGAACAGATCCAATTCTACCGCGTTTGGAATGACGCGGATGTCGCAACGAGTGAAATGATGTTCGATCTCCTGAGCGGTTAGCCGTGACACGGCGGCCAGGGCTACATTCGGATCACGATAGACCTTCCGTTCGAGCGCCATTGCGAGCTGGTAGTACAGGCGGCGGTGAATGGCCCGGGGTAAGGCCCGTAAGGGAAGTTGCCGCAGCCGCAAGTCTTCAATCACCAATCGGTAGAATTCTTGAAAGACGATGTGCACGACGATCACATCGGCATCGAGGCAATTGATGCCGGGAGAATAAACAAGGTCGTAGCGGAGGCCTCGGAATTTTTGATCCTTCCACCGTTGCAGGTGGTTGACGACAAACCACCACACGTACTTTAGAAGGTGGGGGCCCGCGATGGAAGGAACTCGATGCCAAATGACGTGATTGATCCCGTTCACTTCTTGAGCGACTTGGGTCGCGCGACCGAAGACGACCACGTCGCTGAGATCTTCCACTCGTTCGCTGTAGATGTGGAACTCGTAACCATGCTCGCGGGAAAGGCGTTCGACCTGTTCAAGAACACAGCGTTCGGTCCCGTGCTTCTTATCAAGGAACGGCGATACCACAGCAATACGTGGTCTTACGTCCATCAACCTATGTGCCTCTCAGCAGGAGACGACACACCGCCCTGACGGGCGACGAGCGCAGGGAGGCGAAAGAGAATTCCCACGCTCAACCACAGATAGGCATTGTAGATATAGTTTTCATAGGGACCTATGCTCGCAAAGGTCATCGGGAACAAAAGTAAGAAAATGAACCAGCATATGGCAAATGCGATAGGAAAGACGGATGTTTGACGCACCCGAAGAACTACCTTCCAACTAGCCATCACAACTGCCGCGGTCCAGAGTAACCAAAGCAGCAGACCGATAGTTCCGAATTCAATAAATAAATTGCCGTAGCCACTCTCCACGCCAAAATTGGTTGATGCCTGTCCCAATATCCTGCTAACGTACTGCATACCCAGCGACGCCGTTCCGATTCCGTCGCCATAGACCCAGTTGGTCTGCGGGAATGCCTTCTGGAATTCAGCGATGGGATAATCCATTGCTCGGAATCCCAGCTCTGATTCTGAGCTTCGTGGGTCAAGCGTCTCCGAGTAAAAAGACCAGCGCGCTCCAATTGCGACGGGGAATAAAACCACGGCAATAACCACGCCAATCCCCGCTGCGATGAATCCTCGTCGGATGGCCTTCAAGAGTCGATGGCCACCTTCTCTTCGCCACGGTGAACCCCAGAGAAATGCCGCGGCGACGACGAAGGAGCTCGCCGCGATAAAGACGACAGTCCCCCGCGATCCGCATAGCATCGCCGCAACAGCCACCAGTGCAGTGCCCACAAATACTACGGTCTGCCTCTCGCGCCGCAACACCAGATACCCCACCGAGCCAAGTCCGATGAGCCAGACCATAGTCAAGTACCAAGCAAAGCGGCCATCGCTTACGAAGACAGAGGATGGCCGAAAGACCATTTGACCGGTGATCGGGGAGTACCGGTAAACATTTGAAAGTTCCCGAATCTCTGGAGCCAGGACCCGCGGGTTGAGAAAGCTAACTCCCACGATCGCCTGGATGATTCCCAGCAAAGAGATCAAGCCGGCCAGCGACATGTTGAAGGTTAAAAATCGGCGGAGGTCCGAATGAGTCTCAATGAGAGCATAGCCCACGAACATCAAGGGAATGTAGTAAAAGTACAGCTTCAAACCGAGGATCCCGTAGAAAACACTGGGCGAATTCGGATTGAAGCACTCGAGCACTCCCAACCAGAAAAAAAGGCTCAGGAAAAGCCGGAACGGGGGGCGGAAAAGCTTCGTTTTTTGTGCGCGGACCGAGATAAAAAACGAAAGGTATACGATCGCAACGAGTACATCCTTCCCGAAATAAATGGCCATGTTGTTGCCCATGTACTTCCGAACGAGGTCTTCAAAGAGCAGCCAGACGAGGAAAGCATAAGAGCCCGTACGCCAATCCCGCAGAACAGTTACAACGATGGCGCAAAAAGCGACCGCCAGGGCGGCGTACATTATCGACTGTGTGTTACCCGCCGCAATCCAGTCGCCTAGGCTCCAGGCGAGGCACAGCCCGAATCCCAAAATGGCCAGAGATATCCAGGCTTGATTACGCTGGAGTGGGAAACGCGCCCCAATCATTCGTCCACCCTGTGAATCCCCGCGCCTGTTCCGCCCGTCTGCCCAATGGTCGGCGGCCAGGCCGTAAAGCTCCCCAGACCACTTAAACTCCGGTAATGTGCTCTTCGCCTCACGCACACCTCACATGCGTCGCAGTTGCAAGTTGCTGTTTGCGGCAGTGGTTAATTCCTGCGACGCCGAAATTCACTGCAGAATGCACTGGCTGTCCTCCTGTGCGTACGGCAAATTCCCCAGTATCAGCGTCTTTCTAAGCTTTCGCGCCACAACGATGACACACGCGGGAAGGCAGCGCCCTGATCTACGAGCCTCGGAACCGAGCAAGTAATCCAGGTAGCCCACCCAGGTTAGGAAGACAGGAGCCGGGAAGCCCGACCACCGACGCCACCGTTGGACCAGTCTCTCCCCAAGGCGCGAAAACTTGAACTGAGCGAACCGATGGTCTTGGATTTCGAAGCCGTTATTCTCGAGGAGCGCTTGAAGTTGATCTAGCTGATAACCCTCGCGCTTGTGACCCCACGGATCAGATGGGTTTATCTCCCCTGGCGGCACGGGAACAGACAGCACGAGTTTCCCCCCCGGCGCAAGTACTCGGCAAAGTTCGCGGATTCCAGCAGCATCATCCGCCAAATGCTCCAGTACCTCCAAAAACAGGACTGTGTCCAAACTGCCGTTCGCGAAGGGAAGGTAGTTTACAAAGGTTACCAGGCAGCGAAGATTCGTGTTGTCGCGATGCCTAGCCCTTACTCGAGCGAGCGACGCTTCGTCGATGTCAGCCGCAAAGACGTCCGTCGCGCGCGCACAAATGTACCGAACAAACACGCCCGGACCGCAGCCAATATCGGCGATTCGACCCAACTGACCGCTCAGATACTCATGCACAATCCTATACTTTGTCGGTCGTTGGATCGAAACTGCGTCCGCCACCAAAAAATGATAAAACCTCCACGCCCAGTAGCTTTCTCCTAGCCGCTTGCGCAGGCGTTCGCCGAAACTCATGCAAGATGCCCCGCTTTATCGCCGCCGCCGACCGATGGAGCCAGTCGGCGGTACAGATCGAAATGCTCCTGTAGCATGCGTCGCTCTGCGAAAAGATCGAGGGCCCGGCGGCGTGCATCATCACCTTTTCGGATGACTGATTCGGGATGATCAAGCACACTTCTCATACACTCGGCGAGTGCTGCCGTGCTTCCTGCCGGAAAGCGAAGTCCACAATCATCCACCACTTCGCCTAACCCTCCAATGTCAGAAGCGATCACCAATCTGCCTCGCATCATCTGCTCAATTGCCGCCAGACCGGCAGTTTCCTCCCACACCGAAGGCATCAAGACTGCAGCTACATCCTTCATCATGGCTTGAAACGCGGGCCCGGTCATGAATCCTGTGAACTCCACATAGTTTTCAAGATCCAGACTCTCTGTCAGCCGCTTGAGTTTGGCCTGTTCCGGCCCGTCGCCGATGAATCTCAGTCGGAAATTATACCCGTCCATTTGAAGGGTCTTAGCCGCCTCCAGAATCAGTGGCAAACCTTTCAAGCTCACCAGCCGGCCCACGTAGGCGAAACAGAGAGGCAATCCGTTCGAAGGGACCACGAATCGATTCTCGTCGTCTAAGGCTGTAACCGGGATTCCGTAGTAAATTACTTGGGAACGCGGGAGTTGCAGACGCTTCCGTACATGCTCCGAAATAGGAGCGTTAACTGCTACGTGCTGACAGAGCCACCGGCGTGGAAATGTTAACAGCAGCATTTGAAGGCTTCTTAGCCAGCCTTCGGTACCAGAGTTACAGCGCAGACACTCCTTATATCGACGCGAGAGAAAGTACTCTGGGCAGACAGTCTTTGTTGGCTCATGAAATAGCAAGCCGTTTGGGCAAGCTGGCGGATAGCCGTGATGCTCGACAACTACCGGTTTTCGAAGCAGCCACGCAATCAGCAAGGGAAGAAAGCAAGGTCCAACCAGTTGGATCACTTCTGCTTTCCTAATCAAACTTGCGAGTGTCAATAGTTTGGGCCGGCGTACGACGCGAAATGCAAGTGCGGAATCGTCGAAATCGCCAGCCGGCGTGGCCGTTGCCACCGTTACCTCGATAGTGCTGGCGTCAGCCAGAATGGACAAACCCCGCGCAAGAAGCATTGCATACGTTTCAGCACCGCCAACGATAGGGGCAAATGGGTGCGTATAAATAAGTATTCTCATTGGCCCATTGCACGTTCATGAATCCCAGACCGCGCGAGTTCGGGGCCCCGGGAGACGCTACGTGTGCGTACGGAGATTGCTGCCACACAACCTCTAGAATGTCCCGGGTTCCGAGCCGCCAACAGGATTTCGTCATTTCCGTCGAGCAAATAGCACTTCATCGTTACCTTTCGCCTGGGAGTCTAGATCGCAGCCGAACCGCCTGCTCAATTGCTCTAACGGTTGCTTCGATATTATCATGCGGGGACCAACTGGCCATCCGATGGGCTGCCGCCCTACTTATGATCTGCAAGCGCTGTCGATCAGGCAAGACCTCTTTCAGGATCCTTGCCAGTGAACTGACGTCACCGGCGGGAAATACGAACCCAGTTTCTCCCTCTTGGAGCAGATCGAATCGGGCTCCGACACGATCACTGACTATAACGGGACAACCACATAGCATGGCTTCATTCACCACCACTCCAAATGCTTCATAGTCGGAAGGTAAAACAAAAAGATCCACTGAGCTGTAAACCTCCGGCAGTGCTGATTGGTTCACGAAACCAAGGAAACGAACATGGTTGAAGATGCCCATGGATTTCGCTTCTTCTTCTAAGGAGGCCCGGAGCGGTCCCTCTCCAGCAATCGCAAGCCACGCATTCGAGATGTTCGCCTCTGCGAACGCCCTAAGGAGGTCTTGCGGGCGTTTCCAGGGCTGTAATTTCCCGCAGAAAAGCACTACGGATGCATCGAGAGGTATGCCCCACCGCCCGCGAACCTCCGCCCGATTCACATTCTGGGCTTGGTGGATCCACCATTCATTATCAACGGTGTAAGGAGTTAGTGCGATGCGCTTCGCCGGGATTCCCAGCGAGCGAATCAGCTCGAATCCTCCGCTCGATGGCACAATCACAACATCCGGAAGACTATATATCCAGGGCAGGACCCATCGCTTAAGGTGCACCTTCCAGTTTTGCTTATCGAGCGAGCCTAACGTGTGGGCATCAGTGGCAAAAAGCAACGGTTTTCGGGAGACCTGTGCTGCGGTGAATCCTATCCAGAATGTTGAGTAAAGGTAGCCGGTGAAGAATATGACTGCATCAAATTTCTCGCTGCGCGCAAGCTTCCAAATCCCTGGATTTACGAGCCCGAAGAATCGCCCTAGGCGTGGCCGTAGAGCGCAGTTCCGCAGCTCGACCCATGGGTAGCCTTCGAGGAGTGGAATATCCCATGCAACCTCCATCCCGAATCCAGGGTCTGTCCCCGCTTTGGCTCCCTGCAAACTGCAGAATGCGACGAGAATGTCGAGCTTCGGATGGTGCGCCATCTTACGGAAGATCGGCGTGGCGTATTGTACAGGGTGCGTTGCGACCAGCAGAACCCTATATGGGGCGCTATTCATCTCCCAACGCCATTGCAAATTGCTCCGCGATCCGATCCCAGCAGAAGTACGTGGCGTAAGCGCGCAAGCTCCTTAAACGTAGCTCTTTCCGAAGCCGGTCGTCACGCAGGACTCGGTCGAGCGCTAAGGACAGCATCTCCAAGTCCCCATTGGGAACCAGTTGCAGACCGGCTTCGGTAATTGGGAAACTCGTATCGGGGCCTGAATATCCAACTACTGGAAGACCGCAGGCAATCCCTGCGATGGCACTTCCCCGAGTGTTGGCCACCGGCCCTCGGACGAAGAGCAACACGTCAGAACCGGAGAGCGCAGAGGCGATCTGCTCCCCCGAGATCACTCCCTGCGTCGTGACAACCACTTCCACTCCTTCGAGGGCTCGCCGCAATAACGGCTCCGCTTCCTTAGAATGTCGACCTAGAACGTTTAGCCTCAACGGGGCATTCTTGTTGCTGGCGTGGCGCACAGCGTGCGCGATCTGTCGAACCTCGCTGGCGATATGTTCGCCCCCAGTAACACCAAATACGGCCACGGTCTTCGGTCGATCCTTCTCGCCATGCGCTTCGTGTGGCCGAATTTGCAATTCGGGAATATTCGCTCCTATCGGTACAAAACTCGCCTTTCGGGACCCTTTGGGCAGCCAAGCAATGTTCTCGATGGGAGTCGTGAAGACGCTTCGATTGGCCATGCGATACGCCCGTCTCATGGTCCAAAGTTGGCAGGCGCGACGAAAGCGATCTACGACACGAAGCCCGTGAAACGCTTGGGCATCGTGGAACACTACGGCACAGCGCGTCCGCCGTTGCCGCATGAGCGCAAGAACTCCCAGCGCGCCAAATGAGAAGCCGTGCCTTGACCAGCTGAGCGCTGTGTATTGCATTAAAACCCACCGTCCAGTCCAATTCTCGCTCTGAGCCCATAGGTGAACGAGTGCGCCGAGGTATCCTCGACGGTCCCATCTGACCTCAACAAGCTCCAGTGCGAAGCCTCGGCGCGCAAATGCGTACCTAAGCTGCCCGCAGTAATCGTGAAGCGCGTCCGTCGGCTCGTCCTGCCGACCAAGCAAAGCAATTATGCTCACAGGCACGGACGACCCTACTTCAGGAGGCCGCAGCGCTTTCGACGTCACGCGTTCGTCACCGCCCAGAGGTAACCCTTTCTCACACTCGGAAGATCCTGGACAGAATATCCAATCCTTGTAAGAAAATCAGCGAGTTCTCCTACATTCGCGGGATCATGGATTTCGCACAGTAAGGAGGGTTTGTATCGGTCCAAGACTGCTTTGGCTCCCATCAACACAGCCGATTCACCACCCTCCGCGTCAATCTTCACGAGACTAGGCGGTTTGCCTCCCTGCTTGAAGACATAATCATCTAGCGCAATCCCCGCAACGCGCACAGTCTCACCGACTGCACTACCCCCCTCTATAACTCGTCCTTCCATGCCGCTGGATGCCTGCTCCGCCCGTTCAAACGCAATTTGTCCAGAGGAGATCCACACGGCCGCTTGCATGAGACTGATCTGGGGCATTTGATTTCGCTCGCAATTTGCGCGGAAAACGGCAGCATTTCCACTATCGGGTTCGAACGCGGTTACGCATCCCGAGGCCCCTACAATTCGTGCTGCGATCAGGCTGAAAAAGCCAACATGTGCGCCCACGTCGTAAAAGCAATCGCCGGGCTTCAGATGTTTCCGCAGCAAGTCCTGCGCCCATGCTTCGTGTTGTCCGTTGCAATAGTCGGGATCGAATCGCGGATCAGCAAAAATCCATAAACCCTTGGCTTGTCCGCGCGGTACACGAATCCAGACGCGACTGCCCGGTGGGAGCATCCGCATCATTTTCCCATGCAATAACGACCCAAAGATCGGCGCCTGCCGACAAGCTGCATATAGGGCTCGCAGGACCGAAGATCGCGCCGCCAGGCCCATGATATCGTCGCTTTTCAAGTCTGTCCTGCCGGAGTCGGAATATGAGAGCTTCTCATTTTCGATTCTGTGACGAGCTCGTGGCAAAAATTCATTCGCGATATTATGGGGCGATCAGCCCGACTCCGGACGTGACCGTACGAACGCGGGTAACTGATTTCCTGGCGAGCGCTCGAGAAATCTGGGAAGCCCCACGAAGCGCACCGAACAAACTCTTCGAGCTGATTTTTCGAAGCGATTGGTACGCCGCTTCGAGACAGGAGCTTGCCGCATAGTAATCCAATTGCGTAAGTTGAACACGGTCGATAGGCCATTTTCTCGCGGGCGCGAACAATTGCCCCGCGTCCTTTTCGACTGTCCGCAGCAGCATTTCCACGCGATTATCATACGTGTGTTCTCGCAGAATCTTTTCGCGAGCCGTTTGTGCGATTCGTTTGCGGGTACTTTCGTGATTAAGATAGTGCCGCGCGAGCCCGACGATTTCGTCATGTTGAGTGTAACCGACAAAATGAACCCCGTCCTCGAAGCCGATCGACGTCAGCTCACTCGGCAGTCGAGTGATCAAGAGTGCTCCTGAAGCCATCGCTTCGAAAACACGCATATTGGCATCCTGTGGATAATCATCTCTTGCCACATTTACAATAATTTTCGATCGACAATAGACGCTGGCGAGCTCCTCCGGAGCATAGAAGCGGGTGAAATCGTTCATCCGAAACTGTGACGAGAGGTTGCGCAGAACCGCACGTCGATTCTTGAAGAGAGTGCCATCCGTCCGGCCAACAAACCCAACGTCGAATGTTCGCTGCTCTTGCTGATCTGAAAACAGTTCCGGATCTGCCGCATGCGACCAAGTGATTACTCGGGGATGGCCCGCATTGTGAAACAAGACCTCAAAGCCTGGATGGAAAACGACCGCATAGTCGAACAGCATTGACCAGCAAATCCGATGACGTGTGTACGCGTAGGTATCGGATTGGAATGAAATGGTTGGAATATTCACCTTCTCCAGACCCTCGGGAAGCATCGCGCGTGCGGATTCCAGCCATACGATCATGTTAGGTGTTTGTGGGCAGTGGTCTAGAAGGTCGTTGATATGTCCGTTGATGGGAAACCCATCTCCCGGGCAGACAATGTCAACGCCGCATCGGCGAAAAGCCCGCGCAAATAATCCGGGTTCTTTGTGATCCCACGAGTCAGGTTCTCGGCACAGGTACAGGATGTTCATATCTCGGTCAGCGACCCCGCTCCAAGTGTAAGAATACCCGCGCACTGAAAGTTGACGAACGCAAAGTCTAGCTCATCTGATGCTCAAGCATGATACGACCCAAGAGCGAGGGATTCATCTTGCGACAAACATTCGAAGCGATCTGGCTATTTCATCGCGTCGAGGTATCGACTCTTGGAAGCGCCCGCTGGCCTATCCAAAGCAAGTTATAGCTTCAGTGGCAGACCGAATTCTTGGCTCGAACACAGTTCCACATCCCTTCTGCCGCAGAGTGAACTCCAGGATTTCGTCGCTATGTGCAAACTGGTCGGTTGCATAGCTGCCGGCCCAATTCTTGACCGAGTTCGGCGGTATACCGATTCCTTCCTGCTACACCGCGGTGGCCTCGGTTGTGCGAGGTCAATCGATGAGTCCCAAACACAAGGGGATGCCCAAGTCGCTTAACCTTGTTGTCCGCCGCGCAGGCGAGAACAGATCCACGCCGGAGCTCTTGGCAAGGCTCTCATCAAGGCCCAATCCCGCTCGACCTCTCTTTTGATCAGAATGACCTCATGGCGCCAGTTGCGGTGTAGTCCGCTTTCCGTAAGTTTGTGCGTCGCATTTTCGATGGTATACAGATGCCTCCACCCCCCAGCAAGTTTGTAATTCCTGATTGCTTCTTCTCCGCTCCAGACGCCAACTTTTCCGTCCGGATGGTAAAGGTAGTCGTGATTCTGATGAACTGCCAGGATTACTGAGGAAGCATCCACCACGGCCGCTCCCGACGCACGCGCTTTCCACAGTAGCCAATTATCCCAACTGGTGCGTCCGATTACGAACGGCGGTGTGTTCCTGTAATACAGCCCGCGCCGAAAAGTAAAGTAATCGATCCATTGAGGCGGCCGCTGGTGATTTTCTTCTCGAGCTTTTTGCCGTAGACCCTCTTGCCATTCTGGCTCATCGAACTCAATCGCTTGCAGGATGTTGGTGTCCCATCGGCGTCCGACCATCAGAAATCGCGAAAAGCGATTCACTACGTCCGAAAGAGCGCGGATATAGTCTGACATCAATACGATGTCGCAGTTTACATAACACAGCACTTCGTGACGCGCGAGATCTTGAGCTTGATCAAAGATCGACGGGAGGAATTTTGTTCCGTGTTCGTTGCGTTGAACGGACGGCACGTGACGAGCGCCCAGAATCGCTGACGCTTCTGCCGCCCCTTCATCATCACCAAAAAGAATAACTTCCACGTCCGGGTGGAGCCGTTTCCAGCTTTGGATTGCGTTCCTCTGGATGACGCCGATGTGTCCTTGAAAGGGTTTAGGTGTCGAGAATATGGTAAGCATGACGGTCAAATACTCCGAGCTGTGCTCGCGTGCTTTTCCTGCGATTCCACGATCTCCTTAAGAATTCTTTCCAGGCTATAGCTCAAACTCCAGTTGGCAAAGTGGGAGCGCAATTTACGGAGATCCGATATGTAGCAAATGTGATCTCCTTTTCTTGCCTCGTCGCGGTATTCCCACCGTACGCGTTTGCCGGTCATTCGTTCAATTCGGTCAAACGCTTCCAGGATGGAGATGCTGTTTTCCCTTCCGCCACCAATATTGTAGACCTCGCCCGGCCGCGGATTCAGAAAAAACTCCTCGGCGGCGCGGACAACGTCAAAGCTGTGGATATTGTCGCGAACTTGTTTGCCTTTGTAGCCGAAGACCTTGTAAGTCTCGCCGGCGATCGCCACCTTTACCAGGTAGGAAAGGAAGCCGTGGAGCTCCACGCCGGAGTGATTGGGGCCCGTGAGGCAGCCGCCTCGAAAAACTCCCACATTGAGCCCGAAATACCTTCCGTACTCCTGCGCCAACACATCGGCAGCAACCTTGGAGGCGCCGAATACCGAATGGGTTGTGCGGTCGATTCGGCATTCCTCGTCGATTCCGTTCCAGTCAGCGGGATCGGCATAATCGTACCGCGTTGGCAGTTCTTTGAGTGACTTCTCGTTCGGAACATCGCCGTAAACTTTGTTTGTGCTTAGGAACACGAGCCGGGCTTCGGGACAGAACTGCCGCATTGCTTCTAGAACGTTCGCGGTTCCGAGGGCGTTCACTTCGAAATCGATGAGCGGAATTTCCTTCGCTTTGTCATGCGAAGGTTGGGCGGCGCAGTGGAGGATGGCGTCGAAGCGGTGTTCCTTGAAGAGCACAAAGATTCCGTTACGATCGCGAATGTCCAAGTCGTGATGCTCGAAGTGTGAAGTAGACTTCTTCAGACGCGCGAGATTCCAGGTTGTATCCCCCTGGGGGCCAAAGAACTGCTCGCGCATATTGTTGTCAATACCGATGACGCGATGACCCTGTCGGTCAAAGTGCTCAACGCCCTGCGAGCCAATTAGGCCGCTGCTGCCTGTGATCAGAATGGTCTTCATGCACCCCTACGGTATTGGTCAGTGTTCATCGGTTGGTTGGACAACTTCCTGACTCATTATCCATCCATTCCCTGTGTATACGATTAGAGCAGCGGCAGAAAACATCGGAGACCTGAGTCATTGTTAGCGAAACGCACGAAGGGGGCTGAGTCGAGGTCCGCGCCTTTCGCAAAACTTACACGCACGAGACCACTCCACCATAGCACAGGGATGCGCCTAGTTTGAAGAGGTGCACAATGCAGTTCGATATCTAGCTGGATAGGGTGGCGAAGGTGTTTGCGATGGCTAGTTTTATACTCCAAATCGATTTCGTTGCTCTCGCTGCCAAGGAACTCTCACGCGCCCCAATTGGCGAATGCCGAACGACGTTTTTTTCCCCAAGTGTGGGCGGTCACTGCGCCGGCATCAGTAGGTTGGCTTTGCAGGAGCGCAAGCTAAAATCGCCAACGACTTGCCTGTTGTCCCGACCGGCGCCCGAAAACGCCTAACATTCGTGGTTTCACATGGTTGTCCGCAGCAAGCGTTGCGTTCAGGAGTTGCTGTTCAGTCCCAATTCTTGCCTCGGTGTCTGCTGGACTGGTCTGTACCAGGTCATATTTAGTGACCGCAACGTCACCGAAATATTGACCGTAGAGGCTGCTCGCCAAGGCACCGGGTTCGTCCGATCTCCGGCTTTGGATTCCGTCTCTTCGTTCCAGCTCAGTCTTAGCGAACAAACTGAGGTAAAATGTTTCGACGGGTCGGTTTGGACCGGAACGCGGTCCGGTGCCGGTGTGGCAATGGGCCAGCAAATGGTGCTATAGGAGTTTGTGTGGAAGGGTCGGAAAAAGCTTTTCCTCCAGACGATATCGGGATGGCAGGCGTGGCCTCTCCTCATCTTGGATGTGACTCTAGTGCTGGTATGGGTCGCTGGTACGCTTATGCGTTCGATCGTGGTATGAAAGTGCTGTCGAAAGCGGACTTCGAGGCAAGGGATACGCTTTTTTTTGGCTCTCTTATCGGACAAACCACAAGAGAGTCGACGGGATGGCCGAAATCGATGTGGCCCAGTTTCTGGCATGCGTGTGTTGCCGCTTTGACTCGAACATCCAGCCTTAGCTCCCCAGGGCTCTGGAAAACTCCTACATATCTGAGATGACTTTCACAGAAGCAACTCCATCGCGAGCAATACCGGCTCCTTCTGTGGGGCAGTCTGCACTGCCTCATACGAGGATTGAGCCGAGCAAGGGCTGGATCTCGCTTGGCCTGAGAGAATTGTGGCAGTATCGAGAGTTGCTGTTTTTTCTAGCTTGGCGCGACATCAAGGTGCGTTATAAACAGACGGCCTTAGGGGCCGCCTGGGCGGTGATTCAGCCGCTATTCACTATGCTGGTGTTTACGCTCTTCTTTGGACGGCTGGCAAAGGTCCCGTCCGATGGGATTCCGTATCCTTTATTCAGCTACACCGCCCTTCTGCCCTGGCAATTATTCGCCTATGCGCTTACGGAATCCAGCAACAGCGTTGTCGCTAACGAGCGTCTCATCACGAAGGTCTATTTCCCCAGGCTGGTCGTTCCACTCGCCAGCATCGTCGCGGGCTTGGTCGACTTTGTCATCGCCTTTGCCTTGGTCATTGCTATGATGATTTGGTACGGGGTGAGGCCCACCTGGGCGGTTTTGACCCTGCCGTTTTTCGTAATTCTTACCATGGCCACTGCCTTCGGAGTGGGCTTGTGGCTCTCTGCCCTGAACGCGCAATATCGCGATGTCCGCTACACATTGACTTTTATCGTACAGCTTTGGCTGTTTGCATCGCCGGTCGCCTATTCCAGCACGCTCGTTCCCGTACGGTGGCGGCCCTTTTATGGTCTCAACCCAATGGCTGGCGTCATCGAAGGATTCCGTTGGGCGCTGTTGGGCAAGTCGCAAGCACCCGGCACGATGCTGTGGGTCTCAGTGGTCGTGGTGGCTCTCGTCCTTGTCGGCGGTCTGTACTACTATCGTCGCATGGAGAAGACGTTCGCGGATGTAGTTTGACCAACCCTAATGACTGATATAGCCATTCGTTGCGAGGGGATCGCCAAGCAGTACCGCATCGGGGAGCGGGAGCGCTACAGAGCGCTCCGCGACGTCATCACGGACATGGTCACGGCACCATTCCGTCGCGTGCGTTCCGCTTCGCAGGATTCTTCGCATGGTAACGGCAACAACAAAGAGACAAGGTTTTGGGCTCTCAAAGATGTCTCCTTTGAGATCAAGCGCGGTGAGGTGGCCGGTATCATCGGCCGCAACGGAGTAGGGAAAAGTACCTTGCTCAAAATCCTTTCCCGCATCACCGAACCCACGCGCGGCTCTGCCGACATCTGGGGCCGTGTCGGGTCGCTACTCGAGGTTGGCACAGGCTTTCATCCCGAACTGACGGGCCGCGATAACATCTTCCTAAACGGTGCTATCTTGGGGATGAGGAAAACCGAGATCGCGCGCAAGTTCGACGAGATAGTTGCGTTTGCCGAGGTGGAGAAATTCATCGATACCCCGGTCAAGCGCTATTCCAGCGGGATGTATATGCGTTTGGCATTCGCGGTGGCAGCACATCTCGAACTCGAAATTCTGCTGGTCGATGAAGTTCTTGCAGTGGGGGACGCCAGTTTTCAGAAGAAGTGCCTTAACAAGATGCAGAGTTTGAGCGAGCACGGAAGGACGGTGCTGCTTGTGTCGCACAATATGAGTTCCGTCACTCGCTTATGCGAAAGGACAATTCTTTTGGACGATGGGAGCGTAGCTTGCGACGGTCGTTCCCAAGAAGTGGTGAGTGTTTATCTACAGTCCGGAGTTGGGGCCTCGGCTCAACGGCAATGGGATAACATCGAGAAAGCTCCCGGAAATGACGTGGTCCGGCTGAGGGCTGTTCGGGTGAGGACCGAAACCGGCGAAGTGACGGATACAATCGATATCCGCCGTCCGATCGGAATCGAAATGGAATTCGATGTCCTCAAGCCTGGGTGTTTCCTTGTACCCAATCTACATTTTGTTAATGAGGAGGGTGTGTACTTATTCGCGGCCAGCGACCATGATCCGAAGTGGCACCGTCGTCCTCGCCCCAGCGGTCGGTTCGTCAGTACAGCCTGGATTCCCGGGAATTTCCTGTCTGAAGGCACTTTGACGGTGGGAGCTGCTGTCAGTACCATGGACCCGGTTGTAGTTCACTTCTTCGAGCGGGATGCGATTGCCTTTCACGTGGTGGATAGTTTGGACGGGGACTCGGCACGAGGCGACTACGCAGGTCCTTTTCCGGGTGTGGTGCGACCATTATTGAAATGGACGACAGAGTACGGCCTCGGGATCGCGGCCGGCCCTCTGGCAGGAGTCGAGGATGGCAATCGATGAAGGTCGTGATTTTGGCGGGTGGGCTGGGCACCCGGCTTGTCGAAGAAACTGAAGTTAAGCCCAAGCCAATGGTGGATATCGGAGGTCGTCCAATCCTCTGGCACATCATGAAGCATTACGCGCACTTCGGTTTCAAGGAGTTCTTCATCGCCCTAGGATATAAAGGCGAGGATATTAAGCGGTTTTTCTTGGATTACAGTTCGTTTAATGGAGACATGTCGATAAATCTAGCGAGCGGAGCCCTGGAACGGCATCCCGGCGACGCAGACGACTGGCTTGTTCATCTGATGGACACCGGCTTGCTAAGCAGCACCGGCGGTCGCGTTAGGCGCTGCCAGCCTTATTTGAAGGATGAGACCTTCATGGCCACCTACGGCGATGGCGTTTCCGACGTAGATTTGCAGGACTTACTTCGGTTCCATCGATCACAAGGGCGTATCGCCACCGTTACCGCGGTGCGACCTCCCGCGCGCTTCGGAGGCCTGATCTTCGATGGAGACCTCGTCAAGGAGTTCACCGAGAAACCACAGATCGGCGAGGGTTGGGTCAACGGCGGATTCCTCATCTTTGAACCCGAGGTGTTTGCGTACATAAAGGGCGACAGTACTAATCTTGAGGTGGATGTGCTCGAGAAACTTGCGGCAGAGGGACAACTAGCAGCCTATCGTCATGAGCGGTTCTGGCAGTGTATGGATACTTTACGAGACAAGCGCCTTTTGGAAAACCTCTGGCAGAACGGGAAAGCACCGTGGAAGATTTGGGCGTGAAGAAGTTTTGGCTCGATCGACCGACATTCGTGACTGGAGGTACTGGACTGGTCGGTGGCTGGCTGGTGCGTCGCCTCTTGGACGCGGGCGCGGATGTGACTTGTCTGGTTCGCGACTGGATTCCTCAGAGTGAACTGGTCAGTTCGCGTCTGATCGAGCGCGTTAAAGTGGTTCGCGGAGACGTGCAGGATCAGGAGACCCTCGAGCGCATTCTGGGCGAGTTCGAGACTGACACTGTGATCCATCTCGCCGCCCAGACTATCGTCACGGTTGCCAATCGCAATCCGGTTTCTACGTTTGAGAGCAACGTACGCGGCACGTGGTCGCTCTTAGAAGCTGCTCGCCGAAGTCTTGCCGTGAAGCAAATCATCGTAGCGTCATCCGACAAGGCATACGGCGAAAACGACGGGAATCCGTATGACGAGGGCACGCCGTTGCAGGGGACGCATCCGTACGATGTAAGCAAATCGTGCGCGGATCTGATCGCGCAGGCGTATGCGCACACTTACAACTTGCCGGTTATTGTTACGCGTTGCGGAAATTTTTACGGGGGCGGAGATCTAAACTGGAGCCGGATCGTTCCAGGAACTGTCCGTTCCATTTTGCGTGGCGAAAGACCTGTCATTCGCTCCGACGGCAAGTACGTGCGCGACTACTTCTATGTCGAGGATGGCGCCGCTGTATACATGCTTGCTGCGGAGAAACTCGCTGAAAATCCTAAGCTTCACGGTCAAGCGTTCAATTTTTCAAATGAATTGCGAACTACCGTACTCGAAATCGTGGAGCGCATACTGGCTTTGATGGAATCTAATTTGCGACCAGATATAAAGAACATCACAAGCAACGAAATCCGTTTTCAGTGTTTGAACGCGGCCAAAGCACGGAGGCTGCTAAACTGGCGCCCGCTCTTCAACTTGGACGAGGGGCTACAGCGTACCATTGACTGGTACAGAAAATCCCTGGGGGCTTCTTCCAAACTACAATGCAACCGAGATGTCGGTCGTGCGGCGGAGACCGCCTAGCCACAATTCTTTCTCTGGGGGACATGCCGCTTGCCAATGCGCTGCTCAGGCTCGAGCAGCTGTACGATCTGGAGCCAACCTACCCTCTCGTGCTGGCATTCTGTTCCGAATGTACCTTGGTCCAGATCACCGAGACCGTACCACCGGAGAAATTATTCCGCGAGTATCTATACTTCTCCTCATTTTCTGATACGCTGCTGCGTCACGCCGGGGACCTGGTCACGCGATTGATCGACACTCGTCGTCTCAATGCGGGTCACCTGGTTGTGGAGCTCGCAAGCAACGACGGATATCTCCTGCAGTATTATCAAAAGCGGGGAATCGCTGTTTTGGGGGTTGAGCCGGCGCGCAATATTGCTGAGGTTGCGCGCGAGCGCGGCATCCCGAGCGTCTCGGAATTCTTCGGTGAGGAACTGGCAATCGCTCTCGCCGGGCAATACGGCTGTGCCGATGTGATCCATGCCAACAACGTGCTTGCCCATGTCGCCGACCTAAACGGGTTCGTCAAGGGGGTCGCGGTTCTACTCAAACCTCAAGGTATTGCGGTCGTCGAAGTCCCTTACGTCAAAGATCTCATCGACCATGTCGAATTCGACACGATCTATCACGAGCACCTTTGTTATTTTTCTTTGACGGCGCTAAACGCATTATTTAGACGCAACGGCTTGCGGGTTCAGGACGTTGAGCGAGTGCCGATCCACGGTGGATCTTTGCGATTGTTTGTCGTACGGGCTGGAACGCAGGAGCCCACACAAGTCGTTGCCGAACTTCTGCGAAACGAGCACGACTGGGGCATTGACCGGCTCGCCTTCTACGCTGACTTTGCACACAGCGTGCAGAACTTGAAAGCATCTTTGAGTGATCTTCTCCTCCAGCTGAAGCGTGAGCGCAAACGAGTGGTCGGTTATGGCGCCGCCGCTAAAGGCACGACACTACTAAACTACTTTCGGATTGGCCCGGAGACGCTTGATTTTGTGGTAGATCGCAGCCCGCACAAACAAGGCTGTTATACGCCGGGTACACATCTACCTATCTTTTCTCCGGATAAGCTGATGCACGAGAAACCGGACTATGTGCTGCTTCTCGCTTGGAATTTTGCCAACGAAATCTTGGAGCAACAGACGCTGTTTCGGCAACAGGGAGGCCGATTTATCATTCCGATCCCAGAGCTTAAGGTGGTTTGACGAGCCGGATCATTTTCTGTGTACGAAGAAGCCAAAATGATTTTCAGGGAATTAACACTCAAGGACGCATTCATCGTAGATATCGAGAGACGGGATGACGAGCGCGGATTTTTTGCTCGCACGTTTTGTGAGCGTGAGTTCGAAGCGCATGGCTTAAACCGTCGGCTGGCACAATCCAGCATCTCTTTCAACAAGAACAAGGGAACACTGCGCGGGATGCACTATCAGACTGCGCCAAATGAAGAGGCAAAAGTCGTCCGCTGCACGCAAGGAGCAATTTATGACGTCATCATCGACCTGCGGCAATGCTCCCCGACATTCAAGCAATGGCAGGCGGTGGAACTAACTTCGGAGAATCGCCGCATGATTTACGTTCCCGAGGGGTTCGCGCACGGTTTTCAGACGTTGGAAGATGCTACCGAGGTGTTGTACTTCATGACAGAGTTTTATGCGCCGGAAGTATCTCGTGGGGTCCGATGGGACGATCCAGCCTTCGGAATTCGCTGGCCCGCCGCCGATCGCACGATTGCACTCAGGGATCAACAATATCCCGCATTCATTCTATGAAAACGGTTCTGCTCACCGGGGCCACCGGCTTTATTGGTCGACACTGTTTAGCTCCGCTGATCTCGGCTGGATACGAAGTCCACGCTGTATGTTTCAGGAAGGCACGCATTGAAACTCCTGAAGTGTGCTGGCATCAGGCAGACCTGTTGAATCCCGGTGAAGCAGAACGGTTGATGCGTCATGTGCACCCGACACACTGGCTCCATTTGGCGTGGAATGTGGCTCCAGGAGATTATTGGGAATCGGAACAGAATCTCCGGTGGCTCCAAGCGAGTGTTGAGCTGCTGCGACAATTTTCGCAAAATGGTGGACGGCGGGTGGTTATGGCAGGCACATGTGCCGAGTACGGCTGGCGGGAAGCAATATGCAGCGAGAATACGACTCCGTTAGCCCCGTCGACCTTGTATGGTGCCTGCAAACACTCACTCCACGTTGCGTCCAGCGCGTTCGCTCGACAAAAGGGAATCTCTCTGGCGTGGGGTCGAATCTTCTTTCTCTTTGGACCGCACGAGCCTACGAACCGGCTGGCACCCTCGGTAATTCGCGCTCTATTGGCGGGGCAGGTAGCAAACTGCTCACACGGCCAGCAACTCCGCGATTTTCTGTTTGTGGCGGACGTCGCAGAGGCTTTCGTAGCACTGTTAGGCAGTGGCGTTTGTGGGCCTGTGAACATTGCGTCAGGACAAGCCATCGCTGTGAAGGACATTGTGCATGTGATCGCCCATAAATTAGATCGGGCTAATCTAGTCAGACTGGGAACAGTGCCAGTTTCTGAAGACGAGCCTCCTTCAATTGTGGCAGACGTCACACGCCTTTCAGAAGAAGTTGGCTGGTTCCCACCGCACACACTGGGCGAGGGACTGGACAGGGCTATTGCGTGGTGGAAAGAGCATTCTCTCGAGAGATAAGCATGAGCTGGAGAACTACTTGTCCGATCTGCGGATCTGATTTGGTCGAACAGTTCCTGACCAGGAACGATGTCCCCGTTCATCAGAACTGGATCGTTCGCGATCAACATGCTGCCGTCACCCTAGAACGCGGCGACCTGAGTCTGGCATTTTGCGTTGCTTGCGGTTTTGTTTTTAATAGAGGTTTTGATCCTGCCAAGATTTCCTACGGCGAGCGGTATGATAATACACAATCCAATTCTGACGTGTTCAGCGACTACATCGACGAACTGATTGTAGACTTAGTGTGCGAGCGCGGAGTGCGGAATTGCCGGATCGTCGAGATTGGATGTGGTAAAGGCACATTTCTCAAGCGATTGGTGGAGTTTCCCGATTCGGGGAACTCAGGCATAGGCTATGACGTAAGTTACGTCGGTCCCGCGACTGATCTTAACGGGCGTCTCCGATTCGAAAATCGCTATTATCGTCCGGAACGCGACAACGTCCGCGCCGATGTTGTCATTTTGCGCCATGTCATTGAGCACGTACCCGATCCGGTATCTTTGCTCAGAAGCATCGGAACGGTGCTGGCGAGTGTGCCTAATGGCCGTCTTTTTCTCGAAACGCCATGTGTCGAGTGGATACTGAAAAATCAGGTAATTTGGGATTTTTTCTATGAGCACTGCTCCTACTTCAGCGGCAATTCCCTCAAGGTTGCTTTGCAGGGATCGGATTTGAGTGTTGAAAGATTGGAGCGCCGGTTTGGCGGGCAGTATCTATGGGTAGAATCTAGACTCCATCGCCCATCGAGGGGAATCACCCGACCAAGTTCCATTCGTGAGCTGGCTTTCGAGTTCTCTGCCGCTGAGCTGGATATTAAGGCAGCGTGCCTGCGCAGTATTGAAGAGTCCTCGAAGAATGGAGCAGTTGCGATTTGGGGAGCAGGTGCCAAAGGCGTGACGCTGGCAAATCTCGTAGACCCGGAGCGCAAGCGGATCAGTTGTATTGTGGACATCAACCCTCAAAAACAAGGGTGTTATCTCCCCGGGACCGGACACCCTGTTATAGCTCCAAGCCAACTCGCGGCCCATGCTATCAAGTCGGCAATACTGATGAATCCGAATTATCGCGAGGAGAACCAGCGTATTTTGCGAGACCTGGGGTTGGATATTCCGTTGATAGATCTCATGGATGGGAGGAAAATTTGAAGTTAAGTATCGACACGGATCGTGGCATCCTAACGCACGAATTAAATGGTAATCCTCGCACACTACAACTCTATTCCGACGAGGCATTCGCAATTCTGTCTAATCAATGGCTGAGGGTGGGCTGGGGGCTCAAGTACTCTTACAGGTTTAGTTGGTTGGGGCGACCGCTCATTCAATTGCCTCAGGATGTTCTCCGCCTCCAGGAAATTATCTACCAAATACAGCCCGACGTGATAATTGAAACCGGGGTAGCACACGGAGGGTCCCTGATCTTATATGCTACAATCTGCAAGGCCATCAACAAGGGGCGTATTATCGGAGTAGACATCGAAATTCGACCGCATAATAGAGTGGCAATTGAATCCCATCCTCTCAGTTCGTTCGTGACTCTTGTTGAGGGAAGCTCAACCGATCATTCAACTGTCAATAAGGTGCACTCGTTGGTGAAGGATGGCGAAACCGTTTTGGTCATCCTAGACTCGTGCCACAGCAAGGACCACGTCCGCAAGGAATTAGAGTCTTATTGCGACCTAGTCAGCCCCGGATCGTACCTCATTGTGGCGGACGGGATAATGAAAGACCTGTCCGACGTGCCCCAAGGAAATCCAGATTGGAAAACGGATCACCCCGTCGCGGCGGCCAAAGAGTTTTGTGACCGACATCCCGAGTTCGTGCTGGATTTGCCTGCCTGGTCTTTTAACGAAAGTTCTGTTTCCAATGATTTGACGTATTTCCCAGACGGGTGGTTAAGAAGAGTTTACTAATGCGCTGGGGAGCGGATTGCGAGGAGTTCACGAGGCCATCGTTTGGGACAATTGTTCTCTCGGGAATAGCGATATGCAGATGAATAGGCTACTCGCTGTGGCAATCGACCGCGGGATAGCGGTGATCGAAGATGCTACCCAGGCCATCAGCACCGAGTTGAATGCTCGAAAAGCAGGGAACTTCGGCGATTTCGCGTGTTCAGTTTCCATGGCTCGAAGACCCTTGCGACTGAGGAGGGGGAAACGCGGGTGACTGACGGCGAAAAAATCCGCGATCGCGTGCTCTTCGTTCGTAATCATCGCCGGCTGCCGGGCGGAAAAATGTTCTGGAATTCCGAAATTGGCTCCAAATACAAGATGAGAAGCAGACAGCTCTCGGATTGGCTCGGTTAAAACGTGTTGACGAACTCATTGCTTGTAAGCAGCGGATATTCTCCTGGTATCGAGAGTTTCTATCCAGCGTGGACGGGCTCATGCTAAACGTTGAGATTCCCGGAACCCTAAACACATATTGGATGGTGACGATGGTTGTGAGTTCCTCATTGGGTTGGGTGAAAGAATATTTAGTAGAAATGATGAAGGCCGAGCAGATCGATTGTAGGCCGTTCTTCCATCGATTGAGTAGTTTGCCTGTATCTGAAATGCAGGCGCGGTATGCTCAGGAACGCAACGGCGTCAGTTATCGTCTCAACCCTTACCGATTAAATCTGCTTTCCGGCTTAGAAATGACTCAAGAAAAGGTTGCTCGGGTTTGCGGCGCTCTGAAATTGCTGGCTCAGAATCGAATAGCTGCTCTTAGCGGCCGCGTATGATGCAGGCAGTCCGAAAAATCAGGGCTCGCATTTGGAGCGAATCGTGACCCGTCGATCTCCATTATTCTCGGTAGTAATCCCGACACGTAATCGGGCCAATTTGCTCCGCTACGCGCTCCAGAGTGCATTGCACCAGAAGTTCGACGATTACGAGATCGTGGTCAGCGACAATTGTTCTTCCGACAACACCGAGCAGGTCGTACGCCATCTCGCTACCGAGAAGGTTACGTATGTTCGTACGCCTCGCAGCTTTGACATGGCCGACAGCTGGGAATTTGCCTTGAGACAGACTCGGGGCGAGTACGTGACTTACTTATGTGATGACGATGCTATTCATCCGGCACTCCTGGAGAAGGTCGCCAAGACTATAGAACGAGAGAAGGTCGACATCGTCGCATGGCCATTTGGAGGGACCTACCATCACCGCAGTTGGCCCGATGAACGCGAGCGAAATTTATTGTGTTTCGTGAAACCACCACGCCAGACCCGGATCATAGAATCCTTATCGGTGCTCGATGAACTCGCGAATTGCAGATTCACCCCCAGGCTTCCTCGGTTTCTCAACTCTTGCGCGAGGCGCACTCTCATCGCTGAAATAGCGGAGAGAGTGGGTAGGGTTTTCTGGCCGCCGTGTCCAGATTACACTTCTGGAGTGGTCCAGCTCGCATTTCGCGGACGATTAGCGTACCTGGATGATTTGTTGCTTCTCTGGGGTGTTGGAGCAGAAAGCATCGGCGCGAGCGCATCCACTAACGGAGAGGCCGCCAAAGCCTTTGTCGAAGAGCTCCGCAATAACAATGTGCCTGTCTTGGAACACGTCCCTGTAAAGATTTTGTCGCCGATGAACTACGGTCTGGATTCCTTTCTGTTTATATATAAGAAGGTGGCGGAGATGCTGCCAGAACTAGAGTTTAACTGGTGTGCGTATTACCGCCTAATCAGAAACGAGATCCTGGGTCGAAACGCTGCTGACCCGAACGGCAACAAAGAAATCGACGAATTCTGGCGCGCGTTGAATCAGGAGGATTTGAGTCTTCGTTGTCGAGTGCGCGCTGATATCGTTTATAGAGATATCCGGAAGAGGATTAATTTAGGTCGTTTCCGAAAAGTCATCGGAGGCGGACCCCCGCCCTTATGGACCGCAAGAGGCGAAGAATACGGCTTCAGTGATATCTTCGAGTGCTCTCAGGCGCTGGATGCAATCAGCGGCGTCGCCGAACGCTAGAGGCGGAAGAAATACACCTTACCGGTGCCGGCCCGCGTGGATTACGTTTCGCGATTTCGATATTCCCGCGATCGGGCCCATGAATACTGCCTTTTGTACGCGCGGCTCGGAACGACGGCCTACGGACTCAACATGGTTCACCCGGCGATGCTTCTTCTAGCCAATGGATGTTTCTGGTGTGAGCGGCCGCGAATTAATTAACTGTTTGGTGCGATCCCCAAGATTTTGGAGCTTTTTGCGTCCTGGCGACGAGCCGTCTCCCCGTAGCGGCTTAACGAGCGTTGCGTCACCGCGCTGCGTTGTTTTGAGTGCAAGGCTATGGAGCCAGAGGAATATGCCATCATCGCGAGAAACATCATGAAAGAGACGCCGAAATCCACAAGTCCTAACAATGTCTTCGAATGCGGCAGCACCAGTCGTGGGAAATAGACCTTGGTGATAACGCGCTGGTTTTCGACGATCGTGTTCGTGGCGTTTTGCAAACTGGCCGCGAAATCTATCCAGGGCAACAAGGCGCCGCAATAAAAATCGGGTAAAGAAGTCCGTCGGAAGGGATGTGCGCTACTGTGCCGAAAAAGAGACAAAAGACCAGCATTGTCAAGAAAAGTTGAATTACGGCCCAGGCCGCACCGACAGCCGTCCGCTTGGAACGAATCTTGATGTCACGCCAATCGAAAGAATAGAGAAGCTCACGATAATCCCATAGTTCGCCGAACGGACGCACCCACCAACAGCTCGGTGGTGTTATGCGAAGTGAACGAGGATGCGCGGTCCCGGAGCGTTCGACAGTAGTCGGAATGGTGTTTACTTGGATCCTTCCGATTGGCGAGATCTGAGTTGTTTCATGTCCTCTTCCTCAATGTGACCCATCAACTGCTTACGTCGAAGGAAGTAAGAATTCAAAGTGCGAGTTGCTAGTGCCGGGACTACTTCTACTTGATTGTAAGCCGTGTCACGCCAGGAAATCGGCCCACGCGCTGGAATCAGATGTATTCCCCACTGAAAGATGAGGCCCAGATTCCAAAGAATCAGAGCGGCAGTCGCGGTCGGGACAAGGACATTGCTGCGCTTCTCATTCCAAGCGCGCGCAAGCCAGTCGAAAAAAGAAGAAAGTCCCAAAACGAACAGAACAGTCAGCGAAACGAAAAACCGATTTCCAAAAGAGGCAAGACCGTGCCAGTCCCGGTAGCAACCAATCACGTAGAGGTATGCCGCGAAGCAGCTGATTGAGTACAGTCCCAGAATTTGATCGCGCTGCCGCAGCAAAATCATTCCCACAACCGCGACTGCTACGATGGGAGTCCAGCTGAACAAACCGTGCTCTGCCGAGAAACATACCTTGAGCAAAGCCGGCGAACTCCATTGCCAGAGCCCAGAGTAGCCAAAATTTAGATAGCTTCCATAAATGATTTTCTTGGTGATGAAGGTGGGTAGAAAGGTTACGAGTGCCGCTCCGGCAAAAATCACGTTATTCAGAAATGTGCGGACGAACGGCTTCGACTGTGCGTCGGACGAGCCTTTCCAAAAGTGGGCCAGTGATTCCAGGATTGGAAACAAAAGCAAAACCGCATTCGGATAATAGACATCCATCATGAGTCCGGCGATCAACCCTAGGAGCGCCCATTGTAAGAATGTGCGTGTGGTGCGCGTGTGATCCCAGTACCAAACAAAAAGAGCAACCATGAACGCGGAATGAGCATGGGACCACGACGGGTTGAAATACATATACACGGGAAGGGAACTCGCGAACCAAATACCCAGAGCCCCCCAGAAGGCCCATCGCTGGGGAAGATACTTTCGAGCGAGCCAGAAAGAAATCCAGATAGCGAGAAATCCGTAGAGCGCCGTTGCCAACGCCATGGCCAAGACGTAAGGCTTGGAATAGCCATCGGCGAAAACGTGTCCACCCAGAGCGTCATATGAGAGAACCGCAAGATGCGCAGTGATCAGAAAAGGCGACCAGAGGATGGCAGGTCCAATCGAGAAATGATTGTCGAGGTGGCCGGTCGAGGTGTACTGCCCGGACTCTATATTGCCATTCGCGTCTATCCGCCCCATCCGGAAGCTTGTGTTTGCCGCGAGCCAATCCTTCTTGAAGTCCAGGTCGTGCTCGATCAGAAGCGATCTGCCGAACGCGTAATATCCCACCCCGTCCCCGCGCACCCACGGATTTGTGAGGGGCAACGTGAAAAAGAAAATGAGGAGCAGGATCTTGTCGTATCTACTGAACCTAACCAATAAATTTCGTCCTCGACTGGCGTCCAGCTTCTCGCACGGCCCGCGGCTTGCGCACATTTCGCTTACGAGGCGACCTTCACATTCGACTGCAGTGGGACGTCGCGACTCTCCTGTTTTCGCAAAACCGCAATGATCGAAAGAGGCGGTAGCGGGAGCCACGGATCGATCCGTCGAAAAATGGGCGTCAATAAGTTGAGCAGCCGAATCTGACCCATGCCGAAAGTTTGCCGGCGTAGTACCTTTCCGTTGAACCACCACGCCGGCACACCGGGGCGATTGAATTTCAATATCTGCTTGACTTGAAATCCCGCTTGCTGCGCGAGATCGACAAGTTGCTCCTCGGTGTACCGCCGACAGTGGCCGAGCACTTCGTCGAGGCTTCCGTACAACTGCGGACCGAAAGGGACCAGGACAATAGCTGTTCCACCGTCTGTTAAACTGTCGCGGATATTTCGCAGCGCGCCAACATCGTCAGGGACGTGTTCGATGACGTTCAGGCACACTACCGTGTCGAAATTCTGCCCCGCGGGATAAGACTCGGCCTTCATGCCATCCGTGTAAGCGACGTGCATGTAAGGCCGGGCGGGACGAAGTGTTTCCAGATAATTCAGATAATATGGGTTCACATCCGTAGCCCAATAAATCGAGCGGGGCATCAGATGGACAGACATATTGCCAATTCCGGCTCCAATTTCAAGAACCCGGTCCCCTACGTGCGGCCTGACGACATCCGCCATCCACCGGGTAAAGCGCGGAGCCCGGTTCAGTCTCTCCAGAATCTCTCCGCCATGAGCATCCTCCAGGTAGATGCGACTTGACGAGCCATAGTGAAAGATTGCCCAAAGGGCGCGGACGCCATCTTTCCAGCCGATTTTCTTTCCCTCGCGGTAGGTCCGGCCCGAGTAGCTGATGGGAACTTCGAAAATTCTTGCGCCGCGCTTGGAGAGCTTGATCGCGAGTTCGGGTTCGACGTCGAAAGTAGAGCTCTCGAGAGGAATGCTCTTCAGCAGGTCAGCGCGAGCCATCTTGTAGCAAGTCTCCATGTCCGTCAGATTGAGGTCGGAAACCAAGTCGCACAAGAACGTGAGAAGCTTGTTGCCAAGCGCATGACGAAAGAACAGTGCACGTTTATATCCGCCGGACATGAAGCGCGAACCA
>Ga0209380_10000509_pt1 | contig 27489 bp, 25 predicted proteins | sample HubBroMetageWFT6_FD_188347 | JGI IMG/M metagenome (GOLD analysis project Ga0209380, IMG submission 188347) | Warmed and freeze-thawed soil microbial communities from the Hubbard Brook experimental Forest, New Hampshire - Hubbard Brook CCASE Soil... | ecosystem: Environmental > Terrestrial >... | reverse complement strand
TTCATGGGTGTCGATCCCACACCGGCCCCGCTCGGTGAGGTATCCATCGGCGCGGCAATCGAGACATACACCGGTGCGAAATTCGGCTCGAGCGGCACCCTGACGGCGGCTCTCATCATCACCACGGCCGTCAAAGCCGTTCCCGTCAGGCAGGTCGGATATTCCGGGCTAATGGTTCCGGTCCTGGAAGACAAGCTCCTGGCGCAGCGCTGGGCTGAGGGGACCATTACCACAGATGCATTGCTCGCCTATTCGGCCGTCTGCGGTACCGGTCTCGATACGATTCCTTATCCTGGCGACATCAGTGTCGGTCAATTGGCGCGCATCTTCGGCGATGTCGCATCCCTGGCATGGAAGTGGCATAAGCCCTTGTCGGCACGTCTGCAGCCTGTCGCGGGCAAGCGGGCCGGCGACCTGACAGAGTTCGGCGGTCCGTTCCTGTTCAATACCAGGCTGCACGAAGTGCCATAAGGTCCCGGCGCGCCCGGTCCCGCCGGGGCGCGCGACCAAACTGACGTTGGCCGGATCTCTGAGCCGTGTCAGGGCGCTGATCCCAGGGCCTGTTCCGCCACCGCCAGCAGTTGCGGCATCGTTATGGCGGACAGGTCAATGCCGATTTCGCGCACCACGCGCTGATACGTTTCGCGGTGGTGCGCGCGCAGGTACTCGAGCAGGTGCTCGGCCGCATTGCTCTTTCCGGTTCCGTGGCCGACCACGATGATTCTCTCGGCCGAAGCCAGCGCCACCGCGATTTGTTGGTAGAAGGCGGCCTCCTCCGGAGCGCGCTGGCCCCGCTCGCGCAACTGATCCCGGTGCGTCAGGTGATGCAGGAAGTGATGCGGATCGTAAGGCCGGATCTCGCGCCCGGAAGAGTCTGCGGACGCCGCATCGATGCGATAGATCCGCGCGCCATGATGATCCAGGACCACCATCAGCGCGGGGGCTGCCGGTTCGGAAGGGCGTGCCTGCGGCTTCGCGTCGGGCGCCCAGCCGGCGCGCTGCAGCAGGTGCCGCAGGGCGACCAGCTCAGCAACCGGCAGATCCTTCGTGTGTGGCTTTGGTATCACGAGATGTTCCCCGCCAAGCTCGAAGTCGACCTTGTTGTGGCCCTTCTCGTGCACGGCCCCGATCCTCTCCATGAGCGCGACCACATCCTTCCATTCGAGATTGTGGGCCATCGGATGCCGGAACAGGGCTTCGAACGTCCCCAGGTGTGTGCCGAGCAACGCGGTGCGCTCCTGAGAGCCGCTTTGAAGATCACTGGTTTTCATGGGGTACCTGTATGTCCTGGGCACCGGGCGCGCAAATCGGGCCCGGCGTCGCAGGCAATGCTGCGGGCCGGACTGCCAGGAAGCAAATTCAATCTGCAATCTGCTTGCGCCGCTTTGGACCAGGTCACCAGGACAGCCGACCTGAAGCCTTCAGCTCGCGCTGAAGGACGTCAGGCTGCGCACCCAGTTGACGATGTCCGCCGTGCCCATGGCGCCTGAGCGCCGATTGATCTCGCGACCGGATTTGAACAGGGCCAGGGTGGGAATGCTGCGGATATTGAATTCACCGGCGAGGGCCGCTTCGGCGTCGGTATTGAGCTTCGCCAGGCGCACCGTGGGTTCCAGCTGTGCCGCCGCTTGAGAGAATTGCGGTGCCATCATCTGGCAGGGGCCACACCACGGGGCCCAGAAATCCACCACCACGGGCACGTCGTTACGTTCGATGTGCCTGCGGAAATTGGCACCGTCCAGCTCGATCACATGACCGGTGAACAGAGGTTGATGGCAGTGGCCGCACCTCGGTGCCCCGGCGAGTCGCGCCGCGGGAATGCGGTTGACCGTCGCGCAATGCGGACACACGATGTGCAGGCTATCGTCCACGAAAAATTCATGGAGGCCGACGACCCGATTTCAAGAGCGGCGGCCTGGAGAGGGTTATGCGAAACACGCTTCCCCGCTTACTGAGCGTCAACGCGGGATTCGTCGACGCCGCAGCTTATCTTGCGCTGAAGGGGCTGTTCGCCGCCCACGTGACCGGCAATTTCGTGACCCTGGGAGCGGCGCTGGTGCTCGGCACCTCGGGCGCGCTTGCCAAGGTTCTCGCCCTGCCGGTGTTCTGCCTGTTTGTACTGCTCGCGAGACTTTCCGCCCACAGTCTGCGTGCCCGCGCTGTTCCGGTGCTGAGCACGTTGCTAAGCGCGCAGCTTGCTTTGATGATTCTCGGCGCAGCACTCGCCACCTGGTTCGGGCCATTCGCGAACGCGGACGGTTACGCGCCGCTGGCGACCGGCATGAGTCTCGTGGCGGCGATGGCGATTCAAAACGCCCTTCACCGGGTTCATCTGGCCGGCGCGCCTCCGTCGACGATCATGACGGGCACTACCACCCAGATCATGCTGGATCTGGGCGACGTACTGCATGGGTTACCGGCTGACAAGGCGCAAGCGACCCGCAAACGGCTGGCTCGCCTGACGGCGAGCGTCGTGGCATTCGCCGCCGGCTGCACCCTGGGTGCACTCCTGTATGCGTGGCTCAACGTGCTGTGCTTCTGGATCCCGCCGGCCCTGGTGCTCGCTGCGCTCGCGATGCGCACCGCGCTCGTCGACGCCGACGTCAACTACAACCTGTCGTGAGGCAGGTGAACTGCCCCGCGTGCTGTCCGTCATATCCCCGGCCGCTTCATTCGCCGACTCGTGCTATGTGCGCGCGTTCCGCGTCGGGCAGGCCTGCGAGCCAGACGTTCTCCATACCGGGCTCGGGAAGGAAATGGCCGTATTCGACCATCTGGCCCGGCGGCAACTCGCTGCGATATGCCCAGACGGATCCTCGCGGCAGCGTGGTCGCCGCGATCGCTGCGTCGACTATTCCGGCCAACAGCTCGCGCTTTTGCGTGGGGGTGCGGCCGGCCCGTATGTAACCGTGGACGAAAACCATATCCGGGCTCACCGGGCGCCCGGCAATGAATTGATTGCCTGCCGCAATCTCATGGAAAATGATCTGGGCAAAGAACAGCGGGGCATGGGTCACGTCGTTATGGACGCGGCTGATTGCCGAGGCGATCTGGTGCTTTTCGGCCGCAGACAGACGCCCGCTCGCGGTGGTTACGAGATAGGTAGGCACTGAGCTCTCCGCTTCCTACGATGGCGGAGAGAATAATCCGGCGCAATTGCACCCGAGGCAACACCGTGCGCCGGTTTGCGGGTAACCTCACGGCGGCAGCGAATGCCTGCATGCGACCCGGGTATGAAAGGTGGTTCACGCCATGACGCAGCCAATTGTCGTGCCCGATCTGACACTGCGGCCGTTGCATTTCACCGTGGAGCGCGCCTGCGCATTGCCGCCCGGCGTGTTGTTTCGTGCCTGGACCGAGCAATTCGACCGCTGGTTTGCCGCACCGGGAACGAAACTGATGCGCGGTGAGGTCAATGCAGTTTTCTTCTTCGAGACTCACTTCGAGGGACAACGTCATCCTCATTACGGACGATTCCTCAGGCTCGAGCGCGATCGCCTCGTGGAGCTGACCTGGGTGAGCGGGGTAGCCGGCACCAAGGGAGCCGAGACGGTGGTCACGGTGGAACTGACGTCCCGGGGCGCAGGCACGCACCTGCGACTGACTCACGCGGGATTTCCGGATGAGGAATCAAGAAACAGGCACCAGCAGGCGTGGCCGGCGGTACTCGCCCACCTTGAACAGCAGATGCGGACGCGGCCGTAGCACACCAAAGGAGCCTGCGGCGCTCCATACCTGTCGGGTATGGGTACCAGCTGACGAAGTCTTTCACAGCGTCGCGATCAGAGCCTAGATTGCGCTGTGACGCCGGTGCTTGCCGGCAGGATGAGGAGATCAGCACCATGCCCGGCCTGTCAGGTAAGACCGCTCTGGTCACCGGGGCGTCTCGCGGCATCGGCCGGGCCACGGCCCTGTCACTCGCCAGGGCCGGCGCGCGGGTTCTGGTCCACTACAGCCGCGGCGCCGCCGAGGCCGCCACGCTGGTCGCTGCCATCGAAAACGCGGGCGGCCGCGCCGCAGCACTGGCAGCCGACCTGGAGGCGGCGGATGGCGCGCACAGCCTGGCGCGACAGGTCCGCAAGCTTGCCGGAGATCGCCTGGACGTTCTGGTCGCCAATGCCGGCGTGGCCAGGAGCGCGACGATCGAGGAGACCTCGGTCGAAGACTTTGACCGGCTGTTCGCCGTCAATGTGCGTGCGCCGTTCTTCCTGGTCCAGCAGCTGCTTCCCATCCTGGGCAATGGCAGCAGCATCGTGCTGGTATCCTCCCTCGCTGCCCACGCGGCGGTCGGCACGCTGCCTGCCTATGCGGCGACCAAGGGTGCTGTCGAAACGCTGGTGAAGCACTTCGCCGCCGCGCTGGGCGAGCGCGGCATCCGCGTGAACGCGGTGGCACCCGGAGTTGTGGAGACCGACATGTCTTCCTTCGCCAAGACCGAGGCGGGTCGGGATGTGACGCTGGCGATGCAGGCGCTGAAGCGCGTTGCCCAGCCGGACGACATCGCGGACGTCGTGGCTTTCCTTGCGTCCGATGCCGCCCGCTGGATCACGGGCGACACCGTGCGCGTCGACGGCGGCTCGAAGCTCTAGTCGAGCGGCCGGCGCATCCGGCCGCTGCGATCGCGACCGATGCGCTGCCCGTCCGCCAGCTCACTCCTCAGCGCGCACACTGGAATGTTGTGATTCCCGCAAATCGAGCTCGCGCTCGATGCGACGCCTGGCTTCGTCCTTGAGTTTGCCGTCGCGGTAGAGGTCGTTGATCTCTTTGCGTTCGGCGTCGATCAGCAGGCATTCAAGCTCGTCGTGCAGATCGACGAGGCGCTGATGCGCCTGGTCGCCATCGCTGCGATGCTCGACGTGCTTCAGCTGCTCGCGGTAGCGGGCACGCAGCGGGTGCACGATGTCCTCAGCCAGCCGGCGCTCGGCGACCAGCTCGTCGAGACGTGCGATGGCCGCTTGGATCGCCTGCCGTCGGGCCCCAAATTCCTCGATTCTGTCGGCGTGGCGCTCGCGTCGTCCGGCGTTGGCGAGCCCGAGCGCACGGATCACCGCCGGCAGCATCAGGCCCTGGCCGACGAGCGTCACTAGTATGACCGCGAAGGTGAGAAACAGGATTCGGTCGCGCTCCGGGAACGGCTGCCCGCTCGTGGTGACGAGGGGAATGGCGAGCGCGGCTGCGAGCGAGACGATCCCGCGCACGCCGGTGAACGCCAGCGCAAAGGGCCATTGCCAGGGCGGCGCGGGATCATCGCGCGCCACGGCAGGGATCAGCCAGCGCGGCAGGTAGGTGGCCGGGAACATCCATACGAAGCGCGCCATGATGACGACGGCGCACACCACGGCGGCGGAGACCGCCAGATCGGTCAGTGAATCGCCGTGGATGCCGGCGATCAGCGTGCGTGCCTGCAGGCCGGTGATGAGGAACACGAACCCTTCGGTCAGATACATCAGGAAGTCCCAGAAGAAAATGCCCTGCAGGCGCGTCGCGGCGCTGATCAGCCGCAGACCGTTCCAGCTGATGTAGAGCCCGGCGGTCACCGTGGCGAGCACGCCGGAACCCCCCAGGTGCTCGGGGGGCCAGTAAGCCACGAACGGCGTGAGGAGCGAGAGGATGATCTCGATGCGCGGATCGTGCACCCAGCGCCGCAAGCGCAGCATGAGCCAGCCCACGCCGATGCCCCAGAGAATCTCGCCGCAGATGATCGCCACGAAGGTGCCGGCGGCCTGGCTGAACGAAAATGCGCTGACTCCGACCGCCGCGACGGCGAAGCGATAGAGGATGAGCGCACTGGCATCGTTCGCCAGGCCTTCCCCCTCGAGGATCACCAGCAGCCGTCGCGGCAGCTGCATGCGCCGCGCAATCGACAGCGGCGCCACGGCGTCCGGCGGCGAGACGATCGCCCCGAGCACGAAGCCCACCGGCCAGGAAAAGCCCAGCAGCCAATGGGTCACCGCCGCGGCTGCGATGGTGGTGAACACCACGCAGCCGATGGCCAGCTGGGAGATCGGCCGCAGACTGAAGCGGAACTCGCGCCAGCTCATCGAGACCGCCGATGAATAGACGATCGGCGGCAGTATGAACAGCAACACGAAATCCGGTGCGAGCTTCACGGTCGGCAGCCCCGGAACGAGCGCCAGCACGACACCGGTCACGACCAGGGGAATCGCCGCAGGAATCTGCAGCCGCGCCGCGACCACCGCCACGGCGGCGATCACGACGAGCAGCAGCACCAGGATCTGAATCTCTGGAATCAGCGGTGTCAGAAGGCGCTCCTGATCACGCCGCCATCTACACGCAGCGCCGCGCCGGTGGTCGCCGAGGCGAGCGGGCTGGCGACGTAGGCCACCAGCGACGCGACCTCTTCAGGCTCGGCGAAACGCTTGATGAGCGAGCTGGGACGCACCTTCGCGAAGAACTCCTTCTCGAACTGGGCGAACGACATGCCGCTCGCCTTGGCCAGGGTATCGACGAACTCGCTCACGCCGCGCGAGCGGGTCGGCCCCGGCAGAACGCTGTTGACCGTGATCGCCGAGCCGGCCAGCGCTTCCGCCAAGCCGCGTGCGACCGCGAGCTGGGCGGTCTTGGTCACGCCGTAGTGGATCATCTCGCTCGGGATCTGCACGCCGCTCTCGCTCGAAATGAAAATGATCCGACCCCAGTTGGCACGGCGCATCGCCGGCAGGACGAGCCGGGCGAGCCGCACGCCGCTGACCACATTGACGTCGAAGAATCTCAGCCAGTCGGCGTCGGGAATCGCCTCGAATGGCTTGGGTTCGAAGATTCCGAGATTGTTCACCAGGATCTGGATACCCGGATGCTCCCGGACCAATTGCTCGGCGCAGGACGCGACGCTCAGATCACCGGCAAAGCCGCGCACGTCCGTGCTGGTGTCGGCGCGCAGCGCAGCGACGGCCTGGTCGACCGACGCCCGGGAGCGCCCATTGAGAATCACGCGGGCGCCTTCGCGCGCGAGCGTCGTGGCGATCGCCCGCCCGATGCCCGCGGTACTGCCCGTGACCAGTGCGAGCTTGTCCTGCAACTGCAGATCCATGGCTGTTCCTCCCCGGGGCTCAGGCGTGATGCTAAAGAAAGCTGCCCCGCCGACGCCAGGGCAACCGCTCACCACCCCGCGGTGGAAACGCCGATCGAGCTCACGACGCTCTTAACGCCGGGAACGCTGCGTGCAAGCGACTCCGCGGTGTCGATCTCTAAACCGGAACTCACCAGGCCACGCAGATAAACCACGTGGTCCAGCGTCTGCACGTAGACGACATTCGGCTCCAGGTCAGGCTGTTGACTGAACCGCGCCAGTACGGCCGCGGTGATCTGCGCGTCACCCGGGCAGCCGTGCAGGCCGCATTCTTCGTAGGTATGGTACAGCGCACATCCGGACAGGGTCCCGGTCAGGATAGCGACGAAAGCCACTGCACAAAATGGTGTGCGCATGCGCCGGCGGTATTGGCACCTGAAGGTAAGAGCGCGGGGAGCGAGGGGGAGTTCAACCGAGCCCCCGCCTGATCCACGGGTGGCTCGGTCGAACGTTTACCATCGTCAATCAAAGAACCAGTTCAGAACCTCACGCGACCGCCGACCATGACGGTCGACTGGGCTTGAGCGCCCGAAGTCCCGGCCTTGGTGGTGGCGGGGCCGGGGAAGCCGTTGGCGAGACCGTCGGTGACCTCCGACCAGTTCACACCGGCATACAGGTCATAGTGCTTGTTGAAGGCGTAGTCGACCGCGACGGATCCCTCGTAAAAGTCGCCCGCGCACAGCAAGCCCGCTCCGCTGCAACCAATGTTGTTGGTGCCGGTCGGTCCCAGGCCGATCGACCAGCTGTTCTGCGTAGCGTGATAGTAGGCCGCCGTGAAGCTCCAGCCGGTGGCCATGGCGTATTTCACGCCCGCCCATTCCAGGTTGTAGACGGCCTCGTCATTGATGTTGACGCCAACATCAATGTTGTAAGCGCCCTGCGCCTGCCCGGAGGTGTAGTCAAAATGCGATTTCTCAATATGGGAATAGCCGGCGTAGATCGTCAGCTTGTCCGTCGCGGTCCCCGTCCCGCCGAGCTCAAAGGTGTACTTGCCCATGAGATTGTAGGACTTGTCATCGGAGACGTAGGCAGCCAATCCCGGCTCCGGAATTGGATCGGTCGAGTCGTCGAACGAGCTTCTCAGGTTGACGACGCCGTTCTCATACTCGTAGACGGCGTCCACGGAAAGCCCGGCGTACGTGCCACCGATATCCGCGCCGAACGCATGGCCGAAAAGACCGCCATCCTGGGCGCCACCGGAATACAAGGCGTTGAAGTGGATCGGGCCGTACGCATAGGCGTACTTGAACGAGTTGTCCCAGCGCGCGCCCTGCGTGCTGCCTGCGCCGCCGTCAAATCCCGAATAACCCAGGAACGAGAAGGCGTAGCTGAGGGTTTGTGGATCGTACTGGGCGAGCGCATCGAGCTGCAGCGAGTTCTGGCGGCCGATGGTCACCGTGCCAAAGTCCTTGTTGCTCGCCCCGCCAAACAGCATGCTGTTGAACGCCTGGCCGCAGCGGCTGCTGTCGGCGTTCGCGGTCTGGTTACCCTGTTTTACGCCGCCATTGGACGCAATGCTCGCGCAGGCATCCGTCAGGTGGCCGGACAACGGATTGAATCCGGTCTCGGCCCTCGCAACCAGCGTCCAGTCATCGGCGATCGGCTGCGCGACCCTGATGCCGATCTTGGATTGCTCGAGGCCGCTTTCGGCAGCCGTTGACACTGAGCCGGCGAAATTGCGTGTGGTCGTGAAGGCCTGGTACTCGAGGCCGCCGGGAAGCGTGCTGCTGGTCGGCACGCCGTGATTCTGATAGGCGTAGCCGATATCGACCGTGCCGTAGATCGTCACGCCGCCGAGCGACAAGCTGTCGGGCAACGGGTCCTTCATCTGCGCTTGCGCAGATGTGCAAACCAACGCCAGAGCCGTCGCCGCTCCGGCCAAATAACTGCATCTGCTCATTTCATCTCCCCTCGTTAGAAAAAAATGAGTGTCGCGGCTCGTTGTCTCGGATTACACGCTGCGCAGCGAACGGATTTTCGTGAGGTTCGTTGCTCGCTTTTCCACGAAAACACCGGGCTGACCGGAAAGCCTTGTCACCCATGTGTAACATACAGCCTCTAGTGCTAAATACAACAGTCCTGGGTGTCGTAGTGACTGGGGTTATGGCCTTTTTCGGGCCCTTTACGTTATTTTGTTGCAACCCCGCAACATTCGGGGCAGCTGCGGAGTGGTGGTCGGCGGTAGGCGCGACATAACAGACCCGGTGCCGGCAGGTGTGCGACACGAGGCTTCCTCGCCATTGCCAGCGGCGTGCAGGTGTTGAGATGGGCCTCGCGCAGCTGGCCGAAGATCGTGGCAATGCTCGGCGGCCAGGCGCGCCGCGCTGGTCTATCCAAGTACCGTCGAGATTTCGGTGGTGACCTGGGACATGAGCTTGTGCACCGGGCACTTCTCCGCCACACGCAGCAATTCCCCGCGCTGCGCCTCGCTCAACTCACCCGTCAGTCGCAGCACAGCCCGCAAGCGATACAGGCCGGCGCGCTCCTGGCTCGCATCGCGCTCGACGGATACCTCGATACCGGTAACCGGGATCTGCTTGTGCTTCGCATGCAAGAGGACGGTCAGTGCCGTGCACGCGCCCAGCGCGGCATCGTACAGATCGTGAGGAGTTGGCCCCGATCCCTCGCCGCCCTCCGCGGCGCCGAGGTCCGTGGGAAAACTGTGCGCTCCGACATGGATGACATGCCGCATCGCGGCCTGCTGATCGCGAACGACTCGAACCGTCACGGTACGTCTCCTCGCTCGACCCCAGGGCGGCTTCAGGTCCCTGGCGACCTAAGGTGCGGCGCCCACCTCGTTCTCCACCGCGAGGCGTCGCTCCGCGGCCGAGAGCATCGCGGTGAACCGGGGATCAGCCCGCAGCGGATCCAGGTCGGGATCGGCCTTGGCGTGATTCAGGAAGCCGGTCGCCATGGTCGCGAAAACTGGCTCGAGCAGCTCGAGTGCCGCGTCGTATTCCTTCAGATAGGTGGCCAGCGTGCAGGCAAAGTTGTAGCGCGCATTCATGTTGTCCGGATCGATCAGCAGGGTGCGGCTGATCCAATCCTTGGCGCGTTCCGCCTCACCGAGACTGCCGAGCGCAATGGCGCCATAGGCCATGGCCGTGCCGTTGTTCGGGTCCTGCGCCAGAGTTTTTTCGGTGCGCGCCAGCGTAGTCTGCGCGACCCGCATGGCAGCGCGGGTGTTCCCCAGCGCCGTGTAGCAGGTGAGCAGCATGGAACCGGAATTCAGATCCGTCTCCATGAGACTCATGGATTTTTCGTAATAGCGGGTGGCCTCTTCGAGCCGCTGCTGCCGGAAGCGCAGATACGCGACGGCGCGGTTGACTTCGTAGGATTCGGGATCCAGGCGCAAGGCGATATCGATCTCGGCCGCGGCCTCGTCGTGACGCCCGTGCTGCGAGAGGATCCTGGCCTTGACGGCATGAGCCTCGGCCAGATTGGCGTCGAGTGCCAGCGCGCGCTCGGCGAGTGCCAGGCCGTCGTCGACCACGCGGCCGTGGACGAAACGCAGGTTCATCTGGCCAATCGCCATCAGCGCCCAGGCGCGCGAATAGCGCGGATCGATGTCCACGGCGCGCTTGCATAGCCGGATGATCGCTTCCGTCCGCCGTGCATCGGCTTCATGACCGGTGACGTAGGACTGTCGCGCCATGAGATAGAGATTGTAGGCCTCGACGTTGTCCGTGCCGCGCTGCTCGATCGCCTTCTTTTCCTCGGGCAGGAGCTTGAGTTTCAGCGCCTTGACGATGGCCTCAGAGATTTCGTCCTGCAGCGTGAAGATATCGTTGAGGTCGCGATCGTAGCGCTCGGCCCAGAGGTGATCGTTGCTCGAGCCGTCGACCAGCTGCGCGGTGATGCGTACGCGGCCGCCGGACTTGCGCACGCTCCCCTCGAGCACGTGACCGACCTTGAGCTCGCGCGCGACCTTGGTGACGTCAACGTGTTTACCCTTGTAGGTAAAGGCGCTGTTGCGCGAGACCACCGCCAGTCCCGAAACCTTGCTCAGATCGGTGATGATGTCTTCGGTGATGCCGTCGCTGAAGTACTCCTGCTCCTGATCGCCGCTCATGTTGGCGAAGGGCAGGACGCAGATGCCGACACGTGGCGCAGCGCCCCCGGCGGCGGGCGACGCCGCGCCGGCCGCCGACCTCGCTGCCTGCGGCGCGCGTTGCCGCTCGATCACGGCAGCGAGCGAACGCAGCAGCTCCTGGAACGGCGCGCTGGCGGGATCCTCGCCCCACCTGTCGAGGTCCGTCGTCTGGATGGCCCGCACGTCGATGGGCAGGCGCGCGTGGTCGAAGCGCACCGGCACCAGGATGCCGCGCTCGGCAGCATCGCGCGCCTCGCCGCGCACCCAACGGGAGGCCACGGATGTCGGGGTCCATACGACCAGCACGGCACCGGCCGCGCGCAACTCCGCCTCGATCTGGTCGTCGAATTCCTGCCCGGCCGCAATCGACGGGTCCCACCAGACCGACCAGCCTTTTGCCTGGATCTCGGCTACCAGTGGTGCGACCCGCGCCTTGTCGCTGCGGGAGTAGGAAACAAAGACGTCGGCCATGCCTGCTGGGTCTCGATCGGGTTATCGGCCAAGCCAATTATTCACATTAGCTTACGTCGGCTTGGGCGCAAAGAATTATAGCTGCCCGCGGCGCGCGATGCCGAGCAGGCGTCCATGAGTCATTGCGTCCCCCAGGACAATCGCCGTCGGTGCGGGCGCTTCACGGTCCCGAGCGCGCGTTGAGCCGCTCGATGAACCGCGCCATGGTTATGACCAGTCGCTCGTGCGTGCCTTTGCCGATGGCTGCGACGCCATCGGTCGCTTCGATGCGAAACTCGATGCGGCGGCCATCCACCTTGGTTACCTCCGCCCGCGCGACAACCTGCCTGCCGACCGGCGTGGCCGCCAGATGCAGCACGTCGACGCGCGTGCCCACGGCACTCTCGCCCGCTGCCAGGAAGGGCTTGATCGCGTTCAGCGCCGCGTTCTCCATCGCCATGATCATTACCGGTGTCGCCAGGACCGGCGGCAGGGTGGCATCCTTGAAGCGATTGGCAAGGTGCTCAGCGGTCACCAGCAGCGTGAATGAACCGCTCGCACCTACCGGGACGGACGCCATGGTATTGCTCCTGTGGACCGTTGCGCGCGAACCATTGAACCACAACGAACGCGCACGCGGCGCCAGTCCGGCACCGTGGTATGCGAGCAGGCGTGTACCTTACCGGGGCAGCGGTTTGGACACCCATGCATAGCAGGCCTACGATGTTCATCGATCGATTCCTCATGCAACCGCGAACGAATCCATCCCGGCGGACCAGCCGGCGCCTAACCCGGCTCGTGCTGGCGGTAGCCTCGGCCGCCCGCTTGATCCACCCGGTAGAGGCCGCCGTGACGGGTGGCTATGCCGATCTTGTCCGCCAGACAGCGCCGAGCGTCGTCACCGTTCTCGTCAGGGAGCGGGGCGAAAGCGCCGGGCAACATGCCGTACAACGGGCGACCGGCGACACTCAGTACAACGACATGCGCGCGCTCATGCGGCGCATGCTCTCCGCACCGGACGGCAGCAATCCGGCGCCCGGCGAGAGCGGCTCTGCGCTCGGCTCGGGGTTCATCATCCGTGCCGACGGGCTCATCGTTACCAATCGCCACGTCGTCGAGGGCGCACGCACGGTGCGCGTAAGGCTGGCGGACGATCGCGTGCTGCCCGCCGAGGTGATCGGGACCGATGCGACCACCGACATTGCGCTGCTCAGGGTGCACGCAGACGGCTTGCCAGCCCTTCTCCTGGAATCCTCGGACAAGATCTCGGTGGGCGATCCCGTCATAGCCATCGGCAATCCCTTCGGTCTCGGTCAATCGGTCACCGCCGGCGTCCTGTCGGCGCGGGCGCGCACGCTGGAAGAGGATCCGTACATCGATTTCCTCCAGACCGATGCAGCCATCAATTTCGGAAACTCGGGAGGCCCGCTGCTATCGAGCGACGGCATGGTCGTTGGGGTAACGTCGGCGATACTCTCGCCCAGCGGCGGCTCAGTGGGCCTTGGATTCGCCGTCCCGGCGGAGACCGTCATGGCGGTGGTCGCCGAGCTCGAGGCACACGGGCGGGTGAGCCGCGGTTATCTTGGCATCCAGGTGCAGCCGATGACACCCGCGCTGGGGCAAGCCCTCCGCGGCAGGGATTCTGCTGAGGGTGCGCTCATCACGGCCGTGGAACCGCAAGGACCCTCGGCGCAGACGCTGCAGGCCGGCGACGTGCTGCTGAGCGTCGGTGCCACGCCGGTCACCTTCGCCACGCTGGGCAAGGTCGCGGTGCGACTGAAGCCCGGAACGAGGGTGCAGGCCTCCGTGGTGCGAACCGGCGTCGAGCGCTCGCTGGCGCTGACGATCGGTGAACTCCCCGATCCACCCGCCGATCCGCTGCACGCAGGGGGTCGCGACACCTGGGTACCGAATCTCGAGCTCGGTGTGGCTGATGCCACGGCCGAGATCCGCCTGGCGCTCAAGGCGCAAGGTGAGAGCGGCGGACTGATCGTGACGCAGCTGCGTCCGAACGGTGCCGGGGCGCTGGCCGGCCTGAAGACCGGCGATCTGATCACCCACGCCGGATCGAAGCACCTGGGCGACGTCGCGGATCTTGCCGGGGTCGGGAAGCCGTCGCCGAAGCTGCCGTTGCTGCTTCGTGTCATCCGCGGGGGTTCTCCCGGCTTCATCGCCGTAACCGGCCGCGAAGAGAATGATCCCCGCTGAAGCGTCGGCCACCGCCCTGCCCGGCCGAGGCCGTGACCGTGATGCACACGGCGCTGGCGGGGAGACGGCCGCGGCTGTACCGCGGGGATGCGAAGCTCGTAAGGGGTTTTTTGATAGAGTATCCCCCCTAGGTATGAATCGAACATTCCCCGCAACGGGGTGGTGGAGTTCGGGTGAGACACACCGTCCATGAGAAGCAGAAGTTGCTCAATCGCGTGCGCCGCATTCGCGGCCAGGTGCAAGCCGTCGAGCGCACGCTCGAAGGGGAAGCCGATTGCGCCGACGTGATGCATCTGCTGACGGCCACGCGCGGGGCCATCAACGGCCTGCTGGCGGAGGTCCTCGAGGATCACGTGCGCGAGCACCTGGCAGGCAGCGGGCGGATCTCGAGCGCGATGCGCACCGAGGCTGCGAACGAGCTGATTGACGTTATTCACGCCTACTTCAAGTAATCGCTGCCGCAGCAAGGACGCCATTGGTACCGGCCGCTGCCACCTCAGTACTCCAGGTGCAGGCGCACGCCGTAGAAACGGACCGGACCGCGATCGGTGTTGTAGCCGGGGTTGCGGGCGTACTGCAGGTCCGGGCTGAGTTGCACGCGAATCGGCCAGCGGCCGACGGCCGATGCCAGCTGCGCGCGGTAGTAGACCTCGAGGATCTGCTCGTGCGCATAGTCGAGCCGCCCGTCGCAAAGCACGAAGCCGCAGCCGCCCGCGGCGAGGTACGCGCGATGGGGCTCCGACAGACCCTCGACCACCACACCCACTCCCAGCCGGTCCTGCGCGCGACTCCAGTGAATGCCCGAGAGCTGACCGCCGAAGCTGGCAAGCCGATCAACCTCGGTGAAGACGAAGGTTTCGGTCTTGCCATCGTTCCATCCGAGGCGCATGAACAGCCCGCTGTCGCCGTCGTCGGCGAGCGGCTGCTCGGCGTTGATGCCGAAGCCGGACTTGTGGCGCCCGTTGCGATCGTCCGCCACGATGTTGGGAACCGTACCGGTGGCCGCCGCGCTGGCCAGGGCGTCCTCGTAATCCCCCATCCGCGCGGTGTTGCGGTAGCCGAGCAGCCGTACGACCGTACCCGTCCGCCACGGCGAGAGGGTGAGCTCGAGATTCTCGGCGCGCGCCACGCTCAGCGAGCGCTCGAGCGGTTGGGCGTTCGCCAGCGTCGGCATCCGGTAGATGCCGTACCGGAGCGACCAGGCCGGGCTGAGGTAGCCGAGCACGATGCCGTCGGTATAGCCGCGGGTGTTCGCCGCATAGTCCCAGGCGGTGTTGTCCCACAGCGACCAGTTGAGGAACTGCGTGCGGGCGGCGCCGGCGTAGCGGTTCTTGTCGAAATCATCCGGTACTGCCATCCGCCCCACCTTGAGCTCGAGTCGCTGCAGCGCCTCGGTGCCCGGCATCTGATCCTGGCCACGCTCCACCCGCTCGACCTGCGTACCGAGCGGCAGCATGAAGCGGGCGAACAGCCGCGCTATGTAGAACTCCTTGGGAAGGTTCTGGGCGCCCTCGCGTACCACGTCCCCGTTGGTGAGGCCGGCCATGCCGGTCGCGCCGCTTACGCCCGCCCCCATGAACTTCTCGCCGTCGAGATAAAGCTGCGCCCAGGGGGCGGCGGCCCAGCCGCCGTAGAACCCGATGGTATTGGTCGGCTGCGTGTCGCCCTGCGGGTAGAGACTCAGCGGCCCCTGGTAAGGCGAGCGCAGTGCGCTCTGGTGCTGCAGCACGTAGGTGTACTGAGCGCCAAGCAGCATCGGCCAGGAGCCGGCCGGTGCCGGCACGCCCGGGACGGGTGCGGCGGCCGCTGCGGCCGACTGCGCCTCGGGCGCGGACGACTCGTCCTCCGCCAGCCCGGCATGCAGGTGCGTGCCGCCGGCAAGCAGCATCATGGCGAGTCGCCACCAGCGCTGACTGCGCAACCGTCGCATCACGCCCTCCCCGGTGCGCGGCGCAACCGCACCGCCGGCACCAGGGCGCCGGGGTCGGATGCCGCGAGGGCGCGCATTCTTCACCCCGGTCGCGCAGCTGTCAATGACCTATATAATACCCCCCTACCCTATTAACAGCGGCTTAACACCGAACCCCGCATGACGCGCCACCGCCACCAGCACGCTCATCACCAGCATGGCGCCGCCGCGCGCGCGGCACACTCCGCCGACGCGGTACCGCATGCGCATCACGCTGCCGATGGGGGCAGCGGCCGCCGCCTGCTCACCGCGCTGGTGATTCTCTTCAGTTTCACGCTCGTCGAGGCGCTGGGCGGTTATCTCGCGAACTCCATCGCGCTGCTCGCCGAGGCCGTCCACATGCTGGCGGATTCCGCCTCGCTGCTGCTGGCGATCGTCGCGCTGCGTGTCTCGCAGCGCCCGGCCGACGTGCGGCGCACCTACGGTCATCGGCGCTACCAGCCGCTGGCGGCGTTCGTCAACGGTCAGGCGCTGCTGCTGTTGACCCTGTGGGTGGTGTACGAGGCGGCGCGGCGTCTGCTGCATGCGCCTGAGGTGGACGGACGACTGATGCTGGTCATCGCCCTGATCGGCGGCGCCGCCAACCTGGCGGCGTTCATGGCGCTGGCGGGCGGGCGTTCGCTCAACGAGCGCGGCGCCCGCGCCCACGTGCTGAGTGACCTGCTGGGCGCCGCGGCGGCGAGCGTCGCGGCGATCCTGATTCTCTCCCGCGGCTGGCGGCTCGCGGATCCGCTGCTGTCGCTGCTGGTCGCGGCGCTGATTTTCCGCTCGGCGTGGGCACTGACGCGCGAGTCCGCCGACGTGCTGCTGGAAGCCGCTCCGAGCGGATTCGATGTGGCGCGCATCGAAGCGGAGCTGATCGGCTACGTGCCCGGACTGACCGGCGTGCACCACGTGCACGTGTGGTCCATGACCGGTGAGCGGCCGACCGTCACACTGCATGCACACCTGGCCGCCGGTACCCGGCACGGCGAGACCATTGCCGCCATCCATGCGCGTCTCGAGACCCGCTTGCAGGTCGAGCACTGCACGGTGCAAATCGAGGAGGAAGGCTCGTGCGAGACACCGGAGTGCGGCCGGGGGCCATAGCAGCCGTGACGCCGGCTGCACCGCAGTCAGCGGCGCACGAGCTTGCGCGCGTCGAACGTGGCGGGACCGCCCAAGGTCGCGTTGACCCGCGCACGGCCCGACTTCCCTGAACCGTAAGGTACGCGCGCGTTGTAGGGATGCACCGGCGGCATGGTGACGGGCAGCAGCGCCGCGGCGCGTGCGCCGCTCGCCGTCGGGACAGGAGCGAGACTCCTTCGGGTCGCAGCGGGGTGCGGTACTGCCACCATGCCGCCCGGCGGGCGCGCAGCGGCGCGCAGGTTCGACGGCCCGTGGGCCGGCGACGGCGCCCGCGCAGCTGTGTGCTCGGCGGCGTGAGCGGACGCGCCGAGCGTGAGCAGCGCGCTCACTGCGATCGCCAGGTACCTGCCTGTCACGCGCCCTCCGCTGGCGGCGCAGCCTGCGGCGGCTCGTTCGGGCCTGCCGCCCCATTGCCTGAGGCCTCGTGCCTGCCCAGGAACACCATCCGTAGCGGCGGCACGGCGAGCAACAGCATGATCGGGCCGAGCAGCATTCCGCCTACGATCACCGTGGCAAGCGGACGCTGCACCTGACTGCCGATGCCGTGCGACATTGCGGCCGGCAGCAGCCCCAGGCAGGCGGACAGACTCGTCATCAGCAGTGGCCGCATGCGCTTGGTGGCGGCGTGATACATCGCCTCCTGCGGGGCCATGCCGCGCCCGCGCGCCTGGTTGTAGAAGGTGAGCAGCAGGATGCTGTTCATCACCGAGACCCCGAACAGCGACACGAAGCCGATCGCGGCCGAGATGCTGAACGGCTGACCGGTAATCCACAGCGCCCAGACACCACCGATGATGCCTACCGGGATGCCGGCCAGCGACAGCAGCGTGTCGCGCAGCGAATTGAACAGCGCGTAGAGCAGCAGCACGATCAGCATGAGGCTGACCGGTACCACGAACTCCAGCCGTTCCTTGGCCTGTTGCAGATCTTCGAACTCCCCCGACCAGATGATGCGGTATCCCGGGGGCAGCGCCACATTCCCGGCGATGCGCCCCTGCGCCTCGGATACCGCGCCCGCCAGGTCACGTCCGCGCACGCTGAACTTCACCGGAATGAAGCGCACCATGGTTTCGTGGTAGATCCACGAGGCGCCGGTGTCGAGCGAGATCGTCGCGAGCTCGCTCAACGGCACGTAGGCGTTGCCACCGCTCGCCGTCGCGTAGCCGACCTTGACGTTGCGGATCTTGTCGGCGCTGTCGCGGTACTCGGGCGGATAGCGCACCACCAGGTTCCACTCGCGGTCGCCTTCGAGCACCTGCGTCGCGATCGCCCCGCCCAGGGCCGCCTGGATCACGGTATTGACGTCGCCGGTGTTCAGCCCGTAGCGCGCGACCTTGTCGCGATCGATCCTGATGTTCAGGTTCGGCTGCCCGAGTACCGGAAAGATCCCGAGATCCGTGATGCCCCGCACCCTGCTCATCTCGTCCTGCACCTGGTGGGCGAGCCTCTCCAGCATCGCGAGGTTAGGACCGAGAATCTTCACCGAATTGGCTCCCTTGACCCCGGAGATCGCCTCCTCGATGTTGTCCTGGATGTACTGCGAGAAATTGAAGACCACCCCGGGCAGCTCGTCCTGGAATTCGCCCTGGATCTGCGCGGTGAGTTGGTCCTTGCTGACCCCCGGCGGCCACTGATCGAGGGGCTTGAGCGGCACAAACAGCTCAACGTTCGAGAAGGGTGAAGCGTCGGTGCCGTTGTCGGGACGGCCGTGCTGCGAGGTAACGGTGATGACCTCGGGGTGACGCAGCAGGATCAGGCGCATCTTGCGGGTGGCCGCCTCCCCGGCCTCGAGCGACAGCGTGGTGGGCATGGAGGCGCGGATCCAATAGTTGTTCTCTTCCAGCGCCGGCAGGAACTCGCTGCCCAGTCGCGGCGCCACGAGCAGCAGCGTCGCAGCAATCAACCCCAGCTCGATGCCGACTACCAGCGCCCGTCGCGACAGCGCGAAGCGCAGCGCCGGATCGTAGAAGCGGTGCAGCAGACGCACCGCGCGCGTCTCGGACTCCTGCAGATGCTCGGGCAACAGGAAGTGGCTCAGGACCGGCGTCACGGTGAAGGTGGCGATCAGTGCCCCCGCCAGTGCAAAGCCGTAGGTGCGCGCCATGGGCCCGAAGATCTGTCCCTCGACCCCCTGCATGGTGAACAGCGGGACGAAGCCGGCCGCGGTAATGAGCGTCGAAAAGAAGATCGCCTTGTCGACCTGCAGGGCGCTCACCAGGATCAGCCGCAGTCGGTCGGTCCAGCCGGCCGCGTCCGCTGTGTCGGGCGAGCGGGTCGGGTCGCTGCCGTAGAAGCCGCTCGTCAGCTGTGTCAGCAGCCCGCGCCGCTCCTGCTGCGCTCGCTGCAGGTTGCGAAACACATTCTCGGTGAGAATGACGGCTGAGTCGACGATGATGCCGAAGTCCACGGCACCGATCGACAGCAGGTTGGCGCTCTCGTGTTGCCAGACCAGCAGGATGAGCGCAAAGAACAGCGCGAACGGGATGTTCACCCCCACGACGATCGCGCTGCGCAGATTACCGAGAAACAGCCATTGGATCGCGAATACCAGCAACACGCCGAACAGCAGGTTGTGCAGTACGGTATGTGTCGTCAGGTTGATCAGATAACCGCGATCGTAGAACGGCAGCACCTTCACGCCCGGCGGCAGGCTGCCGTCGCTGTTCATCCGGGCGACCTCGGCCTTGACCAGCGGCAGCACCTCCGAGGTCTTCTTGGTGCGGGTCATGACCACGATCGACCCCACCACGTCGTCGTTGTCGTCCTTGCCGAAGATCCCCAGCCGCGGTGCATGGGTCATGCGGACCTGCGCCACGTCATTCATCAGTACCGGGACACCGTTGAATTGTCCGAGGACCACCTTTTCGATGTCGTCGACCCGGTAACCCTGGGTGAGATCATCGTTGCCACCGTCGTCGAGCAAGCCGATGCCGCGGATGTTGATCGACTGCTGGCCGATGACAATCTCGCGCCCGCCCACGTTGATGTTGGCGTTGCCGAGGGCGGTCAGCACCTGCGGCACGGTGACGTTGAAGGCCTCCAGCTTCAGCGGATCGAGCTGCACCTCGAATTCCTTGATGGTTCCACCCCAGCTGTTGATGTTGATGACGCCGGGGATCGTCGACAGGCGCCGCAGCACGATCCAGTCCTGAATCGTGCGCAGATCGGTCAGCGAATAGCGCTGCGGCCCTGCCACCGTGTAGCGGTAAATCTCGCCGCTGCCGCTGTTCTGGTTGACCGACGGCAGCTGGTTGCCCGGCAGCGTGACGTTTTGCTGCAGCGCGAGCGTCGCCTGCGCGAAGGCAAAGTCATAGTCGATGCCCCATTTGAAGACCACGCGCACGAAGGCCAGCCCGTAGAAGGAGGTCGAGCGGATGACCTGGACTCCGGGCGTCGCGTACAGCGCGATCTCCATGGGAATTGTGTAGTAGCGCTCGATCTCCTCGGCCGACAGTCCCGGCCCCTCGGCGGTGATCTCGAGGATCACCGGCGTCGGATTCGGGTAGGACTCGATGTTGATGACCTTGAACGCGTAGAGGCCGGCGACCGCGAATGCGCACAGGCCGAACAGCACGATGGTGCGGCGGCTGAGGCAGGCCGCAATGATGGCTTTGAGCATGGCCTGCTGAGAGGTGGCCGCCGCTGACGCCGGCTCAGTCGCTCGGCGGCGCGTAGAGAATGTTGCTCACGAACACCGCCCCGTCCGTGACCACCAGCTCGCCGCGCTGCAGGCCGCCGACCACCGGGTATTGTCCGTCGAGCGGCTCGCCCAGCTTGACGATGCGCTGCGTGAAACGGCGGCGATCCGTGGTGATCCACGCCGCGAAGCTGCCATCGCCGTTGCGCACCACGCCATTTACCGGTATGGCGAGCGAGTGCACCGGATCGTGAACCTGTATGGCGAAGCTCGCCAGCATCCCCGCGATCAGCTCATCGTTGGGATCGGCGACCTCACAGCGCACCACGATGCGGTGCGTGTTCGGATCGAGCGAGCGGCCGAGTGTCGAGACCGTGCCTTCGAAGACCCGGCCGGGATAGGCCATCACCGCGGCGCGGATCGGCTGACCCGGGCGGTAGAGCGGACTGTCGCTTTCGGTGACGTTGGCCACCATCCACTTGGTGCGCAGATCAGCCACCGAGTAAGGCGCCGGCACGGATCCGGGCTGCTCCAGCAACCCCGGCGCGGCGTTACGCGCCGTGATGCGCCCGCTGATCGGACTCTTGATGATCAACGCCGGCTCGACCTGTCGCCTGGCAACGATGCGATCGATCTCGCCTGGCGTCTTGCCGAAGATCGCGACCGCGCCGCGCGCCGCCTTCAACGCACCTTCGGCGCTCTGCTGGTTGGCCACCGCGGTCTCGTAGTCGTTTTGATTGATGCCATGCGCCGCATAGAGCCTGGTGCCCCGCTGCAGGGCGCTGCTGGTCTGCTCGAGGCCCGCGGCCGTAGCGATGAGATTGGATTGCGCCGCCAGAAAGTCCGCGCTTTCGATCGTGAACAGCACCTGGCCTTTCTTCACCAGGTCGCCCAGATCGGCGTAGGTCTGAATGATCCTGCCCTGATAGGGTGTAAACACCTGCACGTTCAGGTCCTGGTTGAAATCGATGATTCCGACCGCCGGCTTGCGGTACACGAACTCATGATCAGTGATCGGTCCGATCCTGATTGAACCGAGCTGCGATGCTTTGAGTTCCACGGTGTCGGCGGACGGTGCGGCGGCGCTGCCGTGCCGTGCGGCGTCGGCCTCGGCAGCGTTGCCGGTGCCGCCGTGCGGCGCCAGGCAGCTGAGCGCCACGATCACCGCCGCCGCAGCCGCAGCCGCAGCCGCCACCGGCAGGCCCACCGCGCGGACGAAACGCACTGCAAGGGTCGGAAAGTGCATTGGCTCGAGCCCCGGTGTCTCTAGTCGGTGTGGACGGCCGAAGCCAGTTCCGCCGCTCGATTCCACCACCCGCCGCCGAGCGCCTGGTAGAGCGCCGCGGTATCGCCGAAGCGGATCGCCTGAGCCTGCCCCAGATTGAGCAAAGCCTGCTGATAGGCCGATTGCGCGGCGAGCACCGCGAGGTAGTCGGTGAAGCCGTCCCGCATCTGTTCACGGGTCAGATCGAGGGTGACTTTCGCGGCCTGCGCGGCGGCGTTCGCGGCGGCCAGCTCGTCGGCATCCGCGAGCATGGCGTGCAGCGTGTCGGCCACGTTCTGGTAGGCGGTGAGCACCGCCTGCTGGTACTGCGCAGCGGCCTGCCGCAGCGCCTGATCCGCGGCACGCTTGGTGTGCAGCAAGGTGCCGCCGGCAAACAGCGGCTGCGTGACTCCGCCGACGAGGTACCAGAACGGTCCGCCGTCGCGGAACATCCAGGCAAACTCATTGGCACTGCCGCCTGCTGCGCCGCTGATGGAAAACTGCGGCAGCATGGCCGCAATCGCCACCCCGACCTGCGCGTTGGCCGCGTGCAGCTGCTCAGCGGCTGCGCGCACGTCCGGACGCTGCTCGATGATCTTCGCGGGCAGGCTCAAGGGCAGCTCGCGGGGCAGTTTCAGGGAGCTGAGCTCGAAGGTCTGTTCGAGCTCCTGGTTCGGCAGCTTGCCGACCAGGGCGCGCAGCAGATCCCGCGTCTGCTCGAACTGCTTCTGCAGCGGCGGCAGCAGTGCCCGGACCTGAGCCAACTGCGCCTGCTGCGCTGCCACGTCGACCGCCATGGCGTAGCCCTGCTGGTACCGGGTGCGCACGACCTCGAGCGACCGCTCGTTGTAATCGATGATCTCGCGGATGGCCGCGAGCTGCGCACGCAGCGAGGCTTCCTCGATCGCCGCGGCGACGACATTCGCGGCGAGCGTGACGTAGGTGGCTTCGAGCTCGAAGCGCTGCAGCTGCGCCTGCGCCTGCAGTGACTCGACCTTGCGGCGGTTGCTGCCGAACACGTCCGGCGTATAGCCCACGGTCAGCTCGGCGGTGTGGTAGTTGTAGATGAGGGGCTGAGCGGGTCCGGCCGGGACGAGGTTCTGACCGTTGCCCTGCACGCCGGGCGCGGAGGTACTGGCGGTGTTACCCGGCACCTTCTGGCGCTCGAAGGCGTAATCGGCAGCGACGCTTGGGTAGAAGTAGCCGCGCTGGGCGTAAACCTGCTCCTGCGCCTGGCGCAAGGCGGCCTGCGCGGCTGCCACTGTCGGATTGGCGCGCAACGCCTGCTCGACCAGGGAATTCAGGGCCGCACTGTCAAACGCCCGCCACCAGTCGAAGGCTACGTGCTGCCCCCCGATAAACCGCTGGGCGTCACCGGCGGGCACGTCCGCCGAGGCGGTGACTTGCGACAACGGCGTCGTGGCGAAGCCGGCACCAACCGGTGCGCTCGGTTGGTGAAAGTTTGGTCCCACGGCACACCCTGGCAAAGCCGCAAGGGCAGCGACCGCCAGCGCAACGCAGCAGCGCGCAGAAATGCGCATGGGAGAGAGCGTGTTCGGCATGAGGGCACCGGCCAATCGGTCGCGCTCACGCATCTTGCAGCTGCCATGCTTTCCGGCAGCTTGCTCGAAGATTACGGGTTGGAAAGGTGGACGACGGGGACAGCCGGCGACGGCAGGGTGGTGTCAGAGGCATCCTCAAGCTGCGAAGCCGGGGCCCGCGGCAGCAGGATCGACGCACCCAGGCCTGGCTCGGCATTGATCAGCTGCAGTTCCCCCCCGTGCAGGGTGGCAATCGCCGACACGATCGCCAGTCCCAGACCGTTGCCGGGCTGGGTGCGTGCGCGATCCATGCGATAGAACCGCTCGGTGAGCCGCGGCAACTCGCTCTCCGGCACCCCGGGACCGTTGTCGCGCACCACGATGGCGCAGCGCTGCCCCTCCCCGCGTGCCGCCACCGTGACACTCGCTCCACGTCCGGCATATTTCAGCGCGTTGTCGATCAGGCTCGCGACGGCGGTTGCCAGCAGATCGTGATCGCCCTGCGCCCACAGGGCATCGTGGCTCGACGCCGTGAGTCTCACCCCGGCCTCTTCCGCCGCGGCATCATACAGCTCGACCATGTCGTGCACGATGCCATTGAGGTCGATCCGCCCGAAGGATTGCGCACGCATGCCCGACTCCGCCTCGGCGATCTGCAGCAGCTTGTTGAGCAGCAGGATCAGCTCGTCGATGTCGTCGATCGCCGCGCGCGCCGCGACGCTCAGCTGCGGCACGCTCGGCTCGCGCCTGAGCGCCTCGTCGAGCCTGGCGCGCACCCGTCCGAGTGGTGTGCGCAGATCATGCGCGATGGCGTTCGAGACGTGCCGCACCCCGTTCATCAGCTGCTCGATCCGATCAAGCATGCGATTGACGTCTACCCCCAGGCGCGCAAATTCGTCATCGCCGGAGACCGCAATGCGCTGCCCGAGGTTGCCCGACTCGATCGCGTGCGCCGTTTGGCGGATGCCGCTGATCCGGCGCTCGATCTGACGCCGCGAGAGCCATGCACCAATGACGACCAGCACCAGGGAAACCGCCATGGCGGCCTCCAGGGCGTGCAGCACCAGCATGCGTATGGCTCGCTGTTCGCTTAAGTCACGGCCGACGTACAGCAGACCCCCGCGCGGCAAGGGCTGTACGAACAGCCGCGCGGACGCCGGCCTGCCGTCGCGGATCACGTCACGATTGATCAGCCGTCGCATCGGCGTGCCGGCGGCCGGCCAGGTCGACAGATTGCCGACCACCGGCTCACCGGATGGCGCGGTCACGAGAAAGATCTCGGTGTCGCTGTCAATGCCGTCGGTGAGCTCCTGGTTGATCTCGCGAACCAGCTCGGCCGCAGGACGATTGCCGTACTCGCTGCGCAGTCGATCGGAAATCGAGACGATCTTGCCGTCGGTGCTGCGCGCCAGCACGCCGACCGTGCCGAAGTAGAACACCCCCGACGTCACCAGTATCAGCGCGACCAGCAGCACGCCGTTGCCCAGCGCCAGGCGTGCGGCGACCGAGTCGGTGAGTCCGAGCACCGGGATGCGACGCCCCACCGTCATGCGACGCCCACGGTCAGTGGTGCGCGGGTATACCGGCGCGGCGCTCGCCCAAGAGATACCCGGCGCCGCGGATGGTGTGGATCAGGGCTGGCGAGAACCCCCGGTCCACCTTGCTGCGCAGGCGGCTGATCTGCACGTCGATGACGTTGGTCTGCGGGTCGAAATGACAGTCCCAGACCGCCTCGAGCAGCATGGTGCGCGTGACCACCTGGCCTTCGTGGCGCATCAGGTAGGCGAGCAGCCGCAGTTCCCGCGGCTGCAGCGCTATTGCGACCGTGCCGCGGGCGACCTGCAGCGTGCGCATGTCGAGTGTCAGATCCGCGACGCGCAGTTGCGTGACCGGGTGCGTGGCGTGCGCACGCCGCAGCAGCGCTTCCACGCGCGCCAGCAGTTCGGCGAAGGCGAACGGCTTGGAGATGTAGTCGTCCGCACCATGGTGCAGGCCGCGCACGCGCTCGTCGGTGCTGGTAAGCGCGCTCAGGATCAGGACCGGCGTTGCTTTGCCGAGATCCCGCAGCTTACCGACGATCGACAAGCCATCGATGCCGCCCGGGAGCAGCCGGTCGATGATGATCAGGTCCCAGTTGTCGTTGAGCGCCTGATGCAACCCATCGAGGGCGTTGTCGCAGCAGGTCACGGCGTAGCCCGATTCCTGCAACCCATTGCAGATGTAGCGTGCCGTTGCGGGCTCGTCTTCGACGATCAGGGTCCTCATGGGCAAATGGTAGCGCGATCCCGCGCCGATCGGTCGCCAGGGTGGCAAACTGGCACTTGCGGCACCTCCCGAAAGGGGGATGTCGAATTCCCCGACGATGGCCCAACAATCGCACGGCCGCCATGGCAAGACGGCGCTGCATCTGCGGAGAGTCCGATGACGAAAATGCGCGCGATGGTCGTTCCCAGTCCCGGGGGCAAATTCCGTTTGGAGGAACGCGAGCTGCCACAGCCCGGTCCCGATGAAGTCCGCATCCGCGTCCAGGCCTGCGGTGTGTGTCACAGCGATGTGCTGACGGTGGCCGGCCACATGCCGGGACTCAAGTACCCGCGAGTTCCAGGCCACGAGGTGATCGGAGTGCTGGAGGCGCTCGGCGCCAACGTGAAAGGTTGGCAGACCGGGACACGCGTGGGGGTGGGCTGGTTCAGCGGTGCATGCGGTTTTTGCAGCCACTGTCGCCGCGACAACGCCTTCGCCTGCGAAAATATCCAGGGCGCCACTGGAGTGACCCGCGACGGCGGCTACGCCACGCATATGCTGGCCCATGCCAGCGCACTCGCGCACGTACCGGCCGAGCTCGACCCGGTCGCGTCCGCCCCGTTGCTGTGCGCCGGAATCACGACCTTCAACGCGCTGCGCCACTGTGGCGCGGGCCCCGGAGAACTGGTGGCGATCCACGGAGTCGGCGGCCTCGGTCATCTCGGAGTTCAGTTCGCCGCGCGCCTGGGGTTTCGCGTCGTCGCCGTGAACCGTGGACGAGACAAGGAGGAGCTGGCGCGCAAGCTCGGTGCACACGAATACATCGACAGCACGGCCGGCGACCCGGCGGCTGCGTTGCGCGCTTTGGGCGGCGCCCGGGCAATACTGGCGACAGTGACCGATGCTGCCGCGATGCAGGCCATCGTGGGCGGTCTTGGCGTGAACGGTACCTTGATGGTCATCGGTGCGGTCGGCGCGCTGACGGTCAACTCGCTGGAACTGCTGGCGAAACGGGCTGCGGTGAAGGGTTGGTACTCCGGAACCGGGGTAGACTCGGAAGACACGCTGCTCTTCAGCCAGCGTCATCAGATCACGTCGATGAACGAGGTCTTTCCCCTGGCACAGGCGCAGGCAGCGTACGAGCGCATGATGAGCGGCAAGGCCCGGTTTCGCGTGGTTCTCGAGGTGGGCCAGTCAACACCCGGGTGATGCCCGGCCCTGCCCCTCGCAAAACGCGACGAGGAGCGAGCTCATTGGCGAGGATCCGGGAGAGTGGCATGCCACCGCTCGAGCAGTGGGAGCGCTTCTTTGATCCTGAGGGAATTCTGGAGACGCTCGGCTGCCGCGACTTGTCGGGCGATGTGCTCGAGCTTGGCTGCGGTTACGGCACGTTCACCATCCCGGCAGCGCGCCGCGCATGCGGGACGGTGTATGCGCTCGACATCGACCCGCTCATGGTTGCGGCTACTGCGGAACGAGCCAGGCGGACCGGCGTCCACAACGTCGTTGCGGAGCAGCGCGACTTCGTTTGTGGCGGTAGCGCGCGCGCCGCGTGCTCAACAGCGTATGTCATGTTGTTCAATATCCTCCACCTGGAAGATCCGCTCAGCCTTGTGCGGGAGGCGCACCGCGTGCTGCGCCCTGGCGCAATCCTGGGGGTCCTGCACTGGAAGCCCGACGCCACCACGCCGGGCGGGCCGCCGCTCGAGATCCGGCCGTCGCCGGAGCAATGCCGGCAATGGGGAAAGGCAGTGGGGTTCCGCTGGATACGAACTCCGGAGCTGCCTGGATCCCCGTGGCACTGGGGCATGATGCTTGAGCGAGCGTAACTCGATGTGTCGCACCGACCCCATGCCGCTGGTCGG
>Ga0209380_10000508_pt1 | contig 27494 bp, 21 predicted proteins | sample HubBroMetageWFT6_FD_188347 | JGI IMG/M metagenome (GOLD analysis project Ga0209380, IMG submission 188347) | Warmed and freeze-thawed soil microbial communities from the Hubbard Brook experimental Forest, New Hampshire - Hubbard Brook CCASE Soil... | ecosystem: Environmental > Terrestrial >... | reverse complement strand
CCTGCCACTTCTGGAAAGTCTCTTCGGGAGTCTTCGAATATCCGAAATCCGCCACTCGCGAGAATCGTTGCTCTACCCCGTAGTAGCGGTCGGCTGCCAGCACCTCGAGCGTCCGTACCACGCCCAGCACGTCGAATAGATTGCTGCCCAGTTCGTTCTGCCCACCTTCGCCCCGGTTGAGCGTCATCAGCAACGTCGAAACGCCTTTCCCGCGTGCCTCGAGCGTGAGCATCCCACCGTCTTCGTCATCGGGGTGCGCGTCCACCTGCATTAGCCGCCCCGTAGTCTGCAAGCGCCGCAGCATCAGCTTCAGGCCATTTGCACCCGTTTCTTGCGGGAGGGGCTCGTAATAATGATCGGCAGCCGAATTAGCTGCAGCGGTCTTTTCGGGCGTTTGTCCAGCGGCGAATAGCGCCGCCGAGGCCACCAGCGATATCACTAGCACTGCTGTCGCAAACCTGACGTACACCAACTCGATCCTGAACTTCGCCGTTGTCATTGCAAACATGTCCATCTGATAAAGTTTCCCCTAAGTAAGAAGCAAATATATTCTGCTATTAGAACCGCTTTTTACTTGCCCATCCCTTGAGCTACCTCAAACTTCTGCTGGCATTCCGCGGCCGCTTGCATAATTTGCCGGAACTCGGGGTCCTCGCGCACATTCGCTAGCAGCGGATCGGATTGCAATGCTTGATGCGCGCAATAATTTTCAGACACCGCTTTGCGCAAAAAATCGAATGCAATCTTCTTTTCGCCGCAGGATGCTAGTAACGCTCCCTGGTAATACTTCAACTCCGGATCCTGTTCCGGCAATAACTGGTTCTCGGCCAATCCCGCCAAGCGGTGTAGTTCCGTTGCCGGAGCCTTATTGAGACAAGCCTGCAACAGTCCGCGCATCCACATTGAATTCTCAGTCATCTTTTGCGCGGCCTGCTGAGCTTCCGTCGTCTTCTCCTCACGTATCAGCACCGAAACCCGCACCGCGTTCGACCACTCCGAGCCAGCATCCCGGTTCAGATACTCCATCGCCCGCCCAGGCTTGCCCGCTTCGAAAAAGGCGAACGAACACGAACGCCAGTTGTAGTTGCCGGAATCGATCGCTAGTGCCTTGTCACACTCGCTTTGTGCCTCGTCCAGCAGCCCGGCGTAGCGCAGGACATACGCGAGCGAATAGTGCGCAACTGCATTGTCGGGACGCTTTTGTACCAGCGCCCGCGCGTCTTGATAAGCCTTGTCGAGGTCGCCAGTCTCGACTTCGTTCGCCGCCAGGAAGCCGGCTGCGCTCACTCGTCCCGGCTCAATCGAGATTGCTCGCTGGTAGGCTGCATTCGAACGCTGATATCCTGCCGTTCCCCCGCCCGAATAGATCGCATCGAAGTAATAACGCCGCCCCAGCGTTTCCCATGCCGGGGCATAATTCGGATCGAGTGCCACCGCGTGTTCCAGCATGGTAATAGCATCTTTGTTTGCTGCTCCATCGTGCGATATTGCGAGGCTTCGCAAGTAGAGATCGTAGCCTTCACGATTCGCTGGAGTGCTGCTGGTTTCGACTCTCTCTCGCGCGACGCCGAGGGCCGGCACCAGTTCCTGCCTCACCTTCCTGGTCATCTGATTCTGCAGCGCGATCAGGTTATCCGCCGGAGACGTGAGTGTGCTCGACCAGATCAACTTGTCGTCTTTTACTTCGATCGTATGACCGGGGTATTCGTGCGCGGTTTTTTCGCGTAATTGTTGCATGGTGGGGTATGGGGTGCGGCCGTCGAACCAACGCGCGTCATCAATTAGCAAAACGTGGCCTCGAATCGGATGCTTGTAGATCGCGTCGAGTTCTTGCTTGATTGGGGTGGAGATGTCGAAATCGTGGCCGTCGAGCCAGAACAAGCAGGGTTCTTTGAGGGAAGACAATAATTGGGGCAAAACTTTTGCGCTGTCGCCTTGCAGAACATGAATATTAGTACGGCTTGCGAACTTGCGTCGCGCGCTTCGCACTCGATGTTCGTCTAGCTCAATCGAATAAATCTCGCGAAACTTGTCTTTGTTTACGTACAACATGTGAGCGTAATTTGTGCCGGTCTCGACGAGTGTTTGCAAATTGAATCGGGAGGCGAACTCCGCAATCATGCGCTGTTTCACTAAATGTGGGGCGCCCGCTCCACGGACGTGGCGAAGTTTCCAGGAGGCGTATTCGCCCCAAACCGAGATGCTCTTGTAAAAGTGGAATAGCTGGGTTTCGCGGAATTTGTATCTTAGTTTAGAAGCCATCCAGCTGACATCATAAACAAAAGTGAGGCCGGCGCTTCATCAAAAAGCCGGAGTTCAGGCGCTGAAATCTTCGGTGAGACTGCCTTCGAATAATCTCGAAGTTAGTTTGACGGACTTTCCGACAGTACTGTCCAGATACCGTAAGACGCCAAGGCTCCGATGCCTCCGAAGAGGATGACGAATGCTAGTTTTCGCCGGCGGCGTTTTGCAGGAGTGTTGTCTGCATTGTTGCGATAGGCAGCCACGGCTGGCGCTGGAGTTGTCGCTGGCTCCAAATCCATGGTTACGCGATAAGACTTTCCTTCCGGAATGGTGTGAAGCTCTCCGTCGTTATCAAGGACCAATGAGCCATGGAAGGCGGAGACTATGATTTCTTGGGGATTCACCACGGTCACTTGGCCGTAGGCGGGCTGGCCATGCGATGCCCGAATAACCCCTTGAGGCACTTCGAGCTCGAGTTGATCTGCACCATGGGAGGAAAAACCTACGGTGCCGCGCGACACTTCCGCGAAGAGCGAATCGGAGCGCTGGCCGAGTGTCGCAGAACTTGATGCGAGAAGATAAAGTTGGGAAGTACCTATTCTCAGACGCAATGCGCCGCCTGCGTCGGTTTCGACTTTGTCGCCCGGATACACGGTGGTACCAATGGCTACTTTGGCGTTGGAGACCTGCGCACTTTCGGCCTGAACCACCAAGCCGAGTGGCTTCTCGTTTGCGCCGAAACCAGGAAACGCCATTAGGCCGGCAAGCATCGCCGCAATACAGGACCGCGCAATAGAACGCATAACTGCCTCCGAGGGGTACTTACACAACGTAGGGGGTGTGCCGAAGGGGGTCAATCCGCATGCTGGGGTTGGTAGTGTAAGAGGCAATAGGAGATTAGCTACACGGGCGTAGCGGAGCGTCACAGGCCGGCGCGTTATGAAACGTGGGAGGCTATTGGGCGGAGCAGCGTTTACTGCAAACGGTCAATCTTGGCGGCTAGGATGAAATCACTTTCGGTGAGGCCGTTAATCTTGTGGGTCCAAGTTTTTACTTCAGCTTGGCCCCAAGTTAAAAATATATCGGGGTGGTGGCCCTGTTCTTCGGCGATGGCTCCTACTTTATTGACAAAGGCGAGCGCCTGAGCGAAATCGGGGAATTTGAACTCGCGCACGATGTGATGATTTTCAATGACCTTCCACTGCGGCGTTTGTTCGGCTAAATCTTCTAGCTCTTTCCCGGCGAGCGGAGGGACACCTCCGCGGCAAGGCACGCACGTTTTGTTTGCAAGATCGCCCATTAGAAACTCCCCACGCTCGATTTTTGAAACTCTCGACCAGCGAATTGCAATTGTACAGGATCCCGGCGCTCGCGGCTGGCTCATCGCGATCGAGTTCTGCTATCCTCTGGCCGCACAGAACCGCCAGTGTTTCCCCGGAGGGATTATGGCCGACGAAGTTCAAGAGCTTCAAGAAAATGCTGAACATGGCGCGCACGAACCGAGCCTGGCTCCCGTTACGGTGACGATGGCGGTGCTGGCGGTGCTGGTGGCCTCCGTTTCGCTGCTGGGCCATCGCGCGCATACCGAGGAAATTCTGCACCAAACGAAAGCCACCGATCAGTGGGCTTATTACCAAGCAAAAGATATTCGCCGCAGAAATTACGAGCTGTTCCTGGATGAGATTTCCGTTTTCACGCTGCAAAATGCCGAGCAAGTAGCCAAGATCAAGGAAAAATACTCGAAGGAAGTGGAGCGTTATAAGGAAGAACAGAAGGACATTCAAGCCGAAGCCAAGAATGCCGAGAATGAAGTGATGACGGAACAGCGCCGCGCCGATCGTTTTGATTTAGGGGAAGTGATGCTGGAAGCGGCTTTGGTGATTTGCTCCATTACGCTGCTGACTCGCAAGAAAGTATTCTGGGGAATGGGAATCGTGCTGGGACTGGCGGGAGTCGTGACGGCTTGCCTGGGACTTATGATTCACTAATAGTCCGGTGGGCTTGCTGGTGAGTTCAGCGATGGCCTGAGGCTGCGGATGTGGATTCGATGTACGCGCGCACGTAATCCGCGAAAGCTTTTTCCAGCCCTAGAGTAATTGGGCCGGGAGCGCTGGCCATTCGATGGCCGTGGATTTCGCTAACTCCCAGCATACTTCGGTTGGTGGAAGAAATAAAAACTTCGTCGGCGCTATAGAGATCTTCCGGAAGCAAGGTGCGTTCGGCGACCGGCGCGCCGACGCCTGCGCCAATTTCCAGCAGGACGCTACGTGTGATCCCTGAAAGGCAACCCGAATCCAGCGGAGGTGTGTACACGCGTTCGCCGCGCACACAGAAAATATTTGCTGCGGTGCACTCGGACACTTCACCGCGCTCATTGAGCATCACTGTTTCGTCAAATCCAGCTTGATGGGCTTGCTGAAGGTTCCAGACATTGTTCAGCCAGGAAGTGACTTTGACGCCAGCCAGGGGCGATGCGGCATGACGTCCATTTTCGCGCAGGCCGAGTCTTACCGGCTCGCGATAGGACGGGAGATCGGAGGAGTAAAGGATCAAATCGGCCGGCGGAAAATTTTCGTTACTGCTCCAAAACCCCTGATTGTAAACAGCGTAGATTCGCGCGCAACCTTCACGGACTTGATTGGCGCGTAAAAGCCGATCGAGTTTGCCGCGCACTTCCGCTGGGTCGAACGGAAAAGGACAGTGGGTGCGCTCGGAGTCGCGCTTCAGGCGCTTCCAATGACGTTCGAAGGCAAACGGAATGCCACTGAAGATGCGTATGGTGGTGAACAGGCCCCAGCCGTTCAAAAGGCCGGCTTGCCCTGGAGAAAGGCGCACTTCCTCAACGGGCAAAAGGCGATCGTTATGGAAAACGAAACGATGAATCAACGCGTTCCCCCAAGGAACCGAGCCATTCTATCGCACAATGGCTGTAGCGCTATGGATACGCAATCAGCTGGGCATCAAACTGATAGGAGCGCAAACTGGTGAGCTGGCTTTTTCCGTTTTCAGGTATTGACACTTACGGTGTCTAGGGCCTAAATTGAGGTTGTCGATTCGGAGGGACTTATGCGCGCACTCTCCCGCTGTGTACTCATAGCAACGCTCATCGTTGGTCTCTTGAATTTTCCGGCTTATGGCGCGGACGAAAAGCCGTTGGGCTCGGTAATGCAGGCGGAAAACGCTCATATTGGCAATGCGAATGTCGCGATCGGAACGACCATTTTCCCAGGCGATACTTTGGCCACCGAACCGGGCGGAACATTACGCCTGAATCTTGGAGCCAGCCAGCTCTACCTGCTTTCAGCAAGCTCGGCTACTTTGTCTCCCAATGCCACTCCGAATATGGTGCATGCGGTGGTGGGACGCGGGACTGTTGGTTTTTCTTCGAGCGGCAGCGATCACATTGAGCTCGAAATTCCAGAAGGCATTTTGCGCGCGGCGAACAGCCAGCCAGCGTATGGCCAAGTGACTATTGTTGGGCCGCAAGAAGTGATTATCTCGGCGTATCGCGGGACGCTGGCGTTGGATCACGACGGAGATACACGTGAGATTCCAGCGGGCAAGTCCTTTCGCGTGACCATGGATCTGGAGCCGGCCGCATCAGCACAGCCACAAGCACCGGCCGGAGTGGGCGGCGGAAATAAGAAGGCTTTGAATACAAATTCGCTTATCTGGGCCGCCGTGGCCGTGGGGGCTGCTGCTGGTACGGCAGTTGGGATTTGGTACGTGCTGTCGGAAAGTTCTTCGGCGCCCAACTGATCCGGCAACGTCTAATTTCTTTTCCCATCTCATCGCTGGATTGTTTTCTTCAGGTTGTTCCTCGTTTCACGGATGAAAGCGAGTTCCATTCGTTAAAAATAAAGCACATCAGCGCACGGTATTGCGATGGAAGACGTCCAACGGTTATATGCTAAGTTTGCATCCCAGAGAGTGTTAACTAAAAAATGAACAAGCCCATCGCACGGACGTCGATCTGTCTCTTGCTCGCCCTTTGCGCCATTCCGAGTTTCTCTTCCAGCTCCGCACCGGATTCGCTGCTTCAGATCATGCAGGACGAATTGAAGCGCGCCAACGCGTCGCTCGCGAAGTCCGAGCCAGCGCCTTATTACTTGAGTTACGCCGCAGCGGATAGCAGCGGTACCGTAATCGTGGCGATGAACGGCAGCCTGGTGCTTTCGACCAGCGTCCGGCGACGGGAAGCGGACGTGATGATGCGGGTAGGGTCAGCCGCCCTGGACAACACGCACAGTAACAAGAATCGGGCTTCCGGCATCACCTCCGGAACATTGCCATTGAATAATGACCGGGACGCTATTGCGCGGGTGCTATGGCAACTCACCAACCGCGGATACGACCAAGCCTCTTCCGCGTTCTTGACGGTGAGGACAAACACGGCGGTGCAATCGGAAGAGGAAGATAAGTCGCCGGACTTTTCAAAGGAGTCTGCGCAGGAACATATGGGCGATGCGCGGGCGATTGCGCCGCTGAATCAGAAACAGTGGGAAGACCGCGCGCGGAAGATTTCAGCGGAATTTTTGAAATATCCAGAAGTGTACGATTCCACAGTGTACCTGCAGGTCAACGATGACCATTCGTATCTGGTCACGAGTGAAGGGACGGCGGTGGTGCGTCCCAGCGCGCTGAGCCGGCTGGTGATTCAGGGGGAGACGCGCGCGGACGACGGCATGGAATTGATGCGCGTGGAAACTTTTCAGGCGCCTTCAGCCGATGAGCTGCCCTCCGATGCCGAACTACTTGTCAAGGCTGACAAAATTTCTGAAGACTTGAAGGCTTTGCGGGCTGCTCCAGCGGCTGAGCCGTACGCAGGACCGGCGTTGCTGTCCGGCCGAGCTGCCGCAGTTTTCTTCCACGAAGTGTTGGGGCACCGTCTGGAAGGACATCGGCAGCGCGATGAGACAGAAGGGCAGACCTTCACGAAGAAAATAAATCAGCTGGTTCTGCCCTCCTTTTTGACTGTGGTTGATGATCCCACGATGAAAGAACTGAACGGCGTGAAGCTGGCGGGATCGTACGATTTCGATGACGAAGGGGTGCCGGCGATTCGCGTGGAGGCCGTGGAAAACGGCGTTCTGAAGAATTTCTTGATGTCACGGATGCCGAACAAATATTTCGACCATTCGAATGGACACGGCCGCAGGCAGCCAGGATTGATGGCCACAGGCCGTCAAGGAAATTTGATCGTCACCTCCACGAATATGGTTCCGGACGCCGAGCTGCGCAAGAAATTTATCGAAGAGATTAAGAAGCAGGGGAAACCGTATGGCCTCTACTTCGACGATATCCAGGGCGGCTTCACCATGACTGAGCGTTCCATGCCGCAAGCATTTCAGGTCCTTCCGGTGATGGTGTATCGCGTTTATGCCGACGGCAGACCGGACGAACTTGTGCGCGGAGTGGATATCGTGGGCACGCCATTACTTTCCTTGAACAATATTATGGTGACGGGTGACACCATGCAGGTATTCAACGGAATTTGTGGCGCTGAATCAGGTTGGATTCCGGTGGCTGCTGCTGCGCCGGCGATGCTGTTTTCGGAAATTGAGGTTCAGAAACAGCACAAAGGTACGGAGAGGCCTCCCATTCTTGCGCCACCAGAACCCAGTCATGCCTCGTCTTCAAAAACTCCGTCGAAGGCGAGGAGTTAGCGATGAAAATGAACCGAAAGGACCGCCAACTGCGCCTGAACTTTTACATGGCAGTGGCGGCTATTGTGTTTCTGTCGTGCGGCTATCCGGACGGTGCGCAACAGAACAAAAAGAAAGCGGAGGATTCTTCGAAGGCTTCGGCGTCGAATGGCGCTTCCGATAAGACCGCAGCCTCCTCCGATCCGGTGATTCGAGCGATGCGCGAAGAGCTGGAGCGTTCGAAATCGCAAGTGAAGATGGAAAATGTGGCAGCGCCGTACTACATCGAATATCGGCTTTCGGATGTTACCGAATATAGCGCCGAAGCAACATTTGGCGCGTTGCGCCAGAATCAGCTCACCCATGGGCGTGGCGTAAGAGTGGTCGTGCGCGTTGGCAACTACAAACAGGACAGCTACTACGGGCCTGGCGTGGGCGTGGTGGAATTTGCGCCGCTAGACAACGACGACATCGCGCTGCGACGCCAACTGTGGATGGCAACAGATCGTGCTTACAAAATGGCAAGCGAAGCGCTTGCGGGCAAAAAGGCGCTGCTGAGCCAATACAGCGCAGAACAGCCCTTTGACGATTTCGCAAAGGCGCCGGCGTTGCAGTCCATCGAGCCGCTGGCGAAACTCGAATATTCAGCCGAGGTATGGGAGAAGGCGCTGGCGAAGTCCACGGACCTTTATCGATCGGATGCAAAAATTCAATCGCTATGGGCCCGTGCAACCTTTCGCTCGGTGAACGAATATTTTGTGAATACGGAGGGAACCATCACTCGTCAGGGTAATACGTGGTATCTGGTTCAGCTTTCGGGCGAAACGCAAGCCGAAGATGGAATGCGACTGGGACGTTCCCCCTTCTATATGACGGCAAAAGCTTCGGAGCTTCCGGACCCGGCAAAATTGGAATCCGACACGGCGAAAATGCTGGAAACGCTCAAAAGACTTCGCGAAGCGCCGCTCGTGGAAGAAGACTATCGCGGGCCGGTGCTTTTTTCGAACGATGCTGCAGGCGATGTGTTCTTCGGCATGATCGGAAATAATGTGCTGGGGATCCGGCCCAAGCCGGGCGATTCAGCTCGCACCATCGGGAAATTTTCTTCGAACTACAAGGGCCGCGTGCTCCCGGCGTTTCTTTCCGTGGTGGATGATCCCACCATGAAATCTTTTCAAGGGCACACCCTGATCGGAAACTATGAGGTGGATGAGGAAGGAGTCCGCGCGCAAACTGTAGCGGTGGTCACGGATGGAATGCTTGTGGATTACCTGCTGGGCAGAATGCCAATCCGCGATTTTCCTGATTCCAACGGACACGGGCGCGCGGCTCCGGGGCAAGCTCCCGGTCCGAACATCGGCGTTCTTATAGTGAAGCCGAAAGATGCGCTTTCAACCGAGGACATTAAGAAAAGACTGATTGCACTGTGTAAAGAAGCAAACAAGGCGTACGGATATTACGTCGAAACACTATCGGGATACGAACCGCGGCTGCTTTATCGCGTATACGTAAATGACGGGCACCAAGAACTGGTGCGCGGTGCCGTTTTCAACGAACTGGATACGCGTACTCTGCGCAACGATCTGGTTGCTGCGGGAAACGATCCCCTGGTAAGCAATCGCGAAGGTCCGGTTCCCAGCACGGTGATCGCACCGTCTATTTTGTTTGATGAGCTGGAAGTGAAGCGCACGGATAAAAAGAACGCGAAGCTGCCGGAGTATCCGCCGCCTGCGCTTACGCCGGGGCGCTAGAACGGGAAAGAAGTTTCCCTCCTCAGCGGTTAGGGAATTGGAAGCGCATTCCAAAACGTCCGGCGATTGGCAATCCCAGCTCGGGAACAGGAGTGGCTGCTGTGGAGTATTGTGCGTTAAACAGATTTTCTACCGCAGCGAAGAATTCCACGCCCTTTCCCACGCTTCTGGCAACCATCACGTCCATCACGAAGAAACTGCCTAGCGGGAATTGGTTTTGATCGTCGTCGAATTGCTTGCCTATGAAACGGCCATCCACTGAAACCAAAATGATTCTGGGATTCGCGTATCGCGCCTGAAAGGTGAACGCGTTATGCGGCACCTGCGCCACCCACAGACCAACCAAAGAGTTTCCGCTGGGGAAGCTCGCTACTTTCGAATCCACATATTGATAGCCGGTACTTAACTGAAAGTCGCGCGTGATGTGCGCGATGGCGTCCAAGTCGAATCCCGGTGCGGTTGTGCGTCCCAGATTTTCCCGCACGCGAATAATGGTGTTGGCTATCGGCGCCGGGCAAAGAGGATTGTTGTTGGGAGGCGGTTGGCAGGTGACGTTGGCAACGGGATCGACAATCTGGTTGAAGAAAAATGTTCCTTGGAGCTCCAGGAGCCGATTGAATCCGTAAATGTTGACTCCTGTATCGGTTCCGGTGAGATGCTCGGCGGCAAGCCCCGCATTGGCTTCGGTGATCACATTCCCCTGCCGGAACGATCGATAGAGCTCGTTCAGGGTTGGCGCGCGAAACGCTCGATACCCAGAAGCGGTCCACGAAATATGGGGATTAATTTGGTAGACCAAAGTCATGCGCGGGCTGAAGGCGTCGTTCGAACGGTCCGGGAAATTCACACTGGGAGAAGTGCATGGCGAGTTCACCTGACTGCAAATTAGGGAGGCATCGAAATTACGCCAGTAATCCACGCGCGCACTAATCGTAAGCAGCCAGCGCGAGGTAATCTGGATTAAGTCTTCGCCGAATATTCCCAGCGTGCGTTGACGCCCTCCGGAAGATTTGTCGAACGAATTCATTCCGCTGGAAAAAAACATCTCGTTGCTCACGCCGATTTCCTCGTGTTCGTCGAACCCGGCGACGACTGTTTGACGCTTTCCGAATTTTCGCGACCAGAGTACGGATCCGCCCACGCCCTGAGAAGGGACCGTCTGCAAATCGGTCAGATTTTCGCTATCACGATTTGTAGCTACGGCAGAAAAACTTTGGTGGTAAGTTTGAACGTCGGCATAAAACCTCGCTGTAAGGGAACCGAAATCGCCCAAGGTTAAATTTGCACCCAGCGCGCCTTGTCCCAGCTTGGTCTCATTTCTTTGGAGCGGAGTGCCATTATCGCGGGATTCATCCAGCAGCCAACCACGGGCAAAAATTTCATCCTGGGCGCCGATTTTTCTGCCAATCATCAAGTCAGCGGTGCCGTGATCGGAGCCAGCCCTGGTATCCACGCTTCCACGGAAAGCTTGCGGAACGAGAATGTACCCGTCCGTACTAAATACTTCACCGGCAAAAGTGGATTCCCAAGGACCTTTTTGGCCGCCAGCCGAGAGAGAAAGACCGGGAGTGTTCTGATTCCCGTAGGAAGTTTCCAGCGAGATCCCCGCAGGCTCGGCGGGACGAGTGATGAACTGGATTACTCCTCCTAGCGCATCGCTGCCATAGAGGCTAGATCCGCCTTCCTGCGAAATTTCTACGCTGGCGACGGATTCAGCCGGGACCCGATCCCAATAAACCCAGGCGCCGAAAGGATCGTTGATGGGGATACCGTCTTCGAGAACCAGAGCTCGGCTTGAACCGTTCGCGCCCAAGCCGCGCAGTGAGACACCTTGTGTGGTGGGATTGGCGACGCGGCTGCTAAACCGGCGATACAAGCTGAATCCCGGGACCTGGCGCAACTTGTCATCTAATGTGAGAGCTGGCGTAGCTTGAAGGTCGTCGCGCGTAAGTTGAATGTCGCTTGCCGGGAGATCGCTCATTAGCGTTGGCGTGCGGTTTGCAGTGACGACAATTTGCTGGGCCAAGGGCACAGGAGCCAGGACGATATCTATGTGCACTGGCTTTCCGGCGGAAGCCTTCCAATCTTGCCGGAATTCTTGAAAACCGTTGGCGGTGACTGTGATCGTGCCGGAAGTTCCCGGAACATTTTCAAACGCAAAACTTCCCGATGGATTTACAGGCATTGCGGCGGAGAAGGCCCCCGATTTCAGTTCAACTTGGGCCCCAGAAACCGAAGCGCCGCTGGAGTCATGCACAGCACCTTCGACTCGAGCACCACTCGAAGCAACTGCTTGAGCGCGCGCGGAAACTGCAGTTATTAAGAACGCACACGAAAATACGCAGGAACAAAGAAGTAAGAAAGTTATTCGAAAGATTTCTTGGAGAAGTCGCGAAGAGACGATGGTCACGTCAGCTACCTGCGATAGTGAGGCGCAGAAGTAACGACAATTTTGTCATGAGCGCTCATGATAACGCAGGATGAATCAGTTAACTATTGTGGTCTCGGTTCTGTTTCGCGAAAGGCAATGAATCATTGCGGTATGTTATCTTGACAAGTGGGGTCTCCAGGTCCTTAGGAGGTAGTGATGGGTACGCCGTCGATGCGACGCACCGACCGTGTTTCGTTGACCGTGCTGCTGGAAGCTTCCGGCACCGATAGCAACGGTCAGGAGTTTAAGGAGCCAACTCGCACGCTTCTGATCAATCGGGGCGGCGCAGTGATCATCCTGGAACGGGACTTGAAGCCCGAGCAACAGATTCAAATTAGGCGTCAGGCCGGCGCCGATTCTCAGAAGACCGTTCCGGCCAGGATCGTAGGCGAATTCGGCCGCCAAAAGGACGGGCATCTTTATGGCATCGAGATACTGGACAATGAGAATGATTTCTGGAAAATTGAATTTCCGCCAATTGCAGAATCCACCGAGGCGGTAGCGCGCATGTTGTTGCATTGCAGCTACTGCAAGAGCCGCGAGGTAGCTTATTTGAACGAGCTGGAGCTGCGCGGGTTTGAAACGAATCGCGGCATCGCGCGGCATTGCAAAACTTGTGGTGTGCCGAGCATTTGGACACAAGCCCCCCACGAAGATGAAAAGCAACGCTCACAGCGAGCCGCTCGCGGAAAAGGCGCACGAGAAGCGGACCAGATTCCCGGTGGCGAAGAGCAGCGAGCCCGCCAACGCATGCGTATGAAGACGCGGTTGACGGCGTGCATACGTCAGCCTGACAGCGACGACGAGCTGGCAGTTTGCGAAGACATTTCACCTGTTGGAATGTGCTTTCGGAGCAAACGGCGCTACGATACACAAGCGTTGATTCAGGTGGCTGTTCCCTACTCACCGGATGCCGCGAATATTTTTCTTCCAGCCAACGTGGTGTATTCAGAAGAGATTCCGAGGGCGGGCCTGTTCAGGCACGGCGTGGAATACCGCAGAGTGGGTCCCCGGGCGCATTAGATCGTAGTAGTGGCCGGAACTGTTCCAGCCTAAATCCTAGGCGACCGGTATGGCTGAGCGTTCGCGACTGCGGCGCTGTAGATATTTCATGGCAATATTGAGATACACGTTTCCGCTGGGAGTTTCGAAACAAAGTATGGTCGCCTCGGAATCTTTTCCCGTCTGCGCGCACTGCTCTTGAGCGACAACTTCCGGGGGAAACACTTTGAATTGAAATCCGCCGTCGTTTAGCTGGGTTACGGCGTTGCCGATGACCATGTTGGCAAGCTCACACACGGTTTCTCTAACGATTGCTTCATCGGGAGCCACATCTGTGCCGAAAAGCAAGCTGGCGACTTGTGCCGCTGCTCCCGGGTCCATGTCCAGGATTACACGGCCTTCAATTTGTCCGCGAAAAGTTACCACCGCGGCTGTACCTTTACGACGATATCCTTCCACTTCCATGGTAAGGTCCACGATTTTTGCGGGCGCCTTCATCATCTCGGCGAGCACCGCGTCCAGCGAACCGATGAATGGTTGGATTAGATCCATCCTCATCGAGATTTCTCCTCGCCAGCGCCGACTGTCGCGGTGACGCCGTCGTCATTGAGAACGTAACGGATGATTTCGTAAAGCGCATCGGGCTTGACCGGTTTTTGGACAAAGTGGCGCGCACCCTTTTGCAAAGCGGCAAGAATATTGTCCTGATAGCCGACGGAAGAAACCATGACGATGCGAGCGTCGGGATGTTCCTGGACGATACGCTCGACGGCTTCGATGCCTTCCATCTGCGGCATGGTGATGTCCATCAGAACGATATCAGGCTTCGTGCGAGCATATTCGGTGATGGCCGTGCAGCCGTCTCCTGCCTCGCCGATGACCTGTCCGCCAAAGGATTCGATCATCTTGGCAAGACTCTTTCGCGCGAAGACGGAATCGTCAACGACCAAGTAGCGAACGGGCTCTCTGTCTTTCTTTCTGGTTAAAGCTTCAAACTGTTTCATAACCATCTCCTTCGGAAATCTTTCTCGTCAATCGCCGCCACCGACAATCTTTGCCGGCACTGGCTCGGCCGGCGCACGTTCGACCGCACATTTCGATTGCAACACACCTGAAAGGTTCGAGAGCGAAACGACACGCGAAGCGAAGCCACGCTCGATTGCGGAGCGAGGCATGCTGTCCACTACGCAAGAATCGGGGCTTTGAACCATGGTAAGACCGCCGGCAGAGCGGACTGCGCCCAGGCCTGCGGCGCCATCGTCACCCATGCCAGTCATCAACACGGCGATGGCGTTGCTGCCGAATTCTTGCGCTACCGATTGGAACAGGACGTCCACCGACGGGCGGTGCCCGTTAACTCTCGGCTGATCCACCAAAATGGCGATGTTGCCATGTTCCATTCGCCGAACTTTCATATGGCGGTTTCCAGGGCAGATCAATGCACGGCCCGCCAGCAGTAGATCGCCCGATTGCGCTTCTTTCACTTCGATCGCTGAGGATTCGTGCAAGCGCCGCGCAAACATATCTGTGAAGCCCTCCGGCATGTGCTGCACAACCAAAAGACATCCGGGAAAATCTTCGGGGAGCTGCGAAAAGAGATATTGCAAGGCGTTGGGACCGCCGGTGGAGATGCCGATGGCCACGACTCGCGAAGGCCAGTTGGGCATCACGGATGCCTTGCGTTCTCTGCGCTTGGTGGATGGCACCGTGATAATCATCTTCGGAGCGCCCGAAGCAGCGGCGACTTTTATCTTCAGCGCAAATTCAGCGGCAATATGTTCGATGCGGCCCGAAGCAGCATCTTGCGGCTTGGTGACAAAGTCGAAAGCGCCGAGCGAGAGGGCCTTTAGAGTGATGGAAGCACTACGATCGGTCTGCGCGCTGAAAACGATTACGGGAACGTGGTGCTTGCGAGTTATCTGGCGCAGCATCTCGATTCCGTCCATGCGCGGCATGTCCAGATCGAGGGTGACCACGTGCGGATGGAGCTCGGCGATCTTCTTCAGACCCATTTCTCCATCCATGGCCGTGCCGACAACCTCGATGTTGGGATCGCGATGCAGCACTTGCGGAATGAGCTTCCGCATCAGCGCCGAATCATCGACCACCAGAACGCGAATTTTTGCGTTCAGGCTCACGCGATGGCTCCCACAGGTTGAATTCTGGACAAATGCGAAATTACCGCCGGTACGTTCAATATGAGCACGACAGTTCCGTCACCGAGTATGGAAGCACCGCTCACCAGCGGCGAAGTGACCAGACGATCCTCAAGAGCTTTGATCACCAGCTCTTCTTCGCCCATCAAACTGTCAACGGCGAGCCCAAACTTCCGGCTTCCTGACCCGATCACAATTACAAAGATTCGCTTCTCATGCGCGCGCGTGACCTGCGATTCAAGGCGTTCAAGACGAACGAGCGTGAGAACTTGATCGCGCAACTGGAATACTTCGTGGTTGTCCACACGATGGACTTCCCCTTCCGATACACGCGTAATTTCCACGACCATGGCCAGAGGCACAGCGTAGAGCCTTCCCGAGACGTGGAAGAGGAGTGACTGAATGCTCGCAAGGGTGAGCGGAACCATCAAGCGGAAAGTTGTGCCTTGCCCCAGATCGCTTTCGAGTTCGATGGAGCCCTTCAAATTGTCGACGGCAGATTTAACGACATCCAAGCCGACGCCACGGCCGGAAATCTCGGTTATTTCGTCTGCGGTGCTGAGGCCGGGCTCGAAAATCAAATGCATGATGTCAGAATCATTCAGACGCGCCGTGTCGTTCGCGGTGACGATGCCGCGCTCGATCGCACGACGCAGAATTTTGTCTCGGTCGAGGCCGCGCCCATCGTCGGAAATTTCGATCACAACCTGATCACCCTCATGGTAAGCGTCCAAACGAACGGTTCCGCGGACAGGCTTGCCAGCGGCTTGGCGCTCCGCGGCAGTTTCGATGCCGTGATCCGCTGCGTTGCGAACCAAGTGCGCGAGAGGTTCCGCGAGAGCGTCGAGAATGCTTTTGTCCAAATCGGTATTTTGTCCGGCGACTTCAAGATTAATGTCTTTGTTTCTTGATTTGGCTACATCGCGCACGACGCGAGGGAAACGGCGGAAGAGCTGTTCCACCGGGACCATGCGTATTTTCATTACAGACTTTTGAAGCTCGCCAAGAACGCGAGATTGAAACGCTAAAGCGTCGGCGAATTTTCCGCGCAGGGGATCTTTCGGATGCGCACGCTCGAATTCGTTAATGGTCCGCTGCAGCATGGACTTTCCGATGATCAGCTCACCCACTAAATTCATCACGATGTCGATGCGTCCGGCGTCTACGCGCAAGGTGTTTTCCGCTGCGGCGTGGGCTAGACCCGAAGACGTGCCGCCTTCGCGCGAATCCTCTTGATGATCGAGTGCCGTATCCGATCTGCCGGCATCAGACTTGGCGGACAGGGCAGCCGCTTCGGCTTCGACGAGAATCTCCAGAAGATCGCGAGGGAGGGCTTCCGCGACCGTACATTTCACGACCGAGATGCGCGAAACCACCGAAGGAACCTGGCAATGCTTCCGAATCCAATCGACGGGCTTCTCGCTGGAAAGTGCAGCTTCAATTAAATTTGTGCTGGCAGCTTGTGCGGCCCTTTCGGGACGCAGAAACATGATTTTTCCGGCACCCTCGAGCGCTTTGCGCACAAGCTCGAAAGCCGCGGCTGGGAGCAGCGATTCCGAATCCAGATAGAGTGCGATGTTATAGATCGATTCGCCACGTCGAGATGCCTCCGCGATCATCAAGCGCTCATATTCGTTCCATTCGAATTTCGCTTCGTCGGATGCTTTCTCAGGCCGGACCGCGCTCTTGTGCAATAGACGATTGATGTGATCGCGTAGCGCGCCGCCATCGGGCGGCTGCAGCTGGTCGCGATAGGCGGCGAGCATTTCGTGAAAAGTGTCAGCCGCGGTGAGAATGACCTCGGGAATTAGCGCAGCGTTTTCCTTGGCCAGTTCCGGGGTTAGCACGTCTTCGAGCTCGTGCGCGAGCTCGCTGAGCTCGCGAAAACCGCAAGCCGCCGAATCGCCTTTGAGGGTGTGGACCGCGCGTCGAACGCTGCGAAGATTTTCCTTGTCGGTGGGATGTTCTTCCAAGGCAAGGCCGGCTTCGTTCATGTTCTGGAGAATCTCCGCGGCACTTTCGAAGAAAAGCTCGCGGAGTTCGGATGCGCGATCGTCGGGCAGAAAGCTCACGGCGCCCCCTCAATTTTTTGGTACACGGTCGCGCTGTTTTGATGAATCATGTGAAATTTTGTAGTGAGACCGAACAAGCTCTCCGCGTGGCCAACGAATAGATAGCCTTCGGGATTCAAGCAACGGTGAAACTTGTCGATCAGGCGCTTTTGTTCCGGCTCGTCGAAATAGATCATCACATTGCGGCAGAAGATCACATCGTTGCGCAGGGGCAGATATTCCGTTTTCAGGTTGTGAAAGTCGAACTGAACCAGATTTTTCAGCGCGGGCTTGACGGAATATTTGTCGCCAACCTTATCGAAGTAGCGCAGCCGGCAGGTGTAATCCACCGTTTCCATTTGCGACTCAGTGTAAATTCCCTGCTGTGCTGTGAGCAGCGCCGAATAATTGATATCGGAGGCCAGAATTTCAACTTTCCACGGCGGAGGAATCAGCGGCTTAGGCGTCGGCATCTCGAACGGAAGCGGATTTCGCAAGTAGTAGTAGGCCAGCGCGTCGCAGACCAGAAGAGCAAGCGTGTAGGGTTCCTGACCGGTGGAGCATCCCGCGCTCCATATCTTCAAAGACCAATCACGGCGTTCCTGTTTGCGCTTCAGAATTTCTTCGAGCGTCACTTTCTGGAAAAGATCGAGTTGCGGACGAATGCGGAAGAAGCTCGTCTCGTTTACAGTCAAGTTTTCCAAAAGAGAAACGAGTTCTTGTTTACCCTCGCGGCTGGTAAGCAGACGGTAGTAGGTGTAAAACGAATCCATCTGGCAAGCTTTTAGGCGACGTTGCAACCGATCTTTCAGGAAGTGCGTGCGGCGTTCGTCGAAGTACATGCCGCATTCCTGGTAAACCAGCGTCTGCAAGAGCTTCAATTCCGCTTCTGTGAGTGGCACCTGCGTCGCGAGAGTAGTAGTGGACATTCGTTCCTCAGTGTTGCCGCTTCCTACCAAAATCTATATTTATCTTTCCAGGTGGCCGGCTGGAACCGCGTCAATCGATTCGGCGACGTCATCCAAACGGCGCAATTCACCACGCTGCAGAACTTTGTTGAGATCGAGCAGAATGATCAGACGGCCGCGCAGCTTCCCGACACCTGTTATGTAGTTCAACTCGCCTTCCTGAAAAACATCTTGCGGGGCTTCTATATCAGAGGGCGGTATACGCAAAACCTCGGATGCAGAATTCACCATCAAGCCAATCAAGCGATTCTCCAACTCGACAACCACGATTCGATTTTTCTTGCTGGGCTCGCCAACCTTTTCGTGGAAGCGTTTGCGCAAATCGACCACAGGAATGATCCGGCCGCGAAGATTTATTACCCCTTCGATGTAGTCGGGCGCATTAGGGACCGAAGTGATAGCTGGAACGCGCACGATCTCGCGCACCAAGGAGATTGGCACGCCGAAAGTTTCCCGTCCGATGCGGAACCCTACAAGCTGGAGTTCTTTGTCCATGTCTGGATGTGTGCGTCTCTACGAGTGTGCCAATTCCGCGTACTCTTCCCGAATCTGCCGGTCCGGCCCTGCTGGCGTGCGGCGGGAAGGATGACGGCGGTTCTCGGCGAGTCCTTCGTCGAGGACAAAGCGGTCCATCGATTCCAGAAGCGCGCGGGAGAGTTTGGACATCTGTTCCGCGGCTGCCGCCAGTTCCGATGAGCTCGAACTCGACTGCTGCACGAGTTCGCGCATTTTTTCCATCGCGCGCACCACACCTTGCGCTCCGGAAGCCTGCTCTTCCACCGACGAATTGATTTCCTGCGTGATTTCCGTCAAGCGGTTGGTGGCTTTGGCAATCTGCGTGGACCCGCTGGACTGCTCCATGGTTGCCGCGCCAATTTCCTGCGAGAATTTGTAAACCTCGGAAACTACGTCAGAGATTTTTTCGAGCGCGAAGCTAAGGTCCTTGTTCAACAACAATCCTTCCTGGACCATGCTGGTGCTTTTCTCCATGTTGTCCACAGCTTCGCGGGCTTCCTTTTGTATGCCCTGAATGAGTTCGGAAATTTCCTTAGTGGACTGCGTGGATTTCTCCGCCAGCTTGCGCACTTCCTCGGCGACCACGGCGAAACCCAATCCGTGTTCCCCTGCGCGAGCGGCTTCGATGGCAGCGTTCAATGCCAAGAGATTGGTTTGTTCGGCGAGATCGTCGATCACTTCGATAATTTTTCCAATGTCATCCGCACGGCGTCCGAGGACGTCGATAATCTCGGCCGAAGATTGAATTGCATGACTGGTACGGTTCAATCCCTCGGTCGCTTTGTCCATGGTTACCATGCCGGTTTGAACTTCCTCGCGTGAACGGTGCGATATATCCACCAGGAGTTTTGCGGTGTCTGCTACGCGTTGAATTGAAGTGACCATCTGATCGATAGACGCTGATGTTTCGGCCACGCTAGAGGCTTGCACCTGCGTGTTCTTAACCACGTTTTGCACGTTAATGCTCATTTCGTGCATGGTGCTGGTGACTTCATCAATTGCGGATGCCGCTTGCACGCTTACTTTCGCTGACTCATCGGAGGCGCTGGCCATTTGTCCGGAACCGCTGGCCACTTGGGAAGCGCTATCTCGCACTTGACGAACCAAGTCGCGCAGACCTTGCGTCATTCGCGTGAATGCCAACGCCATGGTGTCTTGCGCCGAACGCGGTCTTACGGAAACCGACAATTGCCCTTCTGCGATTGCCGCCGAGACGGCCGCCATTTCTTTCAAGTGCACGATCATTTTGTTGAAGTTGGAGGCGAGTATTCCCACTTCATCATCCCGGTGGATATCGATGGACTGATCCAAGTCGCCGGACTCCCCGATGCTGTGAGCCACTTCGATCAGGTGATACAACGGCACCTTAATCGACTTTGCGGTGGCGAAAGCGATGAAACCTCCCAGGAGGATCGCAAGCAGGGTGCCGACGGTTGTGATGATGGTGCTCAATGTAGTGGCGGACGCGGCAGAAGTGTTCGAATCATCCAGCGATTTCCGGACGGCCAGGCTGGCCTCGTCCAGAACGGCGGAAGATTTGTTAAACCAGGAATTCGGATCATGCTGAAGATAGAAAATCTGCAGATCGGAGACGGTGGCGTCGCCGGCGTCCACTTGATGGCGCTTCGCAATCATGGGCGTGGCGAAGTCCTCGGCCCAACTGTGTTCGCCGTTTTCAACCTGGACAAACGCAGACTTGAGGCCTGCGTCATTTGCTCTGGATTCGACGTCCTTTAGAAGCGCGGACAGATCGCTGACGCCTTTGTTGGTCTTGTCTTCGTCGCGAAGATCTCCGCTTAGCAGGTAATTTCCCAGATACAAACGGTTCTCCATCATCTGGAAGCGGACGCTTTCGATGGCCTTCACATCGGAGAGCGTAGAGGCGACGGTGGCTCGCGCGCTATATTCGCGACGCACCGTGAAAATGTTGATGATGAAAAGAATCAACATGATGGCAAGTACGGCGCCAAACCCCAAGTAAAGCTTCTTCCCAATTGTCATATCGTGATGCCTCCACTTCCCGCCCATTGAAAACTTCCGCCCTCAAGGAGCAGTCGCCCCCCTAGTTGCCCTGCGGGTTAAACTCGAACTCAACAATCGCTGTGGTGTCTTTCGAAAAGCCCACCTCTTCAGCGCTTCAAGCGCGGAATTTACTAGCGACGGACTTCCGCCGATTACTTTCCTACTAACCACATGCCCGTCAGCCGCCACGGTCGCCTCAGTCTTTAACTTTCACCCGAAAAATTCATTTGCTTCGCAAGCGAAGGATATCCCGGCACAACGCGTGTAGAAATCTTCCGCTTGGGAGCTTCGCCCGAATTTTCTTGTCCCCAGGTTCTGTGCATAACTGCGAATGATCCAAAGAGAAAAACCGCAGGTACCGAAACAGCAATACACGGCCTCGACCGCATGACCGCGCTCTTCCCTGCGGGGATAATTCCAACTCCGGAAATTGCACGAAGACTGCCATGCGGGTGGCGATATTTTCGCTCTGGGTTTATGTGCCAAGAAGGTTCGGACAGGAGTGATATAAAAAGACTTATGGAGAACTAGATGTTCGAGCGACGAATATCGGTTGGAGAAAACTGTCTCAGTTCATTGATCTTGGCGTCGCCAGCGTCTCAGGGTGCGACATCCTACGATTGCTGCTTACGTAACATTGTGGGCCGGTTGGCTTGACTCAAAATGAGATGGGGCCGTAACGTCTTTTACGTACCCGGGATCGCGCGCAAGCCCCCAATCCTCCATGCGTGCATTGAAACGAAGCGGAGATGTCTCAAATCGACTCGACGGCTCGTCTGAGAGCCTGCTGGCGCAGTTCTCCGCCACCACCCTGGAACTCAATCCATCGCTGGGAACCAAAGAGTTTGCCCGCCGGCTGACAGCCCGCGCGGCGGAGATGTTGGGAGCGCGGTCCGCCGTCCTAGTATTGGCCCGCGAATCTGATTGGGAGATTGCCGCACTCAGTGGGCCCGCCCATCGCTGGGACGCGATGACTCAACATCGTTTGGCGGGAACGCTGGTGGAACAGGCGCTGTCGCTCGGTTCCGAATTGCGCAAAGGATTTGCTGCGCGACTGTTAGGGCCGAGCTTGGCCGAATCGCTTGGATGGAAAGAACTGGTGCTCGTACCGCTTTTCGGCAGCGAAGGGGAACTTCTGGGCGTTCTATGTCTGGTGGATCTAAGCCGCGAGCTTTATCCGGCGGAACGTCAACTGCTGGAAGCTCTTGCCAGCCATGCGGCCGTGGCGCTGGAAAATGTGCGGCTGTTTTCGCGAATCGAACAATCGCGCAAACAGTGGGTGCAGGATTTCGACGCTATATCGGATTTCATTATCGTGCACGATACGAGCAATCGCGTGTTGCGTCTTAATCGCGCGTTGGCGGATCTGCTGGAGGTGCCGCCCACAGAAGCGATTGGCCGCGACATTGGCACAATGGAGCTGCTGTCGTCACCGGCGCAGCCGGGATTTTGTCCCTTCTGCAGAAATCCGCAATCCTCCCATGAGGAATTTATTCATGAGGCCGCTGAGAGAACTTTTCTTGTCTCGGCTTCGCGCATCCACGGCGGGCCCAAAGATGAGCTGCGAACCATTCACGTTCTAAAAGATATTACCGACCGGCGCACAGCCGAACGCCGCTACCGGCGCGAACGAGACTTCAACAAAAATATCCTGAATAACACGCAGAGCATGATCCTAGTGCTTGATACTGCCGGGCTCGTGAGTTACGCGAATCGCCGCTGCTTTGAGTCTGGCTACAAGGAACAGGATTTGTTGGGACATGCGCTCGTACAGTTGGTGCCTCCGGCACGGCGAGGCTTGCTGACAGAAGCTCAAGAGCGCGTGTTGCAAGGATCGGCCCTCGATAATCTGGATATCCCGCTCTTTCGTGGAAACGGCACCACCGGGCAGTTTTCGGTGAGCTTGAGCCCGATGCGAGATGAACAAGGAAATATCAACAGCATCGTAGTCGTGATGACGGACATTACGGACGCGGCGGACCTTCAAGCGAAGTTGATGCACACCGAAAAAATGGCCGCGCTGGGCCAACTGGTTTCCGGCGTGGCGCACGAAGTGAACAATCCGCTCGCCGCAATCGTCGGTTTCACTGATCTGCTTTTAGAGAATCCCGAAGTCCCCGAAAATGCGAAGGAAGAGTTGCACGTTATTTTGCAAGAAGCGCAGCGAACGCGAGTGATCGTCCAAAATCTGCTCAGCTTTGCGCGGCAAATGCCGGCGCAGCGCGAACCATTGCAGGTTAATTATGTGCTGCAGCAGACAGTGAAGCTTCGCGCTTACGATCTTTCGAATCACGGCGTGGAGCTGATCGAGAACTATGGCGACGATTTGCCGGTGATCGTTGGCGATCCGCACCAGTTGCAGCAGGCTTTTCTGAATATATTGAACAACGCTTACGACGCGGTGGATGAGACGCGGCGCAAGGGAAAAATTGAAATCACAACATCGCATCACGACGGGCGCCTGGAAATTATATTCCGCGATAACGGGCCGGGCATTTCGCATCCCGATCGCATCTTCGATCCCTTTTTCACCACTAAGGAAGTAGGCAAAGGCACAGGGCTCGGCCTCAGCATTTGTTATGGCATTGTTCGCGCACATTCGGGAGAGATTTCGGCGCGGAACAATCCGGATGGCATTGGGTCCACTTTTATCGTGCGCCTTCCCGTGGCGGCGAAGACCGTGGAAGCATACGAACAGCGGGAGTCGCAATGATGGGCGCAAGCATGACTCCGGCCGTGGCCCGCCGCCGAATTTTGTTGATTGAGGATGAGCCATCTGTCGCCGCATTTTTGCGCACGGCGTTGGAACGTCGAGGATACGAAATTGAATGTTCGGCATCCGCTACGGACGGCTTGCAACGGCTGGCAACCGGCGACTTTCGCGGCGTAATTTCGGATTTTCGAACCCCCGGCGGAATAACCGGCGCCGACGTTCACGATTGGCTCACACGGCATCGGCCGGAACTGGCCTCACGAATTATTTTTATAACCGGCGACACGGCTAGCGCCGACACGATTGCACAACTAGCGAGAAATGGAACGCCTTGCGTTGAAAAACCGTTCCGCATTCATCAGCTAATTGCGGCGGTGGAAAAAACGATCGGAAAACCATGAAAGAAGAATCCAAACTTCGATTTTTGATTGTGGACGACGAACAAAGCATACGTCGGCTGTGCATGACCGTTGGGCAAGGGCTGGGTTTCGCCTGCGCTGAGGCGGAAACGGCTGAGTCGGCGCTCGAACTGGTGGAAACCAGCCCGCCCGACATCGTGGTCACCGATTTGAAGCTGCCCAGCCTCTCTGGCGCAGATCTGCTGAGGAAAATTCGAGAACAATTGCCGCGTGCGGAAACCGCAATTATGACCGGCCACGGCTCGATTGAATCGGCTGTGGATGCCATGCGGCAGGGCGCCTATGACTACATCGAAAAGCCATTTCGCGTTGAAAGACTAAGGCAGTTGCTGCAACGGATGGCTGAGAAGGTTCGCCTAGTGGCGGAAAATCAGTTTTTACGCGAGCGGGTGAACACGGAGACGCAGCTCGACGGTATCGTGGGAACATCTTCGAAAATCGAAGATGTTCTTCGAATGATTTCCAGGCTAAAGGAAACGCGGACGCCTGTGCTGATTACTGGCGAGAGTGGCACGGGTAAAGAACTCGTTGCGCGCGCGATTCATTTCAGGGGACCGCTTGCGCAAATGCCTTTTGTCGCGGTGGATTGCGGCGCACTGGTGCCGACGTTGATGGAAAGCGAGTTGTTTGGACACGAAAAGGGTTCTTTTACCGGCGCGCTTAAGACCAAAGCCGGGCTCTTTCAGGCCGCGAATGGCGGCACAATTTTTCTGGATGAAATTGGCGAGCTGCCGTTGGAATTGCAGGCCAAACTATTGCGTGTGCTGCAAGAAAAAGAAGTACGGCCGGTTGGAAGCAATGTGAAAGTGCCTGTGGACGTGCGTGTGATTGCGGCCACCAATCGCGATCTGGAAGCAGCGTACCGAGCCGGCACCTTTCGCAAAGACCTCTATTTCCGTTTGAATGTGGTGACCGTGCATTTACCTAGCCTGCGCGAAAGGCGCTCCGACATACCGCAGCTCGTTCATTGCTTCCTGGACCGCTATGCGCCGGGCGAAAACATTCAAGTTACACCTAACGCCATGAAAAATTTTCTGGCATACGACTGGCCGGGTAATGTGCGGGAACTGGAGAATTGCATCGCGCGCGCAGTTGCGCTGGGCGATCATCACACAATCGACGCCAGCGATCTGCCGCCGTCCATTTCCATGGTCCAAGACGCCGATAGCGCGGAACGCAGCGACTCCGCGCTTTCCACTACGGCGCTGGCCGACCTTGAGCGCATTACGATTTTGCGCGTTTTCGAGCAAGCCGGCGGCGACAAAGCGCTCGCCGGCAGAATGCTGGGAATCAGCCGCGCCACGCTCTATCGCAAATTGAAGCTTTACAATATTCCGCTACGGCCAACGCATAAAGACCACGTGCGAATGGCATCGTAATGTTATTGAGGGCGTCTCACTAGACGCGTATCAGCCCTAATCGCTGCGCTACGTGAGACACTCCGTCGCACGCTGAGACAGCGCGAGACGAGAGTTTCACTCTTCATCCCGCAATGACCTGAAATAGAGCCACTTAATATTCTGCCCGCTCATCAATCTTTGGCTGTTCGTGTGCATTCCTATGGCGGGGAGTTTTCCGCTCTTCTTTGTACCGTACCGCTCTGCTCGCACGAACTCCTAGAGCATTGCAGGTGATTTCGAACAATGAGGCCGGAAGGATCGGGGGACGCGTGCTGAGTGAAGCAGAATTAGAGGGGATCTCGCAAGAACAGAGCTGCGCTGAAAAATTGGCTCAACTTTTTCCCGGAGCTTCGCCGATGCGTATACCGGTGCGAGTGCTGACTCTGGGATCCGGACGGCAGCGATTGCAGGAGAAAACGGTAATCGAATTCGGTACGGCGGACCTGGTTTTGTTCTCGTCAAAGTTGCCTTTGGAATTCGAAGATCGCGTGCAACTGCTGAATTCGGATGGATCGCTGGATGCGTGCGCAACGGTAGTGGCGGTGAGATATCACAACGGGAGTAAAGCGGTTGCAGCTCAATTCGTCGGAAGCATCGACAATTGGATCATCAAACCATGACAACAAACACGAATGTTTCAAACACAGAGAAAAGCGCAACCCCGTCCGATTTTGCATCGCAATGGAGCGAAGCGCGGCTGGCTTATCCCCTTTACGCCGCTCTTGCCGCGCAATTCAACTTCGCGCCGCTTCCGCTTCCCGCGGGAGAAATGCCGCCGTTGCGGCCCACGCGCGATGTGTATGACGCGGACCTGAAATGGTTCGACACCATTGACGAGAACCTTCGCGCCTTCCAAATTCGCCAGCTCCCGCCGGAAATTTTGAATGCCAGCGAGGACGGGTTACGAGCGTTTTTGCAACGGCAGTTGAGGAAGCAGGACAAGACAGCAGCCGACCGCGACAAGATCGACTTGCTTCTGGTGCAGTATTTCGCATTGTGCGCGCCGGAAGACCTCTACCGCAAGGACATTGGCCTCAGCGACGCTGCGCAGGTTCTGCAACCTGTTTTAGGCGAAGTGGATCTTGCGCCGCTGGAATGGTGCGCGCCGCTGGATCAGATTCTGGAAAAAATCGCGCAGTGCCAGAGCTTGCGAGACATGATGGAACATGGCCTGCTAGAACAGGGCCGCTTGGTGAAAGAATCCGCCGGACCTTTGTTTTACGATCCCGCGGCGCTGATCACTTTCTGTCGTTTCAATTTTCTGCTCCGCCGAGCCTTCATTCGCCTGTTGCATGCTGATTTGAATGCCGTGCACCACGCTATCGAGAGACTCGATTCCATGGAGGTAAAAACGGTGGATTGCCGTCGGGCGGGTTTCTCGGCCGCCGAGCCGACCATCCAGCTGCGTTACTACTGCGAAAACTGGCGCCAGCCCTTTCATAAGGACTACACGGCTAATTCGGTGAGGCGCGCCTTCGAGCAATTGCTTGCGTTGCGGGCCGATTTAGAAGAAGCCCTGGGAACCGCGCAGGGCGGTCCAGCTTGCATACACCTTCCTGACGATGCCGCCGTAGCTCCGGTTGTACATCACAACGAAGAAGAGCCGGCAATTTCGAGTACACCTGCGCCAGCGGCAGTTCAAGTTTCGCCTGCGAACTCTCCGGGACCGAAAAATACAGACGCCAACAGTGTTGCGAACCAGCCTGCGAAGACACCGCCAAGCATTCCTCCGGCAGCGGTTCAAGCTCCCAGTTCCGGAAATGACGGTCCTGCCGCGCCCACCAGCACGGCAGAAATGGAAAAGTGTCTCGAAGGAATTTGGGAACAACTGATTGCCGCACCGCCTTCACGCGGACGCTCGATGTCCACCGTTGTTCTGCAAGATACGAAAGTGCTGCTCTCGTCGTGGGAAGTTGGCGCTTTCGTAGCGGATGGCGGGCAGGAAGCCGAAGACCTGCGACGCGCTGTAGTGGCGCGGGCTTTGCTCGGTCTAGCAATCGATCAGCGAAAACGTTCAGGGGATTTGAAACCGCTCGCTTCCGCGCTGGTGCTTGCGCGAACAGAAGTTTCCTATTTCCAGGGACGCGTGGAGCAAGCCAAACGCGCAAAAAATACTGAGGCTGCAGTGAACCTCGGTATCAGCACGAAACGGCTTCTTTCGTTCATCGAGGAAGCA
>Ga0209380_10000507_pt1 | contig 27502 bp, 28 predicted proteins | sample HubBroMetageWFT6_FD_188347 | JGI IMG/M metagenome (GOLD analysis project Ga0209380, IMG submission 188347) | Warmed and freeze-thawed soil microbial communities from the Hubbard Brook experimental Forest, New Hampshire - Hubbard Brook CCASE Soil... | ecosystem: Environmental > Terrestrial >... | reverse complement strand
TGGCCGAATCCGCGTTTCATCTGGAGTCGAGTGGCTACGTGCTGTCCTTGGTCGAAGACGAAATGCTGCGGATCGCGTTTGATTGCAATCGAAACATCGAGCACCTGTCGAAAATCGCGGAACGGTATCAGGATCGAAAGCCCGACCTGGCCGATCTATGCTTGATTCGGATGAGCGAGCTCTATCCGAGACATGCCATCATCACCGTGGACGAGAATGATTTTCGAGTTTATCGGCGTAACAAGCGGGAGGCGATCCCTTTGATGTGCCCACCCCACGATGGGATGAAAGGTAGTGCGGGTTCGGGCTAAATCTGAGTCGAACCATATAAAATTTCCACTCCCTGTGTGGGCTTTTCGTTCCATGGCCCCCCGTACCTCCAAAGTGCTTCTCTATTGTTCTTTCGCAAGCCCTTGAAAAGGGATATACTTACGCCGAACGAAGTCCCTGAGCGGAACTGGCATGTCTCGTGCAAAAGTATGTGCGGGAGTAGAAAGCAACAAGCCGTCATTCTCGCGGCATCCAATCGCGCGGGATTACCCAGGCCGCGTACCAAGATTGATTTAAGGAGCCTTACCCTATGAACCGCACTTCGTTAGTGATCTGTCTTGCCGCAAGCATGGCAGCCACGGTTGGCTGCGCTAGCAAGAACTACGTCAAACAACAGACGACACCCCTGATCAACAAAACCAACGAACTCGACGATCTGGCCGCCAAGAATTCGAAGGATATCAAGGACGTCGACGCCCGAGCACAGGCCGGCATTCAGGCCGTCAATACCAAGACTGCCGAAGTCGAGCAGAAGACGCAGGTCGCCGGGCAGACGGCATCCTCCGCACAGCAGTTGGCCGATGCAGCGAACAGCCGCGTAGGCGTGCTCACCAACACGGTCGCGAACCTTGACAACTATCACGCCGTGGCTGAGACCTCGGTGAAATTCGGCTTCAATAAAGACAACCTGACCTCGAAGGCTCAGGAAACGCTTGATCAGCTCGCCGCCCAGATTTCCTCGACCAAGGGTTACATCATCGCCTTGGAAGGTGGAACGGATTCAGTGGGATCGGCAGACTACAACTACGATCTGAGCCAGCGTCGCGCCAACGCGGTGATCCAATACTTGGCCACGAAGTACAGCGTGCCAGCGCACAAGATCTACGTGATCGGGCTTGGAAAAGATAAGCCGGTGGAATCGAACAAGACTTCCAATGGCCGTGCCGACAACCGTCGCGTTGATGTGCGCTTGATGACGAACACGGTAGGTGACAGCAACCAGCCACCTTCCACACCGGCGGGTCAGAACAATCCGTCGTCGATGTAAGGAAAAAGTTTACCCTCCTCCCCGGAGGACTTCGCCAACCAGGCCGCTCAGTGCCTCCCCCAGAGCGGCCTGTTTTTTTTGCGCAGCTCCTAGGCTCTTGGCTCTTAGCCGTGAGAGTCCCGGCTTTTTCTTTGCGTCCTCGGCAGCAGTTTTTGGCGAACTTTGCGGTCAAAGAATTTAACCGTCAAAGTTCACAAAGCTCGCAAAGGAAAAGCTGATTCAACGTGCCGCAGTTTTTCTGGAGTGATTGGCCTCAGACGAGTAGGATTGCAGCCATGTCTTCCACACCATTTTCCCGCCGATCGTTTCTTGCCATGTCGGCCGTGCTGCCCTGGGCCTTCAGAAGCGCGGCAGCCGCCCGTTCGATCCCAGTCGGCCTCGAGTTGTACTCCGTCCGCCAGGCACTGAAGCAGGATCCCGAGGGCACCGTGCGCGCCGTCGCCAAAATGGGATATCGGGCAGTTGAGTTCTACGCTCCGTACTTTGAGTGGACCGACGCCCAGGCGAAACAAATGCGCAAGGTGCTCGACCAACTGGGTGTCCGCTGCTATTCGACACACAACGACGCCGATTATTTCAGCCCGAACAACATCAACCGTGCGCGCGATCTGAACCTGATTCTGGGCAGCGAGTATGTGGTGCTGGCCTGGTCCGACCCGAAGTCAGACCCGGATGGCTGGAAGGCGATTGCCGACAAACTGAACTCAGCCGCCGACACCTTCGAGCCCTCCGGTCTCAAGCCCGGATACCACAACCATCAGGCCGAGTTCACGGGCGCCGTCGGTCAGCGTCCCATCGACCTGCTGGCGAAGAGCACCAAGCCGTCGGTGATGCTGCAGTTGGACGTGGGAACCTGTCTGGAAGCGGGCTCCGACCCTGTGGCCTGGATCCGAGCCAACCCGGGGCGCATTCGCTCCATCCATTGTAAAGACTGGTCGCCAGACGCCGGGAAGGGCTACAAAGTGTTATTCGGAGAAGGCGCAGCCGACTGGAAGGGCATCTTTCAGGCCGCCGAGAACGGCGGCGGCCTCGAGTATTACCTGATCGAACAAGAGGGCAGCCAGTTCCCGGAGATGGAAACTGCCAGCAAGTGCTTGCAAGCATTCCGCGCGGCACACCGAGAGCGCTAGAATATTGTTATGCGTAGTTTGCTTTTGATTTTATTCGTCGCCTGCAGTGTATCGGTGTGGGCGCAGGATCCCACTCCTCCCGCTGCGCCCAACTCGCAAGCTCCGGATTCCGCATCGTCCCAGCCGGCGCGCTCTCCCAATTTGGCGCCTCCGCGGTCCGATCGCGTGAATGCCGATGCTCTGGGCGGGGAACCCGGCGAGAGCTCAAGCAAGGAAACGAAAGTTGACTTGAGTCCTCCCGCGGACGACGACCAAGCTCATCCGCAAAGTTCCGACTTGCTGGTGGACGAAAGCCGCGGCGCCGCAGGCAATGCGGACGTGAGCGAGTTCCATCCCTGGAATCCGCACAAGGCGGCAAAAGATGTTGAGGTGGGAGATTTCTACTTTAAGCGCAAGAACTATCGCGCCGCCGGGGACCGCTATCGCGAAGCGCTATATTACAAAGATAACGATGCGGACGCGACTTTCCGTCTGGCGGTTTGCCTGGAGAAGATGGACCAGCCGGACGAAGCGCGCCAGGAATACGAAAGCTATCTGAAAATTCTCCCCCACGGCCCGCAGTCGGGAGATGCGCAGAAGGCAGTCGACCGGCTCAAGGCGACGGCCGCCAGCGCGAAGCCTGCTAAATGAACTGCGGGAAACTGCACCGTCGATTCCATCGTGCCGGCGTTAACTCGCCGGCTTGGAATGCGTCAACGATGTAGTTTTCTTGCTGCCTTTCTTTTTTCCCTTCGCCCTTCCTCATTTTCCACGCGGCTGTGCTTGCCCTCGCCGAGAATCAAACTAGAAGGCCACTTCGGCCCCGAATGAGCGACGCCCTTCGACCTTTCGGCGTCTTCGAGCATCGCGTCGAACGCATCGAGGCAGGCGTGAATGGTCTGAATACGAAGCGTGCCGTCGAAGCTGCCGCGGATGATCAGCATGGCCGCTCCATGCATCAGCGACCACACTGCCAGCATGAGGCGCGTGTACTGCCGTGGATTGCCTCCCAGGCGCTCCGCAATTCGCTCCCGGATCAGATTGAACGAGGGCCATGATTCATGCAGGGATGGAGGTTTCGCAACCCCATCGAAAAGTACTTCGTAGGCGTGACTGTGTTCGAGAGCAAAGTCGAGATGACGCTGAAAGGCTTCGCGAAGAGTGCGCGTTCCACGGAGCGCGGCAAACAGTTCGCAACGGGTCCTGATGCGCAGGGCGCGAAGAATGTCGTCGCGGTCGCGGTAGCGTTCGTAGACAGTTGGCGTCGTCGTGCTGGCCGCCTTGGCTACCGCTCTCATGGTGAGCGCTTTTTCTCCGCCGCGCGCCCACAGCCGCGAGGCCGCGCCGAGAATACGTTGTTCCAGATCGGGGTCGGGATGCCGTGGCAATCATTCCTCCAGTTGTGAAAACTAATTACTTGAACTGCGTATAACTAACACCGTATTCTATATGCTTATTCGCACCAATTGGTGTCCTCCCAGGGGGCCCCCTGGAAGCGCGAAGTGACAGTCCTCCCAAATACGGTTCCCGCGGGACCCGCTTGCGTCGAACCCCCAAAGAGATTGAGGAGTTGTAAAAGGCACCCGGATCCAGGAAACAGATCGACGGCACGCGCCTAAAAGCCGATCTTTCCGCTGCCAGGGTGGAGTTGTTGAGCGCGCACTGCGCACAGATCGTGTACGTCTCCCATATTCGCCGCAAGACATGGTTGCTTTCGGCGAGCGACACTCTCTCCGGCGAGCCATCGCCTCCGCCGAGGCAGTCTGCCGTCTCTTTTCCCAAATCGAGGCCCACTTCAACCGTCAGGAAGATGCCGAACGCTGAGGCGAATCCGCTTCCGGGCTCGGATCCGGCAGAACTTCGAACCTTCTAGCCGTCCCGCGATTGCCCTCACTTCTCCACGCGTATGAACTCTCCCGTAGACGCATTGATCGCAACCGTCAACTTCGCTCCCTCACGTTGGGCGCCATAAATCACGTGCCAGGTCAACTCGTTGGTGTTGTGATTCCAGTCGCATACGTAGATGACCGGCGTATCGGGTGCTTTGTCCAGAACCTTGTCACCCCCGTGTTTCTGCGCAGTCGCGAAAGCCTGGTCGGAATCGATCTTCAGGAACGCAATGTCAAACACCTTGGTGGAGGAGTTCGACGCGTTGTAACTGTCTTCGATCCCGGGATTGACGCCGCGCGTCGGAGCGCCGTCGGCCGCGCTGCCGGACCAGGTGTAAGTCTTGGTCGCGCGCCGGCTGTCTGAGGCGAAACCGCCGCGCCAAACCGCCCATTTACCATCATGACCGTTGCCATCGCTCGTGGCCATGGAGTCCAGACGGTAAGGCTTGGCATCCGGGGCCCAACCGCGCGCCGCGACATATACTTTCTGGAAAGCGGAACGTCCGGGGATGAGCTCGGGGGCTTTCACCTCGGGCTTGGCGGGCTCCGCGGGTTTGCCGGAATCCGAGGAGCAAGCATTCAGAAGCGCCAGCAGCGTGAGCACGATTGCGACACAGGAATGCCGAAGTATGATTCCGCACCGCGCGCTTTTTCGGTTTCGACTTCGCTGGGTCCAACGAGTTGAGAAATCCGTTCCCGGCATTTCCGCCGAGCTGGCGGTGGGCTCCCTGTGGGCGAGGCTGGCCGTCTTCATGGCATCCTTCCTGTGATAACGTGAATGGGTTTTGTTGTTGCGCAACATTCTAACCGAAAGGGCAGAAAAGGTAAGTATCGCAGGTGGACCGTTATCTTCAGCGATTACAGACGGAGATCTCCTCGGCGATCGAAGGATTGTCGGCAGAGCGACTGGGTTGGCATCTACCCGGAAAGTGGTGTGCCGCTGAAGTCTTGGAGCATCTGTATTTGACCTACAGCGGCACCTTGAAGGGTTTTGAGCGGGTGGTGGAGGCACGAAAACCGCTGGCCACGACCCAAACCTGGAAGCAGCGCGGACAGACGCTGGTCGTGGTCGCATTCGGATATATGCCTTCGGGAAGAGAAGCGCCATTGGGGTCGCGTCCTCGCGGATTACCGCGCGATAAAGTGCTGGCGGAGATCGGATCGAAAATCTCTGCCATGGACGACTGCATCGGGCGCTGTGAAGAAAAATTTGGAGCGCACCGAAAGCTGCTGGACCACCCCATCCTGGGGCCCCTGACGGCGGCACAATGGAGAAAGTTTCATCTGGTGCATGGATTGCATCATGTGAAGCAGATTCGGCGTCTGCGGGAAGTCGAGATCGTGAGGTAGCCGTCGGCATCCCTGCAGAACGCCCGCCCAGCTCTTGGCACGGGAAAACAAATGAGCGCCGGAGCAAGACGCCGGCGCTCATCTGTCGCCTGAATGCTCTTACGGCTCTGGTGTCGATACCGGGGCGCCGGCTTTGCGCGCTTGTTCCTGCAGGTCATCGATCTTCTGCTTGGCGTCTTCCAGTGCTTTCTGCTTGTCGGCAATCTGCTGCTTGTACTGCGCGTCTTGCGTATCCCAGCTGCCGGAATTGCGCAACCGGTTGCCCGCATCGGCGTACATAGCGGCGGCACGAATCTGGTATTCGCGCTGCAGCACGTCGAGTTCGCGCGCCAGCAAATCGATCTGCTCCTTCTGGGCGCTAACTTTGTCGCTCCATTGCTTGGCTGCAGCTTGCTTGTTCGCTTGGTCGTCTGGAGCCTGCGGAGTGCTCTTCAGTGGGGCCTTCACCTCGCTGCCCGCTTTGGCGTCGGTCGCGTCGGAGCCAGTTTTGTTCCCAGTTGCTTTGGCGTCGCCCGTAGCCGGGCTTTCTGACTGTGCCGTCTTGTCAGCCGAATTGTCGCCGGCAGGTGCCGGCGTCTGGCCGATCACCGAAAGCTTGTCTTCCCTCGGTAAATTGTCGTTATCAAAAACCTTCGGCGTGGTTTTGGTCCCGGGGTCCTTGCGGATTTGGCGAGCATAGTCGCCCAGCGATGACCCCGAGGGCGAGTTTTGCGAGCTCGGAGGAGCCTGATTCTGAGCGCCGGCCAGAACACCAGCCAGCCCGAGAAAAAGCACGAGTCCGGTTCCACTGCATGCGATACGTTTCATAAATCCCCTTTTGCTCTTAACTCAGATTCACTGAGCACCAAGCCCAGTCCAACCGTAACGGTTCAACCAGTTCAATCCACTGACCCAGCAGCGGCTGCTTGCGCCGAGCGCCTTTTGGACAAGAAACCTCCAATGCTGCGATCCAGTTCTGCGGATTCGTGTGCAATGTCGGTCGCAAGTTGCTTTGCCAGTTCCGGATCGCGGCTGTTGGCGAGTTGCTGTGCGTAGCCGGAAATCGTGGCCAGCGAAGTGCGCAACTGCAGTGCCATCTCGGCCGAAATCTCACCTTGCAGTTCCTGTTGGCGCTGGAGTTCTTTCATTTCAGTGCGATCGTTGATCACGCATGCCACCCCCAGCAAGCTTCCCTCGGCCGCCGGCACTGCGGAAACAGTAACGGCAAGGAAGCGCGTCTCCCCCGACGGTGTCTCATATCCGGCGTTGAGCTCGCGCCGCTTGCTGCCTTCGTGCAGCACTGCGCTGATCTCGTCCGCCACCGAAACAGGTTCGTCGCCGTTCTCGCCAGCGAGAGACACTGCCGATCCGGCAGAGCTGACGACCGCACCACGAAAAACATCTTCCGCCCCCAAACCCGTGGGGGACGCGAACCCCAGGATTTTCTTGGCGGCAGGATTCGCGGCCTTCACAAGTCCATTCATTCCGAAAACCAGCACGCCGCACGAAAGATTGGAGAGCACAGCCTGGCTTAGATTTTCGCTGGTGCGCGCCCGATTCTGCTCGGTTTGCGACTGCACGTGCAGTTCATGCTTCTGTTGTTTCAGCTGCTGAATCACCGTGTTGTACAGGTGCAGCGGAAGGGTCTCGAGCGTGGGCGTAGGGGTGGCCGAAAAGTCTCTTTCTTCGGAGATCTTTTTCCGCAACTGGCGGATAAACAGCAAGCCCAACAAGAAGGCAGAGGTCGAGCAGAACAAGACTACCAGCGCTCGCAGGATGATCGGGTTGGATAGCATTCTCACCAGAGTCCCCCATACCATTGCAGGAAGCGGTTGCCAAAGAAGAACGCGACCAGAGCCATGCTTCCGAGAAACACGCCAAACGGCATCTGATAATTGCGGTAGACCACTTGCGCTGACTGCCATGCACGGCGCCGCGCGGCTTGCGCATTCGCCAGCCGCTTCAGGAACCGGCGCGTGCGCTTAAGCCACACCATGAATACTGTGGCAATTCCAAAGAACGATCCGGCGAGCGAAGCTGTAAAAATCGTAAAGATCGTCAGCTTGATTCCCAGGAATGCGCCCACCATCGCCATCAACTTTACGTCGCCGAAGCCCATCCCCTCCGCGCCTCGCCAGCGCAGATAGATTGCACCCGCTCCGTAAATGAACGACGCTCCCAAAGCCGCGCCCAGCAGGGAATCGAGCAAAGAAAGAAGCCGGGCTGAAATGTCGCCGCTGAAAGGCAGATTCAACATGCCGGGCAGGAACTGCGATGCCAGATCATTCACCGGAACCAGCAGGCTGAAAATCAGGCCCAACGCAAGTCCGGGCAACGTCATCTTGTCCGGCAGAAGCTTGGTCTCGGCATCCGTGAAAATCAGCCCCAGTAGCAGAAATGCCAACACGCAATACTTCAGGGTCGAAAGGGTCAGACCGAACCACGCGTAACAGGCCAGAAATAGAAGGCCCGTCAGCAGCTCAATCATCAGGTAGCGCGGCGAAATTTTTTCTTTGCAGTGCCGGCAACGACCGCCCAGGGTCAGCCAGCTCAATACGGGAAGATTGTCGTAAAAGGCGATGGGCTGCTTGCACTTAGGACAGGCCGAACGCGGCGCCACCACCGACAGTTCGCGCGGCAACCGATAGATGCACACGTTCAGAAAGCTGCCGAAGGCCAGCCCGAAGAGAAAAATCGCCGATGCCAACACAGGATCCACGTGGTCTCTTTAGATTGCAGGGAGGTGCGCCTGGGGCGCAAAGCCTCTCCAGAAGAACGCTGAAATTCTCTGTTCTTGGTTGGATTATAAGTCGATCATCCCGGGTAGCACTAAGGTACCGAAGTCACTGGCCCAACGGTCAGGGGACAGTAAGATATTGATCAGGGGTCGGTTACGACCTCCAGGCAAGCTAAATGCCGACCTTCCCTCTGGGGCGCGCCTCGGGCTTCCGCAGTCTTTAGACAGACGAGTCCGGACCGGCCCGGGGAGCGCGTTAAACCGCGCCCCGGCGCCCATAGCCACTCAAGTGTGTGTGCTTGTGCTATTTCGTCTGCAGAGTTTCGATCTTTGAGACCAGGTTGCTGATCCTTTGCTGTACCTGTCCTTCCTGACCCGGGCTGAGGCTCGAAAACAGCGGTCCCCACACCGGCATATCTTTGCTCCCGTGGGACCGCGTCGGGGCCTGTCCGCGGATCACAGCCGCGACGTGCGCCGCTGGATACTTTCCGCCGCTGTTCTGCGCCAGAACGGTCAGATCGGCCGGCGACGTCTTCATTGCGGAGGCTGCCGGGCCATTGCCCTTGCCATCTTTCCCATGGCACACGGCACAATAGCTGTTGAACATTTCGTTGCCCGAGTTGGACGAGGCATTGGTGATGGGAACGTGGTTGATGGTGGGTGGCGTTTGCGTTTGCTGAGCCACTGCCAGCGCCACAACGGTTGCCAGAATCGCAGCAAGACTGATGAATTTCATTCCATGCATATCTTCCTCCTTGGGGCTATCGTGCCATTTGCCATAACAGCCAAGCATAAGGAGAGGTCCGCACCTCGGCTGTGACCCAAATCACAACCAATTGTGACGGCTGCGCACGCTGGAGGTACAAGCCACTAGCGGTTACTCCCACGAGCAGGTTGGCCTCAGGGGAAAACGAAACGCAACAGTTCTCCCTCGAGCGCCACCGAAGAAGGATCGTGAACTGGAAACCTTTCGTTCCATGAACCCCAGTTTTGAGGAACCAGCCGGGTCTCGGCCGATGGTACTTCCACCCAGCCCTCGGCAGTCTCTTCGCGCAAAAAGACAGAAAAGGCGGGAGCCTTCGGGTGCCACGATTCCGACTTCCACTCGAACAGGCTCGCCGAGAGTTTTTCTGTCAGCGACTCGCTCGGACCGAGACACAGAACCCATCCCGGCGGAGCCGACCGCACGTATCGCTCGACGGTAGCTCCCGGCGCAGCGCTCATCACTCTAGCTCCATAATCGCGAGCGACCCGCAGCGTAGAGTCCTCGGAGCCGTGGTCGACGATCAGAATGTGGTCGCACGCGTAGACCGTCTCCAACGCGCGTCCCAGCCGCAGAGCGTCATTGTGAGTGTGCAGCAGCGCCGTGATCGAAGTCATGAGTGGTCCGCCTGCGGAAAAGAGTGTACGCGAATCAGGCGGTTGTCCGCATCGTCACGAAGCCGACGGCGCCTTTCAGGACGAAAGGCTCGGACGGAGCAAGTCGAGTTGAACCGGTGCCGTGGGAGCGAGGATAAGCTTGCCAATACCGAGCGAGTTGCACTGCGCAATCCAATCCTGCGGGGTGAGCTTGCCAGACCTCAGTTCTTCAACAATCAGAAAGGGATTCAACTCCTGTTGCCCTCGCTGCAGATGGAAAACTCCCGGGCCCGACTGTAGTGTCCAACCGTTATCCACCAGCGCCAATCCCAGGCCGGCTGCGAACAATTGTGCAGCGCGGCGCGTACGTTGCTCCGGGTCCAGCAACCTACCCTTGGGGTCGCGGATACCCGATCCGATCTGCCGCAGCTTCGGAATCTGATCCGGCAAGGACTCAGCCGTTACCCCTTCCAAGGCCGAAGAATACTCAGAAGTGAATTCCTTCCAGGCTGGGATTGTCACTCGTTTTCCAACTTCATCCCACGGCACGCATTGCAATGTGCCGGGTTTCACCTCCGGATTCATGCTCTCCAGGAATCGCAGTTCGAGGGCCTCGGCGTCATCCAGCAAACTTCGAGCTGGATTCGGGTCTTCTGGCAGGAAGCCTGCTGGACGTTTCCGGGTGGCGGCGATGCGATCCCGCAAAGGCGGATGCGTGTTATACGGATTGGTTTTCGCTTCCTGGATCTCTTTCTCCAGGCTCTTCTCGATCTGTTCGTGGATCGTGGGGATTGCTATGAAACGCGCGAATCCATCTCCAATCGCAGGGACGGCTCCGTCATTGAGCATGGGAGCAAGTTCGGTGTTCCAATAGGTTGGCCACGCCATGGCAGCGCCGTGAATCGAGCGCAGTCCATCGATCAGCGGCTGGCGCCCTGCGATCAGGCACGCGAGTTCGTCCGCCCGAAATTCTTTCTGCCGCGAAACCAGGTTGATGGCGCGAAGAAAAACCACGAAGTACCACTTCATCAGCGTGGCCACTACCAGATACATGATTCCCAGGACTGCGATCCGTGCCAGTTTCCTCACCGATCCGATGTTCTGAAAGGTACGAATGATGGCCAACTGTGTTTTGAAGACCCAGGGACCGAGGCTCGTATCTCCCCCGTAATAGTGGGCAAATTCGTGAGCGAGCACGGCGCGGAACTGTGAGATGGTCAAAATCGAAAGCAGCGGCAATCCCAATCCCATCACACGTCGGCAGCCGTAGCCCATGAATCCCCCGCGGTCCGCCACCCAAGCGTTCACGTCTCGGATCAGATAGACCTCGCTCGGCATAGGTTCGTTCAGCGCTTCCGCGATGTTCTCCAGTTCAGCAAACAGCCGAGGCTGGGTCGCGCGCTCGATCAGCAAACCCGGCGCTTTGAACTTGTCTCGCCGCGGAATCATCGACCAGAGCATCGCGCCAGCAATGACGATGCCGAACAGAAAGAGCACGACAATCTGAAAGTTCACCGACCCTGCTTCCAGAACCAGGTAAGGCAGATAGACACACGCAGCCGCCAGAAGGATTACGAACGCATAGGAAACCGCGACCATGAAGATGGAGAGAAAGGCGAAGAATGCCATTGATCGCCGCGGCCGGATCTCGACCTTGGGAAAGGACATAGGAAAGAAGGCGCACGCATAATAACACGCAACCCGCGCGCGCCCACCACAACCGATCGCTTACGTTCCCGAAGAAACAGGAAGACTACTGCGAATCTGCCAGTTTCGGCCGATTCGCATCCGGACCGGAAACCTGCACCACCGTGATCGGCGCCTGCAGGGTGAAGTTCAGCACGGTTTCCGAAGGAAGCTTGATTTGCTGGCTCTTGGACGCCGCCTGAACGCCGCCTCCAACTCCGGCACCCGCCGCCGAACCGATCGCCGCGCCCTTGCCGCCGCCCGCGATCGCACCAATGATGCCTCCAACAATAGCTCCGCCGCCCACCTTTTCCGCCGTGTTCTTGCCACGCGACTTTCCGTCTTTCCGATATTGATCGGTCTGCAGGCTGTAGGTCTTGCCTCCGGACGAAAGACTGTCCAGTTGCAGTACGACTACCGACTGTCCCGCAAACTTGCCGGCACTCTTCACCTCGACAAGGTGGCCCGTGAGTTCAATGCCCGCTGGCACCGCCTGTTCCCCATCCGAACTGAGCGGAGCATTCAGCGTCGCGTGAAACGTGTCTCCAGTCTGGTTCTTCTCGCTGTCAATCGGATCGATAAGACGAACCGCCAGTTGCGTCCCCTGATCGATGATCAATTTTTTCGGCGCCGGCGGAGTCGCTGGGGCAGCCTGAACAGGCGCTGCATTGGCGGGTGGGATCTCGGCGATCTGGGGCGCTCCGGCTGATCCCGAAGCGCCATCGGGACTCACCTGATTCGAGGTCGAGTTATCGGCGGAATTGTCAGCGGCGTGCGAACTCTCAGAAGCACGTCGAGTTTTCTTGTTTTTCTTGTTCACATCAGGCGTAGCTCGTTCCCTTCGGGCGGTGCTGGCGGTCGGGTTCGGGGCTGGCGCGGGTGCCGGGGCGGCAACCGCAGTCGTAGTTGGCGCGCTCCCCACCTCGAGGTTGTTGACAACTTCCTTGACTCCGGCCACGGATGCAGCCTGACGGCTCGCCGCCTCGCGCTGCGCTTGGTTGTCGACCGTGCCTCCGAGCGTCACGACGCCATGGTTGGCCTGCACCGTGAGTTGTTTCGTCGAGAGTCCTGAGTCCTGACTGAACTTACCCTGGATGTCGCTGGAAATCTTTCGGTCATCGGGCTTCTTGCCGCAGCCGACGGCCAAGCCCAGGACAACCACAAGCACAAACGAAAATAACTGGGACGTTCTCTTCATTCGCTCGACTCCTGAAAATGCTTCGGGTGCGGGCGTCCCCACACCTGTACAGTTTAGATGCGTCGAGGCTTTCTTGCAGATGTAAATGCGGAGAGCAAGGAGTGAAATTGTTGGTGCGATCCCTAGCGCCGGCCGCTTGCCGGCTGTACCCAGGGCGTTTCGCCCTCGGACTAGACCTTATGCTGGCGGAGGATACAACCATCGCCCGCGAGAGTCGAGCCTTAGTGGATGAACTTAGTGGATGAACTTGTAGTCGACGATCGACGCAGCCAGATCACCGTCTTCGGCTGCCTCTTCCGCCTTCGAGATCGGCGCATCTTTGGCGCGCATCACGCGTCCCTGGCATACAACGTTGCTGTTCTTCTGTCCGGAGATCTCTTCCGGCATCTCAAACACCATCTCAATCAGGGCGTTGATGGGAAGCTGCTGCGGCCCGTGGAACAACACCCCACTCTGACTGATGTTTTCGATGATTCCTTCATACCAGGTGCTGGTTTTGTTGACCCGATAGCGCAAGGGAATGTCGAGCTTCAACCGGCGAGCCCGCGGTACCCACGAAGGCCGCTTCTCCCGGGAGTGACTGCGCCGAACGCCGCCCGTCTCCGGCTTGGCATGTTCCACCCGCTCGGTGCGGCGCATGGTGGTCCAATCGTATTTGTATTCCGCGGCGCATAGCAGGCAGACCTGGTAGTAGTCGCCATCGCCACCACGGCGCGGCCAGGAAAACTCGTGAGAGCAGCGCCCAAGCATAAGCACATCCATGAATTTTTGTGGCATGTTTTTACTTCCGGGTGGACGAACCCTCGGATGCAGGTTCATCATCGCTCGAAGATTTCACTTTGGGTAGGTTACTTTCGTGCATAGGAACCGCACGTACCGCCTTAACGCCCGCCGGATGAGCGAGTTACCCTGTGGATCGCGTCTTTGGACCCGATCACCGAAGTTAGAAAACGACCTCTTGCCGGAGGCCGGGGGCCGTGAATCATCATTCCGTCCGTATATCATCGTTTCATGAACGGCACTGCGCCCGACGTCGCTGCTTTTATCCTGGCTGGCGGCAAGAGCACGCGCATGGGTGCGGACAAGGCCTTCGTCGCGCTCGACGGCTGCACGTTGTTGACCAGAGCATTGGCAATCGCTCAGACCGTCAGTTCTGATGTACGCATTGTAGGAGATCCCGCGAAATTTGCGCATTTCGCACCGGTTGTGGAAGATCTATTCCGCGGGTGCGGTCCGCTGGGAGGAATTCACGCCGCCTTGCGAATGTCCTGTGCCGAACTGAACTTGATCCTCGCGGTCGACCTGCCGTTCGTATCGCAGGCGCTGTTAGAGTACTTGATCAGGCGGGCGCGCAATTCTCGGTCAACCGTGACGGTAGCGAAGACAATTGAAGGCTGGCAGCCCTTGTGCGCGGTCTACCGCCGCGAGTTCGCCGACGCCGCAGAGCAGTCCCTGCGCCAAGAGCGTTACAAAATTGATACGCTCTTCACTGCGCCGCAGACCCAGGTGATAGCAGAAAACGAACTGAGCGTCGCCGGGTTTTCGACGACGATGTTCCGCAACCTGAACACCCAGGAAGACCTGGCAAATGCAGCAGAGAGACCAAGGCTAGAAGCTAGCAGCTAGAAGCTGTTTCATGTCCGACAATCCCAAACCCGCGCCCTACATCGAGTTCAAAGAAGTCTGCAAAGCCTTCGGCGACAACGTCGTGCTCGATCATGTGAGTTTCGATGTGCTGCCCGCGGAAACAGTGTGCATCCTGGGCCGCAGCGGCGTGGGCAAGTCTGTCTCGTTGCATACCATCATGGGCTTTCTCAAGCCAGACTCCGGACGCATCATCGTTGCTCGAGAGGACATCACCGACTACACCGATGCGCAAATGGAACTGATTCGGAAAAAAGTCACCATGGTTTTTCAGAACGGAGCGCTCTTTGACTCGTTGACCGTCGGCGAGAATGTAGCCTTCCCGCTGCGCGAAACGCGCGAACTGGATGAAGAGCAGACCTACCAGATCGTCGATGGCCTGCTGCAGATGGTCGGGGTGCAGGAGATGCGCGACCTGCTGCCCTCGGATCTTTCGACTGGGATGAAGCGCTCCGTCGCCATCGCCCGTGCCCTGGCCGCTCGTCCCGAGTGCGTGCTTTACGACGAGCCCACGACGATGGTCGATCCTCTGATGGCGCAGTTGCTCGGGGATCTCATCAAACGCCTCAAGATCCAACTGAACTTGACGAGCATTGTTGTCACCCACGATATGCGCCTAGCCAAGAAGCTGGCCGAGCGGGTCGTGTTTCTGCACGAAGGCCGTGCGATCTTCTTCGGTTCGTACCCTGAAATGGAAAAATCTCCCGAGCCCATCATTCAAGAATTCCTCGAACTGGATGAACTGAAACTGCAAGCCTGAAAACGATTGCCTTTGTGAGCTCCAAGATCTCAGGCCCAAGTCCTGCCACTTGCACAGGGCTGGAATTGAAGGCCGCGTGGTGATCAAAGCCGGCATTTCCACCACACATTCAATCTATGCTTGGTGCTGCCTTCAAAATCCCTGCTGCACCAAATCTTCCACCGTCAGCGAGCTTTCCGCATCGCCGTTCACCATCTTCTCGACGTATTTTGCGATCAAATCTGCTTCCAGGTTGACGGGATCGCCGGGCTTCAGGGAATGCAGATTTGTCATCTCCACCGTGTGCGGAATGATGGCGATGGTGCAGCGATTCTTCTCCAGTTGCGCAACCGTGAGGCTGATGCCCTCGATCGAAATCGAGCCTTTGTAAACCGTGTATTTCTCGACGTCATGCGGCAATTCAATGTGCAGCCACCAGTTTCCCGACTCGGCGATGCGTTCGAAAGCGGTCAGCTTGCCGACTCCATCGACGTGTCCCTGCACGATGTGTCCGCCGAAGCGCCCGTCGGCCTTCATAGGCAGTTCAAGATTGACCAACGTGCCTTCGTGAACGCGCGAGAACGAGGTGCGTATCCAGGTCTCCGGTGCGAGATCGGCGCAGAACGATCCCGGCTTGATGTCGAGCGCAGTGAGGCAAACGCCACTGACGGAGACGCTGTCGCCGGTCTTGAGTTCTTTGGGGGCGTGCTCGGCGCTTACCGTGATGCGTCGATTCTCGCCGCGTTGTTCAATACGAGTAATGCGTCCTACTTCTTCCACAATGCCAGTAAACATGAGTGCCTCCGGATGAACGAACCATTCTACGGCGTCGGGACCGTCCGCAACAGCGATTCCGGCCCGGCATTTAGCAATTAGCAATTGGCACTTTGCGCGAACCGTTTGTTTCCGCTTTTAGGCCAATTGCTAATTGTCCAGTGCTAATTGCTGCCTCTCATTCCCCATACGGATCCCGCACATAGCCCTCTACCGCGAAGTCTTCGCCGAAACGATGCAGGTGGATGTGTTTGACCTGCGCGGCCTGGCTCATGTGCAAGAATCCTACTCCGGCTGCGAAGGGAATCGATCCTGAGCCAGCGAGGATCTTGGGCGCGTAATACAGGAACACTTTGTCCACGACGTTGGATGCGAGCGCAGTCCAGTTCACGGTCGCTCCCCCTTCGATCAGCACCGATGTAATTTCCAGTTGACCGAGACGACGCAGAATGGCTGCGAGGTCGGGCCTTCCGTCCGGGTCGACCGAGGAAATGGTTTCGACACGAATTCCAAGCTCTTCGAGTTGCGCCTTCTTTTGTTCATCGTGCGCCGCGCAGAACACCAATACGTCGTTCTTGCGTTCCGCCACGACGCTTTGCACAAGACGCGACTCAATCGGCAGGCGCAGTCGCGAGTCGAGAATCACGCGCAACAATGGACGTCTTCGCGGACGGCCGCTGCGATCCGTCAGGAGCGGATTGTCCGAAAGAATCGTTCCCGCACCAACCATCAGTGCGTCGTTCTGATGTCGTAGTTCCTGCACATGCGCGCGCGCGACTTCGCTGGTCACCCATCCTCCAGCGGGAATGCCATCGTAGCGATCGAGCGCTTCGGCTGGCGGCGGAGCGATCTTGCCGTCGAGCGTCATGGCAGCTTTCAGCGTGACCAGAGGCCTGCCGTGACGAATGTATCGCGCGAATCCCTCATTCAGACGGCGAGCCTGCTCTTCGAGTCTTCCGACTTCGACATGCACGCCGCCGGCACGCAGTTTTTCGAATCCTTGGCCACTCACTTTTGGATTTGGGTCGGGCATCGAAGCCACTACACGATGAATGCCCGCTGCCATGAGGGCGTCGGTGCAGGGTGGCGTGCGTCCCTGGTGCGCATGCGGTTCGAGATTGATGTACAGAGTTCCGCCGCGAGCTTTGCTCCCAGCCGCTTCGAGGGCGAGAATCTCGGCGTGCTTCACCCCACTGTAAGTGTAAGTTCCGGTGCCGATAAGGTTGCCGTGAGCGTCAGCAATGACCGCGCCGACGTAAGGGTTGGGAGAAGCCAGGCCGATGGCTTCGCTCGCCAGTTCAAGAGCGCGGTGAAGAACAGCTTCGTCGGCGGAGTGAGCGGTCATTCAGGGAGAAATCTAACACGCCTCTTCGGGCTTTGCCGTGTGTTCACGACAAAAGCTAAACCGCTAAGGGACCTAAAGAAAGGCCGCGAAGGACGCAAGGAAAAACTTTCTGCCTATCTTCTTCGCGCAGGAAAGCTCTTGTACGAATCCTCTTCGATCTCGGCAACGGCAGCGCCACTGCGGCCTTTGGGGCCGCGACGCACCGGGGCCATCGCATAGGCGTAGGGGTCTCCAGGGGGTGAAGTGGGCTTCTTGCCGAGCAGGCGCTTCAGGAAATCGAGTGCAAGTCGGAAGCGCGATGGTTTTTCACCAGCATCTGGCATAGACGACTCCTGTTCAGACAATTCCCGTTCGAACATTTCCTTGTCGATACCCTATTCAAACAACGAGTCCACGAATTCTTTCGGCTCGAAAGGCAGCAAGTCGCCTGCTTTCTCGCCGACTCCAACGTAGCGCACAGGCAATCCAAGTTCGCGCGAGATAGCGACTACAACTCCACCTTTCGCAGTCCCGTCGAGCTTGGTCAGAACAATGCCAGTGACGCCGGCCGACTCGGTGAACATGCGTGCCTGCTGCAATCCATTTTGCCCTGTGGTTGCGTCCATCACAAGCAATGTTTCGTGAGGTGCTCCCGGAATGATGCGCTGTGCGGTTCGCCGCATCTTTTCGAGCTCCGACATCAGGCTGGTCTTGGTATGCAGGCGGCCTGCGGTGTCGACGACCACGTAGTCGGACTTGCGCGCAACAGCCGCTTGCAGGGCGTCGAACAGAACAGCGGACGGATCGCCTCCGGCTTTGGTCTTAATCACTTCGGTTCCGGTGCGCGATCCCCAGATTTCGAGTTGCTCGATGGCGGCTGCGCGGAACGTATCAGCGGCACAGAGCAGAACGCTCTTTCCTTGCGAGCGGAAGACTTGCGACAGCTTTCCGATCGTCGTTGTCTTGCCTGTGCCGTTCACGCCGACGACGAGAATCACTTCCGGTGCGCCATCGACCTTGCTGACAGGACGCGTATTCGCCGCATTCAGAATTGCCAGCAGTTCTTCTTTCAGAAGGCGCTTGAGTTCCGGAACGTCTTTGATCTGCTTATGGTTGGCTTTTTCGCGTAGTTTCCCCAGGACTTCTTGCGTGGTCGTGCTGCCCAAGTCAGCGCCGATGAGCGTGGCCTCGAGATCGTCGAGGGTATTGGCGTCGATCTCCTGGCCGAAGGAGATGACTTCGTCGATGCGCTCCGCGAGATTTTCGCGGGTACGCGAAACCGCCTGCTTCATGCGGTCTAAGAAGCCGGTCTTTTTTTCTTCCGTAAGGCTGCCAAATAGGGTCTGAATCATAAACAAGAAGGACAAAGACTGATTATACGGGGCTGCGTGGGGCTTGGAACGGTCGGGACGAATTGATGGCTCGATTCAGAAGAAGCGATGACAGCAATAGCGCGACGGCTGAGCGCAAGGGCGCGCTCGGGAGAGCCCCCGGGATGCCGGCGCTGCTCGGAATCGGCTGTGGAAAATTCCTGCAAAGTATTTTTCCCAGTGGCCTTCGTCACGGTTTTCCGGACGGTTTCGTTTTGGGAAGGTATGCGGGTTTGGGGGGCCCCCGGTCCACTACCTCTGAAAGGCTTGACTGGCGCGGGGTTTTGCAAAAATGGGCTGCAAAATTCTGAGCGCCTCGGGGTTAGAGGTCAAATTCATGACAACAAAAGACTTACCGTGTTTTTCGCGACCTTTGTATACACCGCTCCGGCTTGACCATGATCTGGTTTGCTGGATCGAAAGAGCCAGGTCAGATGTCACAACCCGGGTGCGGAAATGCGGACCGCGCGGTAGCTTTGATTTTTTCCGTCATATACTTCTCCTACTTCGTGCACGCACTCTGATACCAAGAAGCGGGGAATGGAATGGCAGGGGCTTATGGAGAGATCAACTCGAGGGTCGATTTTCAGCGCGTCCTTCGGGAGGCGACGGACTTTGTGCGACGTGTGTTGGCGCGTACCCCGGACAATCCGATCATGAAGCAGATCCTGAAAGAGCTGGACGCGATGAAACGATGGTCAGAGAACGGGCGCACGCCGACTGAGGGTGAACGGAAGCGGATTAACGTGGGTCTCATTGCCGCCCGCGAGCTTTCCGAGACGACCGGTGAAGTAAACAAATTTGCCGAAAAATTGTCGTCGCTGAATAATTACTTCGAAGACTGGCCCACGGACGAACAGGCCGCCAGCGACACGGATGACGATGACGATGATGACAATGAATAATGCAATGCGAACGGCACGATGTCCACGAGCGGACGATTGCAACCGAATCCGGACACAAGCGGTGGCTGCGCGTTGCTGGTCGGAGCGATCGGCGGGGTGGAGTCCAGCCGGCGCTAGTCGGCGTCGCCATCGACCTGGTTAGAGTCTCTGGGTTGGGGCGCCTGATGCGAAGTACGCCGTACGGCATCGATGCCCTCGATGTGGCGAGCTTCGCAATCGTGGCCATTTTGCTGATGGGGGTGGCCGGGCTCGCCTCCCGGTTGCCCGCCCGTCGCTCGGCCCGTGTCGATCCGATGGTCGCGCTGCGGCCGGAATAATCCCCCAACGCGAGGGGAACGTTTTCCGGTACCTTTTTCATCGACCCGGGTCTTGCACATCGCCGGGCATGGCGTCGCAGGCCAAAGTCTGCCGATCACCTCTGCCGGAAACACACGTCCAATAGGGGATGCACTTAACCACAAAGCGAGGAACGCTTGCTCGTGCGAAGATAGACGTCGGACCTCAGAGCCGCCCGGAGCACATGCAAACGTCGACGCTTCGCAGAGTATTCAAAGCATTTCAATATCGAGATTTTCGTCTGATGTGGTTTGGGGCCTGTACCTCGAGTATTGGCACCTGGATGCAGATCGTCGCCCAGGGCTGGTTGATCTACCGGCTGAGCCATTCGGCTTTTTTGCTGGCCCTGGACCAGTTTCTGGGCGGTATTCCCATCTTCCTTTTCTCTTTGATCGGGGGTGTCGTGGCGGACCGCGCCGAGCGGCGCAAGATCCTGCTGATATCGCAATATGTGCAAATGGCCAGCGCCGGCCTGCTCACCGTGCTTGTGGCCGCCGGCTGGGTGCAGGTCTGGCACATTTTGTGCCTGTCGTTTGTTTCCGGCCTGGCACAAGCGTTTGGGGGGCCGGCGTACCAGGCGCTGATTCCGACGCTGGTCGATCGCGAGGACATGCCGAATGCGATCGCGCTCAACTCGATCCAGTTCAACATGGCGGTAACGATTGGTCCGGCGCTGGCGGGACAGGCTTTAGCCAAATTGGGCGAGAAATGGTGCTTTGGGTTGAATGCGGTTTCATTTCTTGCGCCGATTGTCTCGCTCTCAATGATCACGGCGAAATATCTGCCGACAACAACCACCGAGTCGATCTTCGGCAGCCTGAAACAGGGCATCAAGTTCGTTCGCAAGCAGGGCTCGATGGAGGCACTGACGATTCTGGCGTTTTGCATGACGGCGTTGAGCATGCCGATGCGGACCTATATTCCGGTGTTCGTCAAAGACATTTTTCACCGCGGACCGGAGACGTATGGGAATCTGCTTTCCCTAATGGGAGTGGGGTCGATTTGCGGATCGCTCGCCGTGGCGGGGATCGGCAACATCAAGAATAAGGGACGGTTCGCGCTGACGATGTTGGTATGCCTGGGCCTGGCGATTGCGGGATTCTCAGTCTCGAAAAAGTTGCCACTAAGTTACGCCATGCTGGTTCTAGTGGGCGCTTCGATGATGGCGGTGTTCGCCACGGTGACGTCGCTGGTGCAATTGATCACCACCAACGAAATGCGCGGGCGGGTGATGAGCGTGTACAACTGCGCGTTCCGCGGCGGGATGCCGATGGGGAATCTGGTGTCGGGATGGCTGGTTCCGATGTTTACGGCGCCGGTGGTGCTGGGCGTAAACGGTCTCCTGCTGGTTCTTGTGGCTCTTTACTTTTTGCTGGTACAGCGGCGAGTGGCAGCGCTGTAACGCGGAGCCCGTTCAGCCCGCAAATGCATGCCAGCAAACCTACGCCGTCGCGCTGTCGCCTGACGGCTGTATCTGGTCTGAGAAGCCTGCGCCAAGGTCAGTCCTGATCCCCAGCGCGGCCGCATCGCGAGCGGTCATATCGCCCTGGCGAAATAAATCTGCCGAGTTTGTATCCGTACAGGCTCAGGTAGAGGTCCTGCATGCTGCTGCCCACGACCCGTCCCGATTGGAATTCGATTCAAGGCTTGGCGTGACAGGGTGACGGTTGGATCTGGACTCAGGCGAACAGTGTCCGATGCCCGGAAGGATTTGGTGACATCGTCAACGCAATGTCTGATGGGGGCCGTAGCCCATGTCGACAGCTGTCATGATATGTCCAACCTGATTCCGGCTGGATGGATGCGGGTCCTGAAAGGCCTGCCGAAAGCCCCCGGTCCTTGGCATCCGCTGAAGGTTTTGACGAAGGGTGTGATGCCCCCGTGGGTGGCATCGGAACTGGCATCCAGGATGGTCATAAGCCGCTTCTGCGGTTCGTTTCCCGAGCCCGTATCCAAATTGATGTCTTCGAACCGCTGCGCAAGGCATTCAAAGTCGCTGCCGGTGTCACGCGATAAGTTCCGCATTATTTCCGAAGCCACGGTATCGATGTTAGGCATTTGTCAACCCTCACCTCTCCTCGACGCCACCGGGGCATCAAAGTTTTGGGGGAAGGACGGGAACGGGATCGACCTCCCGCACGGTCAGAACGCGCTTTCCAAGGATCGGAGCGGGGCGAGTATACCAGCAGACTTCAGTGGGTTTCGAGGGGAACTTTCCGCTGAGAACTTTCCGCGGATCGATCCATCCGGGGTGAGGCCGGTGGAGGTCAAACCAGTGGTCAACCGCCCGAATCTACTCATGGCTTGAGATCCGAACTTTTAAACTCGAGTTCTTTCGAGGGACGCCACTTCAGCCGGAGGCGGCGTGACCGACGTTGCCGCCGCCGCGACGATCGCGACCGTAGGCTCCGCTGGTTGTGGAGCGATCGGGCGCTTGATGGTGAAGCGCTGAATCTTGATCTCGCCACGAGCGTGCACCGCGAGCAAAGCCTGTACCGCCAGCGGATCGAGACGCTTGCCGGCGAGGTTCTTAATGATCTGCAATGTCTGGTCGGGCGTGTGAGCTTGTTGGTAAGGACGATTGGTCGTAAGCGCATCGAAGGTGTCGGCCACAGCAATGACCCGCGCCAGCAGGGGAATCTGATCACCCTGCAGCCCGTAGGGATATCCGCGGCCGTCGAGCGCCTCGTGGTGCAACTCAATACCGGGAAGCATGTCGGCCAGTTGCGTGACCGGACGCAGAATGTTGGCGCCCTTGGTGGTATGCGTCTTCATAACCTCGAACTCTTCTTCCGTCAGTGCTCCGGGCTTCTTCAGGATGTGATCTTCAATGCCGATCTTGCCCACATCGTGAAGCTGAGCAGAGATGCGCAAGGTCTCCATGAAATGAGCGGGCAAGTCCATTTCCTTCGCAATGAGCAGGGAATAGCGCGTGACGCGGTCGGAGTGGCCGCGCGTGTACGGGTCTTTTTCGTCGACCGCACCGGCCAGCATCTGGATGGAGCCCATGAACAGCTCTTTATTCTCTTCGGCGGCGCGCTTCAGGTCTTCCACGTAACGCTGGAGTTCGTCTGACATAGTGTTAAAAGTGTGGGCGAGTTCGCCAATTTCCGTGCTGCTCAGCAAGTTCACTCGCTGAGAGAAATCTCCACGCGCCAGGGCGCGGCTGGATTCGGTGAGCACCTTCAGAGGACTGGTAATGCGGCGTGCGGCAAAGATGCTGACACCGATGCTCAACAGCACCGCAAGCAGGGCTAAGAGCCGGGCGGTGCGCTGCATCTCAATGACTCCGCGATAGGCCTCGCGACGCGGCTTCTGTACGACCACGGCCCAGTTCAGCGTCATGACGGGGCTGTAGGTGCCGAGCATTTCCACATGCTCGGAGCCGTTGTTCACGATGAACTCGCGCGTCTCCGCCAGCTGAGCCTTGTTGCCGCTGTCGACGAAGTTGCGTACGATGTCCAGTCTTTTCATGTCCTGTCCGGTGGCGAACTCCGGGGTAGCTGCCGCTACCAGGCGTCCCTGAGAATCAATCACATAAGGAGTGAGGCCACCGGCGCTGACTTCGCGCAGGCGGCGGATGAGGAACTGCAGGTCAACCACGGTGGCGATCGTTCCCAGAAAACGCGATCCATAGTTGACGGGATAGCTGACCAGGAATACGGTGCGAGCGGAATTTCCTTCGCCGACGACGAGCGCCTGGCCGTTATAGGCGCGCCCGTCACGCGCGGCGGCAAAGGCGCGCTCCAATTCGCGATTCAGAAAAGCGTCGGGAGCGATGCGCCCCGCCGAAATGCCCTTGGCATCGGAGTTCAGAAGAGTCGCATAAGCGATTTCATCCGAGGAAGAAACGAAGTTTTCGAGCAGGGCCCTGAGCTCCGGAACCCGAATGTTGTTTTCACCAATGTCACCGCCGCTGGCCACCTGAATGGCAGACGACAGGTTGGCCAACATCATGTGTAGGGAGCGCTGGTGCTCGGAAAGATCGTCGGCCAGCGAGCGGGTGATCGTATTCTGCAACAGCATCTCGTTGGTCTTCAGCCGGTCCCGGTTGATGGCTTCTACTTGCGACGAGTAGAAATACATCGGGATGATGCTGATGACCAGAAGCACACCGAGGATTACGTACAGAATCGGTATGCGTGCGTGATTCGGAGCGCTGTCGGACAAGTCTCTCCTCTTAACTTATCGCAGTCGCCGGGACGAAGTGACGGCGGCTCTCAAAGGTCTCCTTAAAAGTCTAACGGGGAATGAGCTCGGCAGGACGAAAAGCGGGCGGGACGGGCATTACCAAAGTACCGCGAGAAAACACTGTCGGGCGCGGGTTTGCCGGAAAACGAAGGTTTTTGATTTAGACCTCAGGCTTTGGACCTCAGTCGTGGCTCCTTTATTGCGGGCGACTGGGCTAGTTTAGGAGTTTCTTCAGATCTCTCCATTGAATGAGGATGACGTGGTTGTCCTGGAGAAGCTTCTTGAATTCTGGACTGGTTACAACGTTGTAGTCGCGCTGGCGCCATGCCGCGCCGTAATCGACGTGATCGACCATGACCGCTTGCAGTTCCGCGTCGTCGTAACCGAGGTGGACGATGATTTCGGTTACGCCGGGTTTCAGGTTCCGGATCGCGTTTGCGTAGAAGTTGTTCCAGTCTCCTGGATGGACCGAAGGATCGGCGATCAGTACAGAATTCAGGAGGACATCCTTGTCGGAGAGGATTGACGAGAGCGCGGTTGGGGTATCTGGAGCGATGAACGCGAGGAAGGGCAACTTGTATTCGCGGGCGACTTTGACGTACACGGCGAAGAGGTCGGGACGGGAGAAGAGCGCGCCCATGTGGCTGTCGAGGTGGGTGGGATGAATTCCCATCGCCATGGCGCGTTCGATCTGTGCGCGAATCTCGCGCTCGGCTTGGTCAGCTTTCAAGGCGCCCACGGCCAGTGGCGTGTCTGGCCAAAGATATCCGGCCGGATCGAGAAGGCTCGGGACCGCGGCTTTTGATTCAACCGGACCCCAGCGGTAGGTTTTCCACTCGCTGGTGAGAGTCAAGTGCAGGCCCAGGTCCGCGTAAGGATGGGCTTTGGCGTAGGCAGCCACCTCGGTCAACCACGGGCAGGGCACCATGATGCTCGCAGAAGTCACGGCATTCTTGTCGAGCGCGTCGAAGCTGGCAGCATCTTCGGAATGCGCGACCGCCAAATCGTCGGCATGGAGGATGAGGAGTTTTGAATCGGCAGGATAGCCCAGACGCTCGGCTATGGTTTTCGATTGTCCGAGGGCGCTGGTTAGAGGCAACAAGAAAAGAGTAATCGCCAGAGCAAAGTTGCCTAGACGCATGGAAGACTCCAGGGAACGGTTTTGCGAGCGTAAAGAGTAACACCGTTCGCGACAGTCTGGTACGTTGCGATTGCGTTTGGGAAAGTCAAATCGAGGACCGCAAAGGATCTTGATTTGTTTACGAACCCGCGCTCGTCTCGCTCTTGCCGCTGCGCGCCATCAGTTCCTGGATGGCTTCGCGGGGAGATTTCCCTTGATGAAGGATAGCGTGCATCTGTTCGGTGATGGGCATTTCCACCCCGCGCGCATGGGCGAGCCCGACGGCGGCGGTCGTGGTGAAGACTCCTTCGGCAACCATGCCGTGCATGCCGGCAATGATGTCGGAGAGATTTTGTCCACGGCCGAGTTCTACGCCAACGCTGCGATTTCTCGACAATCCGCCAGTGCAGGTGAGCACGAGATCACCCAGACCAGCCAGGCCCGCCATGGTTTCGGCACGGCCTCCGCAAGCCACGACGAGGCGGGTCATCTCCGCCAAGCCGCGCGTGATGAGAGCAGCGACGGAGTTGTGACCGAAGCCCAGACCATCGCAGATTCCGGCGGCAATGGCGACGATGTTCTTCAGTGCACCCCCGAGCTCGACGCCGGTGACATCGCTGTTGGTATAGACGCGAAAACTCGAATCGCTGAATTCCTTCTGCACCGTGTTCAACAGAGCGGCGTCCTCGGACGCGATGGTGATCGCCGTGGGGTCGCCGCGCGCAACTTCCTGGGCGAAGGACGGACCGCTGAGAGCTCCAATGGCGGGAGCAGGGGCGTCATCACGCTTCAGGACGTGGGCGATCACCTCGGTCATGCGCAGCAGAGAACCTTCTTCCAGACCTTTGGTCGCGCTGACGATCAAAGTCTGCGGTTGCATGAGCGGCCGCATACGGTCGAACAGGGAACGGCAGTGTTGCGAGGGCATTACGCTGACGACGATCGGTGCACCCGCGAGAGTGGCGGCAAGGTCGGTGCTGGCAGTCACCGAGTCTGGAATGCGGCGGCCGGGAAGAAATTTCTCGTTGATCCGCCTCGACATGATCGATTCGCAAACGTCGGCCTCATGGGCCCAGAGGCGGACGCTGTGGGTTCCCTTGCGTCCGAGGACGATGGCGATGCCCGTTCCCCACGCGCCCGCTCCGATGATGGCGATGTCGCTCATGCGTGCCTCGATCCGAATCGATGTTCGGTGCCCGCCAACAGACGACGGATGTTCGCATAATGTTTCACGACGATGAGGACGGATGCAATCGCCATGAAGGCCAGGGCCAGAGCAGTGTTGCCGTATTCGTGGAGAAGCAATGCGAGGTGAGGAAAGGCCGCGACCGCGGCGATGGATCCGAGCGAAATATAACGGAAGAGAACTACGAGGATGAAAAATATCGCTGCCGCCAACAGAACCGCTTTAGGAGCGATCATGGCGAATGCGCCCAGTCCGGTGGCGACTCCTTTGCCGCCGCGAAAGTTGAGCCAGAGCGGAAACATATGGCCTATTACGGCGAAAAGCGCGGCCAGGGCTCCGCAGGTGGCGAAGTCTGGTGACGAGGGCGGCAGGATCGTTCGCCAAGGAATTTGGGAAGCAGAGACGCGGCCGAAAAGAGTCGGGCTCAGGATGATCCCAATCGCCACGGCGGTCGATCCTTTTAGCGCGTCCAACAGGAGAGTGAGGACGCCCAGGGCGGGAGACTTGCGCGAGACGTTGGTGGCTCCGATGTTGCCGCTGCCGATGCGGCGCACGTCTTCGCCGCGGAAGATGCGCACCAGAAGATAGCCGAAGGGGATCGAGCCCAGCAGATAGCTGATCGCGGCGATGAGCAGGAGTCTCGGCATAGTTGCAACTTCTGAAGCGGCTGCTCGGGCCGGGACAGAGCCGGCCTCGGGACGCCGGCGCTACTTTAAGTCAAAAGCTGCCAGCTTTGTGTACTTCGATCCTTTCGGTGATAGTTGGCTCTGGTACAAAAAGAACTTGCGGGCCGTCATGGTACCAAACTCCGGCGTGGGTAGGACGCTCAGTTTCTCCTGCAGACCCTGGAAGGCGCGATTGGGGCCGTCAGTGTTGTGCCGTCGCGCAGAGCCCGAGCCGCCTGCGCCACGCGCCAGCGTCAAATGAGGACTGAAAGCGCGATCTTCCTTGGGGATTCCAAGCGCCGCCGTTTTGTCATCAATGGCTGCCGCCAGAGTTGCCAATTGCGGGCCCGCTTCGATGCCAACCCAGAAGACGCGAGCTGATCTTGCCGTTGGAAAGAAACCATAGCCGCGAAACTGAATTTCTGCGGTGCTCGCCGACACGTTGCTCAACCCCTGCTTGATCTGGTCGACCACGGATTCTGGTTGCTCGCCGATAAATTTCAGAGTGACATGCAGGGATTCCGGTCTCATCCAGCGAGCGTCGGCCGCGAAGCCGCTCACGCCTTCCACGAATCGGGCAATGCGTTCGCAGACGGCTTCGTCGATGTCGAGAGCAATGAAGA